>Ga0073908_1000051_pt1 | contig 159046 bp, 195 predicted proteins | sample MucameincwithD2O_FD_65484 | JGI IMG/M metagenome (GOLD analysis project Ga0073908, IMG submission 65484) | Mouse cecum microbial communities from Vienna, Austria - Mucus amended microcosms incubated with D2O | ecosystem: Host-associated > Mammals > Digestive system > Large intestine > Cecum... | reverse complement strand
TCGTTCCATTCGATAGTCAGTACGCCGTCTTTCTTGCACGAAATAGTGATAGTAAACGTATTGTCCGTCCCGTAGTCCACCACACCGAGCGTAGAAGTGAAAGGCGTAATACTTGTCATATCCGCTGTTCCGCCATAAGAAGGATTACCCGTTATATTGCCGTATTCGTCCATAGCATACCAAGCGTTACCGTCGAACTGCCATCCGTAACAGCCGTTACCGTCGGGCGAATTATACCAATAACTGTTGCTACCTGTATCGGTAATATTTGCCTGCATAAAGTTAATGCTGATTTTGACCTTATCGCCGGCTTTCAGACCGCTTATGAGAACTGTCGTAGAATTGCCGCTGTAACCGTCCGAATATGCGTGATAGGCTTCGTTTTGCAAGAGCGTCCACGTTCCGAACTTCGCCGTAAAGGTCGTGTTAGCGGTTATCTTATAGGTTGAAATGTTTACAATGTCCGTTCCGTTTACCGTCCAGCCCTTAAAGGTTTCGGTATCAAAATTCGGTCTTGTTGCATAACCGCCGTTCGTAACTTCCTGCGTGGAAATCGTCGTGCTGCCGTTTTTGAAAGTAACCGTAAACTTATCTACACGGAATATAGCCGTAAAGGTCGTATTGCCCACAATCATGTATTTGCTTACGTCAACCGTGTTCGTTCCGTCAACAGACCAACCGACGAACACATAATTGCTCTTTGTCGGGTTGCTCGGAACGGTAGGCTTGCCGTGCTTTTCAACGATTTGCGAGTTATGGACTTTACCGTCCGCCATAAACTTAACATCGTATTTATAAGTTATATCGGCTACGAAAACGGTATCTGACGAAATACGGTATTCATCGAGATTTACCATAGTTCCGCCGATCTTCCACCCGTTGAATACCTTATATGCCGTAGATACGGTCTGCGGCGCTGTTGCGCGACTTCCGCTTCTTACGGTATTGTTTGCAAGCGTAGTATCCTCGTACTTGAAGATAACCGAATACAGTTTCGTGAACTTCGCCGTAAACGTCGTGTTTTGCGTAATCGTGTATCTGCTCATATCCACTACCGAATTGCCGTCAAGCGTCCAGCCGTCAAACTCATACCCTGCTTTCGTAGGTGCGGAAGGAACGGGCGCAACGCTATCTTTGAGAACAAGCACATTATGGTAGTTCTCGTCCTCTACTACAAAATTGACCTCATACTTATATGTTACGTCGGCAATAATTTTCGTATTTGCCGTAATACGGTAAGTGGAAAGGTCGATAGGCTCGCCGTTCACAGTCCAGCCGTTGAAGATTTTATACGCCGTAGATTCGGGCGTGGTTACGGAAAGCAAACTGTTCTTATTTACCACCTGCACGTTGTAAACGCTTCCGTCATACTCAAACGTGGCGACAACCTGTTCGCCGCTTTCGAGCGTTCCCAAATACTGCTCGTAATAACTTACCGATTTTTGCAATTCGGCGATTTTTGCATTGAGCGAGCTTACTACAGCCGAGTTATTCTGCGTTTGCAGCGTAAGATCGGCAATCTGATTATTCAAGCTCGTAATTTGCGCGTTCAACCCGTTTATGGTTTTTACATTCAATTCGTTGTTCGCTTGCAACTGTTCGTTAAGCGACTGCAAATTATTCACTTGGCTTGTAAGCTGCGCTATCTGCGCTTGATTTTCCGCGCCGCCTGCCTGTAACGTAACGATTTGCGCACTTAAATCCGCAATCTGCCCGTTAAGCTCGGTTATCGTCGCTTCGTTGCTCGTCTTAATGGTATTGAGCGTTTCAACCTGCGCTTCGATTTCCGTCTTTTGCTCGGTAAGCGTAGTAATTTGAGCTTGATAGTCTTTTATACTGCTATTCAAACTGTTGACCTCGCTCGTATGTTGCGAAATGAGGTCGTTCTGCGTGGTTATGGTATCCCTATAACCCGTAATGAGTTTTTCGTATTCTTCTTTATCTTTGAGCGCGGTCGAATAACCGTCCTCGTAGGACTTCTGCACGTCATCCTGCGTATAAAGACCGTTACCTGCCATTCCTTCCTTGACCTTCGACCAATTTATGATGCCCCACGTCAAGACGAACGCAAACGCGCCGACAATGAGAATACTGAAAATGATAGTTAAAACTTTCTTTGTCGTTGACATTAAATTACCTCCTTTTTTACTTCGATGATTTGCAACCGCATCCCGTTATCCGTGAAATACTGTTCCAAGAATTGAGCGTTTACGCTTCCGGTGGTTGCAAGAGTGAGTTGTGTTTTGCCGCTTAAAAACTTGACGGATATTTTCAAAACTGCGCTATTAACAAGATTGCCGTCCGTTCCGTAGAAATCCATATCCACAGTGGCGAACACCGATCCTGCCTTTATGTCGCAGTTGAGAAGAACGTAATCATTCAGCACTACGTTGTATTTCTTATTCTCGCCGTCGAAGTTTTCCGTTTTCAATAAATCTTTCTCAAACGAATACGTGTCTGTATCGTCATACAAATCGTGATAGAAAACGACACTCGTAGATGTGTACTTAAAACTTTCCTGTGAAAACCGATTGCTTATGTCAATGCTGCCGTTGATATAGCTTTCCGCCTTGACTTCCTTATACAATCGCAAACCGCAGAACACGCCGGCAACTATGAGCGCAAAAGCGAGAATGTAGAGAATTACCAGACCGATGATTTTCTTCATAGCACCACCTCCGCGTATTCCGTATTCGTCGCCTTTTCCAGCCCGTCGAGCGTAACGCCGCGGCTGCGTTTCAGCGTTTTGACGTCTGTGTTAAGTAGTGAGTTTTCAAGAAAATAGAACGTCTGCGTGTTTCCCGTAACCGTTACCGTATCGAGTTCCACACCGTCGAACGCATTGTAGTCCAGCCCTACGATTTTCATTTCCTTGCCCTTGAAATAGTCCGAGTTCAGATCGAACGTTACGTTGACTTTGGCTCTCGGAATATCCGCAAACAATTTCTTGGCGTCCATAGTGAGCGACACAAAATACCCGTCGTAAACTTCGCTGTAACGATAAGCAAAAACTTCTTCGCCGCGCAACTTGCTCTTTTCGTCGAGATTATATGTCATGCGTTCCTGCCAATAGGTAGTGTCCACTTTGTCCGGCGTAAGGTCGTATTTCGAGTTGTTATCAATGATGCCGAACATACTCTGATTGCTTGCTCTTGCGCCATTTTCGTCGTAATGGAACTTTAAGACCGAATACGTCTTTATAATGTCCGTAACGTCGTCTTGCTTGTACTTGCCCGTTTCTACGTCATATTCGCGGATAGAGAACAGCGAAGACAAATCGACCGTAATATAGTAATCTCCGTAACTTGCGCTGTTGGTTCTTACCGCCTGCATACACGATTGAAACAAACTGCCGTAGGTATAATAATAACGGTTATACTTTTCGCCGACCTTCCACCCGATACCGAAAATATTTCTGACGTCGCCGACGTCTTTATCGAAATACTTATCCAGCGTTACGGCGAAGGCGCGGTTGTCTATCTTTACAATGAAATTCGTCGTGCGTTTAAGCTCGGTTGCAATACTGCCGTTCTCGTTTGTAACGCCATTGAAATTGATGCCGTTGGTGGAATCGTAGTAGTTGAAACTCTTATCGACGTAATTATTGGCGATACTTAACGAAGCGTCGCTCGTTCCGTAATAGCGGTCGTTATTGCCGAAAGGATTGCCGAATTTGACTTCGCTATCGCCGTCCCAAGTATCGAGCGGCAGACCTTTGTAATCGCCCAAATACTGCATACCCGTAGAACGATAATCCGCAGAAGTAAGCCTGTAGCTCGTAAAGTAGTTCATACGAAGTTCCTGCAACTGTATTCCGTTACCTTTGTCGTTGCTGTAATAATTGACTTCGAGGAAATAACGGTCTTTGAGTTCGTCTTTTTCTTCTTCCGTCAAATCATCGGATTTCAATACTTCCTGAATATCCAGCCCGACTTGGTTATCTATGTTATTCACGCCGATTGTTATATCTTTAACGAAATAGTGATAGTAAACGAACGCGATAATAATACAAACGCTTATAACACACAGAAAAACAAGGCAGCAGTTGGCTATTGTTTTTAAGACTTTCAATTTGTGTTGTACCTCCTTTTTAGAATTAAAGGCGCTAAATAAACATTTCCGTCTAAATAGCGCCTTCGTTGTTTATTGTTTACAGTAAGCCGTTCCAACCGAAGAAATCAAGCATTTGGGCGAGCCAACGCAAGCCGTATCCAATCCATTCAAAAAGTTTGGCGAGAATTGATAACGGCCACGTTCCGACCAACACTATCAATACGATGATGAGTAGAAGCAATATCAATTTCTTCATAGGAACGCCTCGCTGTTAGCGCATAAGCATTGCAAGCAACGTCTTATCCGAATTGCGTGCGGGCTTAACGGCGCTCTCGTAAACTTCGCCCGTTTCCTTATCCACCGTGCGGACGAGAAAGCGCGTACCCGATACGGTCTTGCCTTCGCCGTTGGTGAACTCGAAAGGCTCGGCGATGAAATCCGCCTTATCCTCGTTGCCGAACACGATATCCAAAACCGTGTAACCGCCTTTGTCGTTTTTGTCGGGCGGCGCGATTTTGATTTTAACGTCCCTGCCGCGGACATTGCCGCAGATGAAATATTCGGAATAGGTTTTGCCCTTATACTCGAATGCGCCCTTCTCTACCTTGATGTTGTTCTTTGCCATAAATTTACCTCCCTGTTAGGCGGATTTCTTTCCGCCCTTTTTTGCCGGCAACTTCGTGCCCTTTTCTCTGGAATACTTCTTCGCTTCCGATTTGGAAAGACCGGCGTCCATAGCCTGCTTGTAGCGGAACAGTCCGGCGTGGTCGCTCTGGCACTGCAAGTACCCCGAACGGAGTCCTGCTTCGTAGTCGCTCAAAGGCTGACCTTCCTTCTGACCGTGCTGATGCACCTTTGCTCTGCGTTCCTCGACGTAACTCGCCGCACGCTTGCTGGGGGTAGTCCAACGTCTTTCCGTATTGTAATTTGCCATGTTCAAATCTCCTATTTAATATCGATTTTGCCCGTTGACGCTCGCGTAGCACAGCGTAAATATCTGCTCACGACGGCTTGCATATTACTTCGTCGATTTGTTCGTGCGTAGGCGGCCACCTTTACGAAAATCACGCCGAACGATAATCGCTCTTATTTATTGCGCCGTGTAACATTCGAGATTAGTTAGCCCATTCCAATTCCATCGGAAATTGAACGCACTTTACTTTGTTGCCCTGCTGATCGTAATAAGTACGAACCAGCCACAACTCGGCATCGAATCCGCGCGCTTCCATATAGTCGATATAACAGCACGCCGTATCCTCGTCCAAAAAGAACTTATTGCCGTGATTACACTCTACGCGATACTTGTCAACAGCAATATAACTTTTTTCTTCCTGTACTTGCTTCATTTCAACTTACTCCTTTTTTAGATTTGCAGGCGGCTGTTTTATAACCCCTACACTATATAGGCTCGAAAATCGCGTTTTTGGACGGTCTAACTCAAAAATTTTTGTAATTTTCTTGAAATTCGGTCCATTCGCTTATAGATAGCAAATATAGTAATTCCTTTTTCTTCTGCAATATCCGCTACTTTCTTGCCTTCAAAATAGATACTTTCAAAGAGGATACGTTGACTTTCGGATAATGTTGCAAATGCCGCATCCATTTTTTCACGCTCGATATTTTTTATCATTATGTCAAAAGGATCGGCGTTCGGATCTACAAAGGTTTCGCCCTCGTAATCCACCTGCGACAAAGGATAATTTCGACGTGAATAGTTATATTGCTTTTTACGATCTTCTTCGTCCATGTCGTGAAGAATGTTAATCCATTCCTGACCGACGTCTTGTGCGGTAACGACGGATTTACTGCCGTCTGCAAAATAGTAGGTGTAATCCGGTTTGATTTCTTTGACTTTTTTATTTTTCATATTTTGACTCCTTGAATTTTGTGGTGAAATCCGCAGAGCCGAGTTTTCCGCAAACAAAAAGACGGCAAAGAAACGATTGAGATTTGTTTCCAATGCCGTCTTGCGGTCTGCGGATATTATTTAATTGTTGCGGCGATCTACGCCGCTTTATCTTTATTGGTTACGCTGATTTTTCCGTCGTCCGAAAAGCATATAAGCGTAGTACAGCCTTTCAATATTATCTCGACGGTTTTGCTCGATTTATCCACACGGCATACGAGCTTGCCCTGACTATTACGTACTTCTTCCATATTTAATCCTCCGATTTCTTTTCCTTTTGCCATTTGAGAATATTCTCAAGAAACTTTTTCGCTATCGGCTCTAATGTTGCTTTCGGTATTTTACCGTAGTCCGGCATACCGTTTGTAATTATTGTGTATTGCACCTGTTCTGCTTTCATTTTCGCTCTCCTTTAAGCCCGAAAGTATCAAGTATAGATTTCATTACTTCCGCATCTTTGCCATTGAGTGTCGGCAATAGATTTTCCAACAACTCTTTTTGATTATCTTTGAGATATACCCGACCTAACCTATAATTATCGTCTACATAAACACCGCCTCCGTTGCCTTTGGAGGTGTAAATCGGATAATCAAGAGATAGGATTTCAATATCGTATCTTATAGTTCTTCTACTGACATTGAACTCAAACGCGAGATTATCTATAATCTCGGTTCTGCGCAAGCATAAAACTTCGAGTATTTCTTTTCTGCGTTCGCTTGCTGTCATATCCGATTCTCACCTCCTTTCGCTTTTCTTGGCGTTATTCTAAAATCCTAATAGGCAAGTTTTTTGCCCATTTGAAAAATTTTTTTAATTTTTTTTGTAAACAAAAAACCGCCGACAATCGGCAGACTTCGTTAAAGAAATCTATCCTTTTGTCGGCGGCCTCTCGTGTAATGTCCGGTATAACCTTCCGATTAGACTTGCTTTTCCTATGGCTTTACATTATCTCTGTTTCAGACCGACCATAAGCCTACACAAGCCCATATTTAATTGTTGCTACTTACTCAATCGTAATCGTCAATTAGTTCCTGCCCTTTAGGTGCATATATATCCGTTTGGACGTGTCGCCTACCTATAACTTTTGATACCGTTACACATCCGCACTTCGAGCATTGAAACTTAATCAATCCCGTTTCATCCCTTATGCCGATAGTCTGTTTGAAGCAGTTATTACATACAACAACTATCGACTTTTCTTTTAGCTTCATTTTTTGCATAATTTCTGCACTCCTTTTATCCCATAGCAAACGGACGGTTGGATTTAGCAAACTTTCCATAAGGTCGGGAAAACTCCAAAACAAAAGAAAGCTACATCCGATTACTTAAATACACAGTTCTTCGGGGCAAAGACTGCGTGTATCTATATAAACCGAACAAAGGGAACAATTCGGTAAATATACAAAATAACTCTAATTTGACGTTCCTAATTTACGGAACTTAAACTCTGGTACTTCTTTACTCTTACAGAAATTCGTCAACCTTAATTGGTCGATAGGATCACCCAAATCGAATAAAGGTAATTCCGTTATATCCATACCGTAAGTTTTGCTTTGAATAACTTCTTTGCAACACTCGCACTCATAACAACCATCTGTTTCTTCCAAATCCAGATTGTAATTCCATGTTCCGCAATTCGGACATACTTCATTGTAAATCTTCATATCGTTCTCCTTACTTTAAGTCTTTTAATACCTTTACGGCTATACCAATTATCTTAATATTGTTTACGATTATATCGTCCATATCATCATTTTCGGGATGCAAACGGAACACGTTTCTTTTGTCTGTATGATAAAATCTTTTCAACGTAGCCGACCACTCACTATCATATTCATTCTGCACCATAGCAACAACAATCTGACCGTCTTGCGCTATTTCCTGTCTACGAACGATAACTAAATCGCCGTTATCAATGCCCACGTTAATCATTGAATTTCCTTCCGCTATTAGCACCTCATAATCGCCTGCGCCGAAGTATTCCTTATTGATGGGCAAATAACCTTGAATATTTTCTATGGCGGTTATAGGTTGTCCGCAAGCTACCATTCCGACAATAGGCGCACAGTCCATAGCCCAACTATTGACCGAAGAAGTAATATGTCTTTTACCGCTTCTCTCAATAAGACCTTCTTCCTCCAACCGTACCAAAAACTTATGGACGGTGCTTATAGAGCAATGCACTTCCCTTGCTATCTCTCTCACGGACGGACTTATCCTATATTCTTTGATATACTCGTTTATGAACTTGTATATCTGCATTTTTGTTTCGTTATTTTTCGGTCTCATTCGTACTACCTCATATTGCGAACTTATGTTCGTATTAGAGTATAGCACAGAATAAACTATCTCGCAATAACAATATGTCCCGAATAAGCGACACTTCAAAAAAAATTGTAAAAAAATAAGGCGGCCATTTCTGACCGCCCTGCCTTTATATATCCGTTGGAAATATTTCACTTTCTATTTGTATAACGTCTGATATTGGAATAATCGTCCCATCTATAAAAATGTACGATTTGTTATATTCGTCGATTCGCTTAATGACACCCTGCTTTGTTACATATTTTCCACCCGACTTCTTTTTATCGGCTATGAAGTATGTTATCTCGACGAATGGATCATCTGAAATATGCAACGCGAGAAAGGTTTGCTTACGATTAAGAACTTCGAGCTGACTTTCTCCCAACTCGATTTTTTCGTTTGTAAACCTTGCTGCTTCCACCACCAAATCGTCATAGCCCGTTAGCGCGGCAAACGGTGCAAACTGCGCCGCCCTATCTCTCAACGCCATTGGCGTATGATTTTTCGATTGATGATGCGGAAGGGCTATAATTTTATCATACTTACCCATTATGCCTTATGACCGCCTATTTGCTTATTTCTATCTTTTGTCGTCGCGCCTTCCTCATAGTTCGTTCCCGTCAATACTGCATTTTCGCCGTATTTTTTTCTTATTTCAAGGACCGCTTCTTGCCTACGACGTTCTTTTTCCAATTCGGACTGCACGGCTGCTTGCCGTTCGGAAATGCTTGCCATATCGTCAAACATACTTATCTGTACGGTTTTACTGCTATTGATTTTATTTCCCTCATCCTCACTAACAGTGCGTCCGGCAACAATATACACTCGGCGAATATTTAGCTCTTTATTGATTATTCTATCAAACAATCTAACCGCCGCCTCCGTTATCAGGCGTGTTGATGACGTATATCTTTCCAAGTTTTCCGTGCCGTGAGCGTGTTTGGGAATTTTGCGTCCATACCGATCAATCGTATATTCGCCGTTATAGCCTTTATTGTCAACGTCATAACCAACTTCCAACACTATCTGATTTGTCAAAAGACCTTTATCCAAAAGGTCGTAACTTAATAAATCAGCCATTTCCATAATAATTACTTTTGCCTTTTTATACGGATACGGCTCGGACAATACTTGCCCCGAACTCAAACTTGTAGTTTCAGGTTTATATGCTTTAATTTCCGCAATAGTAGCAGGTTCCCAACCCCATGCGTGATCTATGAGCAGTTCGGCGTTGATACCAAATAATCTATACAGCAGTTCCTCGTTTCGCTCGGAACAAAGCGCAACATCACCCATTGTGTACATACCGTTTTCGGCAAGTTTCGTTGCGTAGCCTTTTCCCACTCGCCAAAAATCTGTTATGGGCGTATGTTCCCAAAGCGTTCTACGGTATGTCATTTCATCAAGTGCGGCTATGCGCACACCGTCTTTATCCGCAGGCATCTTCTTCGCAACTATATCCATAGCGATTTTACACAGAAACATATTCGTGCCTATACCGGCTGTTGCCGTTATACCTGTATTTGCAAGCACTTCTCGAATTAGTTTCATGGCGAAATCATGTGCAGACAGATTATACATTTTCAAGTAACACGTTGCGTCAATAAAAACCTCGTCAATGGAATAGACGTGAATATCTTCGGGTGAAACGTATTTTATATAGGTTTGGTAGATTTTCGTGCTTATATCCATATAATGCGCCATTTGCGGAGGCGCAATAATAAAATCAAGTTCAAGCGAAGGATTATTTTCTAACTCGTCTGCAAGATATGATTTGCCTGTAAACTGCCTATTCGGGGCTTTTAATTTTCGCTTATAATTGATTTCTTTTACTGCTTGCCTCAACTCAAATAGCCTACACCTACCACCGACACCGACCTTTTTAAGAGATGGCGAAACAGCAAGACAGATTGTTTTATCCGTCCTGCTTTCGTCCGCAACCGTTAAATTGGTTTTGAGCGGATCTAACCCACGTTCCATACACTCAACGGAAGCATAGAACGATTTAAGGTCTATTGCAATGTAGGTTTTTTCTGATTTCATATTATATAGTTACTGCACCTTTCTATATCTTTAACGACAACGCCGACTTGAGCGTTCTTAATAATCATCTCATTTATCCATTCAACGTCTTGCGGATATAATCTCGCAGGGCGAAATAGCAAGTGAGTTCTGTTAAACGAGCCTTTTGGCCCTTTGAGAACTTTGGCATAATCTAAATAAGAAACACTTCTCGGAACGTCTTGTATATTGTTTGATACGAGTGCTATTACTCTGCTATCTGATATAGGATAAAAATAGTATAACGGCAAATGATATGACATACCGTTCGGCAATACACCCTCGCCGTTCATTACAACAGGATAACAGTCGGATATTAAAAAATCCACTGAACCGCGCCGTTCTAAAACACACATATAAAATGCGGAAAATTCGTGTGTGATAAATACCTTTAACGGACTGCTTACTTCCGGATTGGCTAAAATTTCTTTGATACTTCGGCATTGACTTACGATATGAACATTTTTAAGCCATATATCTTTCATATCCGTTCCGTCAGAACTGCCGTATAATTGTTTTGAAATATCGGACATATTATCAAACTGATTTCTTGTGCTGGTAGCACGGAAAGCAAGCAACGAAAGAAATACTCGTAATCGTTCATCTTCCGCAAATGTCAAACTGATTTCGGCATCACTGTTTACTTTCTTGAAAATCGGTGCAATCTCTGCTTCAAACTTTGCTAAACTTTCCTCTATCTCTAATTCGTTTTCTGCTTTGGAATACAAATACTTTTCCATAAAAACATTCGACACGAACAAAGAAGAATATTCATCCTCGCCAGCCGCAAAGAAATATACCTTTTCTTTATTTTGGTCGTAACAAAAGTTTTTTAATATAAACTGCGGAATATAATGTTGCCGCACATGGAATTTTTGCAAATCCCCCATTTCAATAACTCCCTTTTATTTGTTCTATAAACGCATTGAACTCGTTTATTACAGAAATGGGTGCTGTTATCTTTACTTTCCCCAATGTGCCGACTACCCATATAAAGAACGTGCGGCTTACTTGGACATTTACCTTTGTACTAAATAGCGTATCATCAATTTTGCTTATCTTGACATCAATACCAAATCTATCGTATATATCCCCAAGCAGCTCTTTATCAAAATGAATTTCAACTTTTTGCAACTCACCGCCAAACATCGAGAATATTTGCTTGCGGTATGTATCAATGTTAAAATCTGCGAACTCGGCTTTTTCAAGGCGCGGTTCATTCTCCACTTGAACGTCGTCCATTCTATCTATTCTATAACGGGAAAGACCGTCGTGCTTATCGTCATAGCATAACAAGTAATAATTGTCTTTATTCCATATCATTGCAAGAGGATTAAATACATATCTTTTCCCGTTTGAACGGTATGCCTTCTTTTTATTTTCGTCTAATACGAAATACCGAAATGAAACCTTTTTCTTTTCCCTTATTGCCCTGTCTATAAAATCTATATTATAAACAATGCTCGAATTGCCGAGCACAGCGGTATCAAGCGATATTATGTTTGTGAGCGATTGCGGATTTCTATGTAATCCTATCGTCGAATAAAGTTTGTCGGTTAATGTGTTTTTTCTCTGTTCGGTCAATTTTGAAGCACGGATCGCGTCCACAAGCATTGTTATTTCCGCAGTATCAAATGTATGCTGTGCAACAAAATAATACCGCGCCTTTTTTACATAAGACATTATTTCATAGCCGTACTTATTAAGTAACGCTATATCCGACGGCAATACTTTTCTCGAAACGGCAATGCCCCTTTTTTCTAATTCGGCAATTATCTCGTTCGTTGAAAGAGCGTGTTCTTCATCCGTCATTTTGGAAAGAATATCATATAAAACAAGTAATTTAATTGACGTGTCCGTACTTTTCGACATACCTTATCTGTCCTATTTAAGAGATACATTCATTATATCACTTCTATCAGATTTTCTCAATAGAATTGAGGGGCTTTTTCCGGTTGTCTTTCGCCTTTTTCGGTATCAGAAAAAGGCTGGCTGTCAAGTTCAAAAAATATCGCTGAAAATTTTTATTGGAAGTTTTCTAACGTCAATATTTTTTGTTTGAAAAAAAGCAATGTGATATGCCGCTTGACCGCTGTCGCCTTTTTCTGATTAAAGTTGTTGTCGTCGAAAGACAACCAAACAAAAAAAGCAAAAAGAGGAAAAAATAATTTCAAATGGGCAAAAAACTTGCCTATTTGATATTTATTATGTCCTCAAAAGCAAAAAAAGGAGTGTCAAAAATGAAGAAAGCAGTTATCTACACTTGCCATCTCGAAGGGCGCATAAGCGAACCCGATAATGCGATGCAAGAACAGTTGTGCAGAGAATATGCGCAACAACACGGAATCGAAATCGTAGGCTTTTATATGGATTGCGTATCTACCAAACATCAGCCGTTACTTATGAAACAGCGGTTGCTTGACGATTGTAAGCAACGCAGTTGGGATATGGTTATATTCCCGTCCCTTTCGATTTTAGGACGCAAGATAAACAACAATATGGAGTTCTTGTCGAAACTTTCCAAATACGTCAAGTACATAGTCGTAGACCAAGAAAACGATCCCTTTTTAAGGGAAGTTGGAAAATTACTTGAATTATTGTATAAGGCAGGTCAAAGATGAAAACAGCAGTTATCTACGCGAGATTTAGTAGCGACAGACAAACCGAACAATCTATCGAAGGGCAAGTTCGTGTATGTAATGACTACGCCGAAAGAAACGATATTCTGATCGTCAGTCAGTACATAGACCGAGCTACGACGGGTACGAACGATAATCGAGAAGCCTTCCAGAAAATGATGAAAGACAGCGATAAAAAGGCTTGGGACTACGTTCTCGTTTACAAGCTCGACAGGTTTTCCCGTAACAAGTTTGAAATGGCTATGCACCGCAAGCATCTCAAAGATAACGGGATTAAAATTCTATCCGCTATGGAAAACATACCCGATTCGCCCGAAGGCATTTTGCTTGAAAGCCTCTTGGAAGGTATGAACCAATACTACAGCGAGGAATTAGCACAAAAGACTAGACGCGGACAACGGGAAACCCGACTTAAAGGACTACATTGTGCAGGCAGGCTCAATTACGGTTACTACACCGAAAAGAAGAAAGTATTTATCCACGACGAGGAAGGTCCGATAGTCAAAGAAATATTTGAAAGATACGCTGCCGGCGAACGTGGTAACGAAATCGCTATCAGTTTTGCCGAGCGTGGTATTCTCTATCGTGGAAAACCGTTCAGCGCAGCAAACATATATGTAATTCTTCACGGCGAGAAATACACAGGCAGGTACGAATTACACGGCGAGGTTTACGACAACATTTATCCGAGAATTATCGAGCCTGAACTGTATGAGAAGTGCAAGCAAAAGATAGACGCCAACCGTTACGGCAATCATATCCCCGACTACTCCTACTTACTGCGACGCAGAGTTTATTGCGGTGAGTGCGGAACACGAATGACATCTTACAGCGGAACGTCCAAATCCGGCAGAGTGTCTAAATACTATAAGTGTTGGAACTCGATCGGTAAAAAGAACTGTAAAGCCAAGTTCATTAAAAAGGACATACTCGACAATATCGTTGTCAAAACCCTGCAAGAAACATTGACGGGCAAAAACCTTTCCGTAATCGTAGACGAAATCTACAAACAGCATAACGCAAGGCTAATGGGCGAAAACACAGTCAAACTGCTTGAAAAGGAATTGACGCAGATAAACAAATCCATAAGCAACATTATGCGAGCGATTGAGCAAGGCATTATAACGGACAGCACAAAAGAACGATTGCAAGAGCTTGAGAAATCCCGACAAGAATTACAAGAAAAGTTGATATTCGAGCGTATGCAAGAGCAAACCGTTTTGGATAAGGAAACAATCGCAGAGTATTTGCAAGAAGGCATAAAGCACGAGCCCGAAATGATGATTGAACTACTCGTCGAAAAGGTTTATGTGCATAGCGACCACATCGAAATCATACTACACTATGTAGACGAACCAATTAAACCAAAGCCCCGAATGGACGATAAAGAAGAAAGCCTCGAAGGAAACGACCTTCGGGGCGTTCTTATTTTTACGGCTATGACGTGGATAGACGAATATAGTTTTCAGGGATTAAAGAAAAAAGACCTTGAACCAAAGTTCAAAGGCACTCGGAATATGCTTGTTTATATTGAAATATGATAGAAAAACGGCTTAAAATGATGAAATATTGGCTTAAAAGGTGTTCTAACGAGGTTAAGCAAACGCATTCCAACCGATATGCGTTACGCTGTCGGGTATGGTTACGCTTGTTAGCGAACTGCAACTTTCAAACGCCGTCTGCCGTATTGTTGTAACGCTGTTTGGAATAACAATACTTGTAATATTACTGCACCCCTTAAACGTTTCTTCTTCGATAACCGTTACGCCGTCGGGTATGGTTATGCCCGTAAGCGAACCGCAACCCGCAAAAGCGTTTCTTCCGATACCCGTTACACCGTCGGGTATGGTTATGCTTGTCAGACTATTGCAATTCTCAAAAGCCCTATCTTCGATTTTCGTTACGGGTTTCCCTTCGTATTCGGACGGGATAATGATATCGTTATCGGTCGCCGTTCCTGATCCTTTCATAAAGTAACTGTCAGTACCAAAATCGAATTTATATTCAAGACCTACCGTATAGTTATATGTAGGCTTATATCCGCAAACGCAATCGCCGTCGGAAAAATCGTGCTCGGCATAGCCGTATTTATCCGAAACGTCCGTAATGAAACAACCGTCCGCAATGCAGTTGTGCCAATGGTGCGTTTCATTGTTTTCCCAAGTTTGCGCCCATTCGTGTGTATGCCCACCGCCGCCGCAAGCGACTAAACTTAAAGCGCCGGTAGCGCATACGAGTGATAAAAGAGTGGTTAAAATTTTTCTTTTCATAGAGTACCTCCATAAAATAAAATTAACAAAAAAAGTGCGCCAGCCAAAGCCAACGCACGAAAAATGCAAACTCCGACTGTCGCCAAACAATTCTCATATAGTACGGTCAATTGTACCCACATGAATGGAATTTGCGTTTTTACCAAATTCGATATATGGGTACAACAAAAAACATAATTTTTTTGCTTATTGAAATAAAAAAGTCCGTACTCCTAATTTGGACTATGAGAATTATTTGGCATAATCAGTATAGCATATTTCAAGAGAAAAAGCAAACAAATTATGCGATACTCCGTGAAAATAAAAATTAGCCAAAAAACAAAGACGAATTGCGAGATATACAAATCGTTTATAAAGTCATTATAGATACGACAATATAAACGCATAATAGCAAAAAGCGCGATAGCCTTTTCGTTTTAGTCCATAACGATAGGCTATCGCGCTATACTTTTTTCAAGTTCGGGACGACAAACTGCAATTTACCTTATTCTCTACGTTCGTTTTTGTGGAATAATTTTTCGGGATCTTTACAGTAAGTACGAACTACGCTTCCGCAATCACGACAAAGAGTGGCAAATATTCCCGCACCACGCGTCTTATTGACTAACGCAAAAAAACGAAACCGCTCTTTTCCGTTAAAGTTTGCTTTACGCTTCTTCGCGTTCCTTGATTTCAACGTTGTACTTCTTCGAATCGCGGGGTGTCGCCGAGCGTACGATCGTACGAAGCGCTTTGGCGATTTTGCCTTGCTTACCGATGACCTTGCCCATATCCGACTCGGAAAGAACGACGGTAACGTTGATCGCCTCCTCCGTCTCCTCCACGTTGTACTCGATATGTTCCTTATCCTCGGCAAACGTCTCGACGATATATTTGATCAAATCCAACATATCCCATTCTCCCGAAAATTACTTCTTGCTCTTCTTGCCCTTGGTCTTGGAAGGGCTGAGCTTCGCGCTCTTTTCGATCACGCCCGCCTGAACGAGAAGGCTCTTTACCGTTTCCGTCGGCTGAACGCCCTTCGCAATCCAATCCTTCGCCTTGTCCGCCTCTACCGTAAGCGTAACGGGCGTGGATTTGGGATCGTAAAAACCGACTTTGTCGATATACTCACCCGTTGCCGCCTTGCGCGCATCCACCACGACGATACGGTATACGGGAGACTTCTTGTCTCCGAGTCTTACCAATCTCATCTTAACCATTTTTTTATCCTCCAAATATAAATATTATTTTTCGTTTTTCCCGCCCCCTTGCGTCATGGGGGGTTCCCGCCGTACAAAAACAAGAAAGTCTTAAAACGGCAGCCGTCCGCGCATCTTTCCGCCCTTGAACTGCTTCATCAGCTGCTTGGTCTGCTCGAACTGCTTTAACAGCTGGTTCACTTCCTGCACGCTCGTGCCGGAACCGAGAGCGATCCTGCGCTTGCGCTTGCTTTCGATGATCTGCGGGTTGTCCCGCTCCTTCGGCGTCATCGAAAGGATCATCGCCTTCGTGCGTTCGATCCGCTTTTCGTCCAAGTCCTTTTCGCTGATTTTCAGCTTTCCCGCTCCCGGTAGCATCGCCGCGAGCGCACCCGCGCCGCCCATCTTCTTTAACGCTTCGAACTGCTGCAAGTAGTCGGTGAGCGTAAAGCTTGCATCTCGCATCTTGCGTTCGAGCTCTTTCGCCTCCTTCTCCGTAACCGCTTCCTGCGCCCGTTCAATCAGCGAAAGCACGTCTCCCATGCCGAGAATGCGCGAAGCCATACGGTCGGGATAGAAAGGCTCCAGATCGGTCAGCTTTTCGCCCACGCCGATAAATTTGATGGGCTTACCCGTTACCGCCTTGATCGAAAGGCACGCGCCGCCGCGCGTATCGCCGTCGAGCTTGGTTAAAATCACACCCGTTACGTCCAGCCGTTCGTTAAACGTGCGCGCAACGTTTACGGCGTCCTGCCCCGTCATTGCGTCCACCGTCAATAAAATTTCGGTAACGCTGACTTCCTTTTTGATATTCTCGAGCTCTTTCATCAGCTCATCGTCGATATGAAGACGACCCGCCGTATCGATAACAACCGTATCGTAGCCCATTTTATTAGCGTATTCAACCGCCTGCTTCGCCGTCTTGGGCGGAGCCTGCGTCCCCTTTTCGAACACCTCCGTATCCGCCTTGGCGCCCACGACCTTTAATTGCTCTATCGCCGCGGGGCGGTAAATATCGCACCCGACGAGGAGAGGCTTTTTTCCCTGCTTTTTCAGTTGCAAAGCAAGCTTTCCGCAGAGGGTCGTTTTGCCCGCGCCCTGTAAGCCGCACATCATGATGACCGTCGGAGGCTTGGGCGAAACCTCGAGCTTGGCGTTGCCCGAACCCATGAGCTCGATCAGCTCGTCGTTGACGACTTTGATTACCTGCTGCGCGGGGTTGAGCGATTCGAGCACCTTTTCCCCCACGGCTTTCTCGGAAACCTCCGCGATAAACTGCTTAGCCACGCCGATATTGACGTCCGCTTCCAACAGGGCGACTCGCACTTCGCGCATTGCGGAGCGGACTTCGAGCTCGGTGAGTTTACCGCGTTTTGTCAGCTTGCTGAATATGTGGTTTAATCTTTCCGAAAGCGAACCGAACAGCGCCATGCGTCCCTCCTTACAATAAAGTGTCTTTATTTTTCTCGATTGCCGAGGCAATCTCTTGCGAATAATCGCGCTGCAATATCTCTGTGATTTTTTTACGGTATTCTTCGGGAAACGCTTCCGCCGTTCTCTCAATATCCGTCGCCAGAAAGGACGCGTTCAGCGAAGCTTCCGTCAGGATTCGCAGGAAATGCAGCCTTTCTTCGTACTCCTCGAACTGTTTTCTGCAAGTCGCCAAACATTCGGAAACGCTCTGCCGCGAGCAACCCTTTTCTTCGGCGATTTCCGCAAGCGACAAATCGCAGTTGTAATAGAGGTCGGTAATTTCCCGTTGCGTATTGGTGAGAAGTCCGTTGTAGATATCCCAAAGCCGCAAAAAATGCAAATCTTTCATTGACGCTATCATTATAAAGAATAAATAAACGCCTGTCAAGTAATTTTACCTGACAGGCGAAAAATTATTTTTCTTTGGATATATCTATCCCCAACCGCAACCCCGCCCGAAAGCCTTGCCGGTACACTAAATGCCCGACTGTACGGAAAAAGATATCGCTTTTATCGGTTAGTTTTAGGTAAGCTTCCATCTGTTCCGCATTTAAAGTTTGTCTTAAAGCCCTCAGCGCCTCATGATAGGCGTCAGACGTTTGTTGATAATCTTCATTTCGCAGCACTTTTTGGATTACTCCGCACTCTTCAAAATCAGTTTCTCCTAAGGCAAAACGCATAATTACCTCCTAACTGTTGCATTATATCAAACAAAACGTAGGAAGTCAAACAAATTGTAGGACTAAATGTTAAAATAATTTTTATGAAGGGCAACATTTTCGGTAAAAATTTACGAGAATTACGGACAGGCGAAGCGATTTCCCAACGGGAACTTGGTAATCGTCTCGGTGTCTGCAATCAAACCGTGAGTTTTTGGGAAAGCGGAAAACGAGAGCCTGATTTGGATTCTTTACTGAAAATTGCCGAATATTTTAAAGTTACAACCGATGATTTATTGAAATAAAACGCCGCAAGGGCGGATTGACTTCGCCCGTTAAGCGGCGTTATACCTTATATCCTCACGCGATTTCTTTTAACAAAAGAAATCGCGTGAATTTTATATGAATCCTTTCGCAGCACTTTTTGGATTACTCCGCACTCTTCAAAATCAGTTTCTCCTAAGGCAAAACGCATAATTACCTCCTTAATGTAGATACTATATTATACTACCAATTTTGGGTAGTGCCAACCCAATTTGGGTATTTGTTCATATAATAATTTCGTGGAATTTAAAAACAGGCTCAAAGAAATAAGAATCGAACGGAAGATGACGCAACGAAACGTCTATGAACTTTTAAGCGTCTCTCCGAATTGTTACGCCAGTTGGGAACAAGGTCGTACGCAACCCGACATAGAAATGATTAAACGGCTATGCGAAATCTTTGATGTCAGCGCCGATTATTTACTCGGTATTACCGACGATGATTTTTAAAAATTCCAACCCGTAATTCAGTGTCCCGATAAAGAAAATTACAACAGCGCGTATGAGATTACAACAACTTCGGAAACAAAAGAATCTTTCTCAATTACAGTTAGCAATGGCGTTAAATATGAACCAAAACAGCATTAGCCGTTACGAAACAGGCGAGCGCGAGGCAGATTATAAAACGCTCATATTGTTTGCCGATTATTTTAACGTATCTATTGATTATCTGTTGGAACGCACGGACAAACCAAATTAAGCAATACCAATAATGAAGTAAAACACCGCCGCATCCCGTTTGGGATGCGGCGGTGTTTTACTGTCATTCCGAGCGTAGCGAGGAATCTTTTCACGCTTTGCGTGAAATTATTTAAGATTCTTCGTCGCGCTCCGCGCTCCTCTGAATGACAGCGGGAGGGCATTCGCGCTCCTCTGAATGACAGCGGGCGGCAGTGAGTTGCTTGTCAATGAAAGCGTGGAGAGCCGTCTATTCTTCACACAAATCGTGCCAATCGGGATTTAACGCAGCTATCAGTGCGTTTTTTTTAGCGCGCGACCAACCTTTTATTTCTTTTTCGCGCTCGATTGCGCGACGAACATCATCCATGGTTTCAAAATAAACCAATTTATGAACACGATACTTCTTGGTAAAACCTTCAATTTCTCCGCTTTTATGCTCGTTAACGCGGCGTTCGAGGTTATTCGTCATGCCCACGTAAATAACCTTACCGTTCCAATTGGATAAAATATAAACGTAGTATTGCATAGTAAAAACCTGAAAGATTCTTCGTCGCGCTGCGCGCTCCTCTGAATGACAGAGGGAGAACGCGCCGAATCCCCCTATGTCATTCCGAGCGTAGCGAGGAATCTTTTCACGCTTCGCGTGAAATTGTTTAAGATTCTTCGTCGCGCTCCGCGCTCCTCTGAATGACAGCGGGCGGGCGCTCCGCGCTCCTCTGAATGACAGCGGGCGGGCGCTCCGCGCTCCTCTGAATGACAGAGGAGGGTGTTCTTCCGCTCTTATATGAATCCTTCTACGAACTGTTCGGCGTCGAACAGCTCCAGATCGTCGATTTTTTCGCCTACGCCCGCAAATACTACGGGGATATTTAAATCGCCGCAGAGGGAGAACACGAAGCCGCCCTTTGCCGTGCCGTCGAGCTTGGTTAACACGATTCCGTCCAGCTCCACCGCCTCGTCGAACACGCGCGCCTGATTGACGGCATTCTGCCCCGTGGTGGCGTCGAGCACGAGAAACTTTAAAAACTGCGCTTCCGCAAATTCCCGCGTTACCACCCTGTCCATCTTTTTTAATTCATTCATGAGGTTTTCTTTCACGTGAAGCCGACCCGCCGTATCCACAAGCACGACGTCCGTGCCCCGCGCCTTGGCGGACGACACCGCGTCGTAAATGACCGCTGCTGGATCGCTGCCCTCTTCGTGCTTGACGATGCGCACCTTCGCCCTGTCCGCCCAGATATTCAACTGGTCGCTTGCCGCCGCGCGGAAGGTATCCGCCGCCGCAACGGTAACGCTCTTCTTGTGCGAAGTAAACCAATTGGCGACCTTGCCGATGGTCGTCGTTTTGCCGACCCCGTTCACACCCACGAACATAATGACGAGCGGGTACCGAAATTCGGGAGGTTCCGCCTCGTTCAGCTTATCTTCGAGAATATCCTTCAATAAATCGGTTACGAATTTTTCATCCTTAACGCGGTTTCCGATCGCCTCTTCCCTTACCTGTTCGACGACGTCTTCCGCGGTGGTTACCGAAACGTCCTCGGAAATTAAAATTTCTTCGAGCTCGTCGTAAAATTCGTTGCCGAGTTTGTTTTTGGAAAAGAGCACGCGCAGTTTCTGCGCCATGTTCGCCCGCGTCTTTTTTAACGCCTCTTTGATTTTACCGAAAAGACCCATAAGAACTCCTTTGACCGTTCGAGATCCGCTTCAAGCTCCGTATGCGCAAGTCCCGTTTACGCGATCACGGTATCTCCGCCGAGGCGGGTTTCCACTTCGGAAAGCTTGACCGAAACGATTTTGCTGACGCCTTTTTCCTCCATGGTAACGCCGAAGAGCGAGTCCGCCTGATTCATCGTCGGCTTTCTGTGCGTGATGACGATGAACTGCGTCTCCTTGGAGAATTTCTTTAAGTACCGCGCGAAACGGTCGACGTTAGCTTCGTCGAGCGCAGCCTCGATCTCGTCGAGAATACAGAAGGGCATGGGACGGCTCTTCAAAATCGCAAACAGGATCGCGATCGCCGTAAACGCGCGCTCGCCGCCCGAAAGCAGGGAAATTTTCGTCAGCTTTTTGCCGGGAGGGCAGGCGACGATTTCGATGCCCGCGTCGAGCGGATCGTCGCAATCGGTGTAGTCGAGCTCCATCTGCGCCCTGCCGCCGCCGAACAGCTCGCGGAAAATATGCGTAAAGTTATCGTTGATTTCATGGAAGCCCGAATCGAACTGTTCGCGCATCTTCGTCTTTAAGTCGGTAAGCGCCGTTTCAAGGTCGGTAAGCGCCTTTTCCAGATCCGTCTTTTGCGTTTCCATTTCCGTATGGCGTTCGACAAGCGCAGTGTATTCCTCGACGGCGTTAAAGTTGATGTTGTTGCCGAGCGCGGCAATCTTATGACGCAGGCTGTTGATGTTCTGCGACGACTGGGAGATATCGTATTCGGGGTCGCGCAGCTCCTTTGCCGTTTCGTACGCAAGCCCGTACGCTTCGTCGAGGCGCTGACGCATATTTTCGAGCGTCGTCTGCGCCTTGGAAATTTCGATTTCGCAGGCGTGCTTGTCCTCGCCGAGCACCAAACGGCGCGCAAGCAGCGAACGCTTCTCTTCCGCAAACTTTGCCTGACGCGCGTTGACTTCCTTCTTTTCCGTCTCCGTATCGGCAATGCGGGCACGGATCGCCGCAACCGTCTTTTGCTCCTCTTCCGTCAACGCAACCTTCTCTTCGTCGCGCTTCAACACCTCGATTTGTTGCTTCGCGTTTTCGATCTCACGCTGCGTCGTGTCCACCTTCTGCAACAGCGATTTCTTTTCTTCCTGCAAGCGTTCCACCGTTTCCCTGTCCGCCTTGCGTTCGCTGGCGATGGACGCGCTCTCTACCTGCAACGCGTGGAACTCTTCGTACAGCGCGTCGCGCTCCGCTTTCAAACGGGATATTTCGGCTTCCCGCGCGGAAGCTTCCGCCGCCGCCTCCGAACGGATCTTATTCAGCAAGCCCTCGTTTTCCGCGGAGGAGAGCACCTCGCTTTCGAGGCTGTCCACCGTTTTGGACAGTTCGTCGAAAAGTCTGCGGTATTCCGAAGCGTCGTTTTCCGCTTCGGCTACGAGCGCGGACAATGTGTTTTCCTGTTGGGACAGCGCCGCGAACGACGCCGCCTGCTCCTGCACTTCAAGGCGGAATTTTTCGTACGCCGCGCGCGCAAGCTCCAATTCCTTGCCGCATCCTTCGAGCGCGGCGCGGATTTTTTCCACCGCGGCACGCTTCTTTGCAATGCCCTCTTCGCACTCCTTGATGCGCCGCTCGCCCGCGAGCAGATTGCCGCTGTCCTTCTTGCGCGAGCCGCCCGTCATGGCGCCGCTCGTCGCCACCGTGTCGCCGTCGAGCGTTACGATTTTAAAGGCGTGCGGGTATTTTCTCGCAATCGCCGTCGCGCTTGCGATCGTGTCGCAGACGAGGGTGTTGCCGAGCAGATTTTTAATAACGTTATCGTAGTAGCCGTCGTAGGAGATGAGCTCGTCGGCAAGACCCAGCGCGCCGGATTCGTTCAACGCGTTTTTCGCCTCGCGGCTGTTCCAGCGCGGCGCCATCGACTGTACGGGCAGAAATGTTACGATACCGCCGCCCGTGCGCTTTAAGTACTCGATGAGGTAGCGCGCATCCTCCGCCGTGGCGGTTACGAGGTTCTGCATGGCTCCGCCGAATGCAGTCTCGATGGCGACTTCGTACTTCTTGTCCGTGCGCACGATGTCGGCAATCGCGCCTTTGATGCGCGAACCGAGCTCCCTGTTCTCCTTTGCCGCCTGCTGTAAACGGCGCACCGAGTCGCGGTAGCCGTCGAACCTGTTTTTTAAGTTAGTGTATAATTCGAGATTGTTGTTGAGGTTGGCGATCGTCGTGTTGCAGTCGACGAGCTCCTCCGAAAGCTTCTGCTCCGAGCGCGCCAGCTCCGCAATTTCACCCGTGAGCTCGCTCTCCTTTGCATCCTTCGAATCGAGGAACGCGACCGCCTTTGCCTTTTGGCTGCGGCACTCGTCCAACTGACGTCGGAACTCGCCGCCGCGTTCCTCCGCCTTGCGGATCGCCTCCTTCACCTCGGAAAGACGCTCGCTCGCAGCATCGCGCTTTGCAGAAAGACTCCCCACGTTGGCACGCACGTCCGCGAGGTTTTCCACGGACGAAAGCTCGCTTGCACGCTTCTCGCCCGAAATTTTTTCGTACGCCGCAACGCGCGCGTCCGCCTCGGAAAGCTTCTCGCCGAGCTTTTGGCTGCGCTCCCCGATTTCCCGTTCGCGTTTTTCGCTTTCGGCGGCTTTCTTAGCGTTCGCCGCCGTCAGACGGTCGATTTCCTGCCTGCGGCGGGTGGAGTATTCCATTTCCTCCGTCGCCTGTCTCAATCTGCGGGTATAGCCCTGGATCCGCTCGTCGATCAGCTTTGCCTGACCGCTCTTACGCTCCATGCCCACCTCGAAGGTGAGGAGCTCGTCGTTGAGCGATTTCAGACGCTCGTCCGCGCGGGTCAGCTTTTCCCTGCCCTCGCTCTCGGCAGCGTCCAGATCGACGAGGCGGGTTTCCACCTCTTCGAGCTTTTCGTTGGCTTCCCGTATTTTCACGCGCTCGCGCTCCGTCTCCTCCTCGAAGGTTTCGGTACGCACGAGGAAGGTGTTCACCTCTTCGTATTTCAGCTGCTTGCTGTATTCGTTGTGTTTTTTCGCCGTTTCCGCCTGCCGTTCGAGGGGCGGGATCTGCTTTTCCACCTCGTCGAAACGCTGCAAAAACACCATGAGGTTATCCTTGGAATTAGCGATTTTCCGCTCGATTTCCCCGCGCTGTATCTTGAATTGCATAACGCCCGTCGCTTCTTCGAAGATGGCGCGCCTGTCCTCGGGCTTGGCGTTCATGATTTGTTCGACCTTGCCCTGTCCGATAATCGAGTAGCCCTCCTTTCCGATGCCTGCGCTATGTAGAATGGTTACGATTTGCTTTAAACGGCAGTCCTTGCCGTTGATGAGATATTGGCTTTCGCCCGAACGGTACAGCCGCCGCGTAAGCGCGATTTCGTCATACTCGGTATCGAACAGCTTCTGCGAGTTATCGAACACGAGCGTAACCTCGCAATAGGAAAGGGAGCGACGCGCTTCCGTGCCGCCGAAGATGACGTCCTGCATATTCGAACCGCGCAACGTCTTTGCCGACTGCTCGCCGAGCACCCAGCGCACTGCGTCCGCAACGTTGCTCTTGCCGCAGCCGTTGGGTCCCACGATACAGGTTACGCCGTCGTCGAGACGTACGCACGTCTTATCCGCAAACGATTTAAAACCGATCAACCGTATTTCCTTGAAATTCAATGTTTCCTCTCCTCCGCCTTCCGATTGCTCTCGTTTAACTTTTGCAACAGCGCCTTTGCCGCAGCGCTCTCCGCCGCCTTCTTGCTCTTACCTGCGCCGCGCGCACGCTTGCCGAGGGCGGAAACGGTGCATTCAAAGCCGCCGCTTGCCTCCTTTACCGCGTACACGGGCAAACGCTTGCTGCGCTGTTGAACGTACTCCTGCAGCTGCGTCTTATAATTTTCCGTATCGGCGTTTACCACAAACCGCTTTAAAAACGCCCTTACCGCCCGAATGCCGCCGTCGAGATAGATGCCCGCCGTTACCGCCTCGAACAGATTGCACGGAGTCTTCCCGCCGAGGGTGTCATCCCCGCCCGCATAGCGCATGAATTCTATCAGGCGCGCCCGCTTCGCCGCGCTGCCGAGCGCATCGCGCGAAACGTACTGCTGCCGCTCCTCCGTCATGCGCCCCTCATCCTTGACGCTGTTTTTGAACAGCGCCTCGGTTACGATAAACTGTATCACCGCGTCGCCCAAAAATTCAAGGCGTTCGTTGCTCTCCTCGCCCGTGATATTCGCATAGCTTTTGTGCGTAAAGCCCGTCTTTAACAGCGCTTTATCTTTAAACGAATACCCGATCGCCCTTTCCGCGCGCTCGGGCGTGTCCTTATTCCAGTCCTCAGACGGTTTCATTGCCGAAACCCGCCTCTTCAAGCATGTCCGTGATCGTCTGCACGAGGTTGCCGCGCACTGCGTCCACCGCCTGCACGAGCGCCGCCGTTACCGTTTTCGGCTTGGACGAACCGTGCGCCTTGATGACCGTCTTTTTCAGTCCGAGGAACACCGCTCCGCCGTAACGGTTGTAGTCGAGCATCGTCTGCAACTTTTTTATGGACTTGCGCGCAAACAGATAGCGCAGCTTTCCGCCGAAGGAAGAAGTGAATTCCGTGCGCAGCACGCTCGAAACGGTCTTTCCGCACCCCTCCATCGACTTTAACGCGACGTTACCCGTCAGCCCGTCCGCAACGACGACGTCCAGATCGCCGTACATAATGTCGCGCCCCTCCACGTTGCCCGCAAAGTTGACGCCCGCCGTTTCGTTGAGCAGCGAGAACGCCTCCTGATGTACGGGATCGCCCTTGTGCTCCTCCGTGCCGTTGGATAGCAACCCCACGCGCGGATATTTCATGCCGAACGCCGCGCGCCCGTACGCCGTTGCCATGATCGCAAACTGCACGAGATACGGGGGCTTGCATTCCGCGTTTGCGCCCGCATCGCAAAGCAGCGTCTTGCCGCCGCGCACGTTGGGAATTGCGGGGCACAGCGCGGGGCGCATGACCCCCTTGATCCGCCCGAGATACATAATTCCGCCCGCAAGCACCGCACCCGTCGAGCCCGCGGAGACAAACGCCCCCGCCTCCTCGTCCTCGCGCAGAATTTTCAAGCCCACGACGAGCGAACTGCCGCGCTTGGTGCGCACGGCGGAAGTGGGCACGTCGTCGTTCGTGATCACTTCGGTGCAGTGCACGACCTCGATACGCGAAGCGTCGTAATCGCATTTCTTCAATTCCGCCCTGACGAGGTTCTCGTCTCCCGTCAGAACGATCGCAAAATCCTTTCTCTCTTTCAGCGCAAGCACCGCGCCCTGTACGATTGCCGCGGGCGCATTGTCTCCGCCCATGGCGTCTACCACGATTTTCAGCATATATTACTCCGTTTCCGCGAACACGCAGAAGGCTCCGATTATTGTTATAAGAATATCATTATAACATTTTCAAATAAAAAAAACAAGAAGATAATGCACCCATAAACAAAAAAGCACGGGAAAAAAGTGCAGGGATCCGCGCTTTAAGGCTATTCCCTTTCCACCGTTATCACGGGCTCGGCGTCGGTCAAAACCCGCACGGCGCTCGTAAGCGTCGCCGCCACCTCGTCGTCTCCGATCTTCAAATCGAACGGTACGCCGACCTCGAACACGATTTTTTTGCGCTCTCCGCGCACAAGACGAAAATCATGCAGATCCATTTCCTCGTAAATCCCGTCGATTGCCGCTCGGATTTTTTCTTCCAGCTCCTTCGCCTCCGAATCGGTCGGATCCACGGGGTCGAAGTGCGCCGTCAATTCCGTTCCAAGCTCCCGTAATACCCTTCGTTCGAGCGCATCGATCTTCGCGTGCGAAGTCTCCGCGCCCTCGCGCACGTCCATTTCTACGTGCACCGTCGCAAAATATTTGTTCGGACCGTAGCGGTACACGCGCAGGTCGTGTACGCCGAGCACGCCGTCGCTTTGCAGAACCGTTTCTTTCAGCCGTTCCACAAAATCGGGCGCGGGCGCCTGCCCCAACAGACGGGAGCTGGCATTTTTGACGATGCCGACGCCCTCCCAGACAATGAACAGCACGACGACGAGCCCCGCGATTCCGTCTGCGGGAAAGCCAGCGTAATCGGAAACGAGCATTCCCGCGGCGACCGCCGCGGTGGCGATGCAATCGCACACACTGTCAAGCGCGGCGGCTTTCAATACGTCCGAATCGAATTTTTTGCCCGCAATCCGATACATCGCGAACATGCCGCCCTTCGCGGCGACGGACACCCCGAGCAGGATATACACGAGATAACCCGTATCCGCGACCGTACCCGTAACGATTTTTTCAATTGACTCGCGCAGAAGCTCCACGGCAATCAGGAGTACGAAAAAGCCGATGAACATCGCCGCGATATATTCCGCGCGCTGGTGCCCATAGGGGTGCTCTTTATCAGCGGGCTTTTCCGCTATGCGGAAGGAAACGAGCGATACGACGCCGCTGCCGCAATCGCTTAAATTGTTTGCTCCGTCCGCCGTAAGCGAAACGATTCCGAAGAGCACGCCGAAAATAATCTTCGACGCCGCCAGCATAAAATTCAAAACGATACCGACGATACTCACGGTATTTCCGACCCGCTTTTTTACACTCATACTGCTATTATACACGATTTTCGGATTGCTGTCATCAAAATTTAACGAGTTTCCCGCCGTCGGAAGAATACGCCGCAAAAAAACGGTCAAAGATATAAGCGTGAGCGGACGAAAGTCGGAACCGAACCCTTACGCAGCTACATAAAATGATAGTAAAGGGAGCTCACAAAGGAGAACTATGAACGTTAAGAGAGGAGAACTTTATTATGCCGATCTTTCCCCCGTGGTGGGAAGCGAACAGGGCGGAGTGCGCCCCGTTTTAGTGGTGCAGAACGACACGGGCAACAAGTATTCCCCCACCGTGATTGCCGCGGCGGTAACGAGCAGGATCAACAAAGCGAAGCTCCCCACGCATATCGAACTCCCGCAAGCATACGGACTGCAAAAGGACAGCGTCATTTTGTTGGAGCAAATCCGCACAATCGATAAAAAGCGGTTGATGTCTCGCATCGGACAGCTTCCCCCCGCCACCATGTCGCGCGTCAACAAGGCGATTCTCATCAGTTTGGGCTTCGACGAAAGCAATCGGGCGTAAACCGCGGAACGACGGGCGGGGTACCAATCTTGCCCATCCAAGACGTTTCCCGTCATTCCGAGCGATTTTCTCCTGCCATTCTGCGCAAAGCGAAGAATCTAAAATATGCGCGCGCGGACGATTGTCCGCACACGCATATTTTTAAAAAAACTCCCTTTTTGTATTTTTACGCATATGTGCCCGCGGACAGTTGTCCGCGGGCACATATGCTTTGGGGGACAAAGATGCTTCGCATTGCTCCGAATGAAAAGAAACGTCGTCCGCACTGTCTTGCGTCCCGAACGGGACGGAATCACAACTCCCGCCACCGCCTTCCCCGCAAGCTCGGTCGTCGAAATCACGATCCTCGGAAAAATAAAAATGCCGCGAAGAACGTTCGTTCCTCGCGGCATATGCGTTTTGATTCAACCGTGCGTTACTGCACTTTTTCAAGCAATTTGAAGTCAATGCCCTTTTCGCCGATTTTAATGATTTCCACCTTGACCACGTTGCCGATGGAAAGCACGTCCTCCACGCTCTCGATGCGCTTTTCGCTCATCTTGGAGATATGGATCATACCGTCCTTGCTCGGAGCGAATTCGACGAATGCGCCCACCTTCGGCAGAATGCGCACGACCGTACCGATAAAGCGGTCGCCCACTTCGGGATCGTGCACGATGCTCTCCACGATAGCCTTTGCGCGCTGCGCGGCTTCGGGATCTCCGTACGACGCGATGCAGACGGTGCCGTCCTCTTCGATGTCGATTTTGGTGCCCGTTTCAGCAATGATCGAGTTGATAACCTTGCCCTGCTTTCCGACGACGTCGCCGATTTTTTCGGGGTCGATCTTAAAGGAGATGATACGGGGTGCGTATTTGCTCAGCTCGGGCGCAACCTCGGGCACGCATTCAAGCATCTTCGAAAGAATGAACTGTCTGCCCTCGTTCGCCTGTTCGATCGCCGTGTGCATAATCTCTTCGGAAATGCCCTTGATCTTGATATCCATCTGGATCGCAGTAATACCCTTTTGCGTGCCGGCGACCTTAAAGTCCATATCGCCGAGGAAGTCCTCCAAGCCCTGAATATCGGTAAGCACGCGGAATTCGCCCGTTTCCTGATTTTTGATGAGTCCCATGGCAACGCCCGCAACGGGAGCCTTGATGGGCACGCCCGCATCCATGAGCGCCATGGTCGAACCGCACACCGAAGCCATCGACGACGAACCGTTGGAGGACATAATATCGTTTACCACGCGAATCGCATAGGGGAAATCCGCTTCGGAGGGAATGACGGGAACGAGCGCGCGTTCCGCAAGCGCGCCGTGTCCGATTTCGCGTCTGCCCGCACCGCGGATCGCCTTTGCCTCGCCCGTGCAATAGCCGGGGAAGTTATATTGATGCATATAGCGCTTTTCCGTTTCGTCATCCAAGCCTTCGAGCTTCTGCTTTGCCGCAAGCATATCCAGCGTGCAGGTAGTAAGCGTCTGCGTCTGACCTCTCGTGAACACCGCCGAGCCGTGCACGCGGGGAAGCGGGTGTCTTTCGCACCAGATGGGACGAACGTCCTTCAGCCCTCTGCCGTCGGGACGGATGCCCTTGTCGAAAATCTTGGCGCGGATTTTTTCTTTATTCAGATAATAGATGCTGTCTTTGATTTCGCGCTTGTTGTCGGGATAGATTTCCGCAAAGTGTTCGAGAGCTTCCTTCTCCACCTGATCGTAGCGCACCTCGCGCTCCTTTCTGTCGGTGGTGTCGATCGCCCATTCGATTTTCTTTTCGGCAAACGCGCGTACTTCCTTGTCGAGCTCTTCGGGAACGTGATACAGTTCGATTTCCTTTTTGGGCTTGCCGATCGCGGGAACGATTTCCTCTTCGATAAATTTGCAGATTTTGGAAATTTCCTTGTGCCCGAACATGATCGCGCCGACCATTTCGTCGTTCGTAACCTCGTCCGCGCCCGCCTCGATCATGAGGATCGCGTCCTTCGTGCCCGCCAGATTCAAATGAATAGTGCTCTTTTCGCGCTGTGCGGCGTCGGGGTTGATCACGTACTTGCCGTCTACCAAGCCGACCACGACCGAACCCGTGGGCCCCGCCCAAGGAATGTCGGAAACGGAAAGCGCGATGGAAGAACCGATCATCGCAAGAGGCTCGGGGCTGACGTCGGGCTCGACGGAGATTGCCGTTGCAATGACGACGACGTCGTTAAAAAGACCCTTCGGGAAAAGCGGACGAAGCGGGCGGTCGATGAGGCGCGAAGTTAAGATCGCCTTATCGCTCGCTCTGCCCTCTCTGCGCTTGAAGCCGCCGGGGATCTTACCGACGGAGTACATTTTTTCTTCGTAGTCCACCTGAAGGGGGAAGAAATCCATTCCCTCTCTGGGGGTTGCGGACATACATACGGTAACGAGAACGGCGGTTTCTCCGCAGCGTACGACGCACGCGCCGTTTGCCTGTTCTGCATACTTGCCCGTTTCGACGGTAACTTCCTTGCCGCCGATCACGGTTTTGAATTCTCTGTAATTGGGTGTCATTGTTTTCTCCTTTTCCTGATTCTTTGCCGTTTTACCCCTTGGCAAAACAGCGATTTTACAACAAAAAGAGCGGATTAAAGCCCGCTCTTTTCAAGTGCCTTACTTTCTGAGATCCAACGCCGCGATGACCGCTCTGTACCGCTCGATGTCTTTTGCTTTGAGATAATCCAAAAGACCGCGTCTTTGACCGACCATCTTCAACAATCCGCGGCGGGAGTGGTTGTCCTGCTTGTGCAGTTTGAGGTGTTCGTTGAGGTGGTTGATGCGCTCGGTTAAAAGTGCGATCTGAACCTCGGGCGAACCCGTGTCCCCTTCGTGCTGCGCGAATTTTGCGATGATTTCCTTCTTTTCCATTTGCGTTTATCCTCCTATGGAAGTTTTCTCGATTTGCCAAGAGATGCGTGGAGAGCGCAATTCCTCGCAAACGACTGTATAAGAATACCACAATTTTATCCGCTTGTCAAAGGTTTTTATGCAGGTAGCGGATTTTCAAAAAAGAAATTTTATTCCTTTTCGAGCTTGCGGCAGGCGCGGTAAAAGGTGGCGCGGCTGGCAAAGCCCGCTTCGTCGATAGAATAGTCCACCGTCTTGCCCTCCTTGATCAGGGCGAGCGCGGCGCGGGCGCGCACGGCGTTTAAATAATCGTTAAACGTTTCGCCGACATACCGCTTGAACAGCGCGGAACAGTAGTTGCGCGTATATCCGATTTCGCTCGCAAGCGCGTCCAAATCGATATCCTCTTTGAAGTGCTCTTCGATATAGCTGAGCGCCTTTACGACGAAGGTGTCGCTCTTTTCCCTGTCGTAGCGTTCGGGCGGATAGTAGCTTGCAATGCGCGAGAGCACCACGTTGATCCAACCGCGGATCTCCATGCGCGAAATTTTTCCCCTGTCCAGCCATTGCCGCAGAAGCGCCGTGATTTCCCGATTCGCCTTTGCGTCGCACAGATACTCCGACGGAAAATAATCCTCCCCGCCCTTACAATACGTTTCACGGTAGTCGTCGAGATAGCTGTCGCTGAGCACGATCGTCCACGCTTTAACTTTTTCCCTGCCGAAAGCGTGCACCTCGTAAGGGCGGATAAAGACCCCTTCCCCCGCGTGCAGCGTCATTTTTTTGCCGTTGACGGCAAGCGAAAGCTCGCCCTCGGCGATAAAGAGCATCTCTACATTCTTGTGGAAGTGCGCCTCGATTTTGATCAAATCGGTGTAATGAAAATGCAGATGAAATTCCCTGTCCGCTATTTTTCTTAGCGTAATCCGTCGTGCTCGTCTGATATACGTTCCAGTCGTACGTACCCGCTTGCGTTACGTCCAGCGTAGTATCGGAACGCTCCATCGTGCCGACGACCGCCTTCAAACTCCCCTCGAACGCCTGATCGGGGTCGACGGGCGTCTCGCCTGCCGCGCCTGCGCACAGCCAGATCTCCTGTCCCGCGCAGGTCATTTCCACGTACAATACGGTTTCGTTGACCTCCGTCAAATCGAGACGCAGACAACCCACCGTTGCGCCCGCTCCACTCCCCACGGCGACGGTGTTTTTCAGTACCGACTTACCCGAAGCCGTTTTCCGACGGCTGATATGCGCAAAGACACAAATTGATTCGTACGCATCTGTCCCTCGGCACATTCGTCCGCGTTTTTGCCCCGAACTGCGCCCGCCCGCATATCACGCAACACGCATACGGCAAATTTTTCGCTTCGATTTTACCGTTTTGATTATAGCATGAAAAAACAACCCTCGGGTGTCAGATATTCCAAAGGTTGTTTCATAATCAATTATTTATTCGGGCGCTTAAACCGACGTCGTTCTGCCTGCCCTTCCGCCGTTTTATCCGTCCCGTCATTCCCAATAGCCCGTCCGCGATAAATTTTCCAAAAAAGGCAAAAAAACTTTTCGACAAAATTCGTTAAATTGTAAAAACGGATTGAAAAATATTTTCAGTTATGTTATAATATGCAATAGTGTTGGATTATGCTCCGAAAAACGGGGCGCAAAGATTAAGGAGGTTGTATATGAAAAACTGTGCAGCACTGGGGACCAAGGAGCAGTTGACCAAGCTGAAGAACGTGATCGAAAGCTCGAAAGACACTCCCGGATGCCTCATGCACATCTTGCAGGAGGCGCAGGCGATCTACGGTTATCTGCCCCTCGAAGTGCAGAAAGTGATTGCGGAAGGGCTCGGTATTTCTCTTTCCGAGGTGTACGGGGTAGTTACCTTCTACTCGCAGTTCTCCCTCAAACCCAAGGGAAAATACCGCATCAGTGTCTGCCTCGGCACCGCGTGCTACGTAAAAGGCTCGGACAAGATTCTCGAAGAGGTTGAAAAACAGCTCGGTATCAAGTGCGGCGAATGCACCGAGGACGGGTTCTTCTCCATCGACAGCTGCCGCTGCGTCGGCGCGTGCGGGCTCGCCCCCGTCATGATGGTGAACGAAGAGGTTTACGGCAAACTCGAACCCTCGAAAATCAAGGGAATTCTCGACAGTTACAGGGAGGCAAAATAATGACCATTCAGGAATTGGACGCCATTCGCAAGGCGAAACACGACTTAATTCAGGTGCGCCGCGTCGTCCGCGAAGAGGGCGAAAAGCTTGCTGCGAAAACGGGCTACCGCAAGCAGGTGCTCGTCTGCGGCGGTACGGGCTGCACCTCCTCTCACTCGATGCAGGTTATCGATCAACTCGAAAAGTCGCTGAAAGAACACAAAATCAACGACGTGCTCATCGTTAAGACGGGTTGCTTCGGGCTCTGCTCGCTCGGTCCCATCATGATCGTTTATCCCGAGGGCGCGTTCTACGCGCAGATGACCCCCGAACACGTGAAAACGGTGGTCGAAAAGCACCTCGTCAAGGGCGGCGAAATCGTAAAAGACCTCTTATATCAGGGAACGGTATTGAAGGACGGATCGATCATCCCCTTCGCCGAAACCCCCTTCTATAAAAAACAGATGCGGATCGCGCTGAGAAACTGCGGCGTCATTGCGCCCGAGGATATCGAGGAGGCAATTGCCGCAGGCGATTACGAGGCGATCGAAAAAGTGCTCACCGGCATGACCCCCGACGACGTCATCAACGAGATGCTCGCCTCCGGCTTGCGCGGCAGGGGCGGCGCAGGCTTTCCCACGGGCAGAAAGTGGGCGTTTGCAAAAGCTTCGCAGGGTGAGATCAAATACGTATGCTGCAACGCCGACGAGGGCGACCCCGGCGCGTTTATGGACCGTTCGGTGCTCGAGGGCGACCCCCACTGCGTGCTCGAAGCCATGACGATCGCAGGCTACGCCATCGGCGCGCATCAAGGCTACATTTACGTGCGTGCGGAATATCCCGTAGCCGTTCAACGTTTGAAAATCGCCATCGATCAGGCGCATCAATACGGCTTGCTCGGAGAAAATATTTTAGGACTCGGCTTTGATTTCGATATCGAGATCCGCCTCGGCGCGGGCGCGTTCGTATGCGGCGAAGAAACGGCTCTTATGACCTCCATCGAAGGACATCGCGGCGAACCCCGCCCCCGTCCTCCTTTCCCTGCGGTCAAGGGCTTGTTCGGCAAACCCACCATTCTGAACAACGTGGAAACGTGGGCGAACGTCAACCCCATCATCACGAAGGGCGCGGCATGGTATTCCTCCATCGGTACGGAGACCTCCAAGGGCACGAAGGTGTTCGCGCTCGGCGGAAAAATCACCAACGTCGGACTTGTGGAAGTTCCCATGGGTACGACGCTTAGGGAGATCGTCGAAGAGATCGGCGGCGGCATTCCCGACGGTAAAAAGTTTAAAGCAGCCCAGACGGGCGGACCTTCGGGCGGCTGTATTCCCGCCTCCTGCATCGACACCCCCATCGACTACGACAGCCTGCTTGCCATCGGCTCGATGATGGGTTCGGGCGGCATGATCATCCTCGACGAGGACACCTGTATGGTGGACATCTCCAAGTTCTACCTCGAATTTACCGCAGACGAATCCTGCGGAAAGTGCACCCCCTGCCGTATCGGTACCAAGCGCCTGTTGCAGCTGCTTACCAAGATTACGGAAGGCAAGGGCGAGCCCGAGGATATCGTAAAAATCGAAGAGCTGGCTTCGCACATGAAGTCCTCCTCCCTCTGCGCCCTCGGACAGAGCGCGCCCAACCCCGTTCTTTCGACGCTGCGCTACTTCCGCAACGAATACGAGGAGCACATCAACGAAAAGAAGTGCGAAGCGGGCGTGTGCAAGGCGATGCTCAGCTACTCTATCGACAAAGACAAGTGTATCGGCTGCGGGCTGTGCGCAAAGAACTGCCCCGTCGGCGCGATTTCCAAAACGACTTACGTTGCTCAGGGACACAAGCTTCCCTCGCTCGAAATCGACGGCGCGAAGTGCATCAAATGCGGCGTATGCATGGGCAACTGTAAATTCAAAGCGATTTCGAGAAAGTGAGGTAAAGACGAATGGCTAAAAATATTACCCTTAAAATCAATAATATTCCCGTTACCGTTCCCGAAGGCACCACCATTCTGGAAGCCGCGAGAAAGGCGCATATCGAAATCCCCACCCTCTGCTATCTGAAGGACGTCAACTGCGTCGGCTCCTGCCGTATGTGCCTCGTCGAAGCGACGGGCGCGCGCGGACTCGTTGCCGCTTGCGTCTATCCCGTAGCCGAGGGCATGGAAGTGAGGACGAATACCGAAAAATGCCGCCAGAGCCGCAAGATGACTTTGGAGCTGCTGCTTTCCAAACACAAGAAGAAGTGTCTTTCTTGCGAGCGGAACCATAACTGCGAATTGCAGAAGCTCTCCTTGGGCTACGGCGTGGACGAAGACCGATTCGAAGGCGAAAACTTCGTTCTGCCCATCGACGACGCGGCGCCCGCAGTCGTCAGGGATAACGACAAATGTATCAGCTGTTCCCGTTGCGTGGCGGCGTGCGAAAAACAGCACGTCAACGCGATCGGACACATCGGCAGAGGATTCAACGTTCACATCGGTAGCGCGTTCGACATGCCCCTCAAAGATTCCGTCTGCGTCGGGTGCGGTCAATGTATCGTCGCCTGCCCCGTGGGCGCGCTTTCCGAGCGCTCCTCGATCGACGATGTGTGGTCGGCGCTGTCCGATTCCACCAAGCAGGTCGTATTCTTTACGGCGCCCTCCGTACGCGCAACCCTCGGGGAAGCGTTCGATATGCCCGTGGGCACCAACGTCGAAGGCAAGATGGTTGCGGCGCTCCGCCGCCTCGGTCCCGCGCACGTCTTTAATATGGACGTAACCGCCGACCTTACCATTATGGAAGAGGCAAGCGAGCTTATCAACCGCATCAAGACGGGCAAACCCATGCCCATGTTTACTTCCTGCTGCCCCGGCTGGGTAAAGTTCGTGGAAAAGAAATATCCCGATATGATCCCCCACCTTTCCACCTGCAAATCGCCCCAACAGATGTTCGGCGCGCTCTTAAAGAGCTATTGGTGCGAAAAGAACGGCATCGACCCCAAAAACCTGTACGTCGTATCCGTCATTCCCTGCACGGCGAAAAAGAACGAGTGCAAGCGCGAAGAGATGAAAAACGACGTGGACGCGGCGATCACGACGCGCGAGCTTGCCCGCATGATCAAGACGGCGGGCATCAAGTTCACCGAGCTTCCCGACGAGGAATTCGACAATCCGTTTGCGATTGCGACGGGCGGCGGAGCGATCTTCGGCGCAACGGGCGGCGTTATGGAAGCGGCGCTTCGTACGGCGGCTCACATGATGGACGGCAGCTTCGAAGTCATCGACTTCTTCGCGGTACGCGGCAGCAATCCCATTAAGGAAGCGACCTATCTTGTAGCAGGCAACACCGTTCGCGTTGCGGTCGCTTCGGGACTTGCAAACGCCGAAACGATCATCAAGCAGATCCAATCGGGCGAAAAGCAGTACGATTTCATCGAAATCATGGCGTGCCCCGGCGGCTGCGTCAACGGCGGCGGACAGCCCACCCTTTCGGACAGCGTCCGCAACAGCGTGGAATTAAAGGAGTCGCGCGCAAAAGCGCTGTACACGGCGGACGTGAAAAACGAGATTCGCCGCAGTGCGGATTCGCCCGTAATGGACGTTATCTATAACGACTATTTCATGTTCCCCAACAGCCACAAGGCGCACGAGATCTTGCACACCGAATACAAGGCTGACCCGAAAATTTAAGTCGGTAATAAAAACCCGCCCCTGCGTTTCCGCAGGGACGGGTTTTTTTGTTTTTACGCTGTCGGGGAATCGTTCGCAAAGGGTACTTAAAACTTTTCTCCATGCGCTCCATTTAATCTTTGCAAAATTTTTCATGTGATTTCTCCTCCAACTTTTTATTCAACGACTTTAATTCGATATACTCTATTTTCAATAGGCGGCGTTTTGGGTTCCCATGGAATTTTTGCGCTACATTTAATACTATAATTACCGACTTTAGCGGCTTTAAACACATATAAAATCGTTCCGCCCCCCATTATGTTAGGGTCATTATTAGGAAAAATAAAATCTCTTTTAACATACTCTATTCCCGTTTTATTGCTGATTGTATACTGCCATTCATACATACAGTATGCATCCAATGCTATTTCAAACGTATCGCCTACCGCCACGTCAGGCAAAGTATAATAATTGGCATTCTTCTCTGTGCACCCGCTCCCGCACAGCAAAACCGCAAACGCCATTCCGATTGCCATAATTACCGTTAAAATTCTTTTCGTCATATTTCTCCTCTCCTCTTTTAAATCCTAATTAAAAAAAGCGCAATATCTCCCCTGACGTTTCAGATTCGATTTGCGCGATTTTACCTACCCATCGGTCTGTACCCCTCTCTCAATTTATTTCATTATATTATGCTTTCCTTTTTTTGTCAATAGTCATCCCAAAATTTCCCATATACACGTTTCCGTCTGTTCCTGTCCACTTGTTACTAAACTTCCCTTACGTTTACTTTATTTCCTTTAATCGTAACGCGAAACAATACGTATTCCGAATTTTCCAACATCATCATAGTTTTATCGTTTCGAATCGTCGGTCCTCCGACGGCGTACAGCCTGACCCAATTATCACCGTCTGCAAATTGCGATTTGTCCAACTGCACCACAAACTGATTCATCCAAACCACTTCGGTTTTAATCGTCCGGTACGTGTTCTCATTTGCTTTTCTGATGTCAATTCCAATCCCATGCGTCCCGTAACCATAGTCATACTCAAATCGCAAAAACACAAAATCCTCTCCGCCGCTACTGATTTGAATATCTTTCGGCGCTGTAAGAGTTCTTGTATTTTCAATTAATCGATAATCGCCGTCTTTTTGGAATATCAGCGTTTCTTTCCCTTGGGGAAGATACAGCGATTCTTCTTCAACCCAAAAATTTATACTCATATTTGCCGCATCCCCGCGATAAACGTTATTCTCTCGCGATATTTGATACACATAGCTCCTACTGTCAGAGACTGTAATTTTATTATTCAGGATTACGCAGTAGTAATATGTTTTTGGAAGAATATCATATTTCCATTGAACGCCGGGGTAGCCTCCGTTTAAGACGTTCTCAATCCAACTCTCATCTTCTCCGATGCGCTCGGCGACCGCTCGCACATGGGCTTTCCAACTTTCATCCGTAATACAATAGACACCATCGTTTTGGGATTCGTTTCTCTTTGTCGATTCAACCGCGTCTATCTCCAATTTCATTTTGCCTACAACCAAATCAACAGCCGTCCTATTTTTAGCGCGTTTGATTTGGTCTTGCCCCGAAATTACAAACCCGCAAATCACATCCCAATTTTGATTATCAAAATTTTCTTGTCCGCGACGGTCGGCATAACATTGAAGCCATTCGCACTGCTCTGACTTATAAATATGTAAAGTGTCGAAACTGCACCCGCTGCCGCACAGTAGCACCGCAAACGCCATTCCGATTGCCATAATTACCGTTAATATTCTTTTCGTCATATTTCCCCTCTCCTCTTTTAAATTTTAATTAAAAAAGCGCAATATCTCCCCTGACGTTTCAGGTTCGATTTGCGCGAATTTACCTACCCATCGGTCTGTACCCCTCTCTCAATTTATTTCATTATATTACACCTTCCGTTTTTTGTCAATAGCGAAGTAAAAATTTCGGGCTTTCCTAGCCCTGCCTATCCCATGGAAGAAACGACAAAAAAGGTGGCGATTCCCCCTCCCTTTATTTGACATTTTCATTTTGCGGGCATATAATGTTGCGTATGCGAAAAAGCGTCATTAAAAAAGGAATCGGAATCCTCTATATTCTCGGGGCGGCGCTGTGCTTTGCGTGCATGAACCTTTTCGTCAGCCTTGCGGGCGATTTGCCGCTGATGCAAAAGGTGTTTTTCCGCAACGCCTTAACGGTGGTCGTCGTATTCGTCATGCTGCTGTTTACCAAAGAAAAGTTTCGCATTCACGATAAAAGCTGTATTCTCTATCTCTTTCTGCGCGCAGGAATCGGCTATATCGGCGTCATCCTCAACTTTTACGCAATCGACCATATCGGCAGCATTTCCGACGCCTCCATTTTAAACAAGCTTTCACCTTTTTTCGCCATTCTCTTTTCGGTATTTCTGCTGAAAGAGAAGCCAACCATTCCCGAAATCATCTTCGTGCTGATTGCTTTTGCGGGGGCAATGTTCGTCGTCAAGCCTTCGTTCGACTCGAAGGTACTGCCTGCAATCGCAGGCTTTGCAAGCGGTATGTGCGCAGGCTTCGCCTATGCGTGCGTGCGCATTCTGGGGCAGAAGGGCGAACGCGGCATCATGACCGTATTCGTGTTTGCCGCCCTCTCCACGGCAATTTCGCTCCCCTTCGTTATCGTGTGGTGGAAGCCGATGAGTTGGCTGCAATTTCTGTACCTGATGCTCGCGGGCATAGGCGCCACGGGCGGACAGTTCTTTATCACCGCCGCCTACCGCCACGCACCCGCCAAAGAAATTGCCGTGTTCGACTACGCACAGGTGTTGTTTGCCGCCGTTCTCGGCTATTTCTTCCTGTCGCAAATCCCCGACGCTCTCAGCTTTATCGGCTACGCCGTGATTATCTGCGCGGCGGTCGGCAGATGTATTTACCAGCTCAAACGCAAGAAAACGGAGCCTGCTCCGATTCCGCCCGCAGCCCGAACCGAGACGGAGAACGTGCAAACGGACAAAGTTTCACAAAAAAACGACGACGAAAGCGGATAACTTCGGTATTCTTGATTGCTTTTTATCGGAATTTATGGTATGATAAGTTAAATGGAAAAGGATGAGACGCCGAGCCCCCCGAACGGCGACGGACGGGAAGAAGCAGAGGCGCGGGAGGAAACGGAGGAAGCCGAAGCGGCAGAGCCCGAAAGCACGCCCGAGCCGGATGCGGAAGGCAACGACACAACCGAAAATTTAAACAGTTCGACGGACGGCGTAGATTTCGCCGCCCGCTATCAGTCTTTAAAAGAACGGGACATGAAGCGTCTCGCCCAGGAGATGGAAGAGCGCAATTCTCCCGCAAAGAGCAAAAAGAAAAAGCGCAACCGCATCATCAAAACGATTCTGATGGTTCTTTTAATCGCTCTTTCCATCGGTATCATGTTCGGGATCAGTAAATACGTAAACGAGGACGAATCGAAGGGCTTTGCCGATATGATTCGCGGAATCAACGTCTACTATTTACTTGCATTGCTTGCAACGTTTTTCGGATATATTTTGTTCGAGAGTATGAAATACGCTTACCTGTTAAAGATTTCAACAGGAAAGTTGCACTTGAAGCACGCCGTCAAAACCATGTTCCTCGGAAAATATTACGATGGGATTACGCCACTCGGCACGGGCGGACAGCCCTTTCAAATTTATTATTTGCACAAACGAAACGTTCCCGCAGGCGTGGCAACGGCAATTCCGCTTGTAAAATACATTGTAACCACGTTCGTTCTCGGCATCTTTTCGACCGTATTGATTTCGTTTGCACCGCACTATTTCCGCCAAGAGGGCGTAAACCATGCGCTATGGATCACGTTGATTGTAGTGGCTTCCATTTCGCTTGCGGGCAATATGTTGATTCCCATTATCATGATATTCGTATCCGCTTTTCCCAAGGCGGGGAAAAAACTGATTGCGGGCATCGTACGCTTCTTGCATAAAATTAAGATCGTAAAACGTAAATACTCGGTAATGAAAAAATACGTTTACGAAGTACAGGAATACCGCGGCGCGATGAAGCTTTTGGTGCGTAAATGGTGGCGGCTGATTCCGCTCGTAATTATCACCGTTATTGCGATGGCGCTTAATTTTACTTTGCCTTTCTTTACCGCAACGGCAATCGGCGGTGTAACCCCTACCGCAAGTATGCTTTTGCAAATTTGGTGTTTTGCTTCGGTATCGTATTATTCCGCTTCCCTCGTACCCACCCCCGGAAGCAGCGGCGCCACCGAAGCGACCTCTTCTATCGTTTTTGCATATATAACCGGTCTATCGCACGTAGGTTGGGTCATGCTCGTATGGCGGTTTACCACCTTCTACTTCTATATACTTGCGGGCGTATGCATGAGCATCTTTAACATGATACGCGGCGCCGTACGCGCAAAACGCGCCAAGAGGACACAATGAAAAAACACGACGAAGAACAAACGCAAGTGCCCGACCCTGCGCCCGATGACTCCGCCGCAACCGCACCGCAAACCGATGCGGAGTTTTCTACCGAACAAAAGCCGTGCGAAACCGCCGCGGACCGCGTAACACCCGCAGAGGATACCAAAGATACGCAGGAATCGCAACACTACTATCCGAACGGAAAAAAGCATTCCGTGCGCAGTTGGTGGATCAAAACCGTTCTCATGCTCGTTTTAATCGGCGCATCGGTAGCCGTAATGTTTACGATCACCAATTACATTTCCGACGAAGGCACAATGGGCTTTAAGGATATGGTTCGGGGAATCAACCTCAACTTTTTCCTCATCCTGATCGGCGTACTCGTCGTATATATCTTCGTCGAAAGCGCGAAATACGCGTATATGCTGAAAATCTCCACCGGAAAATTCCGTTTCCGCATCGCCGTTAAAACGATGTTCCTCGGAAAATATTACGACGGGATCACCCCCATGAGTACGGGCGGACAACCGTTCCAGATATACTATTTGCACAAAAAGCAGGATTTGCCCAAGGGCGCGGCAACGGCAATTCCTTTGATACGCTACCTCGTGAGCGCCCTCGTCGTAACGCTGATTTCCATCACCCTGCTCATTATCACCCCCTATCACCTCGAAAACAGCATCGTAAAGACGACCACGGTGATTATGTCGTGGATTTCGATCGCGCTTAACTGCCTGTTCCCTATCGTAATAATCGTGTTCTCCTTCATTCCCAAACGGACGGAGCGGCTGATTGCGGCAATCATTAAACTTCTTTCGAAAATGCACATCGTAAAGCACCAATACGCCGTAACCAAAAAATGGGTGTTCGAGCTGAGGGAATACAGCAAAGCGATAAAATCGTTCGGCAAAAAGTTCTGGCAGCTCATTCCCGTCGTGATTCTCAGCGGAATGGAAACGATGCTCAGCTATTCCATTCCTTTCTTTACCGTCATTGCGATTGCGGGCGTCGCCCCCACGGCGGAGCTGTACGTGCAGATTCTCTGTTTTGCCATGATTACGCGTTATACGGCGCTGCTGATTCCCACCCCGGGAAATACGGGCGCGGTGGAAACGACGGGTTCTCTGCTGTTGATCACGATGACGGCGTCGGTAAAACCTCTGATCGGCTGGGTCGTGCTCGCATGGCGGTTCTTCACGTATTATATTTATATTCTTACGGGAATCGGAATCAATATTTTCGAAATCATACGCGGCGCCGTTCGCAATAAACGAAATAAAAATCAAAAAGAATAACGAAAAAGAAACGCCCCGCCTTTGCGGGGCGTTTTTCGTAAAGATTTTTTCGCCGTTCCTTGTCATTCCGCAACGTTTGTATCGCATGACGGCGGGAGATTCCCGCGATACCTGCCCCTTAGAACTATAAGTACAGCTTATACCCGATATAAGAAATCCGTATACCCATTTTTTTGTAAACTATGATATAATAAAAAAACGGAAATCATTTCCAAAGGAGAGCGTATGAAAAAATTAAAAACCCTCTTTCTCGTTACCTTTTTACTTTCCCTCTGCGCGCTATGCTTTGCCTCATGCCGAACGACGAAAAATCCCCCGTCGTTGCCGCAGATAAGCGCGCCGACCAATTTACACCGTGAGGAGAACTTTCTCGTGTGGAACGGCGCGGAGGGTGCGACGGGCTACGTGGTAGACGTCAACGGCGCCACGTACGAGCTGAGCGACACGCGCTTCGATTTAACCGCCATCGTAGAACCGGACAGCTATTTGATAATGATTCAGGCGAAGGGCGATGGCGTTAATTTTGCCGACTCAACGTGGGCAACGGTAGCCTATAACTATGCGACAAACTTTGTTTTCGCCGAAATTGACGACGGCGCGGCGTACGAGATTACGGGCACGAAAAGCAAGCCTGCCGCCAATATTTCGTTGCCAAACCAATATCACGGCAAGCCCGTCGTTTCCGTCGGGAAGGGAGCGTTTCAGGGGATAGAATCCTTGAATTCGGTAACTATCCCCGAGGGAATTGTCTATATTCAAAGTTCTTCCTTTCAGGGCTGTAAAAATTTAGCGAACGTGCGCCTGCCTTCGAGCCTGAAAACAATCGGCGAAGCAAGCTTTAAAGAATGCACGGCGCTTACCGAAATTTCCCTGCCCGAAGGGTTGGAAACAATCGAAAAAGAAGCGTTCGGTCAGTCCTCTTTACAACACGTAACTTTGCCGGACTCCCTTACGAAGTTGGGCAATTACGCTTTTTCCGATTCGTCGCTGCAAAGCATAAATATTCCGCTCGGCATTACAGAAATCCCGACGGCCTGTTTCAAAAAATGCTCTTCGTTAACCCGGGTCGACTTTGACGGCAACGTAACTACGATAGGAAACTCCGCTTTTTTAGACTGTTCCGCCCTGTCAAGGATTACGATTCCCGAAAGCGTAACCTCCATTTTAACCGGCGTCTTTCAAAATTGCATCTCGCTGCAGAGCGTCGTCATCCCGAAGGGCGTTACCGAACTCAACAGCACGTGCTTTTACGGTTGCACCGCACTGGAAAGCGTCGTCATTTCCGAGGGCGTTACCAAGATAAAAAACCGCTGTTTTCAGGGCTGTACCGCGCTGCAAAGCATCGTCATCCCCGAAAGCGTAACCTCCATTTTAAACGGCGTCTTTCAAGATTGTACCGCGTTGCAATCCGTTCGATTGCCTCAAAAGTTAACCGCTATCGCCTCTGATTGCTTTAACGGCTGCACGTCGTTAACGAAAATCAACCTTCCCGGCAATCTTACCGACATTTACGACAACGCGTTTAAAGACTGCGTCGCACTTACCTCGTTTAACGTGCCCGAATCGGTAACGTTTATCTACGCAGCGTTTGAAAACTGCGGTTGGTACAATGCCCTGCCCGACGGCGAAGTTTATCTGAATCGTGTATTCTACCGATATAAGGGCGCTATCCCCGAAAATACCGAGCTTACCATTCGGGAGGGAACGGTAAGCGTATCCCCCAACGCCTGCTACGATACGTCGAAGGGCGCCGTAAACACCTCGTATAACATCGTAAAAATCGTTTTGCCATCTACGATAAAGGAAATCGGCAGCTATGCCTTCTTCGACAACCGCATTACCGAATTGAATTTACCGCAAGGGATAGAACGGCTGAACGAAAAGTGTCTGGGAAGCGACTCCAAAACAATCGGACCGGAAGAGGTTACCATTCCGAAATCGGTAACGTATTTTTGGGGCGACTTTATCCCCAACGCCGTTCAGCGCGTATACGTAGAAGATAAAACGGGTTGGCATAGAAAATTCGCTTATGCTCCTACTCATCCTGAAATTACTTGCAGTGAAGGCTACTTTGACGATCCAAGGTGGTCGCGCCTGTTTATGGGGGCATCAGGGATAACGGGATATGACGACCCGGTATACCCCCTATTTTATAAATGATTATAAATAAATTTAAACGAAGGATTGACAAATCCGAAATTCAGCGTTATACTGAAAACAATAAAAATATTTAAGGAGAATATCTATGAACAAGACAAACAAAAAGACCCTCGTAACCCTGCTTGCAGCGCTGATAATGCTCTTCAGCGCCTGCTTTGCCTGCCTGCCGCAAAAGAGTGCGCGCGGCGGTGCGGAAGAGGAACCTTCGACCAAAAATTGCACGGATAGCCTATATTGCGCAAATTCCGGAAACGGTATTGGATGCAAATTTTTTAAATAAAAATACAAAATCCTGGCAACTTTATCCTTGGTATGATGACGATGAAAATACTTTTATAGAAACCGTTCATACCTGCCTTGCCTACGGCTACGACATAATCGTCTTTGATTTGCAGGGACGTTTACCGCTTGCCCAAACATTTCACGATCTTTTAGACGGCACCGACGTTTTAACGCTTTTATACTGTTGCAGAAGCGAAGGCTACCTTGAAGCGGAAAATTATAAAGACTGCTTTACCAAAATCGTCAGTCTGAGCGGAATTTTTTCCGACCTCGACGGATTCTTTTATTACGTAGTCAGCAGCATGGTCGACTGGTATCCTGATATCTCAAGTGAAGGCATCTCCATAATCGTAGAAAAAACCATGATAGACGTTATTCCTGAAGGGTTTGAATACGCAATTTTTATCAGTCGTTTGATTACCGTCATCAAGGAATATATTCCCGTAAGCCTTACGGACTGGGACTACGAGTATAGGATTTTAATTCCTTTGGATGATTACTACTCGGCGTTTGCCTGCTATACGGAACACGGAAAAGAAGAACTTGCCATTGACTTATTAACAAATTCCGAATATCAACCCGATTGTGCTTTGACGACCGTACCGTATTATGGAAACACTACTTTTACACAATTATTAACCGACTTATACTCTAATTCAAATCCATTTGAAATATATGCGTATTTGCTCGGGTTCAGTCCCTCCTACGAGATAGACATCAACGGGCTTCCCGTAAACGTTTATAGTTCCTTTGGCTGCAACGGAGATGTCGACGTCATCACCGGAGATGCCGACACCGTATTAGCCAATATAAAGCTACTAATAGAAGACGCCTTTTTAAGTCTTCCCAATGAGAGATAATCTCTATCTATCATAAACTCCACCCGCACGGGTGGAGTTTTTTCTCTCTTTTACGCTTTTAACGGCACGATCGTCGGGGTGATTTTTCCGTTATGGATCACGAGATAGCAATAGCTCGGCTCGGTATAGGACGAAAGCGCGCCGGGGTTGACGCAGATAACGCCGTTTACCGTTTGAATATCGGCGCGATGCGTGTGTCCGTACAGCGCCAGCGCACAGCCCAGCTCCTGCGCACGGTAAACCAAGCGGGTAATCCCCCCCTTTACGCCGTAACGATGCCCGTGGCACAGGAGGATTTTAACGCCCTCCTCCTCCAACACGATTTCGTCCTCGCCGCCGAAATCGCAATTGCCCTTGACGACGTACGTTTTTTCGGGAAACTCCCTTTGCAGCGCGCGCATTTCGCCCGCGCCGTCGCCGAGGCACACAATACAGTCGCTCTCTTCCAGCACGCCCCGAATCTTCTCCACCGCGCTGCGCCGCCCGTGCGAGTCTGAAAACACCGCAAACGTCTTCATACGCCCAGCTCCATTGCCCGCAGCAGTCCCTTCAACGCCCGCCCGCGGTGCGACACCGAATTTTTTTCCGCCTCCGTCGCTTCGGCAAAGGTCTTTTTTAAATCGTTACTGAAAAACAGGCTGTCGTAGCCGAACCCGCCCGTACCGCGCTCCTCGCGCGTAATCACCCCGCAGGTGTTGCCGATGGCGCAGTACTCGGTGCCGTCGGGAAAAACGAGCGCCACCGCACAGGTGAATTTTGCGCTCCGCTCCTCCTCGTTTTCCAGATTCTTTAACAACAGCTTGCGGTTGTCCGCCGAATCGCCGCCCGAATAGCGTGCGCTGTACACGCCGGGAGCGCCGCCGAGCGCGGTTACGCACAGCCCGCTGTCGTCCGCAAGGGCGGGCATGCCCGTAGCCTTACACACCGCGCGCGCCTTTAACAGGGCGTTGTCGCGGAAGGTTTCGCCCGTTTCCTCCACTTCGCCCGTAAAACCCGCTTCCGCTTCGGAAAGCACGGTATATCCCGTTAAAATCTGACGGATCTCTTCCAGCTTATGCAAATTGCCCGTTGCGGCAACGATCGTTTTCTGCATGACGGTTTCTCCTTTTAATCTAAAAATTCGGGAACCTTTCGGATTCCGCGTTCGCCCACTTCGTACAGTCCCGTATCGGTCAAACGCAGCTGCGGAATGACCGCAAGGGATAAAAATGCCAGCGTCATAAATGGCTCTACGCCGTCGGGAATGCCGAGCGATTTCGCCTTTTTCGTCAGCTCTCCCGTGCGAAGGGCAACCTCTTCCGCCGATGCGGAGCTCATCAGTCCCGCGATATCGAGCGGGAACGCCTCCGCCGTTCCGCCTGCGGAAACCGCCATTCCCCCGCCCGCTTCGGCAAGCAGCGCAGCGACGCGCGCCATATCCGCGTTATTATCGCCCGCGATCACGAGATTGTGGCTGTCGTGCGCAACGCTGATTCCCACCGCGCCGCCCGAAGCGCCGTACCCCCGCAACAGACACTTGCCCAGATTGCCCGTGGCAAAATGCCGCTCGATGACGGCAAGCTTACACAATCCGTGTTCGAGCACGACGTCGCCGTCCCGTTCCCGCACGGGCACGATTTCCTCCTCCGTGGCTAACCCGAACGGACGAATTTTCATCACCCGCGCCCGCCCTTTAGGCTGCATTTTAAAATCGTCTGCCGATACGGGGCGGATATTCACCGTGCTTTTTACCTCTGCGGGCAAATACCGCCCGAAACGAAAGAGCGCTTTACCGTTTTCCGCAACCAATATTCCGCGCTTGAACACCGCCCGCACGCGGAAGCTTTGCAGATCCTCCACAAGAACGACGTCCGCGTCGTAAGAGGGGGCAAGCGCGCCCTTTCCCTTTAATCCGTAACACTCCGCCGCATTTATGGTCGCTGCGGCAATCGCTTGGCTGACGGGGATCCCGCACTTTACAAGGCGGGCAAGCGCGTCGTCAATCTGTCCGACCACTGCTAAATCGCGTGCGTTTCTGTCGTCCGAACAGAGCACGAAACGGCGGTAATTATAATCGTTCATCGCCATACAATTCTCTTCGAGGTTGCGCGCAGACGAGCCGTTTCGCAGCTGCACGTACAGCCCGCGTTTCAGCTTTTCGAGGCAGTCGTACCTGTCCACACATTCGTGATCGGTTCTGATCCCCGCAGCGGCGTAGGCGTTTAGCGTATCGCCCGAAAGTGCGGGCGCATGTCCGTCCACGATTTTACCGAGCGCGTGCGCCGCCCCGATTTTTTGGAGGCAATCCTCCTCCGCTCCGACAACCGCGGGAAAATTCATCATTTCGCCCAAACCGAAGAAGAGTCCGCGGTTGAGCTCCCGTTCCGTTTCCCTGCCGCCGATCTTTGCCCCGCTCGTTTCGAACGGGGTGGCGGGCACGCAGGAGGGAAGATGCAATTTTACTTCCAGCGGACAGACGCCGTTCCAATTCATCCGTCCGAAGGCTTCCGAAATATATTCCGCTCCCGCTACGCCGCAGACGTTTACGATTTCGTGCGGATCTGCAATCACGACCGACGTGCCGTGCGCAACGGAAAGCCGCGCAAATTCCTCGGGGGACAGCATGGAACTCTCCACGTGAATATGCGAATCGATAAAGCCCGCAATCGCATACAGCCCCGAAGCGTCGTACGTGGTTTTTGCCCGATAACCGCTGCCCAAACCTGCGATCACGCCGTCCGTTACGGCAAGATCGAGTTTTTCGAACGTACCCGAAAATACGTTAAAGACGTTTGCGCCCGTCAGAAGGAGATCGCACTCCTCCCGCTTCGCCGCGCAGTCGATTACTTTTTTCATACGGATATTATAACACGAACACTGCACAAAGGCAAGCAATTCGATTACGATACGATTCCCGCCGAAGTCGTCCTTTTGCCCACTCATGCAACGAAGCGGTCTTTCAAGACCGACGGCGGGGATGCACGTATTCCGTTGGCTTATTCCTCAACCGCTTTTTTTATTGCTTTTAATATGGTATCATGGCTGAACGACAAATAGTAATTTATACAGAACAGAGCTCTCGGACAAAAAACGTCCGAGAGCTCTTTGTTATCGCTTACTTTATCTTTCTTCTCATTCGCATGGAGTTAAGCACGGCAAGCAGCATTACCCCCACGTCGCCGAGAACCGCCGCCCACAGCGGAATAAAGCCCGCTACCGAAAGCGCCATTAACGCCACTTTGACGACGATGGAAAATACGATGTTTTCCGTTACGATTTTATGCGTTTTTTTCGCCGCCTTTACTGCCTTGGGCAGCGCGGACAAATTGTCGGACGCAAGCACCAAATCGCTTGCTTCGATTGCCGCGTCGCTCCCGAGCGAGCCCATGGAAACCGCCACGTCGCTTGCCGCCATGACGGGCGTATCGTTAATGCCGTCCCCCGCATACAGCAGCGCGCCGTGCGCTTTTAACTTCTCCGCGCAGGCGGGCTTCTCCTCAGGCAGAAGGTCGGCGCAGACTTCATCTACAGGCAGCCCTTTGAGCGCCGCTTCGGCGCGCGCCTTCGAGTCGCCCGTAAGCACCGCGATATATCCGACGCCCGCCTTTTTCAGCGCCGTCAGCGCCTCCTTCGCGTCGGGCTTCAAGCTGTCCTCGAATTCGACGCTGCCGACAAGGACGCCCTCTTCCGCCACGTACGTTGCGGCGTGAACGCCTTCAATCTCGCTAAATTCCACGCCGTTCTCGCGCATGAGCCGCGCACCGCCGACAAGGATTTGCTTTCCTTCTACCGTGCAGCGCAGTCCCATGCCCGCAATCTCCTCCGCATTTTCGGCGTTATAGGGCGTATCGATTTCCCTCAGCGCCTCGGCAAGCGGATGCGAAGAGCCCCGTTCCGCAGCCGCCGCAAGCAGCAGCGCGCGCTCGCCGTTTACGCGGCAGACCCTGAATTTTCCCTCGGTAAGCGTACCCGTCTTGTCGAACGCCGCCGCTTTCACCCCGGAAAGCGCGTCGAGATAGGTCGCTCCTTTTGCAAGCACCCCGCACCTTGCAAGCGAGCCCACGCCCGAAAAATAGGTGAGCGGTACGGAAATGATCAGCGCGCAAGGACAGGAGATGACGAGCAGGTTGAGCGCCGTCTGAATCCACTGTGCGAAATTGTAGCCTTGGAAGAGGGGCGGTACGACGGCGACGATCAACGCAACCAGCACGACGATCGGCGTATACCACCGCGCAAAACGGGTGATGAATTTTTCGGGCGCGGCTTTTTTCGACGCGGAATTTTCAACGAGATCGAGAATCTTCTGCACCGCGCTCTCCGACGACGGACGGACGACTTCCGCCTTGACGACGCCGCCCACGCTGACGCACCCCGCAAGCATCTCTTCCCCCGCGTTCACCTCGCGGAATACGGGCTCGCCCGTCAACGACTTGGTGTCGAGCAGGGCGTTCCCCTCCCTCAAAACGCAGTCCGCGGGTATTTTATCTCCCTTGCGGATAAAAATCATATCGCCCGCTTTCAGTTCGTCCGCGCTCACCTCCCGCTGCGTTTCGCCGTCGATCAGTATGGCGGCTACGCTTTTCAGCGCGGCAAGCGAGCTGATCGACTTACGCGACGAAGCGACGGCGACGGATTGCAGCAGCTCGCCGATATCGTAGAGCAACATGACGATCGCGCCCTCCATGCTCTCGCGCAAAGCAAACGCTCCCGCCGCCGCAACCAGCATGAGTAAATTTTCATCCAGCAACAGCGCGGGATGAAACCCGTTTTTGAAAACCTTGGGTAAATTACGCACCGCCGCCCAAACGACCAGCCACCCCGCCGCCGCGAACGAAGCGAGATACAGTCCGAAACCGATCCACTCGTTGACGGATTCGAAAAAGGACAGAACGAAGGCGGGAAGGAAGAAGCAGGCGGAAATAACGATCGAGATAATTTCCTTTAACCGTTTCTCCTTTTTTTGCGGTGCGTTGCCGTCGACGATGCGCACTTCCTCAAAATGAGAAATCGTATAAACCGCCATATCGTTCGCCTCGTCCGTTTCGTAATCGTAGCTAACGCGCTGCGTTACGAAGTCGACGGACACCTCGTTTAACCCTTTGATTGCCGAAAGCTCCTCTTCAAGCTCCGCGGCGCACGCCGCGCAGTCGAGATTTTCTATCTTCACAAGTTTTTTCATGCGTCCTCCTCCATACTGTGCGCAAGCGCCATTTCAAGAAATGCCACGATATGCGCGTCCGCAAGCGAATATACGATATTCTGTCCGTCGCGCCTTGCGCGGATAATTCGGTTATCACGCAAAATCCTCAGCTGGTGCGATACCGCGCTCTGCGTGCCCCCCACCGCCTCGACAATGTGAAATACGCACAACTCGCCCTGCCTGAGCGCAAGCAGAATTTTCAGGCGGCTCGGCTCGCATATCGCCTTAAACTGTGCGGCAATCGCCGCAATCTTATCGTCGTCAGGCAAAAGCTCTTTGGCAAGCCTCGCCTTTAATTCGTGTTCCTCTTCGTGATTGCATTCCATAAACGTCGACTCCGTATATTAGTATATGAATAACTGTTCATATAATACCACAATAAAAAAACGCCGTCAAGCGTTTTTCGGTAAATTTTTTAAATTTCTTTCGCCGAACGGAACACTTTTCCGTTTAAATATCCCAACGCCCCCTCCGCAAAACGGAAACACAGCTCCTTGGCGACGAGGCGCTGACGGGTTACGTTGTGCGCACGGTTGAAAGCGGTGTCGCCGTACTTGGTGTCTCCGACGACGGGGTGCTTTAAGTACGCGAGGTGCGCGCGGATCTGGTGCGTCTTGCCCGTGTGCAACGTTACCTTTAACAGGCTCGTTTCTGCGTCCGCCGCAACGACCTCGTATTCCGTGATGATCTTTTCGCCGACGGGCTTTCTCCCCACGCGAACCCTTGCCCCCTCCGCGTCCTTGCTCAGATACGCCTCCTCCACCGAACGGGACTTGGGCATCTTTCCCACGATGCGGGCAAGATAGATTTTTTCCGCCGTCCGCGCTTTAAAGGCGGAAAGCAGCTCGTCCCGCGCCGCAGCCGTTTTGGCAAAAATCAACAGACCCGCCGTGTTGCGGTCGAGCCGATGAATAAAATACGTCTCTCCCCGACGGGAAAGCGCGGAAAACACCGCCTCGGAATTGACGCCGTCCGCCTTATCGACGACGATGACGTTCTCGTCCTCGTAGACGGGCGAAAACGCCTCCTTCTCTTCCTCTGCGGGCGTGAGATAATAACATACCTCGTCGCCTTCGGCAAGCGGAATATCCGCTTTCGCCGTCTTTCCGTTGACGCGGATCCTGCCCTCCTTCAACAAAATGCGAAAGCGAAAGGACGCCTGCGCGCAGGCGTTATCGGTGAACTTTCGTAGCGTGGTTTTTTCGTTTACGGCGTATTTTTCCAATTCCTTTTTTTCCTATCAGAAGTATTGCAAACGGCACGGGCAGCAAAAACAGGCAAGCCGACGCGTGCATCAGCATGAAGTAAGTCAGATACGATAATAGCAGCGCGCTCACCGTCTGCGCGGCGGCGTAAAGGATCGCCCGCTTCCATCCCGTTTCGCGCGCGGTGGCGGCGATTGCCGAAACGCAGGGCGACGTGCAGAGCATGAACACCGCGAACGCAAACGCGCTTTGAGCGGAATAGGGAAACTCCCCGTAGAACATGGCGAGCGCGCCCGCAACGTTCTCCTTGGCTACCATGCCCGAAAGCGCGGCGTAAGCAATGCGCCAATCGTTCATGCCCACGGGCGCAAACAGATATTTCAGTCCCGCGCACAGGGTCGCCAGTATGCTGTGCTCCGCTCCGGTGAAACGGAAAGAAAAATCGAAGGAAGACAGTAACCACGACGCAAGAAAGAACGCCAGAATTACCGTTGCCACCTTTATTATAAACTGTTTTATCTGAAAGAGCAAGGATTTTAACACGAACAACGGGCTCGGAATTTGCAAAGGCGCCAATTCGAGAACGAACGGGTGCGCGTCCTTCCCCTTCAACAGCAGCGCAACGAGGAAGGAAAACCCCACGCCGAGCGCGTACAACAGCACGACGGCAACAAACGGGGCGGAGAAAAAGGAAGCGGACAGCGCGAGATACACGGGCAGTTTTGCGCTGCACGAAATATACGGCAGGCACAGGATGACGCGCCGCTGTATTTTTTTATCGTCCAGACCGCGCGTCGTGGCGATTGCCGCCGCCGTGCATCCGAAGCCCATCAGCAGCGAAAACGCCGCCCTTCCGTTCAGTCCGATTTTTGAAAACGCGCCGTCCGTCAGCACCGCAAGTCGGGACAGCAACCCGCTCTCCTCCAATAAAATCAGAAAGAGATACAAAAGCGCGATTTGCGGTAAAAAACCCAATACTCCGCCCAAGCTTTTCAGCAACCCGTCTGCTACGAAGCTGCGGAGCACGGGCGAGGCGATACGCTGTGCTTTGGAGAACAGCACGTCGGAAAACAGTCCGTCGAGCATATTCTTTAAAAAATCTCCCAAACAGTACGGCGCAAAGGTTACGTAGAACGCCGCAAGAAGCAGCGCGAAAAAAAATGGAAAGCAGAAAAAACCGTTGACCAAGAGCTTGTCGAACTTCCCGAGCCCCTCGCGCTCGGGAAGGAAAATATCCGTCAACGCGCCGTCCGCATTGACCTGCGCGGGACGGGAGACAAGCAACGTACCGAGGGCTTGCAGCAGGCGCTTGCGTCCGAGTTTTTCCGCCGAAAGCACGGGCACGGACAGTCGGCGGGACAATTCGTCAAGGTCGATTTTTCCGCCCCCGCGCTCGAAGCGTTTTTTCTTTGTGGCAAGCACGAGAACCCGCCTCCCCTCCTGCGACAGGCGGGAAAGCAACGGAAGCGAGCGGGGCAGCGCGCCGCATTCGGTTACGAAGATGACGGCAGCTTCGCCGTGGTTCGAAATATAATCGCGCGAAAGCTTTTCTTCAAGACTCATCGAGTCGAGCGAATATATCCCCGGAAGGTCGCACACGGTAACGCTCTTCCCGCCGAGTCTGACGCGCTTTTCGGTAACGCCCACCGTAACGCCGTGCCAATTGCCCACTTTGGCGTGTCCGCGCGTCAGCTTGTTGAACAGCGTGCTCTTGCCCGCGTTCGGGTTACCTACGAGCAATACTGAATTTTGCATACTTTGATTCCCTCGGCAACCTCACGGCTTACGGCAAACTTACAGCTTTCCGCCTGCAACAGAAAGGTTTTTTTGAAAATGCGTTTTAAAAGAAGAAGCGTAGCTCCGTCGTATACGCTTAAATATCGCAGCCGTTCTTTCAGTTCCGGCGGCAGCGTTACGCTTTCGACCTTCGCCCGCTCTCCCTGCTTTAAATCCCGTACGGTCATACTATTAAAAATGCACGTCTTTGCAAAATTATGCCCGTTTACAGACCGTAAAGCGTAACCCGCGGACCGATCCCCGCTCCCTCACTCCCCCATTCTTCCCGCACTGTGATTCCGAACGCAATGAGAACGCTTGCAGCTACCGTTTACGAGGACCTGGGCGCACCCGTCATTTGAGCAAAAATAAAACGACCGAGCGCCGTCTGAATAGACGGCGCTCGGTTGATTTTATAATGATTTCTTCTCGGGCAAAACTGATCGGATATTCGCTTCGACGAGCTGCTTCTCCTCCACGGGCGAGGGCGCGTTCATCAACAAATCGCGCGCCTTGGCGTTCATGGGGAAGGGAATGACCTCGCGGATATTCACGGTATCGCAGATAAGCATGACCATTCTATCCACGCCGGGAGCGACGCCCGCATGGGGCGGCGCGCCGAACTCGAACGCGTGATACAGTGCGGGGAACTTCTTTTCGACGTCCTCCTTGCCCATACCCACGAGCGAAAACGCTTTGATCATGATTTCGGGATCGTGGTTTCTTACCGCGCCCGAACTCAATTCGATGCCGTTACACACAATGTCATACTGATAAGCGAGAATTTCAAGCGGGTCTTTCTTGAATGCCTCCATGCCGCCCTGCGGCATACTGAACGGATTGTGGCAGAATTCGAGCTGCCCGCTCTCCTCCCCGATTTCGTACATGGGGAAGTCGACGATCCAACAGAAACGGAATACGTTCTTTTCCAAAAGATCGAGCTCGCTCCCCAGCATAGTGCGTAAAAGCCCCGCGCGCTTTTGTGCGAGTGAAAGCCTGTCCTCCGCAACGATTGCCACAAACGCATCCTCTTTTACGCCCAAGCGCTGTTTGAGCGCAGCCAGATTGTCCGCCGTAAACTTTGCGATCCCGCCTGCGGCAGCGCCGTTTTCGTCCAGCTTGAACCAGTACGCGGCACCCCCTTCCGAACGGACTTTGTAATCCTCTACGAATTTATCCACCTGCTTGCGCGGGAAATTGACTTTGCCGGCGGCAATCGCCTTGACCTTTTTCCCTTCTAAGGGCGCAAAACCGCAGCCCTCAAAGAGGTCGGAAACGTCCTGGATAACGAGCGGATTTCGCAGGTCGGGCTTGTCCGAACCGTACGTTTCAAGCGCCTCGCGGTAAGGAATGCGGCGGAAGGGAGGCAGGTCTGCCTTCTTTCCGGAATACTTTGCAAATACGGGCGGAAGCACACCTTCCAATACTGCGAACACGTCCTCCTGCGTGGCGAACGCCATTTCGATATCAAGCTGATAAAACTCTCCGGGAGAACGGTCTGCGCGCGCATCCTCGTCGCGGAAGCAGGGCGCGATCTGAAAATATTTGTCGAAACCGGAACACATCAACAGCTGTTTGTACTGCTGCGGCGCCTGCGGCAACGCGTAAAACTCTCCGGGGTAGACGCGGCTGGGTACGATATAGTCGCGCGCGCCCTCGGGCGACGAGCTCGTCAGAATGGGCGTCGTGATCTCGAAAAATCCCCGCTCCGTCATCAACTTTCGCAAGTCTGCTACGATTTGCGAACGCAGAATGATCTTATCGCGCACCGCGCTGTTTCTCAAATCGAGAAAGCGGTATTTCAGGCGCGCGTCTTCGCCTGCATCCAGCGAGCGGTTGACCTCGAAGGGAAGGGCGGGAACAGAACGCCGTCCGAGCACCTCTATCCTTTCGGGCACGATTTCGATCAGTCCCGTGGGCAGGTTTTCGTTGGGCGCGGAACGCAAAACCACTTCCCCCTCTACGCAGACCGTCGATTCGGTAGGCAGCTCGCGCAGCTGCGAGAGACAGGGCTCTTCGGTTGCCACCACCTGCGTCGTGCCGTAAAAGTCGCGGAGCACTGCAAACAGCAGCCCGCCCTTGTCGCGCTTGCTATCGAGCCAACCCGAAAGCTTTACCTTTTTCCCTGCGTCTTCCTTTCTGAGTTCACCGCAATGATGCGTTCTGTAAAACATATTTTTTACCCATAAATTCCGTTTTTTCAAAGTATAACTTTTTCGGCGGAAAATGTCAAGAATTTTCCGCCCCTTTATTCCCATAACACCCCGCCTCCCGTCATTCCGAAACTTGGCAACGCCAAGTTAAGCAAATCCCCTTATACGAAGTTCGCCGTGCTTCGCCTTGGCGGATCTCCTCAACGGCTTCGCCGTTTCGAGACGACGAAACGTTTCTTCAACAAAAAAGAAACCCGCCGAAATCGGCGGGTCGAAAAGCGGAATTTACTTTTTCGAGCAAGCTTTTCCCTGCGGATAAAGCGGAAGCTCGAAGAATCCGGAACAGACTTCTTGCGTGTATTCCTGCGCGGGCGGAATGGCGCAATAGCCGTAACTGGGAACGAGCAGCTCCACCTGCATTGCAACCTTTAAGATGAGCGTAATGCACGCGCTGATAGCAAACGCGCCGTCGCCGCTGAACGTGCCCTCGGGCGAAACGCAGCTTGCCACCGCCGTTACCGTATAGGGCATAACGGATGCGGACGGAACGAACATGAGAACGTCCTCGTTGAGCGTAACAGAGCTCGAAGCCTTGCCTTCGACGCCCGCCGCGTCGACGTAGACGATCTCGATCGGCACCGTAACCGTAACCTGTACGCGCGCGCACTGACCTTCCGTCTGACGCTCTACGTTGAGGTTGGAAACGGTAACGCCCGTAGAAAGCGAGCGTGCGCTGATAAAGGTGAGCGGATATGTAGGATTTGCGGGCACGGGATCGGTGATGACCGCGTTATAGTTTTCAAGGCGCGTCTGGATAATACCCGCGTCGAAGATTTTTTCCGCCTGAATGCAAACCTTTTCGCAAAGACCGTTCAACGGATTGCCCGAAATCGTTCCGGGGCAGCGATCCGAAGAAAAATTGGAAAAAAATGACATTTGTTACCTCCGTAAAGAACCTTTACGGTTCCTATTAAATGATATGCACCACGGAGGTCAATGCGTGATTTTTAATCGGGATTTTACCCCAAATATAACTTCTTTCTGTCCTCGATTATTTTTTCCACCTTATTCAGATAAGTCGGAATGTCCTTGGGGCTGCCCATGCGCTCGATTCGGCTTTCGCTCAAAAACAGTTTTTTCGAAACGGCGTTCGCCCCCACCGCGAGATTGTCCGCAATCTCCTCCATCACGTCGATATTGTACACGGAGGCGCAGCCTCTCTTCGTCCATCCCACGTTTTCGTGCGCGCCCGCCATATACTTCTGGCGGTACAGATAGTACGGCTCGTAGCCCGCTTCGGTCAGCTTTTCCCGCGAAAAAGCAATCATTTCGCCAAGCCCCTCTTCGCCGAGCGTGCTCACCTCTTCCTTCAATCTTGCGCCCTTTTTCAGACACAGCGTATGTACGGTAATATTTTCGGGCGCAAGCAAGATCGCCTGCGTAACGCTCTCCCGAAATTCTTCCACGCTCTCCCCCGTCAAGCCCGCAATCAAATCGCAATTGATGATGAACCCGTAGGGTCTCGCCGTTTCAAAGGCGGAAATCACGTCCCGTCCCGTGTGCTTCCGTCCGATCGCGTTCAGCGTCCTATCCGAAAAACTCTGCGCGTTGATGCAAATGCGCGTAACGCCGTATTTCTTGCAAAGCGCAAGCTTTTCCTCCGTAAACACGTCGGGACGCCCCGCCTCCACCGTATACTCGCACCCGTTCGTCCGCAGCGGCGCAACCGCCCGAAACACCCGTTCGAGCTCCTCCGCTTCGAGAGCGAATGGCGTTCCGCCGCCGATATACACCGAACGCAGATTGCCGATCAACGGCTTTGCCTCGGCAAGCTCCCGCCCGATCGCCCGGATATAACCGTCGATATATTTACGCGTCGAAGCAATGGGCGCGGTTACGAAGGAGCAGTAACTGCACCGCGTGGGACAAAAGGGCAGCGACACGTACAAATCGACGTTCCCGTCCCGCTTTTCGTATACGTCCTTCTGCGCGTCGATTACCCGCTTCACGAGGTCGGTATTCTCCTTGCTTACCCCGAGCCCGTCGAAAAACGACCCGAAATCCAGTCCGTGTTCGAGGCGGGTATACGCAAGGCGCGTGGGGCGGATCCCCGTTAACGACCCCCACGGCAGAGTTTTGCAAAAATATTCGGACAGCAGAAAATAAAGCGCCCTTTTCGCCGTGCGCTTTAACACGCTCTTTTCGCCGAAAATGCGCAAATCCTCGTCGGAAATTTCGTCGGCATAAACGCGTTCTTCGCCTTCTATCGTAAAACGATTGGTATACGATTTTCCGTCCACGCGTACCGCGTGCGAAATTTCCAGCGCGTCCGCCCCCTCGAAGAGGCGCACTACGTCCATAAGTTCCGGTTCGAGAAAAGCGTGCGAAGAAGTCATGCTCGAACCGCCCCGTTCGCTTTCCGTTCGCGCTCCAGCGTAGAATCCCCGCCGTGCCCCGCGTAAACGGTATAATCCCCCTCGAGGGCGTACAGCTTTCTTACGCTCTTTTCCAGCTGTCCGTAATTGCCCGTCGGCAAATCCGTCCTGCCCACGCCGTCGCGGAAAAGGGTGTCGCCCGTAAACAGGTTGTCCTCTGCGACATAGCACGCTCCGCCCGCCGTGTGTCCCGGGGTAGAAATTACCTTAAATTGCATATTGCAGATTTCGAGAAGTTCGCCGTCCTTCACGGTAAAATCCACCGTAAACGGCTCGATTTCCTTTTCCCCGAAGGCGTCCGCCAGATTTTCGAGAATCGCAAGCCGATCCTCACCCGAAAGGCAGCCTACCTTTGCGCCCGCCTTTTGCAACGCGGCGCAGCCGCCGATATGGTCGAAATGTCCGTGCGTTAACAGAACGTATTTTACTTCCAAGCCCCGTTCCTTCACCTCGTCTAAAATGCTCGGCTGCGCGGGGTCGATGACGACGGCGGTAACATCGTCCGCCGTCAAAATATAAGTATTCGCCGCAAACCCCATAGGGTAAATTTTAATAACTTGCATACTCCATAGCCTAAACTTTTTAAAGTTTCCTTTGCCTTTTCATCGCCCTGTACGGCAGATTTTTTGTACCACGTTACCGACTCCGTATCGTTGCCCCAATCAAGACGGAACGCGTCGAACGCTTACAAGCCCAGCTTCTGCAAATGGCGCAGCGCGCTCTGGTTGCCGAGCTCGGCTGCCTTCTTCCACCAGTAGATTGCCGTTTCGTCGTCCTTCTTCACGCCGTAGCCGTTGTAATAGTACAACCCGAGGTTATCCATTGCCTCGGCAAGCCCCTGCTCGGCAGACTTAGCCGTCCACTCCACCGCTTTTTCCATATTTTTTTCGATTCCCCAGCCCATATTGTAGGCAATGCCTAAAGCGAGCTGACATTGCTTTTCTCCCGCTTCCGCGCCCTTTTGGTACCAGAAAATCATTTCCTCGTAATTCTGCTCCGTCCCCACGCCGTTCTGATAGCAATTTCCGACCCGAAAACAGGCGTGCAGATGACCGCCCTTGGCGGCTTGTAGAAAACAGCGGAACGCCCGCGCAAGGTTGCCTTGGTTGCGCTCCAACTTGTTGTAATAGCAGATTCCCGCGTTGTACGACGCGTTGATCTCACCCTTGGCTGCCGCCCGCTCGTACCACTTCGATGCTTCCTCGAAGTCCGTTTCCACGCCGAGCCCGTTAAAATAATTGTTTCCCGTATTGTGCATGGCGGGCACGTATCCCGATTCCGCCGCCTTCAGCTCCCATTCCGTCGCCTTTTTATCGTCCTTGGGAACACCTTCCCCGTAGCGGTAACAATGTCCGACGTTGAACTGCGCCTGCGCGTTTTCCCGTTCGGCGGCTTTTAAATACCATTCGAACGACTTTGCGTAATTCCGCTCCGTGCCCTTGCCGATATAGTAAAGATACGCAAGCTTTTCCCATGCGGCAACGAAACCCTCTCCGGCAGCCCGAATATAACACTCGAACGCTTTTCCGTCGTCCTGCTCCACACCCCTGCCGTCCTCGTACATCGCGCCGAGCGAAAACAAGCCGCGCAAATCTCCCATCGACGCCGCCTGCTCGAACCATTGAAATGCCTTATCGTCGTTCTGCTCCACGACGTCGCCCGTGAAATAGCAGAAGCCGATTTTCGCCTGCGCACCCGCATCGCCCGCTTCGGCACGCTCCAACAGAGCTTCGAATTCTTCCCGTTCCATTAAAATTCCCTCCGATACGATATTTCTTTAAACGTCAAACGAAATCCCGAGCGCCAACAATACGCGCCCCGCGTCCGCGTGCTTCTGCGCCGCAGCCTGCTTTAAACGCATGATCCCGGCCTCCTTGTTTTCGGGCACAGTGTCCGTACCCTTTAACAGAATGACGCCCATACGGAACTGCGCCTCGTCATAGCCCTCGTCCGCGGCGGAGCCGTACCAGATCATCGCGGCGGACAAATCGGCATCCACGCCGACGCCGTCCTCGAAGCACCGCCCTATCTTATAACAAATAAACGCATACTTACTGCCCGTATCGCGGTATTTCGCAAACGCATTTCCGATACTTTCGGACAAGCTCTCCTGTTGCAAGCACTGCGCGAGCATGACGACCCCGTCCTCATTCCCTGACGCGGCTGCCTGTATAAAGCAATAGATTGCCTTTTCAGGGCTCTTCTTTGCGCCCACACCGGTCAAGAGCCGTTCACCGTAGTTGACGAGCGCGGCGGGATACCCCGACGACGCCGCTTTTTTAAACCACTTTGCCGCCTTCTTTTCGTCGCGCGCAACGCCCGTGCCGAAAAGATAACAGTTCCCCGTTTCGTTCTGCGCGGCGGGATTGCCCCGCTTCGCCTCCTTGATAAGTTCCTGAAATTCAGCCATAAACACCTCAGTTCGACGTTCTTCTTACGTCTATGATCTTCGCGTGCGACTTGATTTTTTTAATCAGGACCTCCACGTCCTGCCGATTGGTGAGCGCAACGGTAACGTCTACGATCGCGCTGTTGTTCTTGTCGTACCTGCCGTTGATGGAAGTGATTTCCAGCTTCATCTCCGCAACGCTGCCCGAAATAGCGGAAAGCGCGGCGCCCTGTTCGTCCGCCGTAACTACGATCGCCGCCTTAAAACGCGCACTTCCGTCCTTGGCGACCCATTCGGCGGGTTGCAGACGCTCCGGATCGGCGCTCTTCATGTTCGGGCAGTCGCGGCGGTGCACGACGATTCCCCTGCCCCGCGTTACGAAGCCGACGATATCGTCGCCCGGGACGGGCGAACAGCACCCCGCGAAGGACACGAGAAGCCCTTCCATGCCCTTAATGGTAACCGAACCCTTGTCGGTGCGTCCGGTACGGAAGGGACGCAGTTCCACGGGTCGCGGCGTCTCCTTGCGATAAAAGTCGAACAGCTTAAAGAATACTTGATTGGCGGAAATCGCTCCGCAGCCGATTGCCGAAAACATTTCGTCCTGCGTGTCGAACGCGAGCTTTTCCGAAATCTTTTTAAAGCTCTCCGCCGTGAGAATGCTGCCGATCGCCACGCCCTTGCGCTTCGCCGTCTCTTCGAGCATACTGCGTCCCAAACGGATATTGTCCTCTTTCATCTCCTTCTTGTAGAAGGATTTGATTTTCGCCCGCGCCGACGAGGATTTGATGAATTTCAACCAATCGCGCGAAGGTCCCTTCGAATTGGGAGAGGTGATGATTTCCACCACGTCGCCCACCTCGAGCCTACTGTCGAGCGGAACGATTTTTCCGTTGACTTTCGCCCCCGTACAGTGATTGCCTACTTCCGTATGAATAGAATATGCAAAGTCGACGGGAGTTGCCTCTGCGGGCAGGGAAATGACCTTGCCCTGCGGGGTAAACACCAACAGTTCCCTGCTGATGAGCGCGCCCTTGACCGCTTCGATAAACTCCTTGGAATCGCGCAAGCCGCCCTGCACCTCCATAACCTCGCGGATCCAGGAAATGCGTTGGTCGAGACTGGTTTCGTCGTCGCGCTGCTCCTTGTACTTCCAGTGCGCCGCGATACCGAATTCCGCCGTACGGTGCATTTCTTCCGTTCTTATCTGAATTTCGAAGGGCTGCCCGAAGTTGGTAACGACGGTGGTGTGCAGCGATTGGTAGAGGTTGGGCTTGGGCATGGCGATATAGTCTTTGATGCGTCCGGGCATGGGCTTCCACTTTTTGTGGATTTTACCGAACACCTCGTAGCACTCGTCCACTGTACCCACGATGACGCGCACCGCCGTCAAATCGTATATCTGGTCGAGCGTCTTGTTTTTCGTGCGCATCTTTTTATAAATGGAAAAGAAATGCTTGGGTCTGCCGAACACCTCGCCACGTATGTTGCATTCCTTTAAAATCCCGTTGATTTCCTCCACCACGAAATCGACGAAGCGGTTGCGTTCCTCCAACTTTTGGTGAATATTTTCAACGAGATACTCGAACGCCGCAGGTTCAAGATATTTCAGGCACAGATCCTCAAGCTCACATTTGATCTGGCTGATACCGAGCCGCCCCGCAATGGGCGCGTAAATATCCAACGTTTCGCGCGACATTTTGCGTTGGCGTTCCTCGGAGAGAAAGTTGAGCGAACGCATGTTGTGCAATCTGTCGGCAAGCTTGATGATAATAACGCGGATGTCCTGCGCCATGGCAAGAAAGATTTTACGGAAATTTTCCGCCTCCTCTTCCTCCTGCGATTTGAACACGATTTTGTCGAGCTTGGTTACGCCTGCCACAAGCGTTAACACGCTGACGCCGAATTCCCGCCGCACGTCCTCTTCGGTAACGGGCGTATCCTCGATGACGTCGTGCAACAGCGCCGCCGCAATCGTATCGGCATCGAGTCCGAGCTCGATCAGAATTTCCGCTACCGCACAAGGGTGAATAAAGTACGGTTCGCCCGACGCGCGCCTCTGGTTACGGTGCGCATCCTTGGCAAAATCGTATGCGTGCAACAGCATATCACGGCTTTCGTCCGTGTAATATTCGTATATCTTCCTTAAAATCGAATCCATAACAACTCCGTGTCCTGATTGGGCGCGTATCCCTCTCTGTCATTCAGAGCGAAACGAAGAATCTTGTCCTTTTTTGGCTGAGGTACTAATCGTCCGTCAAACTTGTAACCGCCGCGTAAATGGAGGATTCGGTTAGCTCCGCCTTTACGCCCTTGTTTACTTTCAGCCCGCCCGCATTCAGGCGAATAAACCCAAGCTGGGAAAACACGCCGACGGCGAACATAAACTCCTCCCGTCCGAACCCGAGCGAATCGCACGCATTCGCCGCCTGTAAGGGCGTTTCGCCCCGCACCCTGTCGGCATGATTGCGCATACTCACGAAAATTTCGACAAGCTTTTCCCGCGAGCCGTCGAGGCGCAGAAATTCGCCGTATCCCCGTCGCTCCGCATTGTAGTAAACGTTCTGCTTGTCGGAGAAGGTCGCAAAGAACAGCGGCTTGTCGAGATAGATAATATCACGCCAACCCGCAAAGTCCGCGTCCGCTGCGGGCGAAATGAGAATGAGATTGCGCATCCCCCCCGCCGCAGGACGGTACACCTCCGCAGGCAAATCCAGTTCCGGAAACGCGTCGAGCGTTTCCCGCTCGGACGCGATCAACAGCGTGCCGTAGTCGCACTCCTCTGTCTTTTGCAGCACGAGCTTGCGTAAAACCATCTCGGACAGCGCGGTTTTCGTACCCAGATACACGCCTTTTCTCTCACAGGAAAGCAGGTTATTTTCAAAAATCTCCGCGTCGTTCCTCGCGCAGTCTCTGCCGTCGTACAGCACCGAGCGGATAAACCCGCGCACGCTTTCCTTGCCGCGGAAGCGGGAAATATTGCACTCGAATACGAGCGTTTTCTGAAATTCACTTTTGAGGATCCCCCGTTGCTTCGCGCCGCCGAAATACATAAAATCCGTAACGCCGTCCGACACGGTCAGGTGCGGGGATAACGGCTTTAACGGCTCTGCGGTCAGCTTTTGCGCCCGACGGACAAACAGAGGGCGGCGATTGCCCACGCCGAACGGTTCAAGCCGTTCAAGCTCCCTCGCGATCCGCTTAAAGTCCTTTTCGTCCAGCTCCCCCGCCACAGGAACGGAAGCCATAAAGTCCTCGCGCGTATAATGTACGGACAAATATTCGTCGAGCGCCCGTTCGAGCGCCTCGAAATTTTCCTTTTTTACACTGACGCCCGCCGCCTGTGCGTGTCCGCCGAATTCCTCGATATACTGCGAACATGCGGTAAGCGCCTCGAAAATGTTCACACCCTCCACGCTGCGCGCGCTGCCCTTATATACGTCGCCGTTCTTTACGAAGAGAAGCGCGGGTCTGCCGTACTCTTCAACGAGCTTTGCCGCGACGATACCCACAAAGCCCGTATTCCAATGCTCGCCCGCCAGCATGACGACGCGCCCGAACGCGCCCTTTTCCCGAATCAGGCTCTCTGCCTTTTCGAAGAGCTCGTCGCAGCACTTCTGCCGTTCGGAGTTATAATCGTTGAGCTTGGCGGCGAGCGCGTATATTTCCTCTTCGTCGTCCGAGGTGAACAGGCGCAGCGCGGAAGCGGCATCCCCCATTCTGCCCGCAGCGTTCAGGCGGGGCGCAACGGTAAAGGCGAGCGTTTGCGCACTGATATCCTGCGTTTTCCCGATCAATGCGGAAAAAGCGGGTCGGGGACGGGAGGCAATCAGCTTCAACCCTTCGGTTACGATGATGCGGTTCTCGTCCGTAAGCGGCACGCTGTCGGCAACCGTGGAGAGGGCGCAGAAATCGAGCAGCCCGTTCGCCCGTTCGCCCAAAAGCGCAGCGGCAAGCTTATATGCAACCCCCGCGCCGCAAAGGTTGTCATAGGGATAATCGTCTTGCAGCTTCGGATTGATCGTAATGCAGTCGGGCAGGCGTACGGGAAGCTCGTGGTGGTCGGTAACAATGACGAACGCCCCCTGCCGCTTGATATACTCCACCTCGTCCGCGCAGGAAATGCCGCAGTCCACCGTAACGACAAGGTCGGGCAGAAATTCGTCGAAAATCCTGTCGATTGCAGCAACGCTCAGTCCGTAGCCGTCCGCGCGCTCCGGCACGTAGAGATAAGGTTCGATTCCGAATTCCTTCAACGCACGGGACATGATGGCAAGCGCGCCGATTCCGTCGGCGTCGTAGTCGCCGAACACCGCTACACGCCATTCCTCGTCGCGAGCCTGCGTCAACAATTCCTTTGCCTCTCGCATCCCTTTCATCAGCATCGGGTCGAGCAAATCCCGCTTGGAGGGAGAAAGAAACGCCTTCGCCTTCTCTTCGCTGTCGATACCGCGCGCGTAAAGAATGCCTGCCGTCTTTTCGTGCACGCCGACGGCGACGGCAAGCCGCTTTACCTGTTCTGCCGCTTCGGGCGTAAATTCAAATTCGGGAACGATTCTTTTCATACCGTATTTTGCTGAAAACGGCGGGGTTTGCCCCGCCGTTTTTTGGTTATTTTTCGTCGTCCGTTTTCGCCGCTTTCTTCTTGCCGGCGTAGACGCGTTTGTGCCTTGCCTTGTACTTATCGAACGCCGCCTTGATATGAACGTGCAGCGCAGGCGCAAGCAACATCGTGGTATAGAGACTGACGGCTACGGGCACGAGTACGGGCAGCACGAGTGCACGCACGCCTGCCGCCGCTATGGCGCCGAACACGATCGCAATGAAGCCAAGCGCCCCCGCAGTGATATACACCGACTTTTCCGATGTTTTCAACGAAGAAGCCACCGCTTCCGCCGCCGTAAAGTTGTTGTAGGAAGGGTCTTTGAAGTTTTCGCGCATCATCATGGCGTGAAGCAGCCACATGAGAAGCGTTGCAAACGCCGCAATCGCCGCGTAGAGCAACGGTCCTGCCGCAAACAGAGGAATTCGCGCAATCGCAAAGAACCCGAGCGTGAAGAACACGCTGTTTACGCTTGCGACCAAGCCGGAAAGCGCGCTGCCGACGCCGAAGCGGATTCCGATATAGACGAGCGCCACCACCGCAGCCACGCCGATTGCCACCGCCGCGCGCCACAGGGTTTCGGTGAATTTCACGTTCTCGATCGAGTGCACGGAAACCGAAGCCTCCGCATCCTTGAAAGCATCGCCGGCAAGCGTCGCTTTCACGCTCGCTTCCGCCGCCTGTAAGCCTTCTGCGGACGCGTCGGCTGCAAAGGTGTATACAAGCGCCTTGTTCCCCGTTTCGGTAGAATAGTTTCCGCCGACTTCGTTTTTAACGACCTTTTCATACCCGCCGAGGTTATTTGCCTTAAACGCATCCTCGCAGGTCTTTTGAATGTCTTCTTCGTACTCTCCGATTTCCGCAACGACGTTGTAGCGAACTTCGAACGTCTTGTACGCAGGCTTTTCCATGCCGTAGTTAAACCCGAGAAGCGCGTAAAGAATAATGCCCGCAATGATGATCACCGCCGATATCGCACAGTAGACGGGGAGAAGCTTTAACGTTTTCAACCGCTTATTCATCTTCCGTTTCCTCCCTCTTGAAGTTACAGAACGCACCCTTTCTCGGGGTAAACGCCATCATGGTCGCCCAATTCAGCCGCCCGATCGCCACGTTGCAGACGAATGAGAACGCCGTGCCCAGACCGAGCGTAAACGCGAACGTGCTAAGCCCCGGAAGCGCGATCCCGAATACGATAAACGCAAACGCCGCAATGACGATATGCAGATCGAAGATTCGCCAGAACGTGGACTTGTACGCGGATTTTACCGCTGCCGTCATCGTTCTGCCCGCCGAGAATTCCTTTCTCGCCCTCTCGTATACGAGCGCGTTGGACACGCACAGCAAGAGGGACGCAAGCATCAGCCCGAGCAAGGTTGCAACGCCGATGTACAGGAAGCCGATTGCCCATACGCAGAAAAGCATGGAGAAAAAGAACAGCAGATAGGTGTACAGATGCGCGAACGCAAGCTGCTTATAACGGGCAAAGAAGAACACCGCCATGCCGACGAAGCACACGCCGCACGCAATATAGATAAAAAGCAGAGCGTTGTCGCCGAAGGACGCCGTTTCGCGGTAGGTATCGCCCACCGTAAACGAAATATCGTCCTTGCCTCCTTTTAACGCGCTTTCGAGCAGAATGGAGGTTACGTTCGCCGAATCCTTGGTATAGCTTCCGCTGATATACATCGTATCCTGATCGATTTCCGAGCTGACGGTCATCTGAATGGCAATATCGTCGCCGATTTTAAAGAACATCGTCGAGGAGCTTTCCGCCGCGCCCGAGGTAGTATTTTTAACGATCTCCCGCCCCGCTTTGGTAAATTTGACGATAACGACTGCAGTGCCGTTCGCAGCAGTACGCGAAGAAACGCTCTTGATATAGTCGCCGATGACGGCGCCCTTCTTGTTTTCGGGAAGAATCGTAGTCGCGCTGTCCTCGTCCGAACCGTAGCTGACGGTAACGCCGCCCGTGTAGCTCATCAAATTAAACAGGGAATTTCCGCCCGCAAGCAGCTGGGGCATCATAACGCGGATCGTATACTCGTCGGCGATATCCGCGCGCGCGCCGTCAACATGAAGCGCTTCGTAACGCGCGATGACGCTGTCTGCGGTCGCCTTGAACTTCGCCTTGAACTCTTCGGAGGGCTTGCCCTCTTCGTCGCACAGCGTTTCGCGCTCGAGATAGAGCGCGCCGACTTTGGCGTACTTTGCCGCATACTCCGCCGCTTCCTCGGGTTTCATGGAAGAGAAGTTCTCTTCGTATTCCTTGGAAGAAATGACACCTTCGGGGTAATATACCGTAGAATATCCGCCGCCGAGATAGCTCTGTTCGCCGATTTCAGTACCGAGCGTTGCGTCTTTGTTCGTCATGCGCACGACGGAATTAAACCGTTCCAGCCCGCCTTTCATGTCGAACGATACCGTACAGAAAAAGCACATCACGGCGATAACCAAAGTCATTAAGGTGATAACAATCGCCGATTTTATCTTGCCCATTGCGTCCTCCCGCTTAACTCACAAACTCTCGCCGAAGGAAGCCCTGCGGCAAAAGAAAATTTTCACTCTATCCATTATATATGAATTGTGCGCGCCCGTCAAGCCGAAACGCGCCGCAATCTGAATTTTTCTCTTATTTTTCTCGTGAATTTTCTCTCGATTTCCGCGCCGCCAAAACGTGCATCGCGCATTCGATTCTCTTTTTCATCATGGCGCAGGTCATTCCGTACGGCTCGTTGATATCGCCGTTATAGTGATAATTATTGGCGCTGCACCCGCCCGAACAGATATATTTCGCAAAACAGTCTGCGCACTTCTTGCGCGTAAACAGACAGCTTTCGGCAAAGAGCGCACGGATTTTTCCGTCGATTTTTCCTTCGAACACGCTGCCCATCCGCCAGCGCGCCTCCCCCGCAAATTGGTGGCAGGGATACAGATCGCCGTTCGGCACCACGGAGAGGTACTCGTTGCCCGCCCCGCACGCCGAAACGCGCTTGGAAAGACAAGGTCCGCCGTCGAGATCGATAATAAAGTGGAAGAACAAAAAGCCCTTTCCCTCCGCCTCGCGTTTTACGTACTCGTCGCACAGCGCTTCGTACTCCTTTTCAACGCAGGGCAGCATCTCCTCGGTGATCTGCAAATCGGGAATATCCGTTACGACGGGCTCCATGGAAATGGAGTCAAACCCATTGTCCGCCAAAAACAGCACGTCCTTGGAAAAATCGAGATTCTTCGCCGTGAAAGTGCCGCGTACGTAATAGTGCTTGTCCCCGCGTGAACGCACGAATTTCTTTATTTTTTCAATGACGGCGTCGAAGCTCCCCTTGCCGCTCACCGTCTTTCTGACCGCGTCGTGGACTTCCTTTCTGCCGTCGAGCGAAAGCACCACGTTTTCCATTTCTTCGTTGAAAAATTTGATCTTTTCGTCGTCGAGCAGCAGTCCGTTCGTCGTTGTGGTGAACAGGAATTTTTTGCCTGCCTTGTCCGCCTGCGACTTGGCATAATATACCGTTTCTCTGACAACGTCGAAATTCATCAGAGGCTCGCCGCCGAAGAAATCCACTTCGAGCACTTTCCTGTTTCCGCTCTCGCGAATGAGAAAGTCGACGGCGGCTTTGGCAACGTCCAAGCTCATCGTCTCGCGCACGGAGTGATAGGCGCCCTCGTCCGCAAAACAATAACGGCATCTGAGATTGCAGTCGTGCGAAACGTGGAGGCAAAGCGCCTTCACTTCGCTGCTCTTAATCGGGCGCGCGTCCGTTTCGGGCTTCTCGTACAGTCCCGCAGCCCTCAGTCCTTCGACGTCGGACATGACCTCTTTGATTTCCTCATCGGAAACTTCCTCCGCGTTGCCGCCGAGGATCCGGAAAGTTTTTTCGTCGCACTCGTGCAGGGACGAGCTGCCCACGTCGAAGATATAATATTTGTCGTGATAGGAAAATAGATGAACCATTTTAAAATACGCGAAAAAGCCGAGCCGCTCCTTCGAGCGGCTCGCTCCGTTTTCTGACGCTTACTTGTTTTCTTCGATTTTTTGCTCTCTGGTTACGCGCTCGCAGGATTGGTTCCCGACCGTGCAGCTCGTCTTGCAGGCGGACTGACAGGTGCTTCTGCATTCGCCGCAACCGGTAATTTTCTTTTCCTGAGGCTTTGCTATCGTCTTGATCATAGTTCGTTCTCCCGTAGGTTTTTCCCCATTATACAACGCCTTGGAAATTTTTGCAAGTATTTTTTTATTCTTTCCGCAATTTCGCTCCGAGAAGCGCGCCCAGCCCGCCTATGAGCGTGCAGAGCAGCAGCTCGGGCAAGAACAGAATGTCCAGATGGAATCCGCCGCCGATCGCCGCAAACAGAAACATCGTCAGAAATACCGAAACGAACCCCGCTGCCAGCCCCTTGAAAAACGCGCGCTCTCTCTTGATGCAAAGCAGAGAAAACACGAAAACCGCAACGCATTTCAACACCCAATTCACCGCGGTAATCACTACAACAGACGGAGAAATCGCCCGCACGATGACCGCAAAAATCGCTTCCGCAAACAGACAAAACGCCGAAGCGAGCAAGGCGGCTTTCGCCGTTTCCCACGCCGCGCGTTTAAAAAAGGATTTGTCCATAAAAAAACCTCCGTATACCGTACGATATGCGGAGGCGGTTTCATTTATGATTCTTTAAAGCTTATTCGTTCGGTTCGTCCTTCTTCTCTTCTGCGACGGACTCTTCCGTCTTTTCTTCCGTTTTTACTTCCTTCTCCTCCGCTTTCGCTTCGGAAACTTCCTCGGGCTTGTCGTTTAAGGACGCAGCCGCCTTTTCCGCAGCCTTGGCTTCCTTCTCTTCCTTTCTTCTCGCTTCCGCTTCTTCGCGCGCAATCTGCGAGGGACCCTTTGCGTCCGTCTGGGCAATCAGCTCCTTATCCATTTTTACGAAGGAGTAACCGGACTCCTCGCTGCCCGTCTTGATGATGACGGTGTTATCGTCGCAAACCTCCGTAACGATGCCGCAGATCCCGCCCGCCGTTTTCACCTTGTTGCCGGGACCGATCGCGTCGAGCTGTTCCACGTATTCCTTCTGCTTTTGCTTGTTCTTTCTGCCCGAGAACACGAACCAGACGATAATAGCTACGACGAGCACGCCGAGCACGATATACAATCCGTAAGATTGGAACCAATTGGGTTTGGGCGCCTCTTCCGTGCCCGCCAAAAGCGAAGTCAATATATTAAACATAATTATAATCTCCTTTAAACAACACAATCATAGCTTAAACGAAAAAATTTTGCAAGCGTTTTTAAGCAATTTTTTCCTTTTTCGGAAGTTTTCATTCCGACTTTGCGGGAATTTCCCCGTTTTTACGGTAAAATTCTTGCACGAACTCCTTGACGCAACCGCCGAAGATGCTTTCGCGCAATCCCTTCATCAACGAATGCAGGTAAGAAATATTGTGCAAAGACAATAGCACCGCGCCCGTCATCTCGCCCACGTTGACGAGGTGGCGCAGGTAAGCCTTGGTATAGTTACGGCAGCAGTAGCAATCGCAATCGGGATCGAGCGGCGTGAAATCCTCCCTGTACTTTCCGTTGCGGACGACGACCTTCCCGCGCGAGGTGAGCGCCGTACCGTTACGGGCGACGCGCGTCGCCAGCACGCAATCGAACATGTCCACGCCGCGCAACACTCCCTCCACGAGACAGTCGGGCGAGCCAACGCCCATCAGGTAGCGCGGCACATCCGTCGGAAGCTTGTCCCGTAAAAAATCGAGCATTTCGTACATGAGCGGCTTGGGCTCGCCTACCGATAGCCCGCCGATGGCGATGCCGTGTTTGACGAAGGGCAGACAGCGGTTCAAACTCTCCTGCCGAAGGTCGCGGTAAAAATTGCCCTGAACGATGGGAAACAGCGCCTGCGCGGGATCGTTATGCGCTTTGTAACAACGTTCGAGCCACTTGCCCGTGCGCTCCATCGCAGCCTTCGCCTGCCCGTGCGTATAGCCGTACTCCGAGCATTCGTCGAACGCCATAATGATGTCCGAGCCGAGATTGTGCTGGATTTGCATTGCCCGCTCGGGCGTAAACAAATGCTTGCTTCCGTCCACGTGCGACGAAAACTTTACCCCCTCGTCCGTGATGTTATTGAGAGAAGAGAGCGAAAACACCTGAAATCCGCCGCTGTCCGTTAAAATGGGCTTATGCCAGTTCATAAACTTATGCAGCCCGCCCGCGTTTTTTACCAGCTCGTCGCCGGGGCGCATATAGAGATGGTAAGTATTCGAAAGAATAATTTGCGAACCGATCTCTTCGAGGTCTTTGGGAAGCAAACCCTTTACCGTCGCCTGCGTGCCCACGGGCATATACACGGGCGTTAAAATATCGCCGTGCGGCGTGTGCAGCACTCCTGCCCGCGCCCCCGTTTCGGGGTCGACTTTTTGTAATTCAAAAGAAAAGTATTCGTTGTTCATAGATAGTATTCCAATATTTTTTACTGATATGACTGACGTTTCTTAACGTATTGCGCCGCTCACACAATCATCATCGCGTCGCGCATTGGTACGGGAAGCGGGATACGAGGGGCTTAGAACCGAGAAAGACAAGGCGCGCGAGGAAAACCCGAAGGAGTTTACTAAATCGTAAATGACCGAGGATTCCGCAGCGCAACGTCGTATTTCGACGGTTATAAGACCATCATCGCGTCCCCTTGTCTAACGGGAAGCAGGATTTACTATACCATATATAATAACAGCCATCTTCTACTCGTTTTGGGAAGATGCCTATATTATAATTGATTTATTGCAGAATTGCAAGCGTTTTACGTTCTGGTTGCTTCTGGGACTGATAAGAAGCTATCGGTTGAATAAATAGATGTCTGTCAGTTTCAGGCGTTGTAGGCGCGTTTAATCCACTTATAAAATTATTTCTTTTCTTCGGCAATGATTTCATTCAGTGCAAGAATTTCATACTCGCAATCAAGGAAGCGACGACCGCTTTCTTCGTATTTTCTTTTTAGTGCATACAATCTATTCCTGATTGAGAGCAAACCATTTAGATCCGCCCCATCTACTTCATCGTGTAATTCTTCGAGCCTTTTTGCAAAGGATTCTTCATTTATTGTCCCATCCGGCTCATAATATTTTCTTTTCATATACTTCTTTTCGTCCTTACATAATATCGTCGTATTCTTCCTGCGTGATGCCGATTTCATCTTCCATATCTGTTCCCATTATCGACTCGTTCGTGATGTCTTCCAGCATTGCCATAGCGTTGTGAGCAATGGTTATAAGCCGCTCCACCTTTCGCCCGTCGTCGCAGATTTCGCACGGCTCATCGAGCAACCGCTGTAACCGTTCTGATAAAGATATTTGCCCGCCGCAGGTTCCGTCCGTTTTGTCGCGCAACATCTCTATGAGCGCCGTCAATTCCGCACTCGTGTAAGCCGTCCCGTAAACCGTCAATGTTTCAATGTCTTTCATCTTTATATCTCCTTATAAAGTAGCGTTTCCGTCTGTTTGTCTGGTCTCACGGATTAAAGTCAATATTTCCGTCGCCAGTTCGTTGTCGTAAATCGTTTCCTGAACTATATTGTAACCGTTGTACAAAATTTCGATTGCGTTCTCGCCGTCAAACTCTACGATATTGATAGATAATTTTCGTTCCATATACTCTCTCCATTTTTCTTAATAAATAAGTTCAACATCATTAACTGAGTAGGACGGCTCGGCTTTATCTTCCGTCAAATTCCCCCTTTTAAGGTTACTACAAAATGCAATCTCTCCGCTTATAGGCATACGCATATAAACATTACTGAATTTGTCGCGGAAGTAATCGCAACCGTTAAAAGTTTCAAAGTATTTTGCTGTTTTAGTCATAAAATTCCTCCTCAAATAGCCGTTTCTTTTTCCTTTTCATAGACTTTAACTTTCTGCACAAACTCATCAAATCGTCTGCGCATATCGTCCGACATAAGTTCAAGTCTGCCGTAATATAACGAAAACGATTTTGCTTCGCGCAGTAATTCTGCTTTTGTATACGTTAGTTTTTTCACGGTATTTAGCCCTCCACGTATTGCCACGACTGCGGCGGTCGGGAAAGATAATGATTTCCCCAAACTCCACCCGTTCCACTCGGCGTTAAGAACTCCCCCAGCTCTCTCGGCTTGTCATAGCGTTTTGCGTTCCTGATTATATTTGCGTAGATAAACTCTGCCCCGTTTGCGTACCCTTTCAAAAACCCGTAAGCAACTATGCCTTGCTTAACCAAGTCGCTTGCCATACAATCTTCAAAAGAGATGCTTCCTATCGAGAACTTGTGGTTTTCTACGATGTCGAACTCCCCGATTACTTTTCCGCTTCCGCCCTTATACTTACTTTCGTAAACAAAATAATGCCCCAGCGGCAACGGCTTTTTTCTCCATTCGTTTGTCTTATCGTAGTCGTTGTAATAATCGTCCACACGAAATATCATATCCGTGAATGGCTTGCGTATTGATATTAACATTGCTTTCATTTGGCTTTTCGCTCCTCGTATATTTTCTTTGCTTCTTGATATGCTTTACATTCTGTATAAACGCCGCACCAATGCTGGCAGGTCTTCTCTTCTTCGCAAATAGCGCTTGCAATTTTGCAAATCGCTTCGTGTTCGTCGCACTCCTCTTTTGCCTTGTGTCCCGGACAGCCTTTCTGAAAATCGAAACACTTACAGTAGCCGAACGGCAGAACTCTATAACCTTTTGCCTTTTGCTCATTCAACCACGCCCTAACTTCCGCCACCGTGTTAAGCGTGTGTCCCTCTACTGTAATGCAACCGCGCAAATCTTTGGCGTTTACGATTGCTCCGTCTATATTCATACAAACGTGATGTATCATATTCTTACTCCAATCCGTCGCAATGACCGTATTTCTGTATCATACTCTGCCTATCGTACTCCAACCTGTTCGTTGCGTATTCTTTCGGCGTACACGGCAAGCCTGTAAACGGGTCTGTCATAAGCTCATACTTTTCCATCATTTTATTGAAGAACCCTTCGGGAACAGGTGTATTTGCGAATATCAATTCTTCCAAGAAGTCAATCGCTACCTTCTGTTCTTTTTCAGTCAGTATTCTTTTTTTCTCTTTCATTCAAACAGTTCCTCCTCGATTGCTTCTTTGATGTACTGCACAAGTTCGTTAACCGTCAGGTCTTTAAGGCTTTTCCCGAACGGTGTAATATTGTGCGGTCCCGCATTATCTTCGTTAACCGAGATGTGCAATTCCCAATCGTCTCCGTCCTCAAGATAATCGTTCGGCAGATATTCTACCGTGATGCGCAATTCCTCTTTAATTCGCTTCATCGTCTTTTCTCCTTTCAAAAGGCTCTCCGTAGCAACCGTTACCGTCTATATGACGCTTTATATCTTCAATGTCGTACTTCGCCATAACTTCAAGCGCAAAATCCGTATCGCGTCCGCAACAGTCATTCCATAGTTGATACAGTCTGCTTCCTTTAATTCCAGCATTTATAACACGCTGAAATGCGCACTCTGCTTTGAAAGCGTTTCCCATACCTCCACCCATATACGCCTGACACATAAAAGTAAGCGCTCCGGGATTTCCTTCACAAGCATCAAAACTAACCATTTTTTACAACTCCTTTTTATATAAATTTGAACGACATCTGTCCCGATTCCAGTCTGTCGTGGCAGATAGCCGCGTTTTCTGATGACAATTCGATAAGTATATACTTTCTATCGTTTTTCATAGCAACTTCTCCCGTAGTTCCTGTCCCTGCAAATGGGTCAAGGACTATGCCGCCAACTTTGCTGCCCGCCAAGATGCACGGCTCAACTAATTTCGGCGGAAACGTCGCAAAATGATGGTACTTGCTTCCAACCGTAGGAATATTCCATACAGACCGCTTTCTACGCATCCCTGTTTCGTTCGGAAGATTCCCGTGCGTTTCATTATCTTTTGCTTCGCTATTGTTAAACGCACCGTTTTGCGTGTATGTACCGCCGCCGCGAAACGTCTTTCTATTGCCCTTCCTGCGCCGCGAGTTCGGTCTTAACGTCCCCTTGCTTCCTGCAGGCGGGTCGTTATTGAACCCAACGCACGGCTCTTCTATTGCCTGATAATCGAAATAGTACCGCGTTGATTTGGAAAACAAAAGCACGTACTCGTGAGAGTTTGTACATCTGTCTTTTACGCTTTCCGGCATACAATTCGGCTTATTCCATATATCGACCTGTCTCCAATACCAACCGTCTGCGCGAAGCGCAAATGCAAGTAAAAACGGAATCCCAATTAAATCTTTCGGCTTGCATCCTTCTGCATCTGTTCTGTCGATACCACTTCCAAGCAATCCTTTATTCGTTCCCTGCTTATACTTTGCAGCGTTTTCAGGGTAATTCGCTGCGCCCTTCCCGCTGCCAGCGTAACTATCTGCTATATTGACCCAAAGCGTACCGTCTTTTTTCAATACACGACGAACTTCCCGAAATACCGCAACCAATTTTTCAATGTACTCTTCTACCGTTTCTTCAAGCCCGATTTGTCCTTCTACTCCGTAATCGCGCAACTTAAAATACGGCGGAGATGTAACGCAGCAATCTACGCTTTCTGCAGGCAATTCTTGAAGTTTAATGAGTGCATCTCCTTGTAAAATCATATATCTCCTACCTATTAAAACAATATCGGCAATATTGTTATGATGATAACTAAAATAGCCTTCTTTCTCATACGTCAACCTTCTTGCGTGTTCTGTGTATCGGAATATAGCCGTTCCTAAATTTCTCTTCAAGCGCGAATATCGAATATTCTTTTTTGAATGGACGCTCTATCTCTGTTTGCAGGGCTTTCAGCCTTTCCCAATAGTGAGGCAGGTATTTCCAGATATTGTACAATTCCCATAAGTTTTTGTTTCCACAACACCAACAGGAAACCCTATCAAGTATGTCGTACAAATCTATTCCCGATTCATTCCATCCTATATCGCGCTTTCTGCAAAAATCAAGGCAATCTTTCTCTGTCATCCGCCACTCTGCAAGTGGGAATTTTTTATATGCCTTCCTTTCTTTACTTAACCTTTCAGGCTCATCTGCAGCAAGCCCAACATAGCAAATCGCATATCTTTCTTCACAGTATTTATCAAGGGCTTTTAGTTTTTCAGTTGTTCCCCAGCGACACACACCTCCGCACCAAGCATACCCTCTATGTTCATTCGCTTTACCAACATTTACCGGCTTATCTATCATAGTGTAGGTAAACGGACATTCTGGGTTAAGTAACGTACACTTGATTCCAGCAGATTCCGCTCTTTTCTTTAATTTGTCCCAGTTATGGTATATCGGACTAAACTCCATTCCCGTGTCGTAAAAGATAATCTCGTCTAATGGCCTCTTTTCTTCTATGAGACGATATGTCATTGCAAGACTATCTTTACCATTGCTGCAACTTGATATAAAATACTTCATATAACCGCCTTATCCGCACATAGCGGCGTTTAATTCTTTAACTGTGTGAAGTGGTTTCTTATATGCCAGATCGGTCATATTTGCTCTGATAAGCGCCGTAGCAACTTGTGGGCATACCGCATTACCGAGCCTTGCAATTTGTTTTGCTTCGCTGTACTTTTTACCGATATGCGATTCTATGTCAAGGATATAGTCGGGCGGGAACCCCTGCGCAAGCATTAACTCTTTCGCTTTTAACATTCTCATTCCGACGTCGGAGATGAAATATTGCATACCGTCTATTTCGATTATCGGAATTTCGTCATCGGCTATCTGATACCCTGCGTAAGTATTGAGCAACGTCCTGACTTTATCCCAATTTCCAAGCCCTTGACCGCCGTCTATTTTCCGCAAATACGTTTTAACAACGTAATGACGCGGCGCGGTCGTAACCGTCGGGAGCGGGCTATCAGAACGCGAGGCGTGGTCTGCGCCGCCGTAGTAATGCAACAGGTTTGTTGCAACAAGTTCGTTATGGTCTGTCGCCGTTACGGTAGGCATAGGCGCGTCAGCGGGCTTTCCGCGTCCGTCCTTACCGTTTCCATATCGACAACTCAAATTGACCGCCACGAGCGAATTATGGTCGATTCCCGTTACGGTAGGCAGCGGCTTTTTAATATCCGCGCCCGCTTGCTTTTCGCCGCCGAAATACTTTGATATAAAACAGGTATTTACGCCGTAGCGCGGCGAACTGTCTATCGTCATAATCGGCTCGTCAACTTTCTGCCCGCGCACCTCGCGTCCGCTTTGTTCGGAATGATACTGAATGAGCGACGGCGCACAAAGGAAATTCCTATTGCCCGTTGTAACGGTCGGTAACGGCTCTCTTATTGAGTGCGACGCATTATTCGTGTTATTGCTCATTATGTACGGCTCCAACTGCGGCACGCTCATATAATGCTTATTTATCGCAGTAATCGTACTCAAAGGCGCGTCAATATCTTGCGGTACGTTTTCAAAGTTCATCTGCATAATGAACGGTTTAGGGTTCCGAATGACAAACTTATCAAGCCCACGCGCTATACGCCGTTGAGTATTAACCGCAAGGTCTTTCTTCCGTCCGAATATCGAAGGGCAAGGAATGGACCAATCAATACACTCTGCCGCCGTTCTATACGTCTTCAATCCCTTCCCGTGTGTAGGCGCTGGCCATACAATAGGCTGCCCGTCTCTACGCGCTATCAAATAAAACCGCTTACGGATTGTCGGCGCACCGTAGTCGCAGGCTTTGAGAACTTTATAGTCCACGTTATATCCAAGACCGTTTGCAAGTCTGTCCCCCTGTTCGCTATCAGGCGTAATCTTTAAGAACTCACAGGCTTCCGCAAATGCAGGATGGCTTTTACTGATGCCGTTTGTGAGCATTGCGATAAATCCGTTAAACGTCTCGCCTTTTCGTTCGGGATCGGGGTATGTATTACCGTCAATTTCTTTCAATGGTCCCCAAGTCTGGATTTCTTCTACGTTTTCCATAAAGATACAGCGTGGCGCAACGTGCGATAATGCCCATTTAAGAATAACCCACGATAGACCGCGAATTTTCTTGCTTACAGGAACTCCGCCCTTTGCTCTGCTGTGATGCTTGCAATCGGGTGAAAACCACGCGATTCCGACAGGTCTTCCGCCCGTAACCTTTTCAGGCTCAATCGCAAACACATCTTCCTGATAATGCGTCGTGCAGGGGTGGTTGACCTTGTGCATTGCGATTGCGTCTTCGTCGTGATTGACCGCTATATCTACCGGTCTTCCGACAGCAAGTTCAATGCCGATACTTGCACCGCCGCCGCCAGCAAAATTGTCTACTATAAGTTCATTTAATAAACTGTCCTGATACCCGCTCATCTTTCTTTGCCATACACCCTTTTTAGAATTGTCGGAATCTTTTCCCCGATTTTCTTCAAGCACTTTTCGAGATTGAGCTGATACTGTTCAACCGTGCTTCCGCTCCCAAACTTATCTGAAATGACTTTGTAACAATAACACTCAATATCATTGAAATAGCAAGCCTGCAAAATCGCAGCCCCTTCCATATCACGCACATCCGCATCCAGAATCTGCGTCAAAAGTACATTATCTTCTTTACTATCATTAAACCTATCTGCGGTCGCAAGTCTTCTTGCGTCCATTTGTGTAACGTCGAAAGTTAAGTAGTTAGAATACATACCGTCCAGCGTTCCAATTTTCGTACCGTTAACTTCTGATAAATCGAAATCGTATTGTACTGCACTGTATATTTCATACATCTCTCCGATTTCTACTGTGTTGTTAAGACCGCCTGCTACGCCGATATTGATAATAATGTCTGCAGATAAATAATCGTATGCTATTTGCGTACACACTGCTGCGTTTACTTTCCCAACGCCGCTGACGATAACGCTTAACTTTTCTCCATTCAGCCTTCCTATGAATGCACGTCTTCCGAAGACATTATGCTCAACTATCGAATCAAATTGCCTTACGATAGGCTCCGCTTCTTTTAACATTGCAACTATGATACAAACTTCTTTCATACCACCACATCCCAATTTATTTTTGCTTCTTTGCCGTCCCATTGTGCAGTCGTTTCGTCAAAGTCAATATGCTCTCCACTTTTTTCAACCGAAAGCATTACCCATATTTCCCCTATCGGGAACTTATACTTCGCGCATAATTCATTCAGGTTCTGCATCGCAATTTTCTTTGCCGTTTCTATGCTGTTACCGTAAGCGTTTACAGTAAACCCGACATTTCCTGACAACGGCTGAACAGTAAGCGTTGCCATATACTGTGCTTTTTCGTTATTCATTACTGACCTCCCGCAGCGAGCGCCAAAAAACCGTTGCTTTCGATTAAATAGTCTTTTTGATTTTCAAACACTTTGTTATAATTCTCTTCTCCGCCGTCGAAGGAATCTACAACCGCCCGCTCTTCTTCCGTCATACTCTTATACGATGCTCTTCCGTAGTTCGGCGGAAGCCAATTCTTATTTTTGCCAGCGTAGATGTTCAGCCGGTCTATCAAGATTTTTGCATCATCTCTAAACGTGATGTGACAGGTTCCTTTCTTATAGAACGTAACGTAGAAGTACGTACAATCTATGTTTCGCGTCTCGCCGCGCCGTTCCGCAAAATGCAATCTGTTTGCCAAGTCGCAACGTGTTCTCTTCGGATCTTTGCCGTCAAGATAATCAAGCGTCTTTTCTAAATCGGCAAGTACGGAATAGCAACTACGACTATCTATAAAATCGTTCTTCTTTTCAACCAGCCGCTGATACTTATCGTAATCGTATCTGTGAGCGAACGACCCGTAGGCTGGTATTATAACTTTGTAATTGACCTTGTGAGCCTTGTTTGTCTTCCATCCGTTGTAATAGTGAATGTTCTCGTTATTGCCTTCATAGTAGCAATGTTCGTTCGATAACTTATCGAATAAGCGAAGTATCTCGTCTTCTACTCCCATTTGTAACTGGACGCGGATGTCCCAGATGACTTCCTGAATGTTAAACATCGAAAACTCATAGTTCGCCATATCGTTGATTTTTGCATCATACGAAGTGCGAATAGCCGTTGTCATTTGCTTCCCGATTTCAGGCAAGTCCAATAACTGTTTCCAATACTTCAATCTTACCGACTGCAAAAAATTGTTTATTACTTCCGTGTCAATACCTTCTCGAACTTCACTCCCGCCTATCATAAGTCCGATAGTCGGCTTGCTATACCAATCGGAACCGGTCATTATTTTCGGGCGAAGCGCATCCCATTCCCGCAGGAACGCCAACGATGCTTCCGACTCGATTTCATAAGCTCTTACAAGCCCTTCAATTCTGTCGCCGGGCGCAACGTCTTTGCAATCTTCGCTTTGGAACTCTTCGCCGCGAGCCTTTTCCATTCTCGAAAACATTTCCGACTCTCTGACTTTCAACGGAATATTGAAACTTATCAGGGCAATGTTCGTATCGGTCTTTCTTTCCGCCTTCTTAAACGGAGATTTCAAATACCGAACCACTGCCCGATGCTCTGCAATTTTCTTCATCAAGACTTTGCGCAAATTCGTGTATGGATTGAGCAGCGTCTCTGCATTGAGCAAGCATACGATTTGCCCGCCGACACATTCCTGCATTTCGATTGCCCTAACCAAATGCTCGTCTCCGTTTGAAAACGGTGGGTTCATAATAATCAAATCGTACTTCTTGCTCGTAAAGTAATCCAAAAAATTATCGTGGACTACGCGGTAATTCTTGCCTTTCAGTATCAAGCGCAAATTTGCGTCCACCTCCACACAGTCAATATCTACGCTCCTTTCGTTACGGCTCTGTTTGTAGTAATTCTTTACAGCGTCGCACAAATCCCCCTTGCCGGCAGACGGTTCAAGTATCGTTTTTACTTTCGACCAATTTACGCATCCGATCATCTGACCGCATACGCTTTTTGGTGTCGGAAAAAACTCACTGTTGTCGCCTTCCGGCAGATACTTTATGTCAAACGCCTGCTTCCCGTTCCCAGACTTAAATTTTCCTTCCCGTACCGTTTCTTCGTAGCCTTTCGCTATGTTTCTTTTCATTTCCGCGAGCGTCGCGCTGTAATTCGCATAAATACCGTTATCGCTGTGGAAATAGTATTTCTGCCGATAATCTTTACGGCTATGAATTATGCCTACGCACATTCCGTTTATATACGCGCTGTATTCGTCTGGTATAATTCTTCCTTTCTTGTATTTGTCTTCCAATGGGAATAATGTTACTGCCGTCATTGCTTTTTACTCCTATCTTTTAACCAATCAGCGAAGTAACTTTTGTCTTCGCTGCACCATTCTTCTGCCCTGTCGATTACCGCGTTCGCATCAATACGCGAAGCGTTTATCTTGTCTTCCAATGCTTTTATCAGCAGAGCGTCGATTTCTTCTTGATTGAAATAAAACGCGAGAAAGCCGTTTATCGAGACTTCCATTCTCGCACTTCCGTCTTTCCCGCACGCTATCGCGTTATCGACCGTCATCTCTTCTTTCAAGCACTCATCACAAACGCTGTCGTGTAGTTCGTCTTCTCTAAAATACTCGCCGCAGATTTCGCAGCGTTTTGCATCTACCACTTCGCCGCCGCAAGGACAAACCGAATATGTTTCGTAGCAACCGCCCATATAATCGCTGATGTAACTTCTTTCCTGCTTCAATTCCGACTCGTCGAGAACATCTCCGCAGTCTTCGCATATTACCATTTCAAAACCTCCAACAAAAAGCGAACGCAGGTCGCTTATGTATTTCTTACTTGCTGTAAACTACGCGCTCTAAATCTTTGATGCTTTTATCGAACATCTCTTCGATTTGGAACAACGCTTCCTGCGGATTGCCTTTAACGTCTGCTTCGATATGTCTTGTAGAAGAGCAGAACAGCGATAACAACTGCTGCGCTCCCCTTAAATTGATTAAAACGGTTTGTAAATCTTTCATACGATTTCCTCCTGATATTGTTATCTTTGCAACCTGCGTTTGCTCTTTGGCTTGTAAAAACGGCGCGTCTTCGCCGTACAATACATACAACGCGATCTCGCGGCTTGTCGGGTCGCTAACCCCATAAAACAATATCAGTTTTGCTCTTGCTTGTTCCGTCGTCATTTTTATCTCCCTTATGCTGCCAGCATTTTCAAAGTCGCTATTTCTGCGCGATACCGCTTTATCTGACCCTGCTTGATTTTAACGTCTACCTTCCAGCGCTCCCCGTCCGGTTCTTTGCTCCATTCAAGGTATCTTTTCAGGTCGTCCTTTGTCATTTCAAGCCATTTCTTTAATTCTGCTATCTTTTCGTCTATTTCTTTTCTAAATTCCGCCGCCCTTTCCTTTCTCGCTATTGCTTCTTCACTTTCGGGAATTGCTGCGATATTCAGCATCTCAACAAACTTCTGTTTGGTTACGCTTTCAGGTGCCGCAAGATACATCTCTTCATAAATTCTGAAAGTCTCATAGGAAACTTCTTTTCCTATCATCTGTTCAAACTCTTGCTTCATCATAATTGAGAACCTCCGAGTAACTTGCTAATTTGCAAGTTTTATTTTGTACTTTTATTCTAACTTACAGAACTGTAATTGTCAAACGGAATTTATGTATTTTGCAAATATTTTTTGAAAATTTTTATTACTGTGTATTGAGAGAGTAAAAAAACAGGACGCTTGCTTTCGCGTCCTGCTCTTTAATCTTTGAATATGCTCTGCACGTCTTCGCCGCCGCAATCTTCGTAAAATCTTTTTGCGTTTTCTTTTGAGATGACGGCCACGCACGCACTTCGTCCCGTTTCCAAGTAAGCAACCGTAAAGAACTTACCCGTTCCCATATCGCGGAACAACTCAAACCAGCCTCCGTACACCTTCGGGCTTCTGCAAAGTGAATCTGCTTTGTCCGTATCGTACCAATGACCGTCTATCATCTGTTTTACACGTGGTCCCGTGCTATTTCTACGCGGCTTTAATACGGTGTTGTTTTCGGTATCTACCATCTGTATCTCGTAACCGATTATTGCAGCGAGTTTTACCCATTCTTCCGCATCTATGGTGTTATTTGATAATCGGTTCGTGAAGCCCTGCGGACTCCAACCCATCTTAACCGCAATATCTTTTTGTTGCAAGCCTTTCGTTGCGATTGCCTGCTTAATCATTTCGCTTACCGACATACTGTTGCTTCCTATAACCTGTGTTTGCATACATCTTACTCCTTTTCGTTTATTTTGTCAATGATTTTCTATACTACACAAAAAACTTTATTCTTCGCCGTTTAGAAAGTTATCGACAAGTTCTTTCAGATCGTCGTGTTGTGCAATATCGCAATACTCTGTGTAGACATATTCATCAACCAATGTGCTGATAATATGACCGTTGCATTTTCCATAGAGCGCAAACATTGTTTCGACTTTCAATCCTCCGTCCTGCAGAAAGTCGAAGATGCTGCTCCAAGCATTGATTCTAAAAGCATTGCAGAAAACTTCTTCCGTGCTTTTTGCAATCTGCTCCGCTTTATAGTCTTCAAACTCGCGCTCAATCGCTTGCTTAACGCTCTCAATCGTAACTGTGTCTTTTTTCATACCGCCGCTTTACCTCCAATCAATTTTTCCAGAAGTTCTCTGTACAGTCGCACAAATGTGTCGCGTTCCGTCTGCACTTTAATAAATTCGTCATACGTAACAGCCTGCTTAACAGGTAGCACAGTCTCCGCCGCCTTCTTCTCTTCTTTCTTTTCCTGCGGTTGAAGAACAACTTTCGGTGTAGGGAAATCAATCCCCAGACTTATCATCATACCGGCAGCAAGCATATCAAGTTCGTACTTCGTGCAACTTCCGATATAATTTCCAAGTCGTTCTTTTGATACCGAACTAATCTGTTCGCATAATGCTATCGAAGGTCTGTTTGCACTCTTGATGTCGATATGCGTCGGCAAATCCGTTTTCGGCTGTGTAGTCAGATATACAACCTCAATCACGTTGCTATGCTGATTCCCTTTGTCGTTTGACACCACTACCGCAGGGCGCCCAGCGCGTTGCTCGCTGCCTTCTTCCTGATAGTTGTTGACGATATAGTAAATATCGCCGCGTTTTACTTCGTTCATCTTGCGTTCTCCTTATCGAATATTTATTTCATAAATTCCGCACTTCAAGTATTCTGAAACTACCTTCTTCGCGTCTTCATCGTAATGTATGTTTTCGTAGACCTTCCGCAAATCCCCATACTGATTATACAAGGCTACGATTAAATCTGATGTCGCAACCGTGCTGTATGCAATAGGACGACTATTCTTTTTCGCATCCGGCAAATACCACGCAACGCTTCCTTTTACTTGCCCTTTTACCATTATGCCACCCTGCGGATTTCATACCGCATACCGACCTCGCCTTTAATACTGTCGTCCTGAACTTTCATAAGGTAATTGTCGTATTTCAAACCGCACTGTCTTTCAAGCCCCATAAGGTACTCCATTCCAGCCTTCCTGAAATACGCAACTTTCTCGTAGTACGTTGACGAGCCGTCTGTAAGAGCGTCTACACGTCCTCGCTCTTTGAACTCTGGCGTACTTGTTATTCTGTGCCATCCGTCCATAACGCGGCGCTCCGCATCGTTTAAGTCGCGGTAGCCTGCAAAGTACACCGTAAGCGAATTTCCGTCATACTCAACCAAAGTTGATTTTTCTAACCGTAACTCGCTTTTCTTTCCGTCTGCGTTCTGGAAGAAAATAGCAACCGAATTGCTGTCTACTAATCTTCGCCAACCCTGCAACCTTTCCGGCAATCCGTCCTGCCACATACTGTGAAAGACGATTCTGCCTTCGAGCGTACCGCTTTTTGCGTCTCTTTTCAAATTCGCAAGTGTTTTCATACCTACCTCCTATACCGTTAAATCAAACTCCGCAGGATCCATTTCGACGAACTCCGAGAAGTGAGCGTACAAATCTTCGTCGCACTCGTGGTTCTCGCTGTATTCATCAAGCCGTTCCTGCACTTCTTCCATAAGCTCCTCGACGGTCTCTTTATGCTTGTACTCGAAGGGCAATGTCTTATCAAGATAATCCTGTATATCCTGAACCGAACTGAACATATACCTGTCTTCGATAAACTCGCATTTGCCGTCTTTTGTCGGCAAGCAACCGTCTACGTAATACGTATCAGGGAAAAACATCTGACCTTTTGTTTTGTCCCACACGCAGAAATAATCGCACCCACATTCTTCCGCAATGTAAGCAATGTGAACTTCCGGATAGAACCTCTTTACGATTTCTGCCCACATTCCCATCTTTGCCGTCCACGCGGTTTCCGTCCACATCGTGAACACATCGTACTTGTCGTTATGTTCGATTTCGTCAATTCCGTCAACCCACCCGCGACACTCCACTTTATCGTGTCCGAGTTCTGGCAAAAACGTATTTGCGTAGTCTCCCATAAATCCGTTCTTAAAATCGTTTTCAACGGTAGGCTTTCCGTTCCTGATTTCGTTGAACTTTTTGTGCATCGCTTCCAACTGCTCTCTGTTTTCCGAGTAGAACTTTATAACTGTCGAACACCAATTAGGCATTTCTTTTACCTCCTGTAACGCCCATATTTCGTTTGTAACGGCTTTATCATTTCAATGAGTATTTGGTTGACCGCGCCGTTGAGCGGTCTGAAATGGACTGTAATCGCGTATTTTGCAACGATGATTCTATTTGTAGTTGCGTCCTTCTTCTTCGACTTCAACTTGCCTTAAATACAGTTCGTAGAAATCCCCGTCGTCGTTCTCGTATCTGATTTTTGCGTACCCGAAATCAAAACTCTGTTCCGCATCCGGTTCTTCGTCTTTGAGAAAGAAGCTATCATCTTCCAGCAACCTATCGCGTTCCACTTCAAACGCCTGTTTAGCGGTATCGTAATCGAACGTCCTGATGTAGATTTTTTCTTCCTCTTCCAGCCCGTCCCGCAGCCCTTCTCCGACTTCGTAAAAGACCGCACGGCGATTATTCCATACGCGCTTTTCAAATACTATTTCGCCTTCCTGCTTCGCCTGCTGATACAGCCCGTATGTGTCGTCGCTCGTGTACTCTTCGCGCAGCCATTTCTCCATATCTTCAAGCGTCTTGATCTCGTCGCTTTTCAAATATGCGAACAGATAATCTTTTCTGACCGCGAACATCAATTCGTCATATCCGCAACTCTCGTCTTCGGTCAGGTACCCGCTGCTTAAAAACAGCACCTTCAAATCGTCATACAAATTTTCGTGATTTATCATTACCACTTCTCCTCGATTTCTTTCAGCAATTCGCTGTATTTTCCCCAAGCAAGTAAACTGCACTCGTGGTGAAAATTGATGTCGCACAACATCTTTTCAATCCACTTGCGTTGTTCCGGCGTTCCGTTCTGATGCCGCAACGTCCACATTTTCAGTTGCGCCTTCGTCAACCCGTATCCGTTCTTTTGATTGTAACTATGGTAGTCAGTCTTTTCAAATCCGCTCATTTGTCTTCCTCCCACCCCGTTACTTCCGTTTCGCTGGAAGTGTAGCACGTTCCTCCTGCGCTATCGCGTTCCAAAATAGCATCGCGTATTTCTTCGTATGTAGCGTCGTCGGGAACGGATATTTGAACTTTGCCGTATGTAACTTCTTTGATGTAACCGATAATCTCTTTCATTGTCCTTACTCCTAAAAATTGTAATCGTAGAACTCGTGTCTTCCGAGACCGATTTTGATACTTTGGTCTCCGCCCGTCGTATATCTTCCCATTTTCTCGCTCCAATAACATTTGGTTATCTCGCCGTTCGGATCGCGCTCGTAGGTGTACGACTGTTCATCCTGATTTGTGCAATGCGCCGAAAATCCGCCGGGGATAAATTCTGGCTTGAAATTCGGATCGAGCGTTGCTTTATCTCTCTGCACCGTGATTGTCTTCGCCGTCTTTGCAATTACCGTGCAAGCATAAGCGTCGCTGTATAGGTACATCGTTACGCCATCGCCAACATCAATCTCTCTGTTCATTTCTGTATGTATGGCTCTTTCCAGCACCCTGATGTCTTCCGCGAACTGCCTGCCGTACTTGTCGTAGTATTCGTTCCACGCTGCATCCCAGCCTTCCTGCGTAGGGTCTGTTCTATTCGCAACCATTTCGTTGAACTTCTTTTCTTTGAGTTCTTTCAGCTCTTTGAGCTGCTGTCTTAATTCTTCGCTACGCTTCATCCTATCCTCCTTATCCCGCCGCCGAAGCTCTGCAGGAATACGTCTCCAAACTCGCTACCGTAATCGTAGCTTCTGTTCCACGTGTAGGCAAATGCGTAAAATCCGTTTCCGCTGCGCCCAACCAAATCAACCCATTCTTGCGGATTGCTTGTAACCACAAGGAAACTCCACATATCGTCGCCGTAGACTTTTTCGTGAGTAATCGCATAAACCTTGCAACCGTGTTCTTGCTCGATTTCCCTCATCTTCTTTTCGATTTCAGGTTCTTGACAAACCCAGAAGCCGCCGAACTGTTCAAAGAAGCAAACTTTGTCCGATTGCTTAAATCCCTGTATGTACGGCTTGAAAATACCAAGCATACGGAGATACTCAACCGCTTTTGCTTTTTGCTGTTCCAACAAATCTGTGCTTACATCCACTTTCTCTGTTTCGCTCATAGCGTTTCTCCTTTGACAAAACTCTTATTTGTGTATGTATAAGAATACCGCCCGCCATACAAGGCGGGCAGTATTCAGAGTTGAGATTACACGCAAAAGCCGAAGCACACGCCGCAGGTGACGCCAGCACTGCCGTAGTTGACGCTGCCACCGCTGTTGACAAGGCGGAAGTAGGCGGTATCACCAATGTACGGGGAACGAAGCCACCAGTAGTTCGTAGAGCCGCCGCCGTTCGCCTTGCGCTTAATTATTTCTTCGTTGTCGTCGTAAGGGTCTGCATCTCCGAGCAGTTCTTTGAAATACTCGTACTGTGTCCCTTCTTCCTGATACGTGTCGGCATTGCCGGAAATATTGCTGTTATCGGATTTCGAGATGCCGCGCTGCGAATAAATCTCTGCAAGCGAGAATAAGAACAATTTATCTTCGCTTACCGTAATATCCGTAGAGCCGCCGCCTGCGGACGTGCTTTTCTTTACCGGAACGATGATGTTGCGCAGTTCTTCGGGAAGCAATTTGAAAACTCTTTCCATATAAACCGTGCGCATACGGCTCTTTTCCCAGCCGCCTTCGTTTGTGTGCGTAAGATTCATTTCAAAATCGCCGTCCATCAGGTTCTTCAACCCGATTGTCATATTGACCTTTCCGCCGCTTACCTTTTCGTCCTGCCCGAAACCGAGAAGAACAAGCGTAATCTTCTCTCCCGTGATAAGCGTTTCTTCGCGCTCGTCTCCGACTTCAAAGACTTCTTTCGCCTTGCCGCTGTCAAGAATTTCTTTGATTTCCTGCCAGTCGCTCAATGCGAACGACTTGATTTCTTCTTCCGCGTAGTAATCGCGTAACGCCATAAAAACATCACAGCCGCTACACAACCCCGCTTCTTTGATTTTCGGGCATACGCACTTGTCTCCCGTGCATAGCACCTTTTCTGCCATTTCTTCCGCCTTGTCGTACACTTTGTCGTTGTTCATTTTTATAAACCTCCTGATTAAATTTCGTACTTAAAGTCGTAGTATTTTTTCAGAGCCTTATTCAGCCCTTTACGCAATCGCTTATCTGCTTTTACTTTGTCAAGCGTAAGACCGAGAGCGTCAAGCGTTTCGTCCAGCTCATACGTGTACCCGAACTCGTTGTTTGCAAGTTCCGCCGCAAACATATCTTTGATGTAACCCAGCCCCGTCTTGTCGGCCGCCATCGCCTGCTCGCGCTCCCTGCTCTGTCTTTCTACCATTTCATCAAACGCTGGCGAATCCGACTTGCGAAGGAACACCCCACCCGGCAACCGATAAATCTTATCTGTGTCCGTAGGCTCAAGCCCCCACTTCCGCATCATTTCGTCGAACTGTGCATTACTGAACGCCGCGCCGAGCGGAAAGGCATTAAACTCTTCCTGCTGTCTGTTTCTTAATTCCGTATAACTGTTCATATACGTTACCTCTTATCTCTTGCTTCTTTGTACGCCGCCGCCCATTCCGCTTGCCGTCTGGCTGTTTCGAGATTTGCAAGCATATCCTTGTAACCTTCTATGAGATTATCAAGCAGGAAATTTTCAGCCCATATCTTTACTTCTTCAAGTGTGTGGGTATCGTCGAAAAATTCTTCCATCGAATACCCGTGACAGTAGTTTACTCTGAACCCGCTGGGATTGTACCTTGCGTGGGCTGGATCTTTCTCGTTTTCACGCTTTTGATATTCGCAGGTATTGTCCCATACGACTATCTCCCTTTTAGTTCCGTCTTCAAGCTCTAATTCCAGCTCGTAAAATCCGATGTTCGCATCTTTGTTGTTCCATTCAAGTTTCATTACGTTTCTCCTCTAATCGCTTGTAGGCGTTCTCGATGTTCGTCCAAAAATCCAACCCACAGTCTTCGCCGTCTTCAAATTCGGTTAATATTGCTTTTGCCATTTTTGCCGAACAGTTCTTTCCAGTTTCGTTTTCGTACCACGTTTTTATATCCTCAAGATGATACCGCTCTTCAACCTTGCGGTAAATCGACTCTTCAACTTCGTGGACTTCCATTCCGAGCCGCTCTGCAACGCCTTTCAATTCCGCCGCAATCGGCGCATACCGCTTATCGCTGAACATCACTTAACCCCCGTAAATCGCGGCAAGAACCTTCCGCTGAACTCGCCCGTTGCCCTGTTGATGTCGTTCTGGATTTGAACGAAATCGTGGGAGAAATTGAAGTCGTCCGCGTTCAGCATATCTGCAAGCCGCAGATTGAAGCGTTCCGTCGCTTTCTCCAAGTCGATGAGCGCCGTCAACTTGTCGCCCTGCATCAGCCCAAGTTTCTCCGATCTATTGACTATTTCCATAGTCAAAGCCAACTGTTCTTTGTTTAACATTGAGATCTCCGTTAATATCTAAATTTATCTGCTTTATCCGCGAGCTGCGGGCAAATACTTCTTAAAATCGCATCTCCAACAGCACGTTCGATTGCTTTCGCCTTTCTCTTCTTTGCTGTGCAGGTCTTTGTGCAATATGCTTTCCTACGGCATTTGTCGCAATTACCGCCCTCTTTCCATTGCTCTGCGCTCATAATCCACCTACTCAAACAAATCGTATTGAACTATTGTCGTTGCTTCTCCGTTCGGCTTGTAGGCGTGTATGCAACCGTATTTCATAACGATATACCCTTCCTTTTTCCGCAACTTCACGCCGAACTTTCTTGCTTCTTCTACCGTCTTGAACTTCTTACGTTTACAATGCCCCTTCGGGGTCCAGTAGTTTAAGTAAATCATTTCGTCTCCTTCGGCTTTCTGAAACATCCGAGATCTTCCGACCAATCACACCGCATACCTTCATTATCTTCGCTATGTAAGCACTCGTCGCAAAGCATAATCTTCTTCCCGCAGTTCGGGCAGGTAATCTGGTATCCGTTTTTCTCCACGTCCCACTTCTTTGTTATTTCTTGCTCGCAATGCGGACAAATCTCGACGCACTCACGCTTCATAATTCCACCACCTCTATTACGATGTCTCTCGTTTCGTAGACTTCTCCAACCGTCGCAAGCTCCGCCCATCCGTCTACTTCGATTGCAGTTTCCTGATCTGTCATCTGCCAGACCATATTGAACAAGGTTGACGGACTATCAACGGTAACGGTCATTCCTCCGTCCTTTCTGATTTCCCAGCCTACACCTCTTGATTGCTTCCAATTACACATCTTCGATGCCCTCCAATTTCTTTTTGTCTTTGCGTACCTTACGGAACTTCAATCCCCATAACTCCGCAATGTAGGTCATTACTTCGTGCTGTTCGAGCCGGCAAAGCGTTTCTACAAGCCCGTCGTTATCGTCCATCGTCGCCCATTCGATTGCTTGATTTCGCCATTGCTCAACCGTATAATCGCGGTACATTCCGAACTCGCCGCTCTGCAGGTCTTCCGTAACTCTGTAACGGATGTTGCTGTCTTTTTCCGTATGCTCGATTGCCGCCTTATACTCACGCGCTTCTTTGAGTGTCTTACACTCTTTCCCGATACCGCAATACCAAAACGTCTTCCCGCCATCAACGCTCGTTTTAACCTTCGCGTCGTATCTGTAACCGTCGAACCACGCGGAATGCTGACAGTCTATCTTTTCGATGTCTACCCTTCGGATAACTTTCGAGAACGGAATTTCTTTACCCGTCGCTTCTTCTATAATCTGAACCTCGCCCAGCTCGTATCTGCTTTTCAGCTTTGCAGCGGCTTCATTGAAACTGTCAACCGCGCACTCGTAGCCGATAGCCTTGTCTTCCGTCCTGAACTTGTGCCAGCCGTCTTCATACCTGTATAATACTTTCATCTTCAATCCCTCAAATTGCAAATTTTCGTGTAGTCTACGAAATTTCCCGGACGGGTTTCCGCAATGCACTCGCCGTTGCAAGGAGTTAAGTCGATATTCCAATCGTCTGTTACTACGAACTTCCGATTGCATTTGTACTTTCGACTCTTTATCGTTCCAAAAAACTTGTCGTTCTCCGTCTTCGCAACATTCTCCCAATACCCGCCGAGATATTGACTGCCGCGAAAAACACGCAGAACCAAACTGTGAAAAATTGTTGCGTGTAACTCTACGCTACTTCCTTCCGCTATGTACTTATTTGCTAAACCTACTACTTCTTCGATGCTCATTGCATTTCCTCCATTCCGATAAACGTCAAATCGTAGTCTTTCAATTCCTTCTCCGTCAGCAACCGCGAATAAACTATCACGTCATAAAAGTTTTCCGTAAGGCTATCGCGCCGCTCGATAAAGCCGTCCATCGGTTGACATCCGAGAGAGAACCCGCGCAACCTCATACCATACACATATTTTTTCATTCAATTACTCCTTCTGCTTTCGCAATCGCGCTGGCAAGCACAAAGCATTTTAGGAACTGCCATTGCTTTTCGGTCATATTCGGATTTACTTGCAACGCCCGTTCGCGCAACTCGTCAATGACTTTCTGTGCGCCGTCTTCGTTCGCCGCTTTTATGTACTGTTCAATAGGTCTTTTCATATCAATACCCCGTCGCTTCAAACACTACAAATTCTTTCGTGCCGCTTACCGACTGCAACCGCTTACGCTTAATCATCTTCGCAAACTTTTCCGCCGCGTTCTGTTCCGAGCTTGCTCTTACCGTCCATCTTAAAGGCTCACAGTAGAACCCGCAAAGAAACTTCTTCATACTTACCTCCGTTAATCACTCGTGAGCAGGTCGTACATTTCCTGCGTTTCCTGTCTGTCGTGAATGGGCAGCGGCTGTTCCGCCATTCTGCTATATCTGCTATCGCTGCTGTAAGCGAGATTCCCGCCGAACATCCAACCAAGATGCTGCGGTCTTGCAACCGGCTCTATAAACTTGTAGGTCGAGAACCCGCAATGGCTTTCGCTGATCTTTACCAAATTTTCAGGCAGGTTCTCTTCGTCGATTGTTACATAACCTTCATCGCATACTAACAACAATTCTTCATACTTGCTGCTGATGCCGCCGTTCGTGCAATCGCAATCTCTTTGCCTTTTCGTAACATAAACTTCGATGGGTAATGCTTTCATTGAAACTCCTTTTCGGTCTTGCCGATATGTAATATGTATTTTGTACTTTCATTCTAACTTACAGAACTGTAATTGTCAAACGGAATTTATGTATTTTGCAAATATTTTTTGAAAATTTTTATTACTGTGTATTCAAGCATATTTCTGGCACAGAAAAACACATTTCGCGTTATTTTCGTTTCGATAAAAACGATATTTCTTTATTTCTGCCACGAAAGTACACAAAGTATAGGAAAGAATAGGAAATCATAGATAGTATAGGAAAGTATATTGCGTATAGACTTCTGGTTTCGATTGTATGCCTTTTTATTCTCTTGCCGATAGTTTATAAGAACTTCATTTTTTGATTGCGTCATATAGCCGTGAGCGCTTATTTTTTTGGTTTTACGGCATAAAAAAAGACCTTGCTATGAATTACTCATAACAAGGTCAATTTTCTTTGCGTTTAGAACAAATCCGCGTGAGTTCCCGTTCTGGAAAGAAACAGTATCAATGCCGTTTCGTCTGTCCTGTAAACAAGCAACCAATCCGGCTGAATATGACACTCGCGGAATCCTGCGTACTTGCCAGTCAAATTGTGGTCTCTGTTCTTTTCCGGCAACTCTTCTTTACTTGCAAGTTTGTTTACGATCTCGTCAAGCAAATCCAAATCGTAACCGCGTTTTGCTGCAAGCCGTAAATCGCGCTTGAACTGATTAGAAAGTATTACTTCAAGCATTTCACAGCACCTCGCTTAATGCGGCTTTGAAATTCGGGTATCTCTTGTATGCGCTGGGGTTCTTCTTCATTTCCTCGAACTCATCCATAGCCGCAATAGTCGTTGCGTTAGGAGTTCTCGCGCTTACATCAAAGGGAATACCCTGCTCCATCAATATTCTTTTGAGATACATATTGATTGCTGCGGTCATACTTAACCCCATTTCATCCAAAAGCACCTCAACCGCTTGCTTCGTTCCTTCATCAACGCAAACATTGATTTTAGCAGTAGCCATAATAAATACCTCCATATAGTTTATTTTATGCTTTCATTCTACTATATTATATTCAAATTGTCAATCATTATGCGCAAAATAATATCTTTTATGTTGCAAAAACTCAAATAAACAAAAAAAGACCCCGCTATGCTGTTACACATAACGGGGTCGTACCTATAAATGCCTTGAACATTCGCGCTACTTAAAGTGCTTTTCTCCAAGCCGCGTCGCCCAACCTTCAAACCAAATCGCGTCGTAATCGGGTAAATCGCTGTACTTTTTCTTTCCGCTTCTGATAATCAGTTCTCTATACCAGTACCTTATCATAGACGGGATGCTTACGAGAAACGGCATAAGAACACCGAGCATTATGTTCTGTAATCCGTGTCCCGATTCGTGCTGTCTTATATGCAAAGACGGATGTCTATTCACAAAAAAGAAGCCGCCCGCTTCAAAGCCGCCCCAGCCCGATCCCACTTCAAAATAAATGAAGTAGTGAAACCGTTGCGGCTTATGTCCTGTTACAATGAGAGCAATCGCGCAAATTGTTCCAATGAGCGTCATAGGCAAGCCCCACGTAAGCGATATTGCCCAAAAAAGAATACCCTTAACTATCCGCATCCTTTTTCTCCGACTTCTTCTCAACCTGCTTCTTTGCATATCGTTCAATGCCATCAAACACGGTCTGAACGAGCGCATCAAGCATCTTGTAAGTTATAAATGGCTTTAATACCGCAGGTATGAGTTTTTGCAGTTGAGCGATAACTTCCGCTTTTTTTGCCGGCCCTGTTGCGTCGTCTATTTCGGCGCTATCCACCTCATCTGCAATCGCTTTTGTAATCTTATTCTTTACATAAAAGTAATAAGATACCAAAATGCCCGCAATCGACAAGATTGCGAACACCACAGTTAAAATAATTTCCCAAGTCATATTTCATTACCTCCTGACTTTTTTCTTCTCGGTTCGGGCGGCTCCTCCGGCAAAGCCATAATATCGTTATACAATTTTGTAACGACACCGTTTCCGCCCAGTGCGTGGTATGAATCATACGTCTTCGTCAAAGACTCTTTTGCATAAATCGGACAATATTTCTTTTTCATATATTTGTCGTGCGCGTCTATGATATTGTTTCGCAAAAGACTTTGCATACCATTTTTCAAAGCGTTGTTTTCTCGCGTCACTTTTTTATACCTCATTCCCAAATAGGTCGTGAAAGCGCCGAGCGCTCCCGTAATTGCCCACACTATAATGCTCGTAATAATGCTGACAGTCATTCTAAATCCTCCGGTTTGATAATAGTTCCTTCAAGGCATTTGTACCATAATTCGCAGGGCTGTTCGCACGGCCCTTTTTCACAGGCTTGACAGATATTCTCTATTGTAATAACAGGCTCCTCCATACTCGTCTCCTTATAAAATAGTTCGTAAAATAATCTATCCATACGTTTCAAGGTTCGTTTTGCGTTGCAATGCTTGATGTGTCCGCGCCACGAATTGTAAGATTGCTTAATGTCGAAAAATTCTCTTTCGCCGGCATCGAATTTGATTTTCAACTTCTTCAACTTCCTGCGTTCCTTTACAATTCCCTTTCTCGCTGGAATAACAATAACTTTACCCGTATTCGACAAAAAGACCTTACGTTTCAAAAAGACAACGCCGCGATACAATTTCTTTTTTGCACGTAGCGTAATACCGCGAGATATTTTAATAATCTGCGTTTTCTTTTCGTTCAGTCTTATTCCGAGACAGGCACAGATTTCGCGCAAATCCGCAAGGCATTTCTGCAGATGCTCTTTGCTATGGTGTAACATATAGCCGTCGTCCATATAGCGACCGTAACCTTTGATATGTAAAACTTCTTTCACATAGTGATCTAACCGATTCGGAAAGCGAAGCGCCGAGACTTGCGATATTTGACTGCCAAGACCCAACCCCTTCTCTCCGCCGAAATCGTCCACCAAACGCTTGATAAATGCTGCCAAACGCTTGTCTGGGTAACTATCGTCTATAATCGACTTCAACTTATCGTGATTGATACTGTCGAAATATTTAGAAAAATCAAATACCAGCGCATAACCGTTATTGCCGTACTTTCGGTAATGCCGCTGTAAATGAACGATAAGCCTGTTTACTGCAAAGTCTATTCCTTTGTCTTTCATACAGGCTCCGTTGTCGTAGATAAACGAATTGCTAAATATGGGAACGAGCGAGTAATCGCAGAGACATCTCTGGACTACCCGCTCGCTGATGTGAACGCTTTTAATGTGGCGTTCCTTCCCACGTTCTATAATATCGAACTCGTAAAACCCTTTGCTTTTGAACTTGCCACTCTTTAACAGGTCGAGCGTATCAACCACATTGAGCAGGACGTTCGCTTTGTACCGTTGCGTACTTGCCTTCCACCCTACACCTTTGCAGCATCCCTTGTATGCCGCGTATAGGTTCTCAAAGGTAAATACTTTGTCGAAATCTCCGTACTGTTCTGCAAGGCTACGTTTCTTTTCTTCACGTCGCGCCTTGCGTCGTCGGTAGCGGAGTTCGTGTCGCTCTTTACTGTTCATAATAATATCACTCCGTACAGCCAGATTAAGCGAAGTAGGCTGCATAATGTATGACTATTAAACGAGTTTCGCCATTTATCTCGCAATGCAAGAAGCGTCCAGTCACCTATATCGGAGGACCCATTTATCCTTACGGAAAGGTCACACACCCCTTTTGCAAAGGCATTGATTTCGCTTCATTCTTTGAATGAGTTACTTTGTCGAGCCTATACAATATGCAAAAGCCGAAGCACACGCCGTAGGTGTTGCCAGCATTGTTGTTGTTGACGTTGCCATTGTTGTTGACAAGGCGGAAGTTGGTGGTATTACCGATGTACGGGGAACGAAGCCACCAGTTGTTCGTAGAGCCGCCCAGACAATAATAACGGTATGTAACCTATGACAAATTCTTATTCGGGTTTGGGTTCGAGATTATACTTTCCTTGCAGGCTCTTTTTGAGAGCCACTACTAATTTCAGTTCAGTCGAAATCAGTCTTGCCCATTGCTCCCAAACGGTAGGTTTAATTGCTTTGTCTTTGTCGTTATGTTCAACAATTCCTTTCGCAATATCTAATTGCGACGCAAGACATTGCAGATCGCAGACCGCCTGAATGAGAAAATTTACTCTGATTTGCGACTCTTCCTTATTTGTAGGATAGACGCTATTTGCCGATTTTACATTATTATAGATTGACCTTGATAAGTCTATAAGTTCCTTCGTTATCAAGAACATATACCGCTTCGGGAAATTCGCACATCGCTGTATGGTATAAATTTCAAGTTCCCGCGCTGTATCAAGAAACTGCATAGGACTTTCGTTACGTCTGTATTTTGGTACTGACATTACTCACTTCCTTCCTCCGCAATTTCTTCTGCTTCCGGGCATAACAATGAGTTCCAAAACTCTTCGTTTTTGACCGTAAGCGTTTCAAGCACAATGGACGGACTTGCGCCCGAACCGAGATACACGTCGTCGTTTGTTTTGACGTTTCTCGCATACCAGCCAATCGGCGAGCCGTCATATTTGTATATCAGATGCCATTCTGCATTTTTGATATGCAGTCTGTTATTCTCGCTGTATGCTTCGCCATTGAGCGCCGTCGCAATGAGTTCGTCTTTACCGTTGTTTTGCGGCGTTGCCACAAAATTATAGACCATAATTCTTTACCTCTCTTTTCGATTATTTTTATCTCTGCGCCCACACAGGGGCGCAGAGTATATGATTCTGGATTACACGCAAAAGCCGAAGCACACGCCGTAGGTGCTGCCAGCATAGTAGTCGCCGACGTCGCCACTGTAGCTGACAAGGCGGAAGTAGGCGGCATTACCGACGTACGGGGAACGAAGCCACCAGGCGCTCGCCGAGCCGTTCTTGCGCTTAACCAAAGCCGAGCAACTATTGTTCGGTTCCGCATCTCCTACCGTATTCTTGAAATACTCGTACTGCGTTCCTTCTCCGTTGTAAGCGGCAGCATTATTTTTTAAGTCGCTTGATGCGCTATTTTCTATTGCAGTTTTCGACCACAGTTCTGCCGCCGCAAACAGCCAAAGTTTATCGCTCGAAGCTGTGAGCGATGTACCTTGATTCCCTGCTGTTGCTTTCTTGTTAACCGCTTTAATCACATTTCTTAAATCAGACGGAAGTTGCGATAAGAGCGTAGCCATTGTCTCCGTTCTCATTTTCGACTCATTCCATCCGCCTGCGTTTGTGCTTGACGCATTCATCGGGTACGACGTATTAAGCAAATCTTTCATTCCGAACGTAATGCCTGCCTTGCCGCCGCCCGTCTTTTCATCGTGGTCGAAGCCAAGTATGACAAGCGTTATCGTTTCGCCTGTCGTAAGCGTTACCGTCTTCTCGTCTCCTATACTGAACGCTTTTTTCGCTTTTCCTGCGGCAGAAAGTTCCGCAATTTTCGACCAACTTGTAGATTGTAACGACGGGTTCTGCGTTACAAATGTACTTCCGTTGTAGTAAATTCCAGTAAAGTCATCGCCTATCGGCGTACTGCCGAGAATGTTCTGCAACGTAATGTTGACGTTTCCTGTTCTGTATGAACTTTCCTTCGCGCCCTTGATTCCTGTTATCGTGTTCTTCTGCGCTCCCGTTTCAATCCCATTAAGTTTTGTCTTGTCTGACGCGCTCATCAATCCGTGCTTTGACGTAGTTGCATCATTTGACGGAAGCGTAACGGTGGTCTTGTCTTTTCCTGTAACGTGTCCCTGCGCGTCGTAGGTTACAGACGGAATATCAATCGTTCCACCGAACTCTTTTGCTCCGCTACCGCCGACAGTCGTTCCCGCTTCGATAGCGTTCGTGTGTTTGATTTCTCCGGCCGTGATTTCAATGCCGTCCTTTGCGCTAATGGTTTTCTCCGTGCTACCGTCAAATTCCACATCTCCAATGCGAAGCGCTTTCTGTGTTTTAGCGGCCGTCCCAGCCATCCTCGTACCGTCTTCAAGATTATCGAGCCGCTCCGTTACGGCGGTATTTTCTTCGGTACGCGTTTGTTTTTCTTCCGCTATCAAATCGTGAGCCGCGCCGATTCCGTCTTCGATATGATTAAAATGCAGGGCATCCATAGCGGTACCCTGCTGAACAACAAATCCTTCTTCATCTACGAAGTGATCTACCCACGTTTGCTTTTTGTAGGTCGATTCCTCTTCTGCCTGTTGCTTAATTTCTTCTGTCATATTAAACCTCCTGATAAGAAATGCTTAAAACAAAAAGCACGGACTGAATTGAGTTGACATTTACACTCAAATCGCGCCGCGCTATTTCTTTTCCGTTTACGTCGATAATGCGTATCGCCGTAATGCTGTAATCGGACTGCAATACGTTCGGAAACAGCAAAGTGAACCGTATATAGTTTCCGACTATCTGCCGACTTCGTTCTGTGGCCGTAAGCCATTTTTCGCCGCCGTTGATTTCGTACTCAAACTTGTCGATAAGCGCCATAAACTCGCTTCGCCGTTCTGCCAAAAAATCTTGTGTGAATAATCCCATAGATACCTCCTAAATTCCTTTTGGCGGATATTCCCCGCAATGCCATCCGCCGCAACGCGGGAACGGCTTATCTGACGGGTATTGCCCACAGTAGAGCGTTCCGCAAGCCACGCCGCCGATGTAGTACCTGATTTTATGCGATAATTCAATCGTGCTTCTGGTGTCTACTTTGTACTCTACGCTTACGCCGGCAGGTTTTATCGGCGGTATACCGCTCAAAGACAGTTCATTTGACCCGCCAGTGTTAATATCGAAAATGATTGTTGCAGGAAAATTCTCATCTTCCGTGTAATCTATTTTCGACCCGCCTCCGAGAATGGTCTGCATTGCTTTCACGAGCGAATAATACGTGCCGTCGCTGGAATTTTGAAACGCCTTATATTTCAGATAGCGTCTGTACCGTTCATCATCGACAGGCTCATAGTAAACAGATTGACCGCACAGCAACCCCGCTTCGGCTCTTGTCAGTCCTACGATGTCGCCTATATAATCCAACTGCTTTCCTATCGCCGTGTCAATATCGGTATTGAACGCTATCTGCCCGAAAACTTCCGCAAGTTCGTTGAGTTGACGATTGACCGCCGCGCAAAGCGCCGCCGTGTTCGGTCTGCCCCTGAACTGTTCGAGCAGATCTGCTTCTATACCGTTAATTTTCATCGACTTCCACCTCTATTCTGCTTTCGTCGAAATACGCTTTCTGTCGCGGCGTTACCGTAATGTAAGTAAGCGTATAATCGCTGTCAGCCGGCGTTGTGCTTGCATCGGTTGAAGTGAACGCTTTAATCGAAATATAGGCAATGCCCGAAACAGCCACGTTAATGGGCGCGATCACTTTCTGAATGACAATGTTCTCGCCTGCGGTTATTTTCTCCGCATAACTCATTATCGTTTCTTTTACCAATGCTTCGTAGTTCGGCGGCATTGCTTCATCGGGATTTTTTACGATAGATACTTTTAACCAAACATAAACGGCAGACGGTCTATTGAACTTGACCGCTATCGTTGCGTTCCCGAATGAACTCGGAACGTCAACCGCAATACTTCCGTATGTCTGGATGCCCGCCGCTTTGTAGAGCAAAATCTGTTGCGCGATTTCCGCATCGTTCCCGCCGTCAACGACAACTTCAATCGAGTGCGGCGGCCTACCGTCGCTGTCCTTCAAGTCCGTGTCGTTCTCAAACGCAACCGCGCTGGAAACTTCCTTGACGTTGTTCATAATCGCGCTCGTTATACTTTCAAGCATTGTTGCCGAGCGGTAAGATTGCTTCGCCGCATAAGATTGACGCAATTCAATGTCTGTTTCGCGTTCCCTGCCGTAAACAGGTATTGCAAGGTTCGTGCATTTCTTAAAACCTGCCGTCGATGTGATGATTTCCGTAATCGCACCTTCCGTGAGTTGAATACGTTTATACTCTTCCGAATCGAATACGATAATCGACGTAACTTCTTCCGTCGATAAATTCTCCGTCATATCAATCGAATGGCTTAAATACTTGTTCTTGCTCGTAATCACAAGGAACTCGTCTTTTTCGTCGATGCCGACCGTAAAATTCTCATCGGTTATTGTTTCTTTCAAGCCGTTGAGAATAGCCATTTTATCGTCTTCCGTCTTGCTTAAATACGTGTATGCCGTATCGTCAAGATAGACCGTATAATGCAGCTCGCCGGCAACTTGCATAACGCGAATTGTTGCGCTATTGCAAGACGATCTCGAAATGGTATTGTCTTCCGCTGTTGAAAAGAAAACCTGCGGCGATGTCGTTGATGCTATGCGCGTTCCTGCAGGAATAGCCGTTCCGTCCGTTCCCGTACATAGAATGCTGTACTTTGTTTTAGAACCTTCTTCTCTCGTTAGCCCGCCAAACTGACAGGCATAATCAAGATTGATGCCTTCTGCGGTGGCAGGATAATGACTGTAATACACCATTTCCGCCAACTCCCACGCGACCGCCAATTTGTCCGCAACGGACGAAAGCAGGACATTAAAAAACGATTTCGGGTTAATTGAAACATCAATACCCAAGCCGTCTTTTATATCGCCCTGCAATTCCGAATATATCGTATCGTATCGCTTACGGACAAATCCGTTTTTGGTAACGCCGTAATCAGACATTGACCTTTACCTCCTCGTCAATTATTTCGTCGTTTGCAACGACGGTAAAGTGAATGGCGGCCACCCGCGTGGGCTTATCTATAACCACGCTAATGCTTTCCACCGCCTGAACCCCGTCAACGGAAAGTATCTCCGTTCGCACCCTGTCTTCAATAAGCGCCGTGCTGGGATTCTTTATAAAAACTTCATCGTAGTACGGCATACCGTAAGTTGTATTGATACGCCATTCTCCGAGAAACCATTTCAAACGAATTTTGATAGCCTGCAAAACGCTATCGGTAAACTGTACATCCCCGTCTTCTGTAACGTACAAATCCCCGTCTTCGGTAAGTCTTAAATCCTTCATATAACCTCCTGCGAAAATCGCTTCTAAATTTCGTCTGGAACGCTTTTGATTTCGCCGTTGATTAGTAAGTTACCTTCTACCGAAATATCGCCCCTAATGGCTATACCTGCGTTTGACAGCGTTATAGATGCGTTTTTGTGTTTAATGATTACCGCGTCTCGCTCTAACGCTTCCTTAAAAACGTCAGTCTGCGTCCGCAACAGTCCGGGGATTGCTATTGCTCCAGACAGTCCGTATTTGACTTGCGGTGCAGTCATCCCCGTTTCAAACCAGTAATCCAATGCCTGCTCGCTAAATATAAGTAAGCATTGATCTCCAACGTTTACGGGAAAAACTATTGCCGATTGCGAAATTGCACTTTGCGGCATAACTATCGGAACTCCGCTTATAATTGGAAACTCCAATGTCTTTCCATTTGAAAACTGCATTTGCGCTTTCGGCTTTACAGATACAAGCCCAGCATTTTTATCTATCGAAACAATCTCTCCCGGCAGAGCTGTGTGCATATTGTTAATCTGTTCTTTTACGAGAGCCTTAACTTCCGTAACAAAATCAAGTACACTCATTATGCCACCTCCGTAATCTGGGCCGTACATTGCCAGTTGCCTTCAAGATTGTCGCCTTCAATCGTGATGCTCGAAACCATAAACATACCCGTAACGATTTTTGATTCTACGTATACCCTATCGCCTATGCCGATTGCTCCGTTCATAAAATACTGTATTTCATAGCCATACAGCATATCTGCCGTTGTATCGGAAGACGTATCGGTATTCGCCGTCTGCGAACTGTAAACTCGCTTCGGAATGTTAATAAGCCCCGTTGCTTTGTTGAGTTTGTGAACCGCTGTCGAAACCCCTTCGTTTTTTCTGCGGATTTGCAAAACGCCGTTTTGTATCGACCACATAAGCGATGCTTTGTTACATACGTCGTCAAGCACATACTGCGCATAGCCGACAAAACTGTAACCGTTTGAAAAATACGACTTTTCAAGGATTTCCTGCGCCGTTGCGGAATACGTAACCGGCAGATTGAGTTTAGCGGCCGCATCCTGCAAGATTTTAGCCGTCGCAATTTTGCCGCCGTAAGAAATAGAAACGACGGTCTCGCTCAACTGTGCGAAACCGTCTACCGCTTCTATCTCTATAAGCCTATCCGCTCCATCAAGCGATTCCTGCACGTTAGATACCGTACCCTTGAATACGATAGGTCTTGACGCGCCGTACCCAGCCGACAGATTTAATTGACAACCCGACTGCGTTAACACGTTAATCTGCTCTTTGTTCAGATTCCAAAGTTTTATCTTTGTCGTATTGAGCGTTGTCGAATCGCTCCGCTCAACCATAAAGTTGATATGGATTGCCTGCCGAGTCTTTTCGTCGGGCTTACCGATTTCAAACCCCTTGCTTCCTTCTACTCCCGCCCGTAAGCGGTATTGTCTGTCCCAGTTCGCCATTACTCGTTGCTCCTTACAAACTCGTTGAACTCGTCGTAAGTAACGTAGACAAACTGCGCGTTCCCGTCGATAAAATCATTTCTGCCTATCTTGTCGAGCTGTGTCATTACGCCAAGAACGCCTTTCGGCAATTTGATATACTGACGAAAATACCAGTTAACAGGAAAGCAAGGGGTAATTTTAATTCCTGCCACAATCGGTGCTTCTTCGCTCTGATAAATTCCGAGCGTCCAAAACTCGCCTTCGTAGTTGTAGGAAAACCTGAACAGGTACTCGTCGCCGTCCAAGATGATGCGTGTAAAACTGTCGTTCTTGTCTGGCGGTGTGAAGTACACCATAACTGCCACCTCCTATTTGAATAACCAGCCAAGCAACGACGAAAGAATACTTTTCTTTTTCGGCGTACTTGACTCTTCTGTTGTCGCGGACGAACCCGCGCCGTCTGACGAACTTCCGCTGTAATTATAACTCGACACTACAATGATGTCCGCCGACGTTACCGTTACCTGCTTCAACGACAGCGTGATCTCCGCCGCGTTGACATAATCTTCTTCCGGCACACTTAACTTCGTAATTCCCATATTCTCGTATACCTTATCAGGCGTTACGAGCGTAGACAGCTTTCCAGACAAATACAGGTCTACAAGGCTATCAATCGTGTTCTTCACTCTGTTGTTGCCAGCGTGTCGCTTTGCCCAAGTTACGGGCATATTCGTAACAAAAACCACCAACTCAAACGTAAGCGGCTTTTTGTGAATGGAGTCCGAAACGTAGTACCCATCTTCCACAGGGTATTCGGGTATGTCCGCTTCGTAACTCCTTTCTCTGCTAATTGTACAATCGAACTCTATGCCGCCGAGCGAGGCGGGTATTCTTGCTTTACTCATACACATTACCTCGCATAAGCAAGCGCACGGGCAAGTTCGCCCGTAGTATCGCTTGTAGTCTGTTTCATTGCTGTCGCTGCGGTCTTCTGCACGTCTCTCGAACCTTCAAATGTATTATTGATATACACATTCTGCGTAACATTGCGATTTATGGTATTCTGTTCCATTGCCCGCGCTGTTTCCGTCTTGCGTCGCGTCGTCGCGCCGCCCAAGAAAATTCTCAAAGCGTCGATTACCGTATCGCGCATTTTGCTTATGGGCGAAACAATCTCGCCTTCCTGCTTATTATCGCCTATGACAACGGGCGTAGGCTTATTTTTGTCTACATAACCGCCTTTCGCCAAGTATGAAATTCTGCCGAACTGAACTTCTGGTATTTCTGGTATACCGGGGATGCCAATCCACGTCCACAAAGACGAAAGCGCCGAAGTGATTCCGTTTATCGCTCCGATAAAGAAGTTAATCAGCCCTTCAAACGCTCCGATGATTGAGTTTATAATCGCAATAGGAATATTCCCCAAAGCCTTCCACGCTGTTTCCCAGTCTCCCGTAAATACAGCCGAAATAAACTTAATGATCTGACCGAGAAAATCAAGCAGTCCGCGAAGCGGTCCTGCTATCAGGTTATTCACGACGTTTGCGATAAACTTAAATGCTCCGCCGAGTTGGTTAGACAGCAACTGCACCAATACCTTAACGATTGCCATAATCGGTTTGAGTATTGCGCTTATCAGTTCCAACAACGGCTTGATTAGAGCCATAACCACATCGACAAGCATCATTACCGCATCGACTATAAGCATAACCACTTCAAGTATCGGGTCAAGCAATTCTAAAATCATCTCGATTATCGGGATCAGCATATCAAGCAACTCGATAATTATTTCCCACGCCTTTGCAGAAATCGTAAGATTTACCTGCGCCATTTTAGATATTATCGTCAACGCCGCTTGCAACAACTTACTCAATGTCGGCAATATCGTTTTAATGATTTTACCGACTGTTTGGAATATCGTGCCGAATACTTGCTTTATCATAGCAAACAAGTCTTTCAGCGTTTTCCGCAATTCTTCTGCATCAACCCCAAACTTTTCAAAGAGATTCCCAATAAAACTGTCGTCCCCGTTCGCAAAGGCAATTAGGTCATCAAGCACAGCAATACACAGCAAGACCGCCGCGACGATAAGCATTATCTTTCCGCCGCCTGCGGCAAGTGCAGAGCCTATTGCCTTAATCCCTGCCACTATTTTGTCGTACTTAAACGCAACAATCATTGCACCAACCGCCGCCGCAACCAAAGCCGCCGCCCGTCGCGTGGAACCAAGCAGATTGACAAGCCGTTGAAACGAATTTACGAGAGCCTTCAATACGCCGAGCAGACTCCTGAACGCACGTATCAAAAACTTCGCAATATCGTTAGTCAAATTCAGCCCTTCATCGGTCTGATATAGCCACGTTCCGAACTCGTTGCGAATTATACGCAACGCATCCGATACTGTCAGTCGTAACTTTCCGTATGCCGATTCAATGCCTTCCGCGCTCTGTGTAAAAGCGTTTTTCAGTTGCTTTGCCGTAATACTCCCAGATAGACCGAGAGCCTTTACCTGTTGCATAGAAACGCCCAGACTATCAGCGAGATACTGAATGATGTCTGGGCTTTGCAGCATTATAGTATTAAACCCGCCCGCGCTTAACTTTCCTGTTTGGAATGTATTTTTCAGCACGTTATTCAGCGAGTTCATTTGTGCTTCCGACGCGCCGGACACTTTGAACGCTTTATTTGCAAGTTCCAAAAAGTCCGTCGCATCTTCTACCGTTGAGAAAAATCGACTCCCCGTTTTAACAAGGCTCGTAGCATATCCGCACATTTCGGCGTATGTAATCCTACAAGCGTTTGCCGCTTCGGTTATTCTGTTTTGCACCGCAGACTGGTCTTTCAACTGTGTGTTCACGTTGGCAAGGACTTTATTGACCGAATACCATTCTTCAACCAGTTTGTTCATCTGCGTAAGCGATATGCCGATGCCGATTGTAGCCAAAGCCTTCGTTGCAAACGATTTTAACTTTGTAACTGCGCCTTCCGCTTTTTTTGCGGATGCTTCGTCAACCGTAAAGCCAAACGCAATAGCGATGTCTCTAATGGTCATTTATTTAGCCCTCCTTGCTTCGTTTTTCATTTCTTCATTTCTGCAATGCTCTATATCGACCTCCATCATATACAGCGCGTACAGCTTCAATGCTTCGTCAAGGGTGTAATACTCTTTTAACTCCTGCATTGAAGCCAACTGCGCCTTAATCAAAGTGTACATCCGAAGCTCAAGATCGGTAAACTGTTCTAAATCCAGCTTCCCGTACTTGCTTACTTCATCAGTTTCTGTGCTAACTCGGCAACTTTCCCAGATTGGGTGCCGAGCTTCCCGAAAAAACCGCCGTAATTGATTTTGATTACGTGGAACGCGAGAATATACATATCCTGCACGTCGCCGCAAAACAGTTCGTTTACAAGGTCCTCCGTGAGCGGCTTCGTTTCGCCGTTGAAATCGACTGCGATATTGTTTCCCCTGACGAGCAAATCACGCAGCAATTTCTCAACCGCATCTCCCGACAGCGATTCAAACGCTTTCGTAATTTCGGGCGCAATGGTCGCCAAATCCGTATCGAGAACGGAAGTGTCGCCGCTCGTACTTACGAACGGCAATACCGACCCGATAATAGGAACGACAACTTTTATCACTTCTCCGCTGATGTTTGCCGCCCTGAAAGCAGGGAACGGGCGGATGAAGTAATGCTTTTCGTTTACAACTACTTCCGTAGGTTCTTGCAATTTCATTTACGCACCTCCTTAATACGTACCTTCGTTGACGGTCGCCTGACCGGTCTGCAATTCCCATTCGCGGTTGTTCGTTTCTTTGCCGTATGCCCTGCTGGGCGGCTTAACAACCCACGCCGCGTCTGCCGAAAAGACGAAGTTGCCTTTAAGGTCCTTAATCAAAATCGGGAAAGCGCCGTCGCCGTTCGTTTTGTCTGCGTTATACTGCGCCTGCAGGAAAGCGTTGGAACTCGAAGTCTGCAAAAGCGTAATTTTGACCGAATATTGTTCGTTCGGATCAACCGCCCTTGCAACTTCGCCGTCGCAACCCGATTTCGACGTTACGCCGTCGCCCAACGGCTCGACTGTAATGAAACTGTCGTCCGCAAAGCCCGTAACGGAGTGCGTACCGAGCGCAACCGTAACAAGCCTACTGTTATAAGTCTTTACAGATGCCATTTTTCTGTCCTCCTTTTATTACGCCGTAAGCGTTCCTCTGATTTCGACGATATGAATTGCATTTGCAAGCCGCGCCGTGAAAGAGCATCCCGCAAGCGTTCTCGTTGCTTTGTTCGCATCGCCTATGTTTGCCGACGTAGGAACGCTGGTAGTGAAACCGGGGATTTCGTTCCCTTCGTCGTCGTATTCGGTCTGCGCAATTCCGCCGACGCTCTGTCCTTCTTTCAGCGATGCAATCATCTGGTTCTGAATGAGCGCGATACCCGCATCCGTGTACGGAACTTTTGCGTTTTTGATAAACAGATTGTAAATACGCGTCTGCATATCGTTCAAAAGCCAATCGCGGAAACGGATTACGTCAATCCATTCGCCAGATGTCGTTTTACCTTCAAGCGTAATTGCCTTACCCGCGCATAACACGTAGTAGTTCAGCCCCGCCGTTTTGAGTTTTGCGATGTCCGAAGCCGTGAACTCGTCGTACTCTACGCCCGACAGCGTTTTGTATGCCCACGTTTCCGAACCCGCCTGATAGGTAAGTGCCTTTGCGAGAAAAGCAACCGCGAGATGCGTATTGTTATCGTTCGTTACAGCCTTCTTCGTTCCGATACCGAAGGCGTAACTGTACGTGGTGGGTACGGGATTTTCTATGCTCTCCGAGCAATCAACCGTATAGCCGAACAGTTTGCTATTCGACTCCGCCCAATCCGCAACCGTCTTGTAGTCCGCAGGTTCAAAGCCTGCGAGCGCGAGACCGTACCAGCCGTCCGTTTCGTTTGCTCTGTTCAAAACATCCGCAATGCTTTCGCTCGCGCCCTTTTCCGCAACGTAGAGCTGCGTAGCGCCGTTCATAAACGCCGCTACCGCCGCCTTGTATATCGCGCTGTTTTCGTCCCAGCCCGCTTCCAAAATTTCGTTTGCGGAAGCATAGACGGCAATGTTTTTAGGCGTAGCGTCATCTGCCGCAATTCCGACCAGCAGAATGTTACTGAAACTTGCGCTGCTTCCCACGCCTTCGCTGATTGAAATTTTCACGTTGACGAGATTATCAATCAAACCCATTTGTTAAATCCTCCTGTTAAAAGTTATTTTTTATGTCAATGCTATCCGCATCAAGATTTTCTACTTCTTGCGAAGCAAGTTCCTTCGTCCCGCCGCCGCTGGCGGTAGGCTTCCAGTCTTTTCTCGTTATTCCTGCCAGACCGTTTGCCGTTTGCATAAACTCGACGACATATTCCTGCATTGCCCTATATTCGTAATTCGTATCTAATAATCCAGACACATCTTTCGCATCCCCTTCGGGACGTAAAGAGATGTCGTGTTTCGTGTAATACGCATCCGCATAGTCGGACGTGAGAAAGTTCGTCAAATCCACAATATCGTTCAAAGCGGTATTTACGCTTATCGTTACCGTTTCTCCGTCAATCGCAATCTGTTCATCGTTACCGTGAGTGAAAAGTTGTAACTCTAACATCATTTTAGACGGCTTGTAACTTACAGGAGCGTCATTTTCCGTTACCTTGATAGAATGTTGGGTAGCGGTAAGATTCCTTAATTTGAGCGTAATGAACGTGCCTGATGGCTTAACAAGTTTTCTTTGTTCTGCCCAGATAATGAGCGTATTCGGAAAGTATTCCGCAATAATTTCGTGCAAAACCGTTTGCAGTTCGCTTACTGTCATTGCTCTACCTCCCTATTCGGTTCGCCGTCCTGATTGCCTGCTTCGGAAACTCTAATATAAAGCGACTTCCAATGGCTCAACGGCGTATGCTCGAAGAAAGACGACGAAACGCACTCGTACCATTCCCCTGCATAAAACAGTCTGTCGGCACGTAATCCGCGTTCAACGTCTGCGGTCTGCACCTTAAAATCCCCGTAAGACTTAATGCCTTTTGAAGACCTATCGCCTTCCGGCAATGTTTTCATTTCCGTTGCAACCATAGGCTGCACGTTCAGTAACACCACCTGATCGGTATAAGATGCCTTGACCGCAAATCCCTTTGCTGTCCTTTGCTCGGAGAATTTACGCAGCGTGTACTTCTTTTTGAAAATGTTCATACTGCAATCTCCTATTTCTTAACAATGACGAAGTTAACCGATTGCCGCATCTTGCCCGTGTCAATCAGCGGTTTATCAGAACCCTTCTTCTTAATGGTGGACGGGGCGTTAGGCTCAAAATCGCCGTCAACGATTTCAGCCTGCACAAGTCCTTTCTGGAACACGCCGATAGACTTCATCATCTGCTCGGCTGTTGTATCTCCTTTTGCAAGCAACGCCATTTGCTTTTTCAAAAAGGCGTTTATCTGTTCGGCGTGGTTGTCAACGCTATCACGCATAAACGGGCGGGACGGAATATTCTCCGTCCCCAGTTCGTTGTAGACTGCTATATCGCATAAATCCGCGCTCTCGCCTTCCGATTCGATATTTTCTTCTCCTCGTTGATAGCCTACGCGCACCTGTAACTTTTTCAGTTTTTCGATTTCCTGTCTAAACTTCTTTCCCGCCTTTGTTTCTTTGTCGATTACTTTTGCCATCAGTTTTCTCCTGCGGAAATTATCGGAATGATCCGTTGCCGCCTGATAGACAGGTACTGCAATCCGTAAATCGTCAAAGCGTACTCTGCGTCAACCGCCATATTGTTGCCCTGCGAAACAGAAAAGCCGATTGACGCATCTCCTTCGGAGAATGAACTCACTCGGAGAGCGTCATCGACTTTGCCCATCGTATTATCGCCTTTGCCTGCCATTTTCAACTTGTGCGCCGTGAGATAAGCAATAGCGTGGTCGTATGTGTTCCCGAACTTCTTTTTGCTTACAAACGGCTTCGCTAATTCCATCCACTTTTCAACTTCTTCGTCTTCGACTTCCGAAAATTCGGTAGCGACGAGCCTGAATAGTTCAAGTGGTTCCATAGCGTTTACTCCTTGCCGGCTTCGGTTTCTTCGTCCGTATCGGTATTCTCGGTAGTTTCGGTGTTTTCGGTCTTACCACCTTTTCCGTTGTTCTTACCGCCCTTGTCGGTCTTTCCGCCTTTGTCTGTTTTCGTTTCGCCCTTGTCTTTTGCGGGTTCGATAATCGACACGATGCCGAGCGCAACATAGGTGTCAAGCACAACATCCTTGAACGAATCGGGAATATGTGCGGTTTCATCGGGCAGAACAGAAGTCTGCCCGAAGCCGATAATTTTACGTCCGATATTCTTAATCTTCATATCGCACCTCCCTTACACGCCGACCGCGATAAGCGCGGAAAGCGGATAGTAGATGATTGCGCCCGCCGTTCTTGCTTCGCAAGGTACTTCGATTTCAAGGCCCTTCGCCTGCAAGGGGTACTGATAGAACGGGAGCGGATGCTCGATAGAGAGTTTTCTCGCATCCTTCTTAAACAGAAGAGCCACGTTCTTACCCTGTGCGGAATAAGGGTTGGTTTCTTCCGCGTCCGCCTGCAATTCCGCCGCCGAAACGATGTCCTTGATGTACGGAGCGTTTTCGAGCAAGAATTTCTTAACAGTATAACCCGTGTTGGGAATTTGTCTGGTGCTGATTTCGATATGAACATCCGCAGGAAGAACAAGCGTATCGGGACGCTCTACGTTCTTCGTGGTGCGAGCAACCTGCTTCTGCATTTCTTTAAGGTCTTCGAGTATTTCATCCGCCGTTTTCTCCGCCCAAGTCGTTTTTCCGCTGGTCTTTCCAACGGGAACCGTGAACAAAGGGATGTCGTTTTCGGGCGAGAGAACACCGATGAGGCCGTTCTCTTTGTCGCCTGCCCACGCGATGCGGTTAAGCTCGAAGTCTACCGCGTAACGCGCCGCTTCCGCTTTACGAACATCGAGCGATTTTCCGGCAAGCCTGCTGGCTCTCATTTCCTGTACGGAATAACCGTAACTGTCGCCTACGGATTTTACGTAAGCGGTGGTCGGTTTACCCTTTACGTCCGCACGGGGCAGGTCGGTTGCGTAGTTATTGATAATCTTCGCAACGCCCGTCTTATCGTAGCTGTAATAGGTTACGGTCTCTGCACCGGGGTTGACTTCGTTGGAAATCGGGAACAGCGAGAGTGCCGTGAGTTCGGGGTACTCCACATCGTAAGACTGCGCCTTAACGTGGTCGAGTTCTCTGGCGAAGAATACGGAAGCGTCTTCCGCATCGTCGAATCTCATCGACTTATCTTCCACCAATGCTTTGGGGATATTCGAGCCGAGAAGCGCCGCGTAGTCGTTCTGGCTGTAAGAAGTTTTTTCCATTTCTGTTGTCCTCCTCTTTATTCGGTTTTGGTGGTTTCATCCACCTTGTCTACAAAAACAAACGCGGGGGCAATCGCATCGGTTGCCTTCGCGTCAAGGAAAAAGCCGTTCAGTTTGATACCCGTAACGCCTTCTCCGAGTTCGTTCGTGAAATACCCTGCATTTTCTCCGTCCGTAATGAGATACAGCGGAGCGCCGTATGCAGGTTCCGCATCTGCCGTAATGCGAACATAGATACGTCCCTTTGTAAGAACGCCTACCGTCTCGCCTTTGCGAAGCGTAACGTCGCCCTTGTAGTCCTGCTCGTGAGCGTGGCTGTTGATAGCAACGCCCTCAAACTTCGCTTTCGTGGAAGTCGTAACGGGAAGCGTTACGTTCTTGCCGGGTAAGGTGCCTTCCACTACGCCGAGACCGAACTTAATCTTCCCGTCCGTCGCTTCGTTGTTTCTCGTGTCTACGTCGTGGTCGGTAAGGTCGTAAAGGCCACCCGCTACGCCGTGAGCCGTGCGCAAATTATAACTGGTCTGTGCGCTCATAATTTATTTACCTCCGTTTTTTTGTTTTTCAATCATTCTGTTTCTTGCCGCATCCGCTCCAGTTACGGTCTGCTCTTCTGCGGCGGTGTCCTTATTGAACATCTGCTTACGCTGTTTGTCGGTGCCGTTGTCGCTCTTGATTTTCTGCTTCGTAAGGTCGAACAGCGCGTCGATGTAATCATCGCTTTTTCCGTCAAGGCGCATATCGGGGTATACCGATTTGATAACGGTTTTCTTGCCGTCTTTTACGGACATAACGTCAACGCCGTCGAGATGCAACTGGTCTGCAATTCTGATAACGTCAATCTTGCTGGCTACGAGCCTGTCGATTGCCGCCGAATCGAGATTAAGGCTTTGCGACTTGCTTTCGTCGCCGTCCTTCTGCACGGTTCCGCAATCGGCATCGTTACCGTCTGCGTTGGCGCCGGCAAAGTCTCTCTCCGCCCTCAACTGTTCGATCAGTTTGAGAAGCGCGTCGATGTCCGCGTCCTGCTGCGTAATGGTTTCAAGGGCAGTCTCTTTCGAGTTGGATGCCGTTTCTGCGTCACGACGGTCACGACGTTCTTTAACGCTCTGGACGACATCTTCATCGTTAGCCTGCTCTTCGGGATTGACGGTAGTTGTCACTTCTCCGTCAGGCGCGGGCGTGGTATCGCCCGTTGCGGTATTGCTGTCCGTACTCGTAGTTGCCGCGTTTTTCTTTGCGATGAAATCCGCAATGGCTTCTTCAAGTTCTTCGGGCGACAATCCGCTGTCAGTCTTGTTCTGTTCCATTTCTGGTCCTCCTGTTAAATTTTCTTTTTCGTCGATGTTTAGACGAGCCTGTTCTCCCGCTCTCGCGGCTGATACTAATGCCAAATGGTTCACTCTGATGTTTCGCTGAATTGCGTCATAGGGCTGCCCGTTCCATTCGCCCGGCGTTTCGTCAAGGTCCAAATCGTAACCGAGAGATAATTCACGTAATCCGGTCTTTAATGCGTCCGTGTTGTGTATTACAATTTCTACCCGTACATTTTCGCCGTCCTTAACGGCTGCCGTCAGCATAGTACCTATGGTTTCCTTTTCTACATTGTCAGTCGTAACGCGCCCAGCGCGGTGCGTGACAATGATAGGCTTTCCCTTATAGGATTCTAAACTTTCGGGGGCAAACACCTCTTCCGGCAATCTCAACTCGCGTCTGATAGAGCCATCGGGGTTCATATACTCGAATATTCCAACCGTCGTGACAATCGGGTGGTCTATTAAGAAGCCTTCGTTTGTGTAATAGGTCTCGTCAACTTTGATGCTGTCAAGCCTTGTTACCCTTTGCAATTTCGGTATTTCGTTCATTTATTACCGTCCTCCTTGCTTGCGTTCTGAAAAAAGCAATTCGACAACGCAACCACTATCTTCTGACAATGTTCAACGCCGTCGATTGCAAGTCCGTCGAAAAGCGATACGGTCTCAACGGAATTTTCGTGTCCCGTTTGTATGACTATCGCTCCCGATTTCATACTTCCGATAATCGCGTCCGCTTCAAGTTTCAAGCGTTCGCATAACTGAATAACTAACTCGTTCATACTACCTCCGTCAATCGTTAATGGGTAACGGTATGCCCATAACGTCTTGCGTAACCACAATCTTATCTTGCTGAATAATTATCGTGGTGTACGGATTTCCTTTCTCGTTTAAGAGTTTGATGACTGCTTCTGCAGCAGCCTTTAATTCTTCGTGCGTTACTCCGTCCATAACTAACCCTCCTATTTGATTTTGATGTCTGCCGGTATGTTCAGCGTTTCGATATTAAAAACGGGCAATGCTACGCATCTGCAGCGGTAATCTTCGCCGGGATGCGCTCTTCGCCCTGTCTTTTCGTCTACAATCGGCGGTGTGTCCCACCGATGTTTTGTTCCGTCGAGCTGTGCGTGTCGTTCTCTTACGCGCTGGTCTTTTGACGAACTCCAAATATACTCTTCAACGCCGCACTCCGTTTGTTGTTGCTGCGTAATCGAAGCGTTAAGTTTTGCAAGTTGATCTACCGCGTAAAACCGCGCCTTATTGCGCGATACGTTAAATCGTTCCTGAATTTCTTTTACTATGTCCCGATTTGACCGCCCGTTAAGAAATCCGTCTTCAACGATTGCCTGCATCTCCCCAAGCACTTCTTCTGGAAGCGTACTGATAAGGCTTGCATTTTCGTCTGCCCAAAGTTTTAACTGTTCCCTGTAAAACTCGCCCGAATAGTAATCGTCAAGAATGTTGATTCCGAGCGTTCTCGATACTTCGCGTTTCCAATCTTCCGTAGATAGCCGCTTTGTCAAATTACCGATTTTGTTAATCTTCTCCGACAGGTGGAATGCCTGTTCTTCGTTGTGAAAATCGTCGCCCGCTTTTCGGAATAGCCGCCTGATAAGATTTACGAGATTGTCTTTGAACCCGTCTGTTCTGAACCCCGCTTGTGCTTCCTGTAGCGGCTCCTGACCTATGAAAAGCAACCGCGTGGTATTTAGTAAGACTTTCAGCAAAAGGTCATAGTAAGCGTTTATGACGCGCTGATATTCCCTTTCAAGGTTTTCCTTGTATCGAACCTGTATTTTACAGTTCAGTTTCTGTCTTCCGTTGAATTTCTTTTTAACGGCTTCCTTAACTGCAACCCGATTTCTTGCGTCGTTCACGCTCACACCTCCTTTCCGTGATTTCGATATACAAAAAAGAGCAGATCACTCTGCTCTTTCCTTGCGATTGCTATGTAGTTATACTAACTGTTGCCGTAAGATAAGCAACTCCGCGATAATCTTATCTATCTGCGCCATTGTCGGCTGCGCGATATCCTGTTGTGCCGCCGCTATTTCCTGATGTTCCGTTTCCACAGGCTCTACGTTCTTGTACGGTCTGATAGGCTCGTTCTCGTCATCGCAACCTTTGTTATCTATCATAACCGTGTCTAACAACCAACCGCAAAAATCTGGATTGTTGCATTTCGCGTCAAGCAACTGTTTGACCGCATCGCGCCGCAAGCAATAGGCTTTCGCAACGCCGCGCTTTCGGGTATCGAATACCACCTGCCTGATTTCGGCTTCAAGGTGTAAATCCCGAATGAACCCGCCCGCTTGACTGTTGCTTTGATAGCCGAGCGCCCGCGTTATATCCGTAGCAACCGCAAGTTTCGTTCCGTCCGGATTGATAAGAACCCGTATTTTCGTGTCTGCGTCATAAGCGTATATGTAGGTGCTGTAAGTGTACGACATTCTATTCATTTGCCGCCACCTCCCCGTACCACGCTTTTTGCAATGCCGCATAACCCTTTTGGAACATATCGGTTACTATGTAATAAGCGTTCTGAATATCGTTCACGTTCGGGCTGTCCGTAATTCCTATGTTCAGCACGTTCGTGAGAGACTGGACCTTTCCGAGTTCTATGATGGCATCCTCGACTTCCAATGACTTGTTCCGCATCATTGCGACCTCCGATAATTTTTTCTGCTTTGCTACTGAAATTATTGACTTCGGTCTCAAAATGCGGTATAATGATTTTGCTTTCAACGATGTTGAGTTTCCGCATTTTGAAACCTCCGTCGTTTGAGACCTTCTACGACCTGTTAGGACTGCATCTCCTATCAGGTCATTTTCTTTTCAGTTTTCATAGCAACTACCTCGCTTTTTGTTTGATTTAATTTGTACTTTCAGTCTAACCCAAATTAAACCGAATGTACATCGGAAAGCAAGGAAAATTACCGAAGTTCCGAAGATTATAAGAAAGCCACCGAAAGCAATCTGTAATTACAGAAGTGTAAGCGTAAGCAACTTTTAATGGAAATCTTACGCTCTTGTAACGACAAAAATCATAGGAAAGTGCGTGCGATTTTGCATATACTTTCCTATTGTTTTCTATACTTTTATTTCCTATACTATACTTTATGTACTTCTGCCCCAGATAAACGAGTTAAAGCGAATATCTGTGACAGAAATAACGATAAAGCGGAATTATTGCCGCAGAAATGGCGATTTTCGCCGTTGCCGCGATGTTGCGTTATTGCGAGTTGATGCCGCGAGTTTGAAGCGTGTCGATAAGCCTTTCGAGCGCGAATTTGAAAGGAACGTACAAATCTTCGTTTAGAAGTTCTGATACGCTCTGGAAGCGATTGTTGCGCATCTCTTGGGTATTTGTATGCGGAACGCCGTTGAAGTCCGTAGACAGGAATAAGAACGACTTGCCGTACTCTTCGGGCAGGTTATCAAGCATACCTATCGGGATTAGGTCGTTGAGCGTGATCCCAAACTCTTCTTCCGTTTCACGCCGCGCTGCGCGTTCGGCATCTTCCCACGTTTCGATATGCCCGCCGGGACTGCCGACCTGATTATTGTCGTCGCGGTTCCCGACGAGTATCTTTCCATTCTTGACTACGATTACTCCTACGCCCGTTGCGCCGTCGTATGGAGTATCTGCATTATCGGTCTTTCCGAGTTGTGCAAGGATGTTCCCGAACGGTTCTTCGCGTTGCGGTAATTCTTCGTCTTCAATACCAAACTTGCCTTCTTCCTTCAAGCGTTTACGCTCTTCGGCAGGGTCAAGAACGCCCATATCAATGTATAGTTGAGCGGTCTGCGCCCGAACCAAATCCGCCTGCGCGTTGGTCTGTTCAATCGTGGCGCGTTCGCTTTCTTTCTCGTTCCATAACGGCTCAAATTCGAGTTCGTAATCGGGCTTCCCTTTTATCTCGCCCGTATTGATACCTATCGTTATGATTGCGTCGATGAGCGAACACAGATTGTCTTTGACCTGCGACTCACGGATTTTGTCTACGAAGCTGTAATAGTTTTCCATATCGCTCTCGCCCGTCGAGTTCATACCTGCAGGCGAGCGACCGAACAGTTTTGTCTGCGGAATTTCCGTAAGCGCCGACAGCATATTGCAGGCGGAATCTATGACTTCCTTAACTCCCGTAAGGGACGTGCTTTTGAAATCGTAATCTTCGCCGTCGTTGTCGATCGCTATGGAATTGAGAATACCCCGCGCCATATCAATTATTTGCAGACGTTTGAGCGCTTGCTCTTCGCCTTCGTCGGTAGCCAGCAGTTGCGCAAGGTTCTTCATCTTGTATACCGCCTGTACGCTACGTTCGAGTAATTTAACCGCATCGCCGTGAGAAGTTATCGTTTCGCGCAGGGCGCGTTTGATACGGTTATATTCTGGAACACCCCAGAACCTGTAATCCGTTGTGCTTGCCTTTTCGGGCATCTTACCATTGCGGTACAGAAGGCATCTGCTTTCGTGTACGCGGAACGAACCGTAAATGCTGAACACGTTGTAGTATTCAGGCATACGGAACTTTGAGCGTTGCGCAACTCCCGATACGCCGATTCCCCTGTACATCGAATGATAATCAGGCGTTACAACGGAGCGGTCATACACGACGATTTCATCAATTCTCCTTGCCGCCGTCCAGTTGACTGGTTGTGACAAATCGTTGATGCCATCGTCGATAATCATAACTGCAAGGGCGCCGCCGTACAGTCTGGACCATTTCAGGCTTTCTTCCGCCGTCGTAAAGTATTTCAACTTCCTGACCTTTTTCTGGATGTACTCTTCTACCGCGTTATCTGCGATGTTCAGATGATACCCTTTCTTGACCGCTTCCTGCGCGGGAATGTCGATTATCTTTGCAAATAAGCCGTTCGTTTCGTAATGGCTCGTCAATACCGTATCAGGCGTTAAGTTTTCCGCACTATAACGATATGCTTCCGAGTTGTCCTGCCCTGTTCCGTACTTATTCAGCAAATTAACATAACCGTCTGCACGGAATGGCTTACGTTCTGCAGGCTGCGTGATCTGCTCGTTATTACGTTTGAGCTGTTCTAACTTTGCCTTGTTTTCGTCCGTTAAATGCACGGCTTTTACCTCCTTGTCGAATTAAGATATTAACGCCCCAATATTGAAGACGTTTCCGTTGAAATAGATATTTGCTTGCGTGGTCGAGTCTACTTGGTCGTCGTGTGCGCCGTTCGGGAACACCGCGAACTCTTCCACATAATCGTGTACCCACGCCGCAATGGACGGGTCTGGTATATACAGATTGCCCGCTTCTGCAAGCGGTGTAACCGCCGTAGCACGAACAACCTTACCGCCTTCGGGTTCAACAGGAACAAGCCCGCTGATTTCCTTTTTGAGTACGTTGATAACCGCAGGACCGTTTGCTTTGTCTTCCACGAGTTTTGCTATTGCCTGCGGCCATTTTGCCGTAAGGGACTTGATAGCTACAAGCGTTTCCGTGAAACTCATTTGACCGCGTACTTGGTCGAGCAAATAACGGTCTGCACCGATTTTGCCCCAAACCTGACCGACAACGTAGTCCGATTCTTTCTTGTCTTTGAACGTGCAGTCCCACGACTGTATAACTTGGTCGAACTTCTTGGGCAGAACCTTGTAGTATTTCCACCAACCGCGACGGAACATTCCGCCTTCGCTCGGAGATGGCGTTTGCATATACAGGGATGCCCACGCATAACTGCCGACCGCCTTTTTCGTTTCTTCCGCCCACTTTTCGTCATAACCGCCTGCGGGCCATAATGCCTGCCCGTGCTTACGATTAAGCAAGTCGTGATCTTCGTCGTCGCAAATTGCCGGGAGCGAAAGTATTTTCCAATCTTCGGGTTCTCCGTTTTCTGGATTGAGCAACCACCCCGCTAAATCGTTTTCGTGCCATCTGGTAAGAATGATAATGATTGCGCCGCCTGAATGTAGACGGGTACGAATATCGGACTGATATGCTTCTATTGCACGTTTGCGGAATGTTTCTGATTCCGCTTCTGCTCTGTTCTTGATAGGGTCATCTATAAGCAGCAGGTCTGCGCCTTTACCTGTTATAACACCGCCGATACCGGCAGAAATCATACCGCCGTCATAGCCTTGCAGATTCCAGTTGGTCTTTGTGGCTTGCGACATAGACAGGTTGATTCCGAACAATTTTTGTCCGAACTCAAATACTTTTGACCTGTTCGCTTCGCCAAATTCTTTTGCAAGTTCGTCGCCGTAGGAAACCTCAATGACGCGCTTGTTCGGGTTCTTCCCCAGATAGTACGACGGAAACGTCTTTGTAACCGTCATAGACTTACCGTGTCGGGGCGGCATAAAAATCATAAGCCGTTTCGTTTCCCCTGTTAAAACCTTTTCAAGTTCGTCACAGACGAGATTTAAGTGGTCGGCTCTTTGCCACCTGCCGTGATGTACTAACTCAACGTAATTTGCGTAATGCCTTCTGGCGAGTTCGTACTTCGCAGCTTCGCCGGCTGCCATAAGGTAATTCTTCGAGAACTTGCCGTTAGTCGTCGCTATCGCCATTATGCTCAACCGCATACGCGGCGAGTGCTTGCAATTCTTCTTCCGATAATTTGCTTAAATCGACATTGCCGACATTACCAGACAGTTCAATCTTCTGGGTTTGCGCCCACTCTCCTGTATGCTTACAGCGATTGTTGAGCCAGTACATAATCGCCATTGTGTCCGGTGGAACGTGCTTCGCGCTTTCTTTAACTTTGACTGGTCTAACATTTCCGTCTTTGTCCGTTTCCACCAGCGTTTCCTTTTCCTTAACGTCATAGCCGAGCGCCCGCTTATAAAGAGATTTCTCTATCTTCGCATCTGCCGCTTCTTTCCCTACTGTTAGCGCCTGTAAGAACGACGGGTATTCTTGCTTCCACCTGTGGAGCGTCCTGACAGATATTCCAAAGGCTTCCGCAATCTCATCATCAATCGCACCCTTCGATGCAAGCGACCACGCCCAATCGTCGTGATATTCGGGATTATATTTCGGGGTCGGGGGCATATCAGTTACCTCCTAAATAATCTGCCGCCCAAAGTTCAATGGCTTTCCATTTGCTTTTGGCGTTTACATCGCCGCTTTCAATCATTTTCTTAATTGCCATCGTGATGATTTCCGCCGCTTCTTTGGGGATTGCGCTACTTCCGAGAACGGATGTGATCTGTACCCATTCCTGCTTATCGTCGAATTGCAAATCGTCGAACAGTTGCTCTGTTCCTTTAATCATAGCGTGAATAGCCGCGCCCGTGTTCTTGACGTTTGCGAACTCCTGATATTTTGCAAGAGCGTCGATAAAAGGCTTATGCTGTTCTATATCGCAAGCGCCGATAAAATCAGGTTGCTGTGAACGTAATGCTTCGACAAGTTTATCAAGGTCTTTGACTTGATGCGGCAGGAACGTAAATACAATATTCTTCCAATCGTACTCGACTGTCGGGGACAGAAGTTTTTCGAGTTCTGCAAGGGGTTCGCCCAAGATGTCCTTTCCGATGTAACTTTCCAGCATATCGTCAACGTCGTCTATCAGTTTAACGATTTCTTTCAGCGTGGACTGGTCGTCGAAGCCGCTAATGGCGTTATGCGCAAGTTGCTTTGCCGCAATCTGTGAGCGTGTCAACCCCGTAACATCGAGTATCACGTAGATTTCGTTTATAACGCCCGAATCCTTTGCGGACCGGATTCTGTGATGTCCCGATATGATTTCGATTTTGCCGTCAACGAGAGCGCAGAAAGGCAGGCTTTCAAGTTGCCCGCGTTTGCGGATGTTGTCTGTAAGCTGCTTCTGCATCTCGTTCTTCATTATTCGAGCATTGATGTCCTGCTCACGCAGCGAAGTAAGCGGAACTTTGGCTATAATCAAGCCGTGTCCGAGTTCAAGCATCTGTTCATAGGAAACAGTCTTTACTTCTGCGCTTTGGTTTTCTGTCGTTCCGTTTGCCATCTCTCCTCCTTCAAGAGCCATTCTTCAAGCGTTTGCCGCTCGTTACGGTCTTTTAAGTCCGACTCGTATGTGAGTTTGAACCCATACTTCTTGTCGGGAACTTTCTTTGTCAGTTTCATAACCCCGCGCATTTCCTTTGCTTCGGGGTATTTTGTCATCTGCACCGTTTTAAGGTGGTGCGCCTTCTCGCGTTCAATGTCGTTGCATTGACTGTAAATAAACGGCTTATTCTGCGCAAGCATCGTTAAGAGCCTGCCCAGTCTGTATTTCTTATGCGGAACAGTCATTCCATACATAAGGAATACCGCGTCGCTTACCTGTGTACCAAACGCGCCCATAGTGAGCGCAGCTTTGTCGATTCCGAATACTCCCGCAATCATCTTGTCGATGAACACGGCAATGTTAATCTGCGCCGCAGACCCGACAAAATTGTGCGTCCATAACTGCCGATAGTATTGAGCGTTTGCCCTATCGATCGGCTGTAATGTAATTTCGCTGTCTTTCGTGATAACGTAATCTCGCGGAAGCATTGAACATTCAAGCGGTTCAAGCCGACTTTCGTTCGGGCGCGTAATTTTCTTTCCGTGAGCCAAAGCGGTGGCTTCTTCTGGTCTGTTCGACGTGATGTACACGTTAACGCCTTCACGCACTCCGTATCTGGCGAAAATGGGACTTCCCGCCGTTTGATACGGCGCGTTCTCTTCATAGCAAATTAAAAGGGCTTTCGCGTCTTTGCACTTTTCGTACAAATCGCGAAGCCCTGTCTTTACGTCAAAGATACCGTACTTCGGTTCTTTCCAAGTCATCTTACCGCCCGTGTCATACCACTTTTCAAATCCTGCCGTATACGTGGGCGGATTTGCGATAATCAACGTGTGCGGATCGTCGATACACTCATCAAGATGTTCCCACATATCAAGCGCACGGTAATTCATACCTTTGAGCGCCGAACGCGCCCTATCGAGTTGCTCATTCAATGATTTGATATGCTCGGTTCTACGATGCTGCAAATCGAGTAAGATATTGTAGAAGTAGTCTTTTCCCGCCTGCTTTGCGGTTCTCAATACGAGTTGAGCATAGAGCGCCGTCGCAGGGTCGCATAGTTCTTCGTCCGTAAATCCTTCCGCTTTGATTTCCAGTTCTTCGAGCGTCTTTCCCATAATAGCGTAACCCATTATGCTCGTGAACATAGAAACGTCGCTTGCTTCTATCTGCGAACCCGAATAACCAACCTGCGCTGCAAGGTGCGACATAGCAAATGCGCCCGCGCAAGGCTCTACTACTTTTGAATAACCGCTCTTCTTTGCGTTTTCGAGTAACGGTTTGAGAAACTTTTGCTCCTGCGCTACGAGCGTTCCCAGAAACAATGCGCCGGGGTTTTGAAATCGCGCCATCTATAAGCCCTCCTGTAACTTGTTAGTTTCGCCTGTAATTGATATAATATTAACTACGATAAATAAATAAGGAGACATCGTTTATGCAAGTTTTAACAGGCAATGAGCATCTGAAATTTGACGGTATGCCTATCAATAGGTTACTGTCTGACTTCTGGAAATGGAACTCTTCAGATTTGCTCAACAACACAATGCGCGGCGCATTTGCGGAGTTCATTATCGCAACCGCGCTCGACCTTGACTTAACCACCACTCACGTGGACTGGGAGTCGTATGACCTTCTATGGGAAGATAAGAAAATCGAAGTCAAATGCTCCGCCTATCTTCAATCGTGGTACCCCAAAAATCAACCAGACAAGTATTCAAAAATCATCTTCTCGATCTCGCCGGCGTATGACTGGATTCCAGACGAAGCGCGGTATGATTACGACAATCACAAACGCCATTCAAACGTCTATGTATTCTGCCATTACAAAAGCAAGGAACGCGCCCCAGAAAATCCGCTCAATCTGAATAACTGGGACTTTTACGTTCTTGCTACCTACAAAATTGATGCCATCTTTGGTATGCAACGCAGCATCTCTCTATCTGGTCTGATAAATCGCGGCAAGCCTACCAAATGCGATTATGCAGGCATACGCGACGCTATCGAGAAAGAATATCAAGACTACTTACATCACGAACAACAATAAGAAAAGAAGCGGCTACTAAATCGTAGTCGCTTCTACACTTTATTGTCGGTCTTACAATGAAGACCTATTTGGTCCGCCCAGAGGGACTCGAACACCCCAACCCGCAGATTAAGAGTCTGCTGCTCTACCGTTGAGCTATAGGCGGCTATAATAAGTCGAACAACGTCATTTGCTTTTGCTGTGCTTCTGGCTTTTTGCCCGACTTACACGTTGAACTGTCTTGCAATTCAGGTATCGCCATTCCCGTGCGAGCCTGCCACCATTCAGCAAATACCAAGCGATGACACCACTCGTCGGGGATTCTGACATCTTCGTAACAACACAGAACAATGTCTTTGTTAAATGACAGATACGGTCGCAGAAGGCTTTTCGCCCGTTCAATGCCCACTCTGTCAAGATGTGCAAAGAACTTTGGAGTGAACACCGCCCTATCGTTCTCACTGAACAAATAACCGGGCGGCGCGAACTCTATGATGTTTCCGCTTAACTTGTACTTTAACGGAAATCTGGGCGCGCCCCTTGTTATGCCCACAACCGTGTAATTGCCCGATTGCAATTCGGGGTTTTGGTAACGACTGGTAAATATCTTCATACCGCCATCCGTAACACCGCACTCTGCAATACCGCAATACCTTTTTTGATAGCAGCGTCGGTGTCCTTTCCCAACTGTCTGTAAAATGACCCGTGAACCATACACTCGTATGCCAACTGCATATCGTTTGCTTCTTGACGGGTAATCCCGATTTTGAAGTCTTTTGCGATACGCAACGCTGCCTTGTGATTTCCCGATAAAAACATTTGCTTTACGATTTCTGTCTTTGTCATTTTAGGTAGCCCCTTGTTTTTCTTATCTTCATTCTAACACAGGTACTACCGAATAGCAAACGGATTTCGTGTATTTTTGCAAAATATTTTTGCAATAAACGATTTTATTTACCGCCTTTTTTCGGGGTGACATAACATTCAACGCTATCATCATACAGCTTTGCTTTTCTTTTGTCAATGCCCAAAAACTGCCCTGCATTTCAGAACAGAATGATGTCCGACAGGTCGATACCGAAGAACAGTCCGGAAAGGTCCTGAATTGCCACGTTCAAATCCTTGAACACCGTGCGCGTATTGATATGCTCTGCATCCGCTACGTCGTCAGGAACACCCACGTTTTCCGTGAGATACATCGCTTCCAATACTCTCCACCTTCTCCTTACCTCTTCTCTCTCCGAGTTAAGGCACTTGTTCTTGTAAAGTTCGAGCATAGTGTCGATATGTCCCAATACCGTTTGCGTGAACACCATTCTGTCTTTGATGCTTTCCACCTTACGGCTTTCAAGGTTATCCATTCCCATACTTTCAAGGAATATTATTTCCTCTTGCGAAAGCAACTGCGTCAATTCACTTACGGCGTTCCCTGCATAACTCTTTAACCACCTGTACTTTTTCACAAGCAGTCGCGTATTCTTCATACGGAAATCCTTTGCCTTCGCTCTCTGTTCTTCCATCTGGCGGTTGAACATTTCGATTGCTTTCTCCGTCGCGTACTTCGAGATGAGATTAAGTACATTCTTCGGGATTGCCGAAAAATCGTCCTGCTGCGTTTCTGTTGTTTTCGTTTCTTTGCTCATAAGGCTTCTCCTTTCTGTGGCTATAATTTTCTACCTATTCGGTGCAGGGACTCAATACAGTCCCCACTCCGCAAACTTCTCAAACCCACCCTTCTTTTTGATGAAGTCTCTTGCAACTTCAACGATTTCCGAGTACGGCTTTCCGTCTATCGTGTCATCGCCTATGGCGCAGCACAATTCTACCGTCTTCCCCGTCTCCTGCGCTTTCAGGAAGGCATAGATGTTTACCGATACGTCCGCTTTCGACAAATCTTTGCCGTGAAGTCCGCCGCCCGTTACTCCGTCTGCCATATCGGAACCGAGTTTCCTGTTTGTCGCGCCCGTATCTACGTCCGTTCCCCCTTCCCAATCCCCAAGCGGATTGACGATTGCCTTCGGGTAGAACTTCCTGATGTAATCGCTTTCGACGTTGCTCTGACAGATTATGAGCCGTTCGCCGTCCAAGATGTACTTTCCGTCGTGCGGAACCATTCCGTATATGCCGTGTGCGATATTCGATAAGGACTTCTGCTCTTCCGTGAGCGGAACACCTTTGAAAATCCCGTTGTCGCCGCACCTGATCTTGCCGTTCTGATTTCCCGCGAGATGCGCATCCTGTTTTGCCTGTAAGAGTTCGATTCTGTACTCCGTATTTGTGATTCTGCTGACCGCCGCGTAAACGTCTTCCGGATTAAACTCTACGGAACTTTCCGTGATAATAAGGCATCTGCCGTGTCCGATAAGAACTTCCACCGCAACCTTCGGATTTTCTTCTTGCGTATAGGCAAGGTCTACAATCGCGCCTGCAATTCTGTCTGCCACCTTATCGGGATGGCTGGGGTTAACTTTCTCAATCATTGTTAGTCTCCTTCTTTTGATTTTTTTCTTCTTCGAGTTTTCTGTACGCACCCGCCGCCGCAAACATTACCTGCATAATCTCGTCAAGACGAACTGCAAGCATAATCTTTTCTTCCGGCACCGAAATAGACACCGTGCCGATTTCATAACTGGCTTTGATGTTCCCTTCGAGTACCTTGTGCTTGAACGTCTGCCCGTCATCGTTGAAGATAAACCGCGCCACGTTCACTTTTGCGCTCGCACCGTCAAGCGGTCCGTTCTTCGGGTCGGTGTTGACGACCACTTCGCACTCTTTGAGTGCTTCCTGCTTTTCTTGTTCCATAGTCAAATCTCCTAATTTATTTTTTCGCCCAGAGAGCAAAATTGACTTTCTTCAAACGTCCTTACCGCGCCGCCTTCAAAATGGCTGTTCTTATCGCACCACTTTTCATCCGCGTGATAGAACTTACAATCCTTACAACGGACTATCGTCCTTGTGTTCCAGTATTCCACCGCTTCCGATCTGAAATTGAATATCGGACTTGATGCCCCGCAGTTCTTACAAACCGCCTTCATCTTCTTTCTGCCTACGATTTCAGCATCCCCGCCGCAGAACGGACACCTGTTCAATCTTTCCATTCTTACCTCCTAAAACGGGCAATCGTCGTCTATGTTGTAACCTTGCGATTCCGATTTGTGAGCGGAGCGCGGTTCGTCTGCATAGTAATCGTCGTCATCGCTCTTCGGTGTAAGGAAATCTACATCTTGCACGATAATGTCAACCGTGTTGTGCTTCACTCCTTTGTTGTCTTCATACGTTCGCGTTTCGATATTCCCCGTAATTCCGACCTTATGCCCTTTCTTACAATATCTGCCTATCGTTTCCCCTAAACCGCGCCACGCCACGCAGTTGAAGTAATCCGTCTTGCGCTCTCCATCGGAGCCATAGTAGTTGCGATTGACCGCTATGGAGAACCTGCACACAGATACTCCGCTTACTGTTTCTGTTAATTCGGGGTCTCTTGTGAGATTTCCGATAAGTTCTGCCTTATTCACGCCGCTTTCTCCTTTGCCTGTCTGAAATAATTCTTCCAGTCTTCTGAACAGTCAATCTCGTTCTGCTCGAACAGGTCTTCGATTTCTTCAATGAGCCGATTGACTTTTGCTTTGCCGTCATTGTTCAAATAGGAATTGCACGTTTCGTAACAATACTTGGGCGGGTCAACCCTTACCCCGTCAATGACTTCGAAGAACAGGAATCCGTCGAACAGTCCGCTACATTGAAGATATTGCGGAAACAGAGCCTGCGCCAGCGTTCTGATTTCCGTCGTCGATACTTCCTTGACGTTTTTCTTTGCTATTCTTTCTACTTCTTCCCTGCTGAAATCGTAGTAGGAATAGCCCTTGCTTGTGATATTCTTCTTCCACTCCGTATAGTCAACGGACAGGTCTTTGTTGAGTTCTATTTTGGTAGTCATTTCCTTCTCCTTAATCTAAATAGTTCTTGCCGATAATTTTCATAAACTCTTCTCGGCTGTGAGTCTCTTCGAACTTGGCTTGACATTCCCGCTTTAACTTCAAATCGAGTTCTCGATTGAAATGCACTCCTTCGTTCGACATATTGTGGTGGAATCCGCACAGGAATACTTTGAACCCGTGCTTCTCGCTTTGCTTCCTGTTTGCCGTCCCGCCGAAAATATGATGCAAATGCAAATTATAGGTGGACCGGCAGAAATAACAGCATCTGGGCGCGTCGCTATTCTGCAAAATACTTTTCACTGATCCACACGCTCCCACACCGCTATCATCTTGCCCGACATAATGCACTTTCTTTTGCCGACCACCTTTACTTTGCCGGCTTCTTTTAATTCCGTCAGGCGCGGCGCAACAAAATTTCTGTCGTAGTATTTGATAATACCTTCGTCAAGCAATTCTTTAACAATCTCGCTTACTGTCATCTGTTTGCTTCCGAGAACGGAAAGAATAACGTCGCTTCTATCTGCTCTTTTGTCTACTACCGATTCATAACCGGCACGTCTTGTTTCTTCTACAATACCCACACCTTAACCTCCTGATTAGATTGATATTTTGAATGCTATATTACTTACTGGTTGCCGCTGGTTGCCTTTTGATTGCTTCCTGCGGATAAAGTGTTTATCTTCCCCGAACAGCCAAGAAAGCTGCTTTACCGCCGCCTAATCGCCTACTTCCGTAAGGGTAACTACTACCTTCGGTTCTTCTGCATACAGTTTCTTTACCGACAGTTCGTAAACCTGCGCGTCGTCTTTGTAGGCGATGCCGTTCAGCGAGTCCAGCACAATCTTTGCAAGGTTATCGCAATCGACTTTCTTTGTGTACTTGATCTCGCCTGCAAGCATAAGCGCTTTGTTCTTCTTGCTCGTCGATTTCGGGATAGGAAAAAACGCTACTATGTCCGCCCGAATTGCACCATCAAGAAACATCTTGTTCTTGCATATCTGGTACATAACCCTGACATAATTTTCATAGGATGTCGTTTCTTTCGGCGTATAAGCGTGAGCGAATCCGCCCTGCATTGTTACTTTCGGACGCATCTTGCCTTTCGGCTGTCCGGGAATGGTAAACGTAAAACTTCTCATCTTTCCGCGCTCTCTCCCTTCTTGTCGGTTACTATTACCGTGTAATCTACCGACTTTCCTGTTTCGGTGCGCTTCTTTTTGCCTTGCCTGACCGTGTAACCGTTCTCAAACAGAATAGCCGCCACCGTCTTCCTGTCTTCTTTGCTGAAAATCTTTAATTCCGCGATGAACTCTTCTTTCTCCATCAGTCATCTCCTTTTAAAAACGATTTCATTTTATCAAACCTTTCTTTGGCTTCAATGCGTCTTCTCGACGAACCTTCAAATTTAATCGGATAACACATTTCAAATACCCTGTCATAGATTCGAGCATATCGGATGTCCGTGTTTTCCTTCATCTCTTTTAACGTCAAGTTGGTTGTGAGTATGATAGGCTTCCTTGCCCTGTACCTGCTGTCTATTACGTTGTATACCTTTTCGAGTGCGAAGTCTGTGTTGCGCTCCGCGCCCAAATCGTCAAGTATTAGCAGGTCCGGCTCTGTAAGCCTGTCGATGAGGTCTTGCTCGTCGTTATCTCTAAACGCCGAGAACTGCGGCAGGAGCTTTACAAACGATGTCATTACCACTGGACGAAGGCAACTCATAACGTAATTTCCAATGCAAGCAGCCGCAAACGATTTTCCCGTTCCTACGTTTCCGTAAAACAGTAATCCTTGATTATCTTCAAGCATCTGCTGGAACGCTCTGCAATATTTAGCACAAGCATTGTAAATTTTCCTGTTATCGTCCGTTATATCGAAGTTCTTGAACGTCGCTTTGTAAAACACTTCATCCATAAGCGACACACTGCGCAGTCTTGCCACCTTCGCCATACGTTCTTCGTACTTCTTACGCTTTTCTTCCGCTTCTTCGGCATCTCGGATGCACTTGCAATCACGCGAAGTTAAAATCTGATGTCCGTGCCATTCAAAGTATTCTCGCTTCGGCTCTTTACACTTGCCGCAATGTAGGAACCCGTCTTTCATAAAGTCGCCTTCCCTTTCAGGGTTAGCATCTATTGACCGTTTGCAGGCGAGTTCCATCGTTTCAAGCCAGTTTTGCTCGTCAAGTATCGAACCTATCTGTTTCATACCTCCTCCTATTCGTCAAACGGATTTCTTCCGTCATCCGGCGTGTCGTTCTGCGCCGTAAACAGTTTCGGGTATTCCTTTTGCGCTTTATCTACCACCCAGTTGAGAATGGCGCGGTAGTCGCTTTTATAGGTCTTTCCGCTACTCCCTTTGTAGTTATCAAGCAACTCGATGAGCTTCTCCGTCGCTTTCTCTCCGTACTTATCAACAAGACTTTGATACTCGCGCTCCTCCATACTGACAAACTCTGCATATTTCTTTTTGCTGGGGTCGTCGTCAGTTTTCTTTTTACGTTTCGGCGCAGGATTTCCCTGTTCTTCCGTCTGCGGTACGTTTTCCTCTATGTCCGGCTTATCAGGTGTGAGCGTTCCCCGTTTATCGAAAACTGGTTTCGCTCTTCCCGCAAAGTTGTCAGACCATACTATCTTTCTCGTAGTCCACAACTCTTTGTCTATCGCGTCGATATTTGCAAGTAGGTCTAAAATTGCTATTGCCTTATCCTTGTCAACTCTCGCAAGCGATACAAAATACTCCCAATCTTTCAGTACCGAAAAATCTGCATAAAGTTCTTTCTGCGTACCCATAAACTCCAACAGCTTGAACCATAACGCATAACCGTCATTTCCAAAACTGTTCTGCACCGTAAACATGGTAGGACCAGTCGCAGCGTGAACGTCGTGCGTAAAATAATCGACCCCTATTTTTGGCAATCTTCCCATTATGACGCTCCTCGCGGATTATTCTGCGTCGCCGTTGTCGTCGCCTTTGTTGCCGCCGTTTTTATCCTGCTCGATTTGAGCCATAATTCTGTCGTATTGCGCTTTCTTTAATTCCGTAGTGGATTCTACGTTTTCTGCTTTAAGGAACTCTTTGACTTTGGCATTTCCCGCTTCCTTTCCGCCGTAAACTTCCTGCGCAAATGCGAACATTTCTTTTCTTTCGTCCTGCGTAATAACTCTGTTGTCTTCGGGAAGTTCAACGGTTGTCTCCCCTTCCACAACCACGCCGTCTGCGTCGATAACCTGAATCTTTCCTTCATCATCTGCGCGAACGAGACCAGACGAAATGAGTTCTTCTTCTGCATACAACCCTTCGTAATCGGAAGGGAACGCATCGCGCAAACACTGGGCAATGGCAACTTTGTTTATCATCGTCGCCGGCTTACTCTTCCAGTTCGCCATACCCTTGTTGTATTCAGAAAGCGAAACCTCTCTGAACGCTTCCAACTTGATGTTTTTCTTGATGTAGAAAACGCGGCACCATCCGCCGATAAGTTCTTCCGTAGGATACAAGCAGCATCCTTTCTTCTGAACCACCGTATTCCCGCGAACGACAACGATGCCGTCTTCCTTTCCGAGATAATTCGGGTTCAGGAAAGCCCGCTTATTGTAGGAATCCTTGCCTACAACCATCTGCGCAGGCTCGTCTTTGCTGTACTTGATGAGATAAACTTCTCCGTTTGCCAGCGGATTGAGTTTCTGCATCTTGCAGGTGTTGATAAACATAACCAACTCTTGATCCGTAACCAGTTCGGAACGTCCTCTGACAAGATACTTCTTTACGAAGTCTATATCGAGTTGTACACTCGTGCCGCAGATTTCGTAACTTACCTGCAAAGCGTTCTGCTCTACCGTACTTAAAGCCTTATTCTGTTCCATTTTGAAAACCTCCGATTATTTCCTGAAAGATAATTTTGCGACAGATTTGTACTGGATGCCGGGTATCTTAATCTGCCCTTTCGATGCCCGAATGAGTTTGAGAATTGCTTTCGTATCTACGGGTCTGATGCACATACCCGCAAAATCGACGGGAACTTTGCCGTCGTCTACCGCCGTGATTTCCCAATCGATACTGGACGACGTGCCGTCCGCCTTAATCTTCGGCGCTTCCACGATTACGTTCCTGCTCGCGCTGTCTACGATGTCCGCTTCCATAAGCGCCGCTTCCGCTTCATCCTGCTTGCCGCTCGCTTCGAGAGCCATTGCTTCCTGCAACTTCTTTTCAGCTTCCGCTTCGGCAAGACGTTTTACGCGCTCTTCCTCTTCGCGTCTTTTGCGTTCCTGCTCCATTACGTAGTCGCCCATAACCTGCTTGACCGTTTTCTCTGCTGCAATGAGCGGCGCGAGCATTTCTTTTTCACGGGTGCAGATGTTCTGGTGCGCTTCGTGAGCCGCCTTCTTCATCGGTGCAAAAAATTCGATAATCTGCGCCGATTTCTGTTTGATGAGCCTTCCGAACGCCGCAGCGTCTTCGTAGTCGCCTTGCGTTGCAATCGTAATCTGCCCCGCTCTCTCTTCGACTGCGGTAACTTCTCTGCTCATCTCCGCTTCCGCAACCGTTTTACCTTCAACAACTTCGGGCAATACGGCCACAACCTGTTCTTCCTGTTCCATTTGAAACCTCCTACTGATTTTTTTTGATAAAGCGGTACACATCAAGCAACTCGGTAAATACCTTCCAACTTTCTGCATCTGTTATCGGGTGCTGTTCCGCGTGATATGTCCCGTCTTTTCTGGATTGAATGATGAGTTTGCGCTCAAACTTTACATCGTGGCTTTCAAACGCCTTTTTGTACGCTTCGAGCTGAACTCTTGTGAGTACCTTCGCAACCGTCGCGGTAGTCTTGAAATCGACCAGCGTCGGCACGTCGTCTATATAGCACGGCAAATCTGCCGTTCCTGCATAGTTAAGCGTTTTGTGATATATTCTGCACTCCGTCTTGATAGGCACCGGCTTAACTTCGTCTATCCACTTTTTGAACCCGTCGAAGTAGCCACGCAACTCCTTACTGATGTCTTCAATTCCAAACAACAGGTAGTTTTCTACCGCTGCGTGGACTATCGTTCCTCTGTTTGCGGCTTTGTTCAACGTATCTGTGTCTATTCCGCCGTAATGCGCTGCCGACAACGGTTTCATTATTTCTGACACGCTTGGTACAACAAATCCGTTTACCGTGTACGTGTGTGTTTTCTCGCAAAACTGCAATTCTTTAAGTTCGGGTAGATTTATCATTCTTTGCTCCTTTTGTCATTATTCCGACGTTCAACTTTTCCGCTGATGCCATAGCCGCATTGAGTTCGCTTTCAGACTTGATCCCGAAAACTTCTTCGAGATATTTCAAAATGCTTTCCTTCGTCATAAGCCTTCTATCGCCGCCTTCGTTTTCGTACACAGCAATTTCAGCCCGCTTACCGACTCGACAAGCCTATCGAGATATTTCAGGATTTCGTCAATCGAATGTACATTCTGCGTAGAAATGCCTTCCGTTGCCGCAATGTTTATCAACTGTCTTTTAACTTCCGATAATTTCCCGTCTTCAAGATTGTTCAGCAATCGCAGAACCACCGTTTCAAGGCTGGGGATTTCAGTCGCAAGCGTCAGGCAATCTCCTATCGGACAATCGTGCTTGCAATACATCGTTTTTAATTGCGGTGCATTATACAGGTCTGCCATCAAATTGACTTTATCGACGGGGACAACTTTCGTATTTCCTAACTCATAATCCGCAAGCGATGAAGGACTTACGCCGAGCAGGTCTGCGGCGCTTTCGCGGCTCCGTAGTCTCTCGTCGTATAAAGCGGCTTCTTTTCTACACTTGAAGTAGATGTTTTCGTTAGGTTTCGTAGAGTCGTTTCCCATTGTGAATTTACCCCGTTTGCGATATAATGTAATTGTTAAAAGCGAAGGCAGTTAAAAATTACAGAACTGTAATTCAGAGTTAAAAAAAATATCGTTGAACTCACTAAACGTAAGGTTTAGCGTCCGCGATACTCTAACCATCTCTGCCGGCGTGAAGTAAACTTCGCCCCTTTCTTTCTTCGCATAGGTGTCAATAGACTTCTCTATCAATGATGCCATATCGGTTTGCGTTTTGCCGTTCTTAACTCTTACCGATTTTAACAAATTCGTATTCATAGCGTACTCCAATGAATTTTTGTTTGTACTCATATTCTAACTTACAGAACTGTAATTGTCAAACTGATTTACGGTGTAAAATTATAATTTTTAAGAAAAAAATCAATATGACTGTAATTTGCTATCTTATTCGGTCAAAAAATATTAAAATGGTAACTATGGAGGTCAAAACAATGGATAACTTCTCAAACAGACTTTTGGCAGCAATCGAATATCGCGGCGTTTCACAGAAGTGGCTCGCAGACAACGCGAACACTACGGAAGCCACCATTTCCCGATATGTAAACAATAAGGCTTCCCCTTCGATACTGATTGTACTGCGAGACGTTGCATCTGCTCTCAATGTGTCGTCTGATTACCTTATCGGATTGACAAACTTGCCGCAGAGCAAAGATGATATAGACATCGAAGAGAAAACGATTATAGATGTCTGGAACAGGGTTTCTGCCGACGATAAAAAAGTATTCTTTGCTTTACTTGACAAGTATCTTACGCAGAAAGAAAAAGACGCATTACGCGACGGAGAATAACTATGAACAGACTATATACGGGCAACGAACATTTTACTTATGACGATATGCCGGTCAACCGTCTTCTTTCCGACTTTCTTATGTGGGTATCGTCAGACCTTACGAACAGCGTAACGCGCAGCATACTTGCTGAATATATCGTTTCAAGCGCTCTTGAGCTTGACGTAACTTTACGCCAGTCGAATGAACCTTACCGCATACCATATAATGGCAACGTAATCGAAGTCAAATCGTCCGCATACATTCAGTCATTGCAAAGCGATGTTCTTTCATCTCCCATCTTCGGTATTGCACCGACCTATGTTTTTGATGACAACGAAATCGTGAAGCGCGAACGCAAATCGCAAATATATGTCTTCTGCCTACTCGATTGCCTTAACCGCGAAATTATTGAACCCTTGCATCTCGAACAATGGAAATTCTATGTTCTTCCCACTTCCGTACTGAACGAGCAATGCGGCGAACAGAAAACTCTGACGCTCAATGCCTTGAAAGCACTCTACCCGACAGAAGCGACATACGAAACGCTTAAAAGCGTGATAGATAATTATGCAGAAAGAATCTAAACTTAACAAGAAGGCTGCCCTTTATGTCCGCGTATCTACAAATATGCAAATTGACAAGGACAGCCTTCCTTTACAAAAAAGCGACCTTGCCAACTATGCGAAATATGCGCTCGATATTCCCGAATACGAAATCTTTGAAGACGCAGGCTATTCCGCAAAGAACACCGACAGACCGCGCTATCAACAGATGATGGCGCGATTACGAACCGGCGAATTTTCTCATCTCATAGTATGGAAGATTGACCGCATTTCCCGTAATCTGCTTGACTTCGCCGCTATGTACGAAGAATTAAAACGTCTCGGCGTAGTGTTCGTCAGCAAAAACGAGCAATTTGACACGTCAACCGCGATAGGCGAAGCGATGCTCAAAATCATTCTGATTTTCGCAGAACTCGAACGTAAAATGACTTCGGAGCGCGTTACCGCCGTAATGGTATCACGTGCAAATAACGGTCAATGGAACGGCGGACGCATACCTTTCGGCTACGCTTACGACAAAGTTACTAAAATCTTTTCAATCAACGAAAAAGAAGCCGCGACTGTACGCGCCATCTATGACAAGTATGAAGAAACTCATTCCCTTCTGCAGACGTGCAAGTTTCTAAACGAAAACGGACTTTCGACGCGCAGCGGAATAGCGTGGAATCCGACGACTGCAAGGACAATGCTCTCCAATCCGTTCTACATAGGAAACTATCTATACAACAAGCACGATTTAAGCAAAACAAACTATCGTCTAAAAACTAACCGCCGCCCCGAATCGGAGTGGATTCTGGTTGAAGACCACCACGTACCTATCGTTGACCGCGAACGCTGGGAATCTGTGAACAACCAACTAAAAGCAAATCGCCGTAGCAACAAGGACGGCCCGCGCACATACACGAGAGTGAACACTCACATCTTCGCAGGTATTCTTATCTGTGGCAAGTGTGGCTCGCAGATGTGCGCCACGATTGACAGGGAGCGCGACAACGGCTATCGCCCGTCTATTTATCTATGCTCACGCCACCGCCGCTTTAACGATTGTCCCAACAAATACATTTCCGACATCGTGGTAGGACCATTCATACTAAACTACGTTGCAAACATCATAAAAGCGCAAAACAATTTCGGCGCAACAACAAGCCTTGAAACTTTCGAGAAAAAACTTCTTCGTGGCGACGTGTTCTCTGACGTGAAAGGCATCGACAAAGCGGGTCTGCAGGAAATGTATGATATGCTCCGCGCCGGCAAATTCGGTACAGATATATACGAACCGAAAAACGTAACTATTGACGACACCGCCATAAACGAGCGCGATCTATTACTTACAGAGAAACGAAAAAAAGAACGTGCGCTTGCACGTCTCAAAACTTTGTATCTGTACAGCGAAAGCGATATGCCCGAAACGGAATACTTTATCGAACGCAAAACAATTACTGACGAACTCGAACAAATAGACGCTCGGCTTGAAGAGATAGAAAAAAACGCTTCCGCTTCGTTCTCGATCTCCGACGAGGACTTTATAGCAAAAGCGTCTTACTTCATAATGAGTCAGCAACTACTTACAAAACGGTATGTGAACTTCGATACTATGATACGAAAAATCGACACGAAAATCATCAAGGATTTCGTCAATTCGGTCATAAAAAAAATTGTAATTCTGGATGGCAAAATTCTTTCGATACGTTTCAAAAACGGCATAGAACACAAATTTTTGTACGAATAATCGTTTTAATGAAACACTATATACTGCGTAAAAAGACCGCAAGATTAGTCTTTATCTACTATATCTTGCGGCTTCTCTTTTTCGTCGTCGCTCCTGCCTACAATAAGCATCGCGTCGCCGAACGAAAAAAACCGATACCTTTCGCCTACAGCCGCCTCGTAAACTTTTAAGATTTCTTCGCGCGAGCAAAGGCAGGACACCAACATCAGCAGCGTGCTTTCCGGCAGGTGGAAGTTCGTGATCAGCGCGTCCACGCACTTCATGCGGTAGGGCGGATACAAAAATATCTGCGTTTCGCCCTTGCAGGAACGTATCAGTCCGCATTCGTCGGCAACCGTTTCGAGCGTGCGCACCGACGTCGTGCCGACGGCAATCACCCGCCGTCCCTCTCTCTTCGCGCGATTCACCGCCTCCGCCGCCTCCCCGCTCACTTCGTAATATTCGGAGTGCATCACGTGGTCGGTGATATTCTTTTCCTTAACGGGACGGAAAGTCCCTAACCCCACGTGCAGCAATACTTCGACGATTTCCACCCCCATAGCGCGAATTGTTTCGAGCAACTCGGGCGTGAAATGCAGACCCGCGGTGGGCGCAGCCGCCGAGCCGTTCTCCCTGCCGTACACCGTCTGGTAGCGCTCGGGATCTTTCAGTTTTTCGTGGATATACGGCGGAAGAGGCATGGTGCCCGCGCGGGACAAAACGTCCTCGAACGACCCCTCATAATCAAATTTTACATGCCGTTCCCCCGTCTCGGTAACACCCGTAACCTCGAGGGAAAGCTCCTCGTTGACGACGAGTTTGACGCCGATCTTACACTTTTTGCCGGGACGGACGAGCACCTCCCATTCGTCGAGATTCAGCCGTTTTAACAGTAAAACCTCCACTCTGCCCCCGTTTGCGGTATGCGCGTAAAGACGGGCGGGAAGTACGCGCGTGCGGTTCAAGACGAGTACGTCGCCCGCTTTTAAATACTGCGTAACGTCTCGGAAAATTCTGTGTTCGATTCGTCTTTCATCCCTGCGATACACCAGAAGCCGCGAGGAATCGCGCGGATCTGCGGGCGTCTGGGCAATCAGCTCTTCGGGCAAATCGTAATAAAAATCGCTCGTTTTCAAACTCATTCGTTGCCCCCGAACATGGACGTCTGCTTTACCGCGCTTGCGAGCATGGGGCGTCCGAGATGCGCATAGCCCCCCTTCAGACACACTCTTCCGCGCGGCGTGCGCGCGATAAATCCGAGTTGCAATAAGTACGGTTCGTAAACGTCCTCTATCGTGTTCACGTCCTCGTTGATCGTAGCGGCGAGCGTGTCCAAGCCCGCCGGCCCGCCGTTAAATTTGTCGATGAGCGCCCCCAAAAGTTTTCTGTCCGTCTCGTCTAAACCGAGCTCGTCGATTTCCATTTTCGCAAGCGCGTGCGCGGCGTCCGCTTTCGTTACCGTAGCGCTTCCTCGCACGGCGGAAAAGTCGCGTACCCGCTTCAACAGGCGGTTCGCGATACGGGGCGTACCGCGCGAGCGGCGGGCGATTTCGTAGCTCCCCTCGTCCGCAATCGCAATGCCGAGCGTGCGCGCCGAGCGCGTAACGATTTTTTGCAGTTCTTCGGGCGTGTACATTTCGAGGCGGCATAAAATACCGAACCTGTCGCGCAGCGGCGAAGAGAGCATTCCCGCCCGCGTGGTTGCGCCGATCAAAGTAAAACGCTTTAAGGGGAATCGGATATTTCGCGCCATGGGTCCCTTCCCCACGATGATGTCGAGCGCGTAGTCCTCCATGGCAGAATAAAGAATTTCCTCCACCGCGTGATTCAGGCGATGGATTTCGTCGATAAAAAGAACGTCTCCCTCGTTGAGATTGGTGAGAATGGAGGCAAGATCCCCCGAACGCTCGATCGCAGGTCCCGAGGTCAATTTGATCTGCGTACCCATGGTGTTTGCAATGATATGCGCAAGCGTTGTTTTGCCGAGTCCCGGAGGTCCGTACAGCAAAACGTGGTCGAGCGCCTCGCTCCGCCCCTTTGCCGCCTGCATATAAACGGAAAGATTTTCCTTTACCTTATCCTGACCGACGTAGTCCTCCATGCACTTGGGGCGCAGTACGTTTTCTTCGATATCGTAATCGCTCTTCGTGCTCGAAAGTAGCCTGTCGCCTCCGATCTCGCCGTCAAATTCGTCGTCAAACATAAATACCTCCGTCATTTGCCTTGCAACCTTCCGCCGTCAAGCGCCGTTTACGGCATTAGCATTTCACGGAATTTTGTTTTGTGCAACAAAACGAAATTCGTGAATCATTACATCCCTCTCAAAGCAAGCGCGAGCACGTCCTCTACCGTCTTTGCCCCCGCGGCGCGCGCACGTTCTACCGCGCGTGCGCTCTCCTGCCGCGTAAAGCCCAAGCCCATGAGCGCGGCAACCGCGTCGTCGTCCTCGCCCGAAACCGCCTTTACGGGGATTGCGCCCTTGCTTTCGCCGAGAAGCTCGTCCGCGGAAATCTTGCCGTGCAATTCCAGAATAATACGGTCGGCGGTCTTTTTGCCCAAACCTTTCACGGCGGAAAGCCGCTTTGCATCGGCGGCGGCGATCGCTTCGGACACCTCTTCGGGGCGCATACTCGAAAGTACGGCGATTGCCAGCTTCGCCCCCACGCCCTGCACGGAGGTCAATTTTAAGAACAGCTCCTTTTCCCTTAAATCGACAAAGCCGAACAGGGCTACGCCGTCCTCTTTTACCTGCAAATAGGTGTACACCTCGCCGTCCTCGCCCGCGCGCACACCCGAAAGACGCGAAAACGCCGCGCCCGAACAGACGACCTCGTATCCCACGCCGTTCACTTCGAGCAGCGCGTATTCGGGCGTTAAATCTTTTACTTTTCCCTTTAAATAACCGATCATAAATTATTCCTCACAGAAGTTTACAAAGATGCTCTTTGATAAACTCCGCATAAGTTTCCACTTTTTCACGTATGCTTCGCCCCCGCAACCGAGATTCAAGCGCCGCAAGCGCGTCCGCGCCGAACAACTTTTCCATACGCAAGAGATTTTCTCTCCCTCCGTCGGCGGTAATCGGCGCCTCTATCATCTGTCTCGATTTGTAATTTTCATCCATCTCCCAAAAGGAAGTAACGGTGATTTCCGTCCGCTTACCGCCGTAATACACGTCGATCTCGGAATTGACGAAATACGCCGTCATCGTAAAACCGTTATCGCAAAGAAAGCAAAAGGCTTTCCGGTCCCCTTTTCGGTATTGTAAAACCAATCTTTGAACACGGTTATTTTATCCCGAATAAATTTGCAAACCTGCTCGTAAACGCATGACAGAGAGCAACGCCCAAAGCATCCGCCGCATCGTCGGGGCGAGGAATTTTGTTTAAGCGCAGGTGCGAGGCAACCACGCGCTGCATCTGTACCTTATCCGCCTTGCCGTAGCCCGTCAACGCCTGCTTTATCTGATTGGGCGTATATTCGAAAATGCGCCCGCAGCGCTTGTTCGCCGTCAGCAACATTACGCCGCGCGCGTGAGCTACCGCAATCCCCGTGGTGATATTCTTGGAAAAGAACAGCTCTTCCATTGCCGCCTCTTCCGGCTTGAACCGATCGAAAATCCGATTAACTCCCTCTTCGAGCATACACAGCCGTACGGCAAGATTCTCTTCCTTGGGCGTTTTGACCACGCCGTAGTCAACGGGAACGCAATTGCCGCGCGCGTCTTTTTCGATCACGCCCCAGCCCATCGTACCGAGTCCGGGGTCAAGTCCTAATATTATCATAACTTTATTATATCCGAACGAAAGTTTTCTGTCAAGAAGAACGAATTTGAATTATACAGAAAATGCGCCGCCTTTTTCAAAGACGGCGCAAAATATCCGCGTCGGATTTACGATCACGCTGTGATTTCCGTTTTTTCTATCGTCTTTCCGTCCGAAGCAAATTACCAATATCCGCCGAACGCCCAAGCGCCGTCCGTTTCGACAGGCTCCGTTGCGGGACGGGCCGACGCAAACACAGATTGCGCATCTTGCGCTACTCATAGACGATTTGCGCAAGTCGAACCGATTATCACTTGCTTTTTTTACGAAAAGCGTGTACAATAAAAACACCAATTTTACAGAGGTCTTTATGAAATTATGGCAAGGCAGGTTTGCTTCCCCCATGTCGGCGGACGCAGACGCGTTTAACGAATCGCTCTCTTTCGACAAAAAACTGTACCGCGCGGATATCACCGCCTCCAAGGCACACGCAGAGATGCTGGGCAAATGCTCCATTCTCTCCGATGAGGATTGCACGAAAATCCAAAACGGGCTGGATGCGATTTTAGCGGATATCGAAAGCGGAACGTTGGAAATTCAGGGCGCGGAGGACATTCACTCCTTCGTGGAGGGCGAACTCGTATCGCGCATCGGCGACGCGGGCAAGCGCCTGCACACGGCGCGCTCGCGCAACGATCAGGTGGCAACCGACTTCCGCCTGTACTTTTTAAACAGCTGCGACCGTGCGGCCGAGCTGCTTAAAAACATCATTTCCGTGCTCGTATCGCGCGCTCGGGAGGGCGTAAAATACGTAATGCCCGGATTTACCCACCTGCGCAAGGCACAGCCTATCAACGCGGGACAGTATTTCAACGCCTATTCCGAAATGTTCCTGCGCGATTTAGACCGTTTTCATACCCTGAAAAAGCGCGGGAGCGTGATGCCGCTCGGCTCCGCCGCGCTCGCCGGCACGCCCTACCCCATCGACCGCGAGATCACACGCAAGCTTTTAGGCTTCGAGGCGATTTCCCAGAACTCTCTCGACGCCGTGTCCGACCGCGACTTCGCCGCCGAATATATCTTCGCCGCCTCCCTTGTGATGGCACATCTCTCGCGCCTGTGCGAGGACACTATTTTGTACACCTCCGAGGAATTCGGTTATTGGAATATTCCGGACGAATATTCGACGGGCTCTTCGATCATGCCGCAAAAGAAAAACCCCGACCTTCCCGAGCTCGTACGCGGAAAAACAGGCAGAGTATACGGGCATCTGACCTCCATTCTCACAGTAATCAAGGGATTGCCCCTTGCGTACAACAAGGACTTGCAGGAAGATAAAGAATGCTTCTTCGACACCGAAACAACGCTGTTCTCCTGTCTTTCTATTTACACCGCCCTGCTTGAAAAAATTACGCTGAACGTCAACGCCATGTACGAGGCGGCAGGCGGCGGATACTCCACCGCGACGGACGTCGCCGACTACCTCGTCGGCAAAGGCGTGCCCTTCCGCGACGCGCACGCGATCACGGGCAAACTCGTGAGATACTGCATCGAAAACGACAAACCCCTGTTTGCCCTGACCTTAGACGAATTTCACGGGGCAAGCGAACTGTTCTGCGAAGATATCCTGCAAGCGGTTACCCCCCGCGCTTCGGCGGAAGCAAGAAACAGCGTGGGCGGCGCCTCCAAACAGGCGGTGCGCAAAGCGATAAATTCCATTGTCTATCGTTTAAAACGCTATTGACATGATTGAAGAAAACGTAAAAAAACTGCTTGCCGAGATCAAGGGCGGCAACTGCTTTCATGAACCCGTAACCCTCGTCGCCGCAACCAAGACGCGCACGGCGGAAGAAATCAACCGTGCAATTACGGCGGGCGTTACGGAGATCGGTGAAAACAGAGTACAGGAATTTACTGCGAAGTACGACGAAATCGTCGGCGCGAACCGCCACTTTATCGGACGGTTGCAGACGAATAAGGTCAAATATTTAATCGGAAAAACCGCGCTCATCCACTCGCTCGACAGAGACGAGCTGGCAACGGAGATCGCGCGCCGCTCGGTTGCCGCAGGCGTTTCGACGAACGTTTTGGTCGAGGTCAACCTCGGCGAAGAGAGCAAGGGCGGCTATCCCCTTCCGAGCGCGTACGACGCGTATTTGCGCTTGCGCGAAACGAAGGGATTGACGGTTTGCGGATTTATGGCGATGCTGCCCGCACGGGGCGGTTTCGCGGAGCTTTCCGACGCTATGCGCGCACTGTACGACGAAGCGAAACGCGAGGACGATAATATCAAGTATCTTTCGCTCGGCATGAGCGGCGATTGGAAATTGTGCTTAGCCCACGGCTCGAATATGATCCGCCTCGGCACGGCGATCTTCGGAGGACGGAATTATTAAAATAGACAAAAGATTGGAATCTTCCTGCAAGTGATGAACGGAACCGTGCTTATACGATCGACTATGAAAGCACCGTACCCGCCGATTACGCAAGAACGGCAAGGCGCTTTGCTATGATACATCGCAGTATAATAACGGTTATATAATAATTTGTTATTCATCTTTCTGATAATGTGTAGTAAAAAGCGCTCAAACAAAATGTTCATTATCGAACGGGATATTTTTGCCGAAGCACCGCCGCGTGTGGAATATTCGCTGACGCCGCTTGGAAAATCTTTAAAACCCATCCTCGACGCCATGTCGGTACGGGGAACGGATTATAAAAATAGTTTGTAACGAAAAAGGACTTGCTTGACGGCAAGTCCTTTTTGCTTTCCTTAATTTCACTCGAAAAATTCCCGATAAACAGCGCGGACGGTTCGTTCGTAGTCCTCCGTATCGACGCCGACGATAATGTTCAGCTCCGACGAACCCTGATCTATCATGCGCACGTTGACGCCTGCGGATGCAATCGCACCGAACAGACGCGCGCTCGTACCCACGTTCTTGCTCATGCCGTGCCCCACGACGGCAATCAGAGATACGTCGTCGTACACGCGCAGATGATCGGGGTTCACCGCCTCTTTGATCTCCCGACAAATCTGTTCGAGCACGCCCCCTTCGAGAAGCGCGCCGTCGATCAAAAAGGACATGGTGTCGATGCCCGTGGGCATATGCTCGAACGACACGCCGTGGCGGTACAGCACGGAAAGCACCTTGTACGTAAATCCGATTTCGGCGTTCATCAGCGACTTTTCGAGAAAGATGACGGTAAAGTGTGTTTTGCCGGCTATGCCCGTAACCGTGCGTCCGCCGTAGCGATACTTGGACGGGGGCAGAATGAGAGTGCCGTCGTCCTCGGGACGGAAAGTGTTTTTAATCTGGATGGGAATGTCCGCCTCGCGTACGGGAAAAATGGATTCGCTGTGTAATACGTTCGCACCCATGTACGAAAGCTCGCGAAGTTCCTGATAGGACAGGGAGGGAATGCGCTCGGGATTCTCGACAATGCGCGGATCGCAAGCCATAAACCCGCTGACGTCCGTCCAGTTCTCGTACAAGTCCGCCCCTGCCGCGCGCGCCGTAATCGCACCTGTAATGTCGCTGCCGCCGCGCGTAAACGTCTTTACCGTGCCGTCTTTTAGCGCGCCGTAAAACCCGGGGATCACCGTCCTCTTCTTTCCCTTAAACGCCTCTGCAAGCAACGCGAACGACGCTTCGTCCAGCTTGCCGTCCGCGGTAAAACGAATGACGTCCTTCGCGTCGATAAAGTCCGCGCCGAGCAGCGCCGCCATCACCTTTGCCGCGAGGTACTCCCCGCGCGACACGGTAAAATCGGCGCTTCTTATCTTTTTTATTTCCTCTTCGGTACGGTCGAGCAGTTCTTCGATCGCAAAGTTCAGCCCCGTTTCCCTCACGACGGAAACATAACGTTCGCGCACCTTTTTAAAACTTTCACCCAAAGCGCCCGTCGCTTCCAGCGCGGTATGGGCGGAGTAGAGCAAATCGGTGATTTTTGTATCGCCGCCGTAGCGTTTGCCGGGGGCGGACACGACGACGAAGCGGCGCGACGAATCCGCATTGACGATATCCGCAACGCGCCTGAAATTTACGCCGTCCGCCATGGACGTTCCGCCGAATTTCGCAACTTTAATCATAACTGATTTCCCTTGCCTCTAAATAGTAGCGTGCGTCGCGGATCTGCCCGATGCAAAACGTCTGATACGGGAATACGACGCCCGCCTTCGCAGCTTTGAAAATATCGTCCTTATCCACGGCTTTCAGGGCTATTCCGACGCAGCCCTCTTCGGCTGCAAATTTCGCCAGACGGTCCGCCCCGTGCACGTAGCTGACTCTCCCGTAATTAGCCTTGATAAACGCCGCAATCAACTCATCCGTCTTTGCTACGCTTTCGTGGCTTGCGGGAAGCGCGGGCGTAAGCACGCTGCCCTTGCGCGTGCATTTCACGCTCTTCGTAAAAAAGTCGATAAACGCTTCCGCATCGATTTCCTTGATGAGACGGTGCACGGGATGAATTTCCGCCGCGTCATCCTCGGCGTTGACGAATTCCGCCAGCATGAACCGCGCGGGGTGGCGGCGCTTCGCGTCCTCGCTCAGCGTTTTTTTCACCCCTTCCCAATGCAGCTTTGCGGCAACCGCCGCAGCGTTGCCCTCGGCGACGACGAAGCTCGGTTCATGCTTGGACGTAAGCAGAGGCACGATCGCAGCAGCGAAATCCTCGGGCACGAAATAACCCTTCACCTTTCCGCCGTCGCCGTACAAATCGTAGGAATACAGCTCCTCCAAGTCCTCGTTTTTCAACAGCTTGTTCACCTTGTCGCGCGGATCGCGGTACAGAATTATCGTATGCGGCATCTCGATCGGCGCGTCCCTGCGCAGGCGCAGATAGCGCTCGGCAAGCGCTTTCGGCGTCTTTTGCATCGCGCGGACGGGAGAGAGCGTCCCCTCTTCAAACGAAAACGCTTCGAGGTCGATTGCCGCTACGACGCCGCGGCGGATACCCGCCGAAGTCTTACGCTCGACGAAGGTGAATCCGCGCACAAGCTTTTCGAGCCAATCGGCTTCGAGCGCTTCGTACTGCCGCTCGCGGATTTCATCGCAGCGCTCCTCGTCGCCGTCGCCGAAATACGCCTCGGGAAAAACGAGAGGCAGCGCCGTAGCGTCCGCCTTTCGTTGCTGTTCGTCCCAATAATTTTTGTCGTTTACAAACCTGTCGCCAGCGATCACGCACCAGCGGTAGCGGTCTTTGCGCGGCACCAGAAGACGCGGAATATAAAAGCAACTCTTCATACGGCGCAGAGAATAATCGCCACGACGAACGCAAACGCAACCGCAAGCAGCTTTAACGGGATATTCCGCGTAAAGAATTTTTTCAGTCCTTCTAAAAATTTCATGGTTTTTTCTCCCCTTCGGTTAAGCCTTTTTCCCTTCGGCGTTGAACTCCTTCCAATAGTACTCGCGCAGGAACTTCTTTAAACTCTCGCTGTCGATATACCGCGTAATTTCGCCGCGACGCACGATGGAAACGATGCCCGTTTCCTCCGACACGATAATGCTCGAAACGTCGGCGACTTCGGTAACGCCGATTCCCGCGCGGTGGCGCGTGCCGTAGTCCTTGGGAAAATCCTTCTGCGTCAGCGGAAGGAAGCACCCCGCCGCCTGTATCTTATCGCCGTAAATGATCATGGCGCCATCGTGAAGCGGCGCTTTGGGGATAAAGATCCCCTCGATAAGCTGGTTGGAAATTTTGGAATTGAGCCCTACGCCGCTTTCCACGATTTCTTTGGGCAGGTTGCCGTTCGAAAGCACGATAAGCGCGCCGATGTTATTCTTGCTCAGGCTCTGCACCGCCTTGACGATGGCGTTGATGCACTCGTCCGCACGGATGACCGCCGCGCCGGACTTCGACTTCGAAATCGTTTCCTTGCCCGAAGCCTGTGCGTGCGCGCCCTTCCAAATCAGTCGCTTGATTTCCACGCTGAACAGCAGCATAAAGAACAGACTGAGCAGCATGATAAACAGAAAGTACTGTGCCGCCCCGAACTTCTCCCCGAAAAACAGCGTTACGACGCCCATACAGAGAATGAGAAAGATATATACGAAGATAAGCTTTCCCGCGTTGTTCTCTTTCAGCGTACGGAACACGAAGTAGACGACGATGAGTACAACCAAAAATTCGAAAACAAACGACCATGAATCCTTGAAATTAAGGAACACGTTCGAAATGCTTTCCCAAACTTGTTGAGGTGCTTTCATAAATCCTCCCTAAGGTTTCTTCCGTAAAATTATTATAATCTTTCCCGCCGCAAAATGCAAAGCATTTCTGGCTTCAGGAAAAGAAAATTTTCGCAATTGCCTGCGAAAGCGCGCCCGTTTTGGAATATTTTCCGCTCCGCGCCCCCGCGCCCAACGCATAGAGACAGAGATAGTACTCCTTTACCCGCTCCTTTCCCAAACGCGCGCAGATCTCCCGATTCTTCTTTAACGGATATGCCTTTAAGTTCAGTGTTCTCTGCGCCGCCTCGTCCGAACCGCGGAAACGCGATACCTCGGTCAGCGTTTTAAAGTGCGCGGTCAACGACGACAGCACGGCGTATTCGTCCATACCCTTGCGGGTCAGCTCGTTTAAAATCTCCGTAAACGAGGAAAAGTTACGCGCAGACGCTGCCTGCGTCAACTCGTAAATGCGATATTCCGTATCTTTGGCGATCTCCGCATCGACCGTTTGCCGCGTAACGCGCCCGCCCTCGCCCAAAAGCGATTTCAGCTTTTCCGTTTCCGACTTCAAGCGCGCCGCGTCCGAAGCACAGTAACGCACCATCAGATCGCATACGTCCGCATCGGCGGAAAGTCCAGCCCTGCGCATAAGCGCGAACAACCAGCGCGAAAGCGTTTCTTCCGTCTCCCGATTGCAGTCGACTACGATCAGCTTTTTTTTCTTTAAATCGGCGGCGTTCGTCCGCTTCCCCGCATTGACGATCAACAGCACCGTCGATTCGCACGGTTTTTCGAGATATGGCTGTAAAACGCCCGAAAACTCCTTTTCGGAGGGATAAAACCCGTACACCCTAACGAGCCGCTTTTCATCGAAGAAGGGCAGCGTGTACAACTCGTCGCGGAAGGCGACGAGCCTGTCCCCTTTCAGCGCCTCCCCCTCGTATCTGAAGTCGTTGAGGAGGGGTTGCGTAAGATTCAGAGCCGCGCGAACTGTTTCCACGGCAGAATCGCGGAAATACGCGTCGTCGCCGTCGATAAGATACACGGGCTCTATTTTTTCTTTTAACGCTTTCGAAAACTGAATAAATTTCATATTACGCGAGCGAGATCCTGTCGCTGACCGAGCGGACGAACAACCCTTTTTCTTCCCCGTAGGCAACGGTGTCGCGTACGAACAAGGAGAATTTGTCGGTTACGCGCACGCCGTACACGCCGGCAACGAGCACCGTCAGCTCATCCATATAAATCGCAACCCGGTCCTCGAGCGCGGCGCGGATGAGCGCCGCCGTTTCGAACGGGGTGAAGTCCTCGTCCGTTTTGCGCACGGGCGTCCCGCTCTCCCCGCGGAAGGTAAGGGGCAGAATCGCTTTGGGATTCTTATAGTAATAGTCCACCCCGCTCACCTTTTCACGGAAGAACACGCAGGCGTCGATGAGCGCGTCCAGGCGCGCGTCAACCCGCGTTCCGCTCTTGGGAATGCCGAACGAAGCAAGGCAACGCTTTTTGAGGAATGCGCGGGAAACAGGTTCTTCCTGCGCGACGATCGCCCTCAGGCGCGCAGTGATTTCCGCATCGTGCTCCCCCTCCGTAACGAACGTGCCCGTCTGCACGCTTTCGACCGGAGTTTTCAGGAAACGGTATTCCTTGCGGTAACGTTTGATCTGCGCGCCCGTCTTTTTCTCCGCGCCCGTGATCTTATCGATAAAGTCCTTGATGCGCTTGATTTCGCGCTTGGGATTGTTGTAGTAATTGACGCTGTTGAGCCGCAGCACGTTCCAATTACCGCGCTTCAACGTTTGCACCTGCAAAACGTTTCTGTCCTTCACCGAGAACTGCCGCGCTCCGTCCGCCAAAATCGCAAGCACGAAGCGCCGCTTGTCCGCAGGGTCGATAACGGCGGCGTCGATTTTAAAGTCCGACGCACCCACGTCGTAACGGCATTCGTAGCCGTAAGTTGCAAGCTCCTTGGCAAGATACTTGCCGATCCCGCCCCCCTTCTTAACGAGGGAGGAACGCATCGCAAGCGTAGTTCTGCCCTTTTCGGCAAATTCGAGGAAAGCCTTCAATCCCGCAACGCCCTTCGACGAAGTCTTACCCAAATCGATCATGGCGGAGGTCATGGTGGAGAACACCACCATCTCCTCCCTGGCGCGGGACACGGCGACGTTGAGACGGCGCCAGCCGCCCGCCTGATTCAGCGGTCCGAAATTGAGGGAAACGCGCCCCGCAGCATCCGGTCCGTAGCAGACGGAGAAAAGAATGACGTCGCGCTCGTCGCCCTGCACGTTTTCGAGATTTTTTACGAACAGCGGTTCCTCTCTGTCGTACGCCGCGCCGTCCAGCTTGCGTGCCGAGAGCTCGCGGTTGAGCATACTGTCGAGCGCCTCCTTCTGCGCGTTCGAGAAGGTAACGATACCGATGCTCGAACGGGACAGCACGGGATCGGAGAGGCGGCGCACCACCTCTTTGACGAGCGCTTCCGCCTCGCGCACGTTGCGCTTGGTAAAGCCTCTGTCGTACGTGCCGTTGACCTCGACGAATTTGACCTTGCTTTCCAGCGCATCGGGCGACGGGAAGGTACACAGACGGTTATCGTAATACATCGCGTTGGAGAACGCGATAAGGCTTTCGTGCTTGCTGCGGTAATGCCAGTCGAGGTGCCGTTCGGGAAGCCCCAGCGCGAGGCAGTCGTCGAGCACGCTCTCCAGATCCTCGTTTTCAAGGTTATCCTCGTCCACGTACGCCGCCTTGAAGAAGGTCGTCGGCGGCAGCTGTTTGGGGTCGCCCACGACGATCGCCTTTTTGGCGCGCGCAATCGAGCCGACCGCCTCCGCCGTGGACATCTGCGAAGCCTCGTCGAAGATGACGAGATCGAACTCGTCCGCCGTCGGCTGCAGATACTGCGCAACCGTCGAGGGGCTCATGAGAAGGCAGGGATTGACCCGCGCCGAAAGCGTGGGGACCTCCGAGAAGAGCCCGCGGATCCCCGAGCCGCGCAGATTACTCTTGGAAAGGCGCGTAAACGCGGAAACCTCCACGGACAACGCTCCGTTTTCGGAAGGCAGGTTCGCTATCAGGCGCGCGCGGATCCTCTCGCGCGTGAGACGGACGAATTCGTCCTGCGTCATACGGAATTTTTCCACCGTCTCTTCGAGCGTCCCCACCGTCATGCGGGAAAGGTCTGCGTCGGCGGGAATGTTGATTTCGAGGAAATTCTTGTAGACGTTCTTTTCGAAGCCCGCAAGAACGTTCTCCCCTTTTAATTTGCCGCTTTCCAGCGCGTCGGAAATAAAGTTGAGCCCGAGTGCGGAAAGCTTTTTCCCCGTCGCTTTGTACATACACCAGTTGGGCAGCATATCGAGATTGTCTATAAGCGCGCCCGCTTTGGCGGAATAATAGTCGATGACGTCCTCGCCCTTGATTTTGCTCCTGTCGGCGTTGGTGCATTCGAGGAAGGCTTCCTCCGCGTTCAAAAAGCTTTCGGCAGCTTTCAGGTAGCCCTCGATTACGGGCATGGTATAGCCGTTCGACGCGCGGATGCACATGCCGTTGAACGCGTCGGGATTATAATCGAGAAAGGCGGAAGCGCACTTTTCGTGCAGGGCGTACAGCGGCTGCATGAACTCCGTTCTGCGGCGGTAAACGATACGCCCGGAGCGATCGAAAAACGCCTTGCCGAGCGCAGTGTTCGTCTTCATGCGCTCGACGGCGCCGAAAATTTCGACGAGCGTCTCGAAATACTTCGGCATATCCTCGTCGGCGAGCGGATGAAGCGCCGCCTTATCGAGATTTTTCTTTACCGCCTTCAAAACGCGGCTTAGTTTATAGTCTCCTCCCGTCTCCGCAAAACGCTGCAACTCGGCGTACTCCTTGTCGTCGAGGTCGATCAGCGAACGGAAATGATTGCGGTAGTAACCGTAGCACACGTCGAAACGCCTGTTCGCGTTATAGAACACGTAGAACTCCGCTTCGTTCGCGTCGGAGAAATATTTGTCGTATACCCCGTCCTTAAGCTCCTGCGCGATTTCCGAAATAATGCCGAGCTTCTTGGGCGTCAGCGTGGAAATCTTCTGTCGGTAAAATTCGAGGAAGAGCGCAAGGAAAGCCTTTAAGTGTTTGATTTCGGTCAACAGTACTTCGCACGAGCAGTCAAGCCTGTCTTTGAGCTCCTGCGAATATTCGTACAGATTGACGTTTTCGAAGGGGGAATTGTTGACCCCGCCGCACTCCTTCGCGGCAGCCGCCGCGGAAAGAATCATGCTTCTGCATTCGGAAAGCTTCTTTTCGTCGAGCGTATCGTAGAACGAGCTTTCGATATCGAGAATATCGGGCGCGTCCTTGCAGGAAAGGTAATGCAGGATCGCCTCGTAAACCGAAACGCCCAAGCGGCGTTTTTTGTGCAGCGCCTCCATAGGCGCGCGCAGCTCCCTGCGAAGCGCGGCATATTCCGAAGCGCACGTTTCAAACGCGTCGCTTCTCTCCTCCTTGGGGAGCGAGAGGGTGTGCTCCATGTGTCTTAAAACGTCCGACTTGTCCGTCTTGCTCGAATGCAGTTCAAGGCAGAAATCGCCCAACCCCACCGAATCGAGACGCTTCTTTACAACGTCGAGCGCCGCCTTCTTTTCCGCTACGAACAACACGCGTTTGCCCCGATACAGGGCGTTTGCAATGATATTCGTGATCGTCTGGCTCTTGCCGGTTCCGGGGGGACCGTGTAGCACAAAGCTCACGTCCTTGCCCGAGAGCGCGACGGCGGAATACTGCGAACTGTCCGAAGGCATGGGAGTCAGCACCTCTTCGGGCGGAATATCGTCTTCCCCGCCGCCCTCCGCGTCCTCCTTGACCGCGCGCCCCTTCAACAGGGCGTTGACGAGCGCGTTCTTCTGAAAATCGAGGAAGTGCGTGCGCAAATCGTTCCACATGAGGTAACGCTGGAAGGAGAACACCGAAAGATAGGTATCCGTAACCACTTCCCATCCCTTCATGCTTGCCGTTTCCGCGCGGAACATGGCGAGAATTTCGGAAATTTTCAGTCCCAGAACGTTGCCGCCCAGACCGCGCACGTCGATGTTATATTCCTGCTTTAAAAATTCGAGCAACGTAGAGTTTACGAAATATTCGCCCTCGGCGGAGGCAACGGAAAAATCCTCGTTCCCCTTGGCGCGTTTGAGTTCGACGGGCGCAAGCACGATGGGCGCGCGGTGCGGCTCCTTGCTTTCCTTGTCCGAATAGGCAAGAAAGCCGAACGCGAGATACAGGATCTTCGCCCCCGTTTCTTCGTCCGCCTCACGGTTTTTGCGCAGCAGCTTCACCGCGCTTTCCGCCGTCGTCTTGGCGTCCTGATAGGTACGCACCACGCCCTTTTTCATTTCGAGCGCGACGAGATCCTTCTCCTGCCGCGTCAGCTCCGCACCGAAGGGCGTCTTCTCCACGGCTCCCCCTTTCAGACGCAGGGGCTTTTCGCTCAACGTCTCCACGAGTGCGTCCGCGTCGGAAACACTCAAATGCACGGCGTTCTTTCCCTTAAAATCGAGCAGCGTGTTGCGGGAAGTCAAATCCAGAAGACGCCGCTCCCAAATCTTGTTTTTGGGTAGCTTTTCTTCGAGGGAAAGCTTGCCGAATTCAGGCAGCGGTTCGGGTGCGCCCTCCTCGCTTTCGGTGTAAATCTCGTAGCCGTCCAGCCCGCGCCCGCGCACGGGGCAAGAAACGATGCGCCCGAGGCGGCACCGCTGAATATCGACAAAGCATTCGAAATAGCCCGCCTTTAATTTCTGGCGGAAGTGTTCGCCCGAAGGCGTAAACGCGGCGTTATTGCCCGTAAACAGATCCTCCGTATCGAAGAACGCGAGATTGTTGATTCCGTCGGACACGTATTTCAACACGATTTCTTCATCGTCGGTAACGGGGTCTAAAAAGCAGCTGTCGTACAGCCACACGCCCACCGCCACGCTGTTTTTGCCGAGAGCGATGACGGGGTGCAGGTTAGCGCTTTCGAGACACGCCGCCGCAAATACCGCAAGGCGGAAGGAAGTGGAAACGCGCTCCTTCAACAACCCGTCGCGCGCCGCGCACAGCGGACGGGACAAATCCGTTTCGCCCGATTTTTCGATGGCAAGTCCCTTGATCGCAGCGTACACCGCGGCAGCGATTTGACGCACCGTATTTTTGTCCGTTCCGGAATAGCCGTAAAATTCGTTGTCTGCGTTCTGCTTTTTCAGACGCTTCCCCGCATCCTCCAAAACGCGAGAGCACTCGGAAAGGCGCGGACGAACGAAGGCGGCGACGCGCTCGGCGTTTCCATCGAGCCCCTCCCACCAATCGAAGGGAAGCGCGGAAACCGCAGAAGAAAGCGTGGTCAGCTTGTCCTCGCCGATGTACACTGCAACGTTCGCCGTTACGGTCGTGAGCTCGTCGTTCTCCGCAAGAAAGCGGGGCGAAAACACTCCCTCCGCCGTAAACTCCACCGAGCTTTCAAAGGGTATCTGCGCCGTTTCCTCGAAGGGGACGAACAGATCGTTCCCTTCCAGACGCACGGTCAGCGTAAGTGCTTCCTCGCTGTCGTTTCTCAATCGAACGGGAACTTGCGTACCCAGATAGTAGTCGCAATACCCGACGTACTTGGGCAGCAAAAACTCCATCGAAAATTTTTCTTTCAATGCTTTTTTCGGATTTTTAGCCATAGCTCCTCCCGCGGCGCCCACCGCAAAAATATTGACAATTTAAAAAAATTTATTTCTCCGTTTCTCATACGTAAGCGTTTTCGAAGTATTCGATTTCGCCCTCGTAAACGGAAGCGACGTCGAAACGGCAGGGAAGCTCCTCTCTGTTGCGGTAACAAAAGTACCCCGCGATCTGACGGTAACGCCGCCGCTTCGCCTCGTCCACCGCCTCGGCGGGCAGACCGAATGCGTCGCTCTCACGCGCCTTGACCTCTACAAAACAGTAATATTCCCCGTCGTACGCCACGATATCCGCTTCGCCGAAAGGCGTCTTGTAGTTGCGTTTTAAAATTTTATAGCCGTGCTTTTTTAAATATTTGCAGGCTAAATCCTCTCCCTTCCGTCCCAGAATTTTGCGACGAAAGTCCTGCGGTGAATTCTGCATATGCCGTACTCCCCGATTGCCTTGATATGTGCCGCCGTGCCGTATCCTGCGTGCCGTTCGAACCCGTATTCCGGAAATTCCCCGGCGTACTTTTTCATCAGCGCATCGCGGTGTGTTTTTGCAAGAATGCTCGCCGCGCCGATGGAATACACGAGCGCGTCGCCCTTGACGACGCTCTTTTGCGGATACGCGATATCGAGCGTCATATTGCCGTCCGTCAGTACGAAATCGGGCGCGGGCGAAAGCCGCTCGATCGCCCGTTTCATGCCGAGGCGCGTCGCCTGTAAAATGTTGATTTCGTCTATCGTCCCTTCGTCCACTTCTTCGATTGCGTACGCGAGGGCGGTCTCCCTGATCTTTTCCGCAAGGAACTCCCGCTTCTTCGCGGAAAGCTTTTTGCTGTCGTTTACGCCGATAATGCGTTTCGCTTCGTCGAGCGGCATAATCACGGCTGCGCACACCACGGGACCCGCCAGCGGTCCCCTGCCCGCCTCGTCTACGCCCGCAACCGCGCGATATCCGTTTGTGAAATATTCGTTTTCAACCGTCAATAAATCCATCTGCAAGCCCCGCCGAAACCGCATCGTTTAAACCGTCGAGAACGATGCGCCCAAGTTTCCCCTTTCTGAAATCGTCGATGAGCGCACGCTCGCCCCGTTCGTAATCGTATTCGTTTCCGCGCAGTACGAAACCCCGCCGTGCGCAAACTTTGTTTAACATTTCCAAAGGATCGCCCCCTTCGATCCCGTACCTCTCTTTGAGGCGGTCGGGATACTTTACGGCAAGCTCTTCGAGAAGCGCAAGCGCGATTTCGTCGTACTCGAGAATATCGTCGTTGACGCTGCCGAGATATGCAAGGCGGCGGGCAAACGCCTGGTTTTCAAGAGAGGGCGGCATCAGCCCCGGCGTGTCGAGAAGGTCGAACGCGCCGCACTTGACCCACTGCTTGCTGCGCGTAACGCCCGCCTTGTCCCCCGTCTTTGCCTTCTTTCCGCCCGAAAGCGCGTTGATGACCGTGCTCTTGCCCGTATTGGGAATGCCCGCTACGAATAAACGCAGCGCACGGTTGGAGCCCTTTGCTTTCAGACGTTCGGCTTTTTCTTTCACAAGCGCGTTCATGGCGTTTTGCAGGGAACGCACGTCCGCGCGCATTGCCGAAAAACACAACGCAGAGCGTCCGCTTTTTTTCATCGCGTCCGCAATTGCTTCCGCGCCGCCGTCGCTCAAATCCCGTTTGTTCAAAAGATATAAAACGGGCTTCTCCCTGACGAGCTTTTTCAGGACGGGATTGTAGGAGGAAGCGGGCGCGCGCGCGTCGAGCACAAAAATTACCGCGTCGCACAGCGTTAAGTTTTCTTCGAGCATCCGCACGGCTTTCGCCATGTGCCCGGGATACCACTGAATGGTTTTCACGAAAATTCTTTCTCCGTTATTTCGCCGTATTTTCGGTCATTCCGACGTTCGTTCGGAATGCCTAAGGAAGAAGGCACGGACGCGCCCGTTTATTTTAACAAATCGGGGCGGTTCTTTTTAGTGATAGCAAGTGCCTGTTCGCGCCGCCACGCGTCGATTTTGGCGTGATCGCCGCTACGCAATACTTCGGGCACCGTCAAACCGCGGTACTCCACGGGACGGGTGTAGTGAGGATATTCGAGCAGATTTTCCGAAAAGCTTTCCTGCACGAGCGATTCGGGCGCAAGCACCCCTTCCGCATACCTCGCAACCGCGTCGCATACCACCATGGCGGGCAGCTCGCCTCCCGTAAGCACGTAGTCTCCGATAGAAATTTCCTCGTCGAAAAACAAGTCGAGCACGCGCTGGTCTACCCCTTCATAGTGCCCGCAAAGCAATACGATATGCTCGCGCTCCACAAGCTCGAACACCTTTTCCTGACGGAAGGTCTGCCCCTTGGGCGAAAGATAGATGCGCCTTGCCTTATGCTCGGGGTCGACCGCCTCCACGGCGCTTCCGATGGGCTGCGCCATCATCACGAGCCCTGCTCCCCCGCCGAACGGATAGTCGTCGCATTTCATGTGCTTATCTTCGGTATAGTCGCGGATATTGACGGCTTCGATTTCAATGAGTCCCTTCTTCCGCGCCCGTCCGATAATGCTTTCGGAAAGAGGCGTAAACATTTCGGGAAAAAGAGTAAGGATGGTAATTTTCACAGAACCGCAACCTCGTGGAAACGCTTTTTATTTACTACGATTTTCTTCTCGGCTACGAGCACGTCTATCACCACGCCCGTCGCCGCAGGAAATAAAATCTCCTTCTCTCCCCGCATCAGCGTATAAACGTCCGTCGCCGCCTGACGCACGTCGGAAAGCACACCCAGCACCTCGCCTTCCTCCGTTACGATTTCGCTGCCCAAGACGTCGGCGACATAATACCTGCCTTCCTCCGGCTCGGGCGCGTCCTCGCGCGGGATCGTGATTTCCTTGCCGCGCAGAAGTTCTGCGGCGTTTCTGTCGGGCACGCCGCGCAAACCCAGATACGCCGCTCCGCCCCCCGTGCGCACGTTCAGCACGCGGTATTCGATCCCGTCGATATACACGCTTTTCAGCGCGCGGAATACTTCTGCGTCGTCCGTGTACGGTTTTACTTTCAATTCGCCGCGAATGCCCTGCGGCTTTACGATCAATCCTACGGTGAGTTCCATGGTTACCACCCGAACAGACGATTCACGGCAGCGCGGATATGCGCCTGCGTCTGCATCTTGTCCACTTCGCTCTGAATGATCGCAACGTTCTCGTCGGCAAAACGGCGGAAGCAGTCGAAATATCTGTTTCTGATCCTTTCCTGCCGCTCGAGCGTCTCGTAGCGGTCGCACTCCCCGCGGCGCGCCACGCGCTTCATGCCCTCCTCGGGCGTTAAATCGAGGTAGACGACGAGATCGGGACGAAGCTCCTCCCTTGCCGGACGGTTAAGCTCCTCCACCCAAGCGGAATCGACGAATTCCCCGTTGTAGGCGAAGGAGGAAAGATAGTACCTGTCGCACAGCACGGTGATTCCCCCGTTCAGCTTGGTCTTAATGCCGTCCACGGGATTTAAAATATGATCGAGCCTATCCGCGGCGAACAGCGCGGCGATCGCCCTTTCGTCGGTGTCGATCCTGCCCGACAGGCAGGAACGCAACATCGCGCCGATGGGCGAATCGGTCGGTTCGCGCGTTAAAACGCAGGACAAGCCCCGCCCCGCAAGATATTTGGAAAGCAGCTTCATCTGCGTGCTCTTTCCGCTGCCGTCCGTGCCCTCGAATACGATGAATTTCCCTTTTTGACGATTCTCTTCCATGATAGACACATTATACCAAAAAACCGCGTTATTGTCAACGCGGTAAAATGTCGTTTATCGTTTTATTTCAAGTAAAATTAAATTCTGCTTTTTTTCCGTCCCCTATGAAGAAAGGGGAAAATTCCCTTGGCTACCCCCATAAAAGCGGGCTCTGCAAAACGGTGGCGAGGGTTGCGATCATGTCCCCTTCGGTGCGCAAAGCAACGCGGACAGCCCTCCTTTTCGAGGGTAGGCGCCGAGAAATATCTTGACCTCATCGTTCCGCTTCTCCCGTTAAGAAAATCCACGACCGCAAAACTCTCATGGGAATTTGTTTGCGGGCATAACAAATTTCGTGAACTAATGTATCCACCCCATAAACGCCTTGAATGCCGACGGCAGGGCGTATTTTTTCGCAATTTCCTGTGCCGTCGCCCACACGTACGCGGAATAAAACTCCTCGGCACAAATCAGCTTTCCCGTCATGCGCCACTCCACGTGCGTAAAGATATGCACCGCGCTCTTCGTTGTTACGACCTCGCCGAAATCCGGCGGCGGCGTTTCGAAAAACGGAAACTGCCACAAGCCCGCAAGCAACCCCTGATCCGCGCGCTTTTCAAGGGCGTATCTTCCGTCCTTTTCGAGCACGCACACGGTTGCCTCTACGATTTTCCGCGCCTTCTTTCCGTTGCGCACGGGATAACGCTCCTCCTCGCCCGCAAGATGCGCCCTGCACAGCTTTTCCCACGGACAGCTTGCACACAGCGGCGCACCGTTCGGCACGCAGACAATTGCGCCCAATTCCATTAGCGCTTCGGCAAAATCGCCCGCCTCTTTCGGGTATGCCCGTTTCAGCGTTTGGCGGAATTCCGCCTTCGTTTTGTCCTCGTCAATATTGCTCCCGTCCGCGAACACGCGGGTCAGTACCCGCAGCACGTTGCCGTCCACCGCGGGACAGGGCAGCGAAAAGGCAATGGAGGAAACCGCCCCCGCCGTATAGTCGCCCACCCCGGGGAGTTTTCTGATTCCCTCGTACGTATCGGGAAAACCGTGTTCGGCTATGACCTTTGCCGCCTTATGCAGATTGCGCGCCCGCGAATAGTAGCCCAAGCCCTGCCAATATTTTAAAACCTCGTCCTCGTCCGCCGCTGCGAGCGCCTCCGCCGTCGGAAAACGATTTAAAAAGCGGACGTAGTATTCCTTTACCGCCTCCACGCGCGTCTGCTGCAACATGATTTCCGATACCAGAACGCGGTACGCATCCTTCGCGCCGCGCCAGGGCAGATCCCGTTTTTCTCTCCGAAACCAATTCAGAAGCAGCCGCACCGCTTCCGTTGAAAGCCCGTTCATTAAAATAATCCCGTAATTTTTCCGTTTTCGTCGACTTCGATTTTTTCCGCCGCAGGAACCTTGGGCAGTCCCGGCATGGTTAAAATGTTGCCCGTAAGTACGACGACGAACCCCGCGCCCGCCGAAATTTTAACGTTGCGTACGGTAATCTTAAACCCTTCCGGCGCGCCCAACAGCTTGGCGTCGTCCGAAAATGAATACTGCGTTTTCGCCATGCACACGGGGGTATGCCCGAAATCCATGCGCTCCAAACGCGCAATCTGCGCCTCCGCTTCGGGGGTGTACTCCACGCCGTCGCCGCGGTACACCTTGGTTACGATCGCGTTGATCTTCTCTTTGATCGAAAGCTTTTCGTCGTAGCAGAAACGGAAGTCGTTTTTCTCTTCACAGAGGGAAACGATCTCTTTTGCAAGCGCTTCCCCGCCCTTGCCGCCTTCCGCCCAAACGGTGGACAGCACCACGTTTGCGCCGAGCTGTTTGCACTTTTCGATGACGAGCTTTATCTCCGCGTCCGTATCCGAGGGGAAGCGGTTGACGGCGACCACTGCGGGCAATCCGTACACCTGCTTCATATTCGCAAGATGGCGCAAAAGATTCGGAAGCCCCTTTTCGAGCGCATCGAGATTTTCTTGCCCGAGCTCTTCCCTGTCCAGCCCGCCGTGCATTTTTAACGCACGCACGGTAGCCACGACGACGACAGCCGAAGGCGTTAACCCCGCAAATCGACACTTGATGTCGAGAAATTTTTCCGCGCCCAGATCCGCGCCGAAACCCGCTTCGGTAATAACATAATCGCCGAGTTTCAACGCCGTTTTCGTGGCGAGCACGCTGTTGCAGCCGTGCGCGATATTCGCAAACGGACCGCCGTGCACGATTGCGGGCGTGCCCTCGAGCGTCTGTACGAGATTGGGTTTTAACGCGTCTTTCAAAAGAGCGCACATCGCGCCCGCCGCCTTCAAGTCGCCAGCGGTAACGGGCTTATCGTCGTAAGTATATCCCACGACGATACGGGCAAGCCGCTCTT
>Ga0073908_1000045_pt1 | contig 166919 bp, 135 predicted proteins | sample MucameincwithD2O_FD_65484 | JGI IMG/M metagenome (GOLD analysis project Ga0073908, IMG submission 65484) | Mouse cecum microbial communities from Vienna, Austria - Mucus amended microcosms incubated with D2O | ecosystem: Host-associated > Mammals > Digestive system > Large intestine > Cecum... | reverse complement strand
TGGCTGCGCACTGCGGTATGTATTGCAAAGGTGAATGCTCCGACGAGTCGAGATGTTTCGACTTCGCACCTAAAGGTGCTCCGCTCAACATGACAGCAAAGGCTGTCACCCCGAGTGAAGCGCAGCGGAATCGAGGGGTCTCGACGGTGAAATGGCAAGAGCCCTTGCGAATCGCAGCGGCGAATGTTCGGCGAACTCGAGACCTTTCGACTCCGCTATCGCTCCGCTCAAGGCGACAGATTCCTGTCATTCCGAGCGTAGCCGCAGGCGCAGTCGAGGAATCTCGACGGTTGGACGAGCGTGAACCCGTACGGATCGCAATGGTGAATGTTCCGCACTGTCGAGATGTCTCGACTTCGGGCCTGCGGCCCTCCGCTCGACATGACAGAGAGGGGAACAAATAATTGTGAATCGTGAATCGTTCATGGTGAATTACTCTGTCACCGAATATGGCGGGAGGTTTTTGTACGGTCGAAGGGGCGGAGGTTCATTTCCGTAAGCGAGGATGGAAAAAGGCGACGGATCCAATCCGTCGCCTTACCGTTCAGCGGAGAGAAGGGGATTCGAACCCCTGAAACGCTTTTGACGTTTACTCGCTTTCCAGGCGGGCCAGTTCAACCACTCCTGCATCTCTCCTGATTTCGGGGGACAAAGATAGTGTTTTTTTTCGAAATGCACGCATGGACGGCGTTTTTTTCTCGCAAAAGCGCAGATTCTCTTTTCACGGGGCCGGTGCAGGCGTGCGGCAAGGTTTTTGCAGAAGGTGCGGGCGTCGGAACCGGGAGCGTCCGGATTTCGGCCCGCAGGCGTTTCACCGGTCGATTCGGTCGGTTCGCCAGGCGGGACGGACGCAGAAAATCGCCGCGGGAGAGCAATGCGGCATGGATTTTGAGGTGTTTCGGCCGGATTGGGCGAGGCGTCGCAGCGAAACGAAATTTGGAATATTTGCGAAAAGTGCGTACCTTGCGCTAAAATAAGATTCAATAACACGTAAAAAAGGATTGCCTATCGACGAAAATTCTGCTCTGAAAACCAATTAAGAAAGGAAAAGAGTATGAACATGCAGGTGTTGAGCGACCAGGTATTGCTTAATCGTTATCTTTCGGGTAACCGGAGTGCTATTTCTCAACTCATCGAGCGTCACAGCCGCCGTGTGAAGGATTACATCCGCATGATGGTCAAGGACGATGAACTCGCCGAGGATCTCTTTCAGGAGACTTTTATCAAAGCCGTGCGCGTGATCGACGACGGCCGATATACCGACAACGGCAAATTTCTGTCGTGGGTGCTGCGTATCGCCCACAATCAGGTGATCGACTATTTTCGGGCGCAGAAGCAGTCGAAGCTTATCAACGAGAGCGAGGCGGGCTACGATCTTTTCGGATCGCTGAAGCTCGCGGACCGCAACGTGGAGGATCGGATGGTGGCCGAGCAGATCGAGGCCGATGTGCGTCAGCTGATCGAGCTGCTGCCCGAGGAGCAGCGCGAGGTGGTGGTGATGCGCTACTATTCGGACATGAGCTTCAAGGAGATTGCCGAGCAGACGGGCGTGAGCATCAACACGGCGCTGGGCCGAATGCGCTACGCGCTGATCAATCTGCGGCGGATGATTCGCGAGAAAAATCTGGTTTTGTGCTGACGAAGGCACAATAAAACCTCCGGTGGGCCGTTATCAGGATATAAAATACGCGGCCTATGGAAGAAGTTGACAATTTCGAGACATCAAAAGGGATTTCCGACGAGGAGTTGCTGATGAAAGAGGTGGTTCAGGGCGAAGTGGAGTTACTCTATTTGGACACCTATCTGAGCGAACTTTTCGGAAGGAGAGAATAGAAGGGTTAATTTTTGATGGGCGGAGCGCTCCTGCAAGGGGGCGCTTCGTTTTTTTTGCGGACGGCGCGCTCCGTTTCGAAAAAATCACTATATTTGCATCCGTATTGACGAAGCACGCTTCGGGGCGGGGTGGAAATCCCCACCGGCGGTCATAGCCCGCGACTTTCCGGTCCGCGTCTTTTTTTCGGAAAAGGCCGGCGGAAACTGAATCGGTGAAATTCCGATGCCGACGGTCAGAGTCCGGATGAAAGAAGGTGCAGTTCTTCCCGCGTCGGGCGGCGGCATGGTGCCGGCTGCGCGCGCCGGAAGGAGAGGAGCTCCCCGAAACGACTGTTTCGGGGATTTTTTTATGCAGAGAGATTCGGAGATATTTTCGCAGGAGGATGTCCGCTGGATGCGGCGGGCGATGGAACTGGCGCAGCGCGGCGAGGGGGCGGTGAATCCCAACCCGCTGGTGGGCGCGGTCGTCGTGCGCGACGGCCGGCCGATCGGGGAGGGGTGGCATGAACGCTGGGGCGGTCTGCACGCCGAGCGGAATGCCTTGAAGGGCTGTACGGAGCCGACGGCCGGTGCGACGATGTATGTCACGCTGGAGCCCTGCTGCCACTACGGCAAGACACCGCCCTGCACGGAAGCGGTGATCGGGGCCGGCATCGCGCGTGTCGTGGTGGGGCTGAAAGACCCCAATCCGCTGGTGGCCGGCCAGGGCATCGCCCGGCTCGCGGCGGCGGGTATTCGGGTCGACTGCGGGCTGCTGGAGGAGGAGCTCCGCTGGCAGAACCGGATTTTTCTGAAATACATCACCGAACGCCGTCCGTGGGTGCTGCTCAAGGCGGCGATGACGCTGGACGGCAAGATTGCCGCCCGCACGGGCGATTCGCGCTGGGTGACCGGTGCGCAGGCCCGGATGCGGGTGCACGAAATGCGGCGGCGTCACATGGCTATTCTGGCCGGAATCGGGACGGTGGAGGCCGACGATCCGATGTTGAACTGCCGGCTGGAGGGCGATCCGCGTCAGCCGGTGCGGATCGTCGCCGATTCGTCGGCCCGCTTGTCGCCCGACTCGCGGCTGGCGGCTACGGCGCGCGATTTCCGCACCGTGGTGGCCCACACCGCCCGGGCCGATGTCCGGAATCTGGAGCGACTGCGTGCCGCCGGGGTGGAGACGTGGTGCTGCGCCGAGGAGGAGGGACACCTCGCGGTCGGCGATCTGCTGCGGCGGATGGGCGAGGCGGGGCTGGATTCGCTGCTGCTGGAGGGCGGCGGCACGTTGAACGAGAGTTTTCTGCGGAGCGGATTCGTCGACGAGGCGGCCTTCTTCATCGCGCCGAAGTTCATCGGCGGCAGCGGAGCCAAGACCCCGGTGGAGGGCCGGGGTTTCGACCGGATGGCCGAAGCCGTGGAGCTGGAGCGCGTGGCTGTCGAACGGATCGGTTCGGACGTGCTGATAACCGGAAAAGTAAGGAGATAAAGAGATATGTTTACCGGAATCATCGAAGAGATCGGCAAGGTGAAGGCCTTGCGGCGCGGGGCGAGGAGTTTCACGCTGGAGATCGAGGCGAGCCGGGTGCTCGAGGGGACGCAGGTGGGGGACAGTATCGCAACGAACGGCGTATGTCTCACCGTTACCCGGATGGATGGATCGGGCTTCGCGGCCGACGTGATGCCCGAGACGGTCGAGCGCACGGCGCTGAAGCGGCTGCAACCCGGCAGCCGGGTCAATCTGGAGCGGGCGCTGACCCTGAACAGCCGTCTGGGCGGTCACCTGGTGGCCGGTCACGTGGATGCGACGGGGCGGATTGCGGCGCGCCGCGAGGACGATACGGCGTTGTGGCTGGAGATCGAGGCCGAGCCGGCCTTGCTGCGTTACGTGGTGGAGAAGGGGTCGATAGCCGTCGACGGCGTGAGCCTGACGGTGGCCCGGGTCGACGGGCGGAGTTTCGCCGTGTCGCTCATTCCCCACACCCAGGGGGTGACGACCCTGCACGAGCGGCGGGTGGGCGAACGGGTCAATCTCGAAAGCGACATGCTTGCGAAATATGTGGAGAAGTTGATGGGCCGCGCCCCGCAGGGCGGTCTGACGTTCGACTTCCTGTACGAAAACGGATTCTAACTTAAGAACGATATGGAGGAAAAATTTCAGTTCAACACGATCGAGGAGGCGGCCGAGGCGTTGCGCCGGGGCGAGCTGATCGTGGTGATCGACGATCCCGACCGCGAAAACGAGGGCGACCTGATCTGTGCCGCCGAATTCGCGACGCTCGAGAATGTCAATTTCATGGCATCCCGCGCCAAAGGCCTGATCTGCATGCCCATGAGCCGGGCCTATTGCGAGAAGCTCGACCTGAAGCAGATGGTGGCCGAGAACACCGACAACCACTGCACGGCCTTTACGGTCTCGATCGACCACGTGTCGACGACGACCGGCATTTCGGCGCTGGAGCGTTCGGTGACGGCCATGAAGTGCGTGGAGGAGGGGGCGAAGCCCTCCGATTTCCGCCGGCCGGGACACATGTTCCCCTTGCAGGCCCGCGAGGGGGGCGTGCTGGTGCGCACGGGGCATACCGAAGCCACGGTCGATCTGATGCGGATCGCCGGTCTGAAGGAGTGCGGTCTGTGCTGCGAGATCATGCGCGAGGACGGCACCATGATGCGGACGACCGAGCTGCTGGAGTTCGCCCGCGAACATGACCTGCGGACCATCACGGTGGCCGACCTGATCGCCTACCGCCGTCGGACGGAGATGCTGGTGGAGCGGATCACCGAGGCCGATATGCCGACCAAGTACGGCCGGTTCCGCGCCTACGGCTATGTGAACAAGATTACGGGCGAGCACCACGTGGCGTTGGTTAAGGGCGATGTCCGGACCGACGAGCCCGTGCTGTGCCGCGTGCACTCCGAGTGTCTGACAGGCGACGCCTTCGGGTCGCTGCGCTGCGATTGCGGCGAGCAGCTGGCCGAGGCGCTGCGACGCATCGAGCGGGCCGGCCGGGGCGTCGTGCTCTACTTGCGGCAGGAGGGGCGCGGCATCGGGCTGATCAACAAGCTGCGCGCCTATCACCTGCAGGACCAGGGCATGGATACCGTGGAGGCCAATTTGGCGCTGGGCTTCGCCGCCGATCTGCGCGAGTACGGCACCGGAGCCGAGATCCTGGCCGATCTGGGGTTGAAGAAGCTGATTCTGATGACTAACAACCCGATGAAGATCAAGGGTCTGGACGGCTACGGGCTGGAGGTGGTAGGCCGCGAGCCCATCGAGATGACCTGCAACGAGAAGAACGCCTTCTACATGTACACCAAGTGCAAGAAGATGGGCCACCTGCTGCATCTTCAGGAGACGAAGGAAGAGTAACAAAAAACAGTTAAATAGACAAACTTATGAATTTCATCGAAGGTAATTTGCTGGCCGAGGGACAACGCATCGGCATCGTCACGGCCCGTTTCAACGATTTCATCACCGCCAAACTGCTGGAGGGCGCGCAGGATGCCTTTGTCCGCCACGGCGGCAAGGAGGCGGATCTGGATGTGGCCCGCGTGCCGGGGGCGTTCGAGATTCCGCTGGCGGCCCAGAAGATGGCCCTGAGCGGCAAGTACGACGCCGTGGTCTGCCTGGGTGCCGTGATCCGCGGCGCCACGCCCCATTTCGACATGGTAGCCAACGAGTCGACCAAGGGGATCGCTCACGTCAGCCTGGAGACCGGTGTGCCGGTCATCTTCGGCATTCTGACGACCGATTCGATCGAGCAGGCCGTCGAGCGTGCCGGAACGAAGAGCGGCAACAAGGGCTTCGACGCCATGAATACCGCCATCGAGATGGTGAATCTGCTGAAGGTGCTGTAAAGCCTTGAGCCCGTACCGAAGCACGAAAAAAGGCCTGTCCTTTTGGACAGGCCTTTTTTCGTGGGGGGGATAATTATTTGGCCTCCTCTACGGTCTCGGCAGCAGCCTCCTCGACCACCTCTTCGGTAGCCTCGGCGGCCTCGCACTTCTCGCAGCAGCTGTCGCACTTCTCGCAGCAAGCAGCAGCCTCCTCGACTACCTCGGTAGCCTCTACTTCCGCAGCCTCTACCTCGGTAGCGGCCTTCTTGTTGCCGCAGCAGCTAACCATGGCTACGGCAGCGACGATAACGATCAGAGAAAAAATCTTCTTCATAGCAACTAATTGTTTATTGAATGTTTCGGGGGCAAATATATATATTCGGAATGAATATGCAAAGAAAAATATTAAAAATTTTTCGAAACGTCCTCCCGTGTGTTCCTTTCGGCCGTTTCAACCGGTCCGGCCGGTTTGGGAGCCGCCTATTTCAACAGGTCGGCCAGCGAGAGCTGCTCTTGCTTGACGAAGGCTTTCGGAAAGTGGGAGCGTACCCGCTCGAGCAGAATGATCGCTTCCTCCGAGGTCGTGCAGTTGCCTACCGAGACCCGGAAGTAGGGGCTTTCGTAGCCGTTGTAGAGCGGTATGTCGGGGAAGTTCTCCTCGAAGGTCCTGATGGCGGCGAAGGCCCTCGACCGGGCGTCGGCCGTGTTTTCCGAGAAGATGCAGACCCGCCACCCCTTGAATCGAAGCCGCTTGTTCTGCGACTGGCTCTGCCGGAGGGTCTCCGCGGCCGACTCCTCCTCGTAGACGGTTACCGTGGCGGTGCGTCCGCTCAGGGTATCCGTCGCGGGCTGTGCCAGCCGCTCCCGGAAGGCCGCGAGGCTTTGGGCTCCGGCCGTATCGGGCAGAAGCAGGAAAATCGCGGTCAACGCAAAAAGGATCGAAAGAGTTCTCATGGTTCGACGTCGATTGTCGGGTCAAAGGTAGCCAAAAAATTCGAAAGCGGCACCATCTCCGCCGAAAAAGTTCGCTTCGCGGACCCGAACCGGACCGTCAGGGCGTAGCCTACGGAGATTCGGTCGTATTCGTGTGTCTCGATCCGCTTCTGGAGCAGATGAGCCGCCCCGGGGTCATCGACCCGCAGGCGCCAGCGCGTCGCGACCGGAGCGAACGAATGCCTCTCGGCGACGGCCTCCCGCATCAGGGTCGCCGTGCCGACGGGCGTCTCGTCGTAATAAAAGACGATCTGGGCGGCGAGCAGCCGCAGGTCGCGCGAAGAGGCGTTGCCTACCCGCAGGGTCAGGTCGGCCCCGGACCAGCCGTGGCGGTCGAATGCCACCGGCTGAACCGGACCCAGTTTGCGGATGCCGCTGCAGGCGGCGAGCAATAGGGTGCCGGCGAGCAGCAGGGCCCGGAACGACGGCCGCTTCATCGCTCTCCGGTGTAGATGCGGGCGATGCCCAACGTGAGCGACCGGGCTTTGACGTTGCGGAATCCGGCCTCCGCCATCCGCTTCAGAAAGAGCTCCGGCGCGGGAAACTCGTCTACCGAGGCGGGCAGGTATTCGTAGGCCGAGCGGTCCCGGGAGATCGTGCCGCCGATGCGGGGCAGAATCGTGTGGGAGTACCAGCGGTAGAGCGTGCGGATTACCGGCAGGGTGGGGGTCGAGAACTCCAGGATGACGATCTGACCGCCCGGCTTGAGCGTGCGGAGGAGTTCGCGCAGCCCCCGGTCCAGGTCGCCGAAGTTGCGGACGCCGAAGGCGACGGTAACGGCGTCGAAGGTGGCGTCGGAGACCGAGGGGAGCTGTTCGGCGACCCCTTCGGCCAGTACGATCCGTTCGTCGAGCCCCTCGCGGATCACCTTGCGTTGTGCCTCGGCGAGCATCCCGGCCGAGGGGTCGACGGCCAGAATGCGCGTCTCGCGCAGGCGGCGGGCCAGTGCGATGGCCAGGTCGCCGGTGCCGGTCGCGACGTCCAGAATGCGCCGCGGATGGCGGCGGCGGACGATCCGCACCACGCGGCGGCGCCACAGCTTGTCGATGCCGGCCGAGAGGGTATGGTTCAGCAGATCGTATTTCGGAGCGATGCGGTCGAACATCTCGCGCACCTCTTCGCTCTTGGTTTTGTTATCCTGATTGTAAGGTTTCATATCGAATCTATTCGTAACGGATGCTTTCGTCCGGACGGACGTAGGAGACCAGGTAGGTCGGCAGGGTCAGCAGGAGCAGGATGACCGCCGCGGCGCCCAGATTGACGCCGAGCCACCAGCTCCACTCGACGGCGATCGGAACCTCGGAGAGCAGATATCCCGCGGCGTCGAGCTTGAGGAAATGGCCGTACCGCTGCCCGAGGCAGAACAGGAGCGCCACGGCGTTGCCCCACGCCATCCCCTTCAGGATGATGAAGGCGGCCCGGCAGAGGAAGAGGCGCTGCAGCTGGCCGTCGGTCATCCCCAGCGCCTTCAGCAGGCCGATCATGCGGGTCCGCTCCAGCACCAGGATCAGCAGCACGGAGATCATGTTGAAAAGCGCCACGATGAGCATGATCGTCAGGATGACGGCGGCGTTCACGTCGTGCGTCCGCAGCCAGTCGAAGAGGGTGGGGTAGCGCTGTTCGACGCTGGAGGCGGTCAGGTTCTCCACCTCCTCCAGATCCGAGTAGAGGAGCGCGCGGTTCAGCGCCCGCGTGAAGAGCTCGCGGTCGGTCCCCTCGTCGAGCATCAGTTCGTAGCCCGAGACCTCCCCGTTTTCCCAGCCGGTCAGCCGGCGCACGTTGCGTATGTCGGTCACGGCCAGCCGGTCGTCCAGCTCGGCCATTCCCGAAAAGTAGATGCCCGAGACCTTGAAGCGGTCGCGCCGGGGCGTGGCGTCGCTCTCGATGAAGAGCATCTCCACCTTGTCGCCCGGGCGGAGTTTCAGTTTCCGGGCGACGCTGCGCGAGATCAGCAGGTCTTTCGTCCGGACCGTGTCGCCCACGCGCGGCAGCTCGCCTTCGATCAGCGTCTCCTCCAGAAAGTGGGTGTCGTACTCCGGTCCGATCCCCTTCAGCGCCACGCCCTGCATGCCGTCGCCGGTTCGGACGATGCCCCCCTTGACCGCATAGGGAACCGCTGCGCGGCATCCGGGCTGTCCGGCGATCAGCCGGTCCAGCTCCCCGCTGCGGCGAATGGGGTAGGACTCCATGGAGCGGACCGAGCGGATGTCGGCCACCTCGACATGGGCGGCGAATCCGACGATTTTGCGGCTCACCTCCCGCTTGAAACCCACGATGACGGCCATCGAGACGAGCATGACCGAGAGGCTCAGGGCCACGGCTGTGGCGGCGATGCGGACCATCACACCCGGACGGTTCTCCTCCGAGGGGCGGGCGATGCGACGTGCGATGAAACAGGCCAGATTCACGGTTCTACTCTTTTTCTCTCTTTTCGATGCAAAGTAACACAATTTTTTCTTACTTTTGCCCTATTAACGGGTAAAAACTCGCCCTCCTCCCGCTTTCTCCGCGCTGTGGCCCGGAAGGCGTGGCGCGGGTTTTGACCCGGAGAGAGTGAATTCAGGAACCTTGAACAAAAAAAGAAGATTATGTTGTACACGCTTTTGCAAACCTATCCTGCCGGTTCGTCGGGCTTCATGGCCCTGGGCGGCAATGCCGGTTATTTTCTGCTGATCGTCCTGATCGGCATCGCGGGCTACATCGTGCAGGCCCGCCTCCAGTCGGTCTTCGCCAAATATGCCCGGGAGCCCATTCCGGGCGGCATGACGGGCGCCGAGGTGGCCGAGAAGATGCTGCGCGAGAACCACGTGCACAACGTGAAGATCACCCACGTGAGCGGTCACCTGACCGACCACTTCAACCCCCAGACCATGACCGTCAACCTGAGCGACAGCGTCTATGCGTCGCAGTCGATCTCGGCGCTGGCCGTGGCCTGCCACGAGTGCGGACACGCCGTGCAGCATGCCCAGGGCTACGCTCCGCTGGTGCTGCGCTCGCAGCTCGTGCCTCTGGTCTCGTTCGCCTCGCGGACGGCGCAGTGGGTCATCATCATCGGTCTGATTATCCTCGCCTCCACGAACAACGCCGTCGTGGCCTGGGCCGGCATCGGCCTGATCGGCTTGTCGGCTCTCTTTTCGGTCATCACGCTGCCTGTCGAGTACAATGCTTCGGCCCGGGCGCTGGCCTGGCTGGAGTCGAGCCGCACGTTGCAGGGCGAGCAGATCGACCACGCCCGCGTGGCGCTGCGCTGGGCGGCCCGGACCTATCTGGTAGCCGCGCTGGGCGCCATCGCATCGGTGCTCTATTACGTCATGCTCGTCATGGGCGGTCGTCGCAATGACTGATCCGAAGGATTATACGCAACGGGGCTGGAAGGCTTGTGCGGCGCTCATCGCCGTTTTGACGGTCGTCGGGTTTCTGCCGCCTCAGCAGGTGGGGGGAATCTCCCTGCGCCGGGCCAACATCCTCTCCGAGATCGTCTCGTTCGACGACGGGGCGGCCGCGGAGCGGGACGAAGCGCCGGCCGACGAGATCGAGCTGCCCGAGATCGACTGGGAGCAGGCGGCCGAGGTCGTGCCCGTCATGCCCGACACGGTGCGCCCGCAACGGGAGCGGACCCTCGTGTTCGAGTGGCGGACGGCCGGGCCCGCGAAAGTGCCCGTGGCGGTCGATTCGCTCCGCGCGGAGGAGTTCATCGCGCAGGAGGCTCCGGCCGTGCCTATCGAGGATTTCGACACGACGGGAGCGAGCCCCCTTGCCGCATTCTATGAAAAACTGGCCGAACGGCGTCCGGTGCGGATCGCCTTTCTGGGCGATTCGTTCGTCGAGGGCGATATTCTGACGGCCGATCTGCGCGAGGCGCTGCAACGGGAGTTCGGCGGTTCGGGCGTCGGCTTCGCACCCATGGCTTCGCCGCTGACGGGTTTCCGCCGCACGGTGAAGACCCGCTCGTCGGACTGGACGGCCTACAACGTCATGCAGCAGGCGAAGGCTCCGGCCGACGTGCGCGACCTTTTCACCGTTTCGGGCTGGGTATGCCGACCCGTCGACGGGGCGTCGACCCGCTGGGAGATGACCGATGCCCGGGAGTGCCTCACCCCGACCGAAAGCGCCCGGGTGTGGTTCCGCAGCGCTTGCGACAGCCGGGTGGAGGCGGTGGTGAACGACTCTGTGAGCCGCACCTTCGAGGTGCCGGGCGACGAGGCCCTGCGCGAGGTAGCCGTCTATCATCCCGATCTGCGGACGCTGGAGTTCCGGGTAAAGTCCGGAGCCGCCGGCTTCGTCGGGTACGGCGCCTGCTTCGCGGGCGAAGGGGGCGTGACGGTGGACAACTATTCGATCCGCTCGAACAACGGCCGGGCGCTGTTCCGCACCTCTCCGGCGTTGAACGCCGGGTTGCAGGCGCTGGTATCCTACGATCTGGTCGTGCTGCAATACGGACTCAACATCATGCAGCAGGGGGTGCACGGCTATGCGAAGTACGGCGAGCAGCTTCGTCAGATGATCGCCTACGTGCGGCGGTGCTTTCCCGGTGCGGCGGTGCTCGTGCTGGGGGTGAGCGACAGGTCGGTGCGGAGCGATTCGGGCTTCGAGCCGATGGATGCGGTCCCCTACCTGACGCGGGAGCAGCGTCGGGCCGCCGAGCAGTCGGGGGCCGCGTTCTGGAGCACGGCGGATGCCATGCGGTCGCTGGGCGGCATGGCCCGCTTCGTGACGCAGGGTTGGGCCGGCAAGGACTATACTCACATCAACTACGGCGGCGGCCGGCAGATCGCTCTCGTCCTCTTCGATGCGATTCGTGCGGGCGCGGCCCGCGCGACCGGAGAGCGGCGGCGCGAAAGCCTGCAGCGGGCAGAGCTGGAGCCCGTGCTCGATGCCGCTGCGGTCGATAGCCTGCTTTTCAATCGTCCCATCGAGATTCGCTGATGTCATGTCACTCCCCACGTTCGATCTCTCCTGGAGCCGCCTGACGGAGCTCCTCTCCTACGACGCTTCGTCGCCCCTGATCTTCAGCAGCGGATTGTTCCTCTTTCTGTTCGCAGCCTTCATGATGCTCTACGGACGGCTGCGAAACGCCCCCACGGCCCGCATCCTCTATGTCGTCGCCTTCTCGCTCTACTTTTATTATAAGTCCAGCGGCATCTATTTCCTGCTGCTGCTCTTCGCCTCGGTCAGCGATTTCGTGCTGGCACAGCTCATCTGGCGCTCACGGAGGGGGTGGGCGAAACGGCTGTGGGTCGCACTGAGCGTTCTTGTCAACCTGGGGATGCTGGGCTATTTCAAATATACCGATTTCCTGATCGAAATCGCCAACTCGTTCTTCGGCGAGGGGTTCCTCCAGTTCCGCAACATCTTTCTGCCGGTGGGCATCTCGTTCTTCGTCTTTCAGTCGATGAGCTACACCATCGACATCTACCGCGGCCAGCTGCGCCCGCTCGACCGCTGGATAGATTACTGCTTCTACCTCTCGTTCTTTCCGCAGCTGGTGGCCGGTCCCATCGTCCGGGCGCGGGACTTCATACCCCAGATCCGCCAGAATCCGCTCCGCATCACCCGCGAGATGTTCGGCACCGGAGTCTGCCTGATCCTGACGGGTCTCTTCAAGAAGGCGGTCATCTCGGACTATATCTCGCTCAACTTCGTCGACCGCATCTTCGACGAGCCGCTGCTCTACTCGGGCTTCGAGTGCCTGATGGGCATCTACGGCTACGCACTCCAGATCTACTGCGACTTCTCGGGTTACTCCGACATGGCGATCGGCATCGCCCTGCTGATGGGTTTCCGGTTTCCGAAGAACTTCGACGCCCCCTATCGCTCGGCAACCATCACGGAGTTCTGGCGTCGGTGGCATATTTCGCTGTCGTCGTGGCTGAGGGACTACCTCTATATCTCGCTGGGCGGCAACCGCAAGGGACGCATGCGCACCTACGGGAACCTGCTGCTGACCATGCTGCTCGGCGGACTGTGGCACGGGGCCGCCGTGCGCTTCATCCTCTGGGGCGCCCTGCACGGCGCGGCGCTGGCCCTGCATAAGCTCTGGCTCGCCGCCGTGCCCGGCTCGAAGGTGCTGGGGTGCGAGATGCCGTGGTGGCGCCGCCTGCCCGGCATGCTGCTCACGTTCCATATCGTCTGCTTCGGCTGGCTGCTCTTCCGCGCCGAGTCGATGCAGACCGTGGGTCTCATGCTCCATCAGATCTTCCGGGCGTTCGATCCCGCTCTCGTGCCGCAGGTCGTGGAGGGATACCTGCCCGTCTTCGCCCTGCTCGGATTGGGATACCTGCTGCACGCCCTGCCCGACGCCGCCGACCGGCTGTTCCGCCGGGCCGTGGTCGCCGCTCCCATGCTGGTGCAGGTCGTGATGGTCGCCGCCGTGGTGTGGTGCGTCATGCAGATCAAGTCGAGCGACATCCAACCCTTTATCTACTTCCAATTCTGAAAGCCTATGACGACTGTCGACCACTCCCTTTTCCTCGATCTCAATTTCGACGGCGGAGCCTGCATGGACCGTCTGATGCTCCTCTGCTCGGGCAAGCTGACCTGGGTGCCGCTCTATGCCCTGATCCTCTGGCTGGTCTGGCGCCGTGCGGGGCTGCGAAATATGTTGCTCTTCGCGGGGCTCGCCCTCCTCTCGGTGGTGCTGACCGACATCGTGGCCGGGATCTTCAAACACTCCGGTCTGTTGAAGAACTTGCTGCCCGATTTCCAGCCGCGGCTGCGTCCCATGTATACCCCCGAGCTCGAAGGGCTGGTGCACGTGGTCAAGCGGGGCGGACAGTTCGGCACCGTCTCGGCCCATGCCGCCACGACCTGCTCCATCGCCCTGCTGGCTTCGCTGATCCTGCGCCGGGGCTGGTTCTCCCTTGCGATGGCTGTCTGGGTGGCGCTGGTCTGCTATTCGCGCATCTATCTCGCTTACCACTTTCCCCTCGACATCCTCTACGGACTGCTGCTCGGCACCCTCTGGGGCCTGCTCTCGGCGTGGGTGTTCCGCCGGCTGAAACGATAGAAAAAAGGATCGACCTTACGGCCGATCCTTTTTGTTCGGAAATATCTCTTATTTCCAGTAGGAAATGATTCGTTCGGCCGTTCCGCTCTCCGGACCGACCGTATGCTTCATGACGATCCAGTTGCCCTGCTCGTCGTAGGTGTACGATGCCGTCAGGTTGTACTCCGGTTCGCTCGTCACGGTGCGCGAGACGACGTCGCAGTTGTCGTTGTAGGTGTAGGTGCGCTCCAGTACGCCCAGTACGCTGTGCGAGACGGTGTTGAGCCGGTCGATGTTGTGCTCCATGAGAATGTCGTAGTAGGAGTAGTAGAGGTAGCGGCTCGTCAGACCGGTCGCGGGGTCGATCCCATAGGTCGAGGACTCCTCGCCCTCGTAGTAGAGGATCGAGGGATAGGCGCCCGCGAAGTTCATCGTGAAGAGCGGTTCGAGGTCATACCCCTCGACCTCGTAGTCGGTATCGAGCGAACCCTCGTCGCCCGAAATCGTGTAGCGATAGGCCAGGTTGTTGTCGGGCATCGCTGCGTCGCGCACCTTAATGGCCGTCAGATCCTTCATCAGCAGGGGCATCCAGCTGCGGAAGTCGATCGGGTAGTAGCCGGTAGCCTCCAGGTAGGACTCGAAGAGCTCGAAGATCGGGGTGTACTTGCCGTGGCTGCCGTATTCGAACAGCAGGGCGAAGTCCAGCTCGCCGGACTTGGCGCGGATGGCCGTGATGCGGTCCGAAGCGTCGTACTCCACCGTTACGGCCATCGAGCCGTAGTCGCGGACGAACGAAAGGAGGTTGCCCCGGGCGTCGAACTGCAGGTCCTCGAAGCTCACGAGGTCGGTCGTGGGGCCGTTCACGAAGTCGAGGTGGCGGCTGACGGTGCGCACCGGGCCTCGATAGCCCATGCGGTAGGCGATCGAGCGGTCCTGGAAGAGGACGGTCTCGCCGGCCTGCTGCGAGAGGGTCACCGTGATGGCGTCGACCCCTTCGCCCGTGATGTCGAAGCTGCCGCTGCGCGGAGCGGTATCCGGATTCTCCTGCACCGTGACGAGGATGGTGCCCGCGGCCTGGTCGGCCGTCACCTCGAACCAGCCGCCTTCGGGGGCGACTGCCTGCCATTCGACGTGTACGGCCGTTACGGCAATCGTCCGGCTCTCCTTTCCGCTGCCGAAGTCGAGCTCCGTCCGGTCGGCGGTCAACTGCGGCACTACGCCGTTCTGCACCACCTCGACCGATACCGGCTCGGCACCGCCCGTGACGGTGATCCTGCCGCTGCGCGGTTGCAGGTCGTCCCACGGGCCTACGGTCACCTCGACCGTGCCGGCTGCGATGTCGGGGGCCACGTTGATCCAGGCATCGCTCTTCTCGACTTTCCAGTTCGCCCCCTTCGCATCCACGGTCAGCGTCAGCGTTCCTCCGTCGGGTTCGAAGAGGAGCCGGTCGGACGGCGTGAGGGTGATCTCGACGGGTTCCGGAACGAGAATCGGCTCTTCTGCGGTGTCGCTGCACGCAACCGGACCGAGAGCCAGGAGCAGAAAGGGCAGTCCGATGAGTAATCTTTTCATTTACGTTGTTGGTTGATGGTTGCGCCCGACCGCTGGGCTTTCGGTGTGCGGTGCGATGACGGCACGGTCGGACCTGTTCCGGGTCGCCGTCATCGCCGTCGATTCTACTCCCTGACGCAGCGGACGGCCATGCCCTGCGATCGGGAGTCCTTGTTCGTCCCGAAGAGGAGGTCGCTGTCGATTAAGAAGAAATATTGTCCGTAGAGGGCCGGATAGCTCTCCGGATCGGGATTGGCCCTGCCGGGCGTGCCGATCCACATGCCGCCGTAGGCTCCCCCGATGTCGGCCGAGAGGGCTCCCGACTCGTAGACGCGCGTGCCCGTGCAGGGGAGCCACCAGTTGCGGTAGAAGCAGCCGCGCGACGAGGCCGACCACGTGGCGCCGCCCTCGGTCAGGAAGGCGTAGGGCGAGGAGCCCTGCTCGTCCGCGAGCGGAACGCGCCATCCGGCGGGGCAGGGGTCCCACTTCGTTTTGGTGCGCGATACGCCGCCCCACAGGTCGTCGTCGGAGGGCGAGGTCCAGTCGTTGGTCTTGTAGCTGATCTTGTAAAACAGGTGCGGATTGGCGGCGGCGAGTTCCAGGGTGCCGAATTGCGCGGCCTGCTCCGGCACGGTCGGAAGCGGCTCGCCGGCTCCGTCGTAACGGGCGGGTTCCGCACCGTCGGCGCTGCCGATTCCCGGGAAGGGGTCCTTGCGCCCCCACTGGTAGATCAGCCCTGCGGCGCCGATGCTTCCCGGCCAGGCGTCGAGCGCTCCCAGATTGCGGTCCATGAAGTGCCAGACCGAACCGTGGGCATTGGCGGGCGTGGAGAAGAGGCTCTGCTGCGGATCGTAATCCGTTACCCAGAGGTGCCAGCTCCAGCGAATCGCCCCGCCGGCATCGACGGCTGCGACCACGGCGTTTCCCGCCTCGCTGCCCGTCGTGACGCCGATCAGTCCCGATTTCGGATCGTAGGCTATGCGGTGCAGCAGCTCCGGCCGGCTCTGCCAGACGATGCGGACCCCGGCAACCGCTGTCGGCTCTGCGGAGTTGCCCATGCGGGTGGCGTCGAATGCGTAGACGGTGCCCTTCCGATCCGGTGCGAGCAGGTAGCAGTTCGCAGCTCCGTCCGCGTCGACGCGGACCGGTTCGAGTGAGGGCTGGACCACGAGGGTCGAAGCTTCGGCCGCTCCTCCCCGGAACCGGATGGAGGCTTCGCGGCCCCACACCTCCTCGCAGGCCCGGGCCGTGACGGTCACCTCGCCGTCGCCGTAGCCACGCTGCGGCTTCAGATCGAGCCAGTCGGCATCGGTCTGCGCCTCCCATTCGCCGTCGCAAGCGACGGAGAGGGTCGCCCAGCCGCCCTCCTGCCGAAGGGTCAGGGTTTGCGGTACGGAGATCCGCACGGTGTGGTCCGGTGCGACAGGCAGTTCGTCCGTGTCGCCGCACCCCCACAGAAAGATGGCCCCGAGGAGCTGCAATGCCGAAAGAAGAGACTTTTTCATAAGCGAAGCGATAGGGTGTTCGAATCGTTCGGGAGTCCCCGCCCTCCACCGGGCCGGCTGTCCGAAACGTGTTTTGCCAAAGATAAAGAAAAAAAGAAGGGTGCGAACAACAATCGGGGACAATTCTCGGACATCTTTCGGTTTTTTCGGTCCGATACGGCGTTAAAACAAAAAAGCTACGGACCGGAGGTTCGTAGCTTTTTGCGGAGAGAACGAGATTCGAACTCGTGGTACGGGTTACCCCGTACGTCGGTTTAGCAAACCGGTGGTTTCAGCCACTCACCCATCTCTCCAAACCCTCTCTCGTAAAAGAGTGGTGCAAATATAGAATCTTTTTGGCGAAATACAAAATTATACGGCGAAAATTTGTATCTTTGTTTGTTCTTCCTCCCCGAATCGCCTCCTGGGGCGGGGTCGCGGGAGCTCAAAAAAATCTGTCGGATGAAAAGAATCGCCCTGCCTGCTTTCCTGCTGTCGCTCGTCGTGTGTCTCGCGCCGCCCTGCGTGTCGGGACAGCCCGGCCCCGCGAACCGTTTCCGCCGCTCGCTGGCCGGAGTGCTCTCCGGAATCGAGGAGCGTTTCGACGTGCGGATCGACTGCCGCAAATTCTCACCCGATACCCTTGCGCTCGACTTTGCCGAGATGCGGATCCGCCCCTGGTCGGTGAGCGAGACGCTGGACGAGGTGACTCGGCCGCTCGATCTGAAGTGGTCGCACCGCGGCGGGAACCGCTACCGGATCGAACTCTATGAATACTACCGCCGCACCCCCGAGCAGGGGCGGCGGATACTGGAATGGCTGTCGGCCGAGTACGACGACCGCGAAAGCTGGGAGCGGCGGCGCGCCGCGGTGCTGCGCGAGGCGCGCGAACGGCTCGACATGCAGCCGCTCTACGACTCGCTGGCGGCCGATCCGCAGGTGTTTCTGGGCGAGGTGCGCCGTTTCGACGGCTACACGACGCAGGGGTATGCACTGGAGACTCTGCCCGGCGTCTTTGTCTGCGGCACGGTCTACGCTCCGATCCGTCCCGGCGGCCGGCGCCCCCTGATCGTCTCGCCGGCCGGCCATTGGCCCGGCGGAAGGCTGCGCCCCGATCAGCAGTATCGCATGGCGACCTTCGCCCGGATGGGGGCCGTGGCCGTGGACCTCGATATCGTGGGGTGGGGCGACGGCGCCCGCACGGTGCCGTTTCCGCACGAGGACCCGCGCTCGATGCGCCTTCAGGCCCTCTGGTCGAAGGCGGTGACCGACTGGGCGGTCGCCTCCCGCCCGGAGATCGACACGACCCGCATGGCCGCTACGGGCGGTTCGGGCGGGGCGACGCACGTGCTGCTGCTGGCCCTGCAGGACGACCGGTTCCGGGTGCTGGCTCCGGTCGTGCATCTGGTCGCCCATTTCGACGGCGGGTGCCCCTGCGAGAGCGCCGTGCCGCTGTCGACTGTTGCCGGCGGCAGCTGCATACCCGAGCTGCTGGCGGCCGTTGCCGCGCCGAATCCGCTCCTGGCCGTGAGCGACAGCGGTGACTGGACCGCCTCCTGGCCCGAGTCGGAGTATCCCTATCTGCAACGTATCTGGGGCTTTTACGGAGCTGCGGAGCGGGTGCGGAATGTCCACCTGCCCGACGAGCGGCACGACTACGGCGCGAACAAGCGTCGGGCGGTCTACGAATTTTTCGCTCGTGAACTGGGGCTCGACCTCGACCGGGCGGACGAAAGCCGGGTGACGGTGCAGGAGGAGGGGGCTCTGCGCAGCTTTCCCGAGGGAGCGCCGGTCCCTGCGGGTCGACGGGTGAAATACGGCAAACGGAGATAAAACGACAATATTATAAGGTATGAAACGAACGATTCTTATTCTATTGGCGCTGTCGGTCGTTGCGCCGGTGTCGGCGAAGGGCCGGAAGGCGGACTATCGGGTGACCTTCCCCTCGCGGGACAATGCGGTGGTGATCGGCGACGTGCCCGCGTGGGCGAAGGGGGCTGCGGTCTTCTGCGACGGAAGGGAGATCCCCTCGCAGCTGGATGATCTGGACGGCGACGGCCGTTATGAGGAGCTGGTCTTCGTCTACGAGGGGCTGCCCGACGGGTTCCGGGGCGAGGCGGCCGGGCAACCTCCCGTGGAGGTCGGGTTCCGGGTGCTCTATTTCGCCGAGGAGCGGGCGGCGGACTATCCGGTGCGGGTCAATGCGCAGATGTTGCTCAAAAATCCCGACAAGAGCCTGCGCGAGGTGGCTGCAGCCGAGTCGGACAAGGACGATATGTATCGCAGGCTCCATCATCACGGTCCCGCCTTCGAGTCGGAGCTTGCGGCCTACCGGGTCTACTTCGACAAGAAGCAGAGTATCGATACCTACGGCAAGAAGCGCCCCGGGCTGGAGCTGCGCGAGACGATGTGGTATCCTACCGACGAACAGCTCCGGGCCGGATCGGGGCACGACAACCTGCGGGTTTTCGGCTCGATCAGCGTCGGAGCGCTCAAGGGATGGGACGACCGCCGGCAGCGGATGGTCCATATCACGGAGATGAATCGCCGCGAGGCGCGCATCCGGGCCGCCGGTCCCGTGCGGACGGTGGTCGACATGCGGGTCGAGGGGTGGCGCTACGGCGGCCGCGAACTGAACATGACCTCGCGCTACATCCTCTATGCCGGTCACCAGGACGTGCAGGCGGAACACCGCATCGAGGGGGAGTGCCGCGACCTGCTCTTCACGACGGGGGTGATGAAGATCCGCGACGGATTCACGGCGACGCTGCGCGACTCGGTGCTGGTCTCCACGGGATGCGACTATCCGGAGAACGACTCCGTGAAGTGGGAGCGGGAGCGGATGGCGCTGGTGACGGTCGTTCCCGGGCGGCAGATCGTGTCGCGGACCGACGACGCGGCGAGCCATCTCGTGCAGCTGCGGCCCGACGCCGGGGGGCGGATCGACTGTCGCTTCTGGGCATTCTGGCGCAAGAACGGGTGGCTGCGGAGCGAGGATTGGGAGAGCGGAGCCGGCCTGGCTTCGCTGGGCGACTGGGCCTCGTATCTCTCGCGTCCGCGGGTCGAGCGGCTGAAGTAGTGCGAAAGCGCACGTTTTTGGCGGTGCGTTGATTAAAAATCCGGTTAAAGTGTCAAAAAATCCAAGCCGGGGCGGTCGGATATAGGTACTTTTGTTCTTGAGAAAATACCAAAAAATTTAATCGATAGACCCATGAACTTGAAAAAAGCTCTTTTACTCGGATTCGCTGCCATGACGGCCTCCGCGACCTGTGTCGGATGTAGGACCGCAGCCGCCGACAACCCGTCGAAGAACGATGCGATTTATGCCGGCCTGCCCTTTGCCATGGAGCGGGTCGCGCTGCCGGAGATCCCCGCCCGCGAAGTTTCGGTCGCCGATTTCGGCGGCTCGGGCGACGGCATCACCCTCAATACGGAGGCTTTCGCGAAGGCCATCGCCCACCTCTCGGAGCGGGGTGGCGGTCGCGTATCGGTGCCCCAGGGCGTCTGGTACACCGGACCCATCGAACTTCTGGACAACATCGAGCTGCATTTGGAGGATAACGCCATCATCCTCTTCAGCGACAATAAGGACGATTATCCCGTTCGCGAAATCACTTTCGAGGGACTCAACACCTGGCGCTGCCAGTCGCCGATCTCGGCCATGCACGTCAAGAATGTAGCCATCACCGGCAACGGCATCATCGACGGCAACGGCGATGCCTGGCGTGCCGTCAAGCGCGGCAAGCTGGCTCCCGACTCCTGGAAGAAGCTGATCGCCTCGGGCGGTGTGCTCTCCGAAAAGGGCGACACCTGGTACCCCTCGGAGTGCTACCGGTTCGGCGCCACGTCGGGTGCCGACCAGAACGTCTCGTCGTGGGCCCGCACGAAGGAGGATTTCGAGCGGATGCGCGATTTCCTGCGCCCCGTGCTGGTGGCTGTCCACCATTGCGAGAACGTCCTGCTGAAGGATGTCGTTTTCCAGAATTCGCCCTGCTGGAACATCCACCCGGCCATGTGCACCAATGTGACGGTGGATCACATCACGGTGCGCTGCCCGTGGTACGCCCAGAACGGCGACGGCATCGACTTCGAGTCGTGCAAGAACGTCGTGATGACCGACTGCTCGCTCGACGTGGGCGACGACGGCATCTGCGTCAAGAGCGGCAAGGACAAGGCCGGCCGCGACCGCGGCATTCCGTGCGAGAACATCATCGTCGACAACTGCACCGTATTCCACGGCCACGGCGGTTTCGTGGTGGGCAGCGAGATGTCGGGCGGCGTGAAGAACGTCAAGGTGTCGAACTGCAAGTTCTCGGGCACGGACGTCGGTCTGCGCTTCAAGTCCACGCGCGGCCGCGGCGGCGTGGTGGAGAATATCTATATCGATAACATCGCTATGAACGATATCGCCCAGGAGCCCCTGCTCTTCGACCTCTTCTACGGTGGCAAGTCCGCGTCCGAGGCGCTGGCCGACGGCGACGAGGCCGAGGCGACCGACATGGCCCTCAAGCCCGTGGACGAGACGACGCCCCGCTTCCGCGAGATCCATATCCGCGACGTGTGGTGCCGCGGCGCCCGCCGGGCGATGCTCTTCAACGGTCTGCCCGAGATGAATGTGGAGAACGTGACGGTCGAGAATGTCTCGATCAGTTCGGAGCTCGGAGCCCAAATCAACGAGTCGACCGGGGTCGTTCTGCGCAACGTGACGGTGTATCCCCGCAAGGGCGAGGCGCTGATGATGAACAACGTCAGGAACGTGAAGGTCGAGAACTTCATCTGCCCCGAGGGGATGGAGAGCGCCTTGCGCGTGACCGGCAGCCGCAACGAGGCTGTCGAGGTGGAGTCGGCCTGGATCTCGACCGAAAACGCCTCGCTGTCGAAGGGCGCCGCGAAGGCGGTGGTCCTCAAATAATCCGTGCAACCTATTAAATCAGTAACCGCAATATGAAAAGTTTGAGAAATTGGCTTCTCGGAGCCGGTGTCGGTCTTTGGCTGGCGGCATGCAGTTCGAGCCATACGGACGAGCCGTTCGTGGCGACTGCGCTGGCTGTGCCCGAACCGACGGTTTCGGTGAACCATTCCACGGCGACCGTCCGGTGGAAGACGATTGAAAATGCGCAACAATACGGCTGGGAGCTGTTGAAGGAGGGCGAGTCGGCCCCCCGCAGCGGAAGCTGCTTCACCTCGTCCTACAGTTTCGAGATGGAGGATGGCGCTCTTTATAATTTCCGCGTGAGGGCGCTCCCGCTCGCCGGCACGGCCTGGGCCGCGTCCGAATGGTCGGAGTACGTCACCGCGTCGAGCAACATGCTGGCGGCTCCCCGTCCGGAGCTCGTGGCGGAGTCGCTGACCGACACCTCGGCCGAACTGACCTGGACGGCTGTCGAGGAGGCTTCGTCCTACCGCTTCGAGCTCTACGAGTCGGGCGCCGACAAGGCCGTGAAGAGCGGTTCGCAGAGCGAGACCCGCGTATCGTTCACCGAGCTGACGGCCGGAACGGGCTACCGCTTCCGCGTGCAGGCCGTGTCGACCTCGGCCGACAGGAACGACTCCGCCTGGTCGGAAGCCGTCGTCTTCACCACCCGCAAGGTGGAGGCGCTGAACGTCCCCGTAGTGAAGGTCGAGGCCACCGCGGCTCAGAGTGCCGAGCTGTCCTGGGGTAAGATCGAGGGTGCCGTGGAGTATGCCTACGAACTGAACGAAGGCTCGGTCGAGGGCGCTCCGGTCAAGAGCGGCCGGACCGACGGGCTGAATGTCCTCTTCAACGATCTGAAGGAACTGACGAACTACTACTTCCGGATCAAGGCCGTGCCGGCCTCCGATGACCGCTATGCCATGGAGTCCGCTTTCTCGGATTTCACGGCTTTCCGCACCCGTTCCGCCGCTTCGCAGGATCTGGATCTGGGGCTGCCCGAGCATGAGCAGGACGGCGTGATCCGCGCCTTCCCGGGTGCCGAGGGTGCCGGTATGTATACCACTGGCGGCCGCGGCGGCAAGATTATCCACGTGACGAATCTCAACGACAGCGGCCCCGGTTCGCTGCGTGCCGCCGTCAGCGAGCGCGTTCCCCGCATCATCGTCTTCGACGTGGCCGGCACCATCGAACTGAAGTCGACCCTGAAGATCAACACCGGCAACGTGTCGATTCTGGGCCAGACGGCGCCCGGCGACGGCATCTGCCTGAAGAACTACGAGCTGGGCATCAGCGCCGACAACGTAATCATCCGCTATCTGCGCATCCGTCCCGGCGACATGGCCGGCAACGACGGCATGGACGCTCTGGGTGCCCGCGACATGCAGAACATCATCATCGATCACTGCTCGATGTCGTGGTCGACGGACGAGTGCGCCTCGTTCTACGTGAACAAGAATATGACCATGCAGTGGTGCCTGATGTACGAGTCGCTGCGCAACGGCAAGCACAACAAGGGTTCGCACGGCTACGGCGGCATCTGGGGCGGCGCTCCCGCTTCGTTCCACCACAACGTGCTGGCGCACCACGATTCGCGCAATCCCCGTTTCGACGGTCCCGAGCAGTACGGCGATCAGGAGCAGGGACGTCAGAACGCCAAGGACAAGGGGATCGTCTCGACGAACCGCCTGCTCGATTTCCGCAACAACGTGGTCTACAACTTCTGCAACTACGGCGGCTACGGCGGCGTGGGCATCACGATGAACTACATCGGCAACTATTACAAGTGGGGTCCCGCCTCGGTGAAGGGCTGCGGTCCGAGCTACAAGAACGGCGTGGAGAGCGCCAACAAGGCGGTCAAGCGCGACAAGTTCTTCATTGCCGACACCTTCTATAACGGCAACGGCCTGCAGACGCCCGTCCGCGGCAATCCGAGCCTCTATCTGGGCGACAACAAGAACAATAAGTTCGACACCTCGGTGAGCGGCAACGCTTCGGTCGGCGAGGCGATTACGGCCGACAACAAGCGGGGCATGTCGCTGAACAACAACGATACGGACAAGTCGATCCCCCATGCTTGGAACTGGGCCGGCTCGCCCTATGCCATCCTGGCCGACGGCACGGAGTGCTACGTGACGACCCACGAGGCCGACGAGGCGATGAACCTGGCCGTGAAGTACGCCGGCGCTTCGCTCCGCATGGATGCGGCCGACCGCCGCGTGCTGGACGACGTGCTGAGCGGTACGGGAACCTCGGGCGAGGACGGCGGTCTGACGATCGCCGGACTGAAGCGCAGCTGGTACGGCATCATCGACTCGCAGGACGACAAGGGAGGGTATCCCGATCTGAAGGCGACCGAGGAGGAGCTGCTCTCCGTGGTCGATACGGACGGCGACGGTATTCCGGACCACTACGAGGATCTGTTCGGTCTGGACCGCAACGACGCTTCGGACGGCGCGGCCAAGACGCTCGACCCGCAGGGTCTGTACACCAATTTCGAGATCTACGCCCACTACCTGGTGAAGGATATCACGCTGGCTCAGACCCGCACGGGATCCTACTCCAAGTAAGACGACATCTTCGCGTGGAAAGTGAGAGGCAACCGTGCCCCTCACTTTTCGCATAACCTTTTCAACCTGCTGCGAACCCATGAAAAAACTGTTGATATGCGCGGCCCTGCTGTGGGCCGTGTGGTCGGCCGGTGCGGCCGACGTGCCCGTGATCTATCTGATAGGCGACTCTACCTGCGCCACGAAGAAACTCGACGGCGAGAATCCCGAACGGGGCTGGGGACACATGTTCCCAGCACTGGTCGACGCGTCGCTGCGGGTGGAGAACCATGCGACGAACGGACGTTCGACCAAGTCGTTCCGCGATGAGGGGCGCTGGTCGGCCGTCCTCGAAAAGCTCCGCGAAGGCGATTACGTCTTCATTCAATTCGGTCATAATGACCAGAAGATCAACGATTCGACCCGCTACTCCGCTCCCCGGCAGTATGCCGAGAACCTGCGCCGCTACGTGCGCGAGACGCGCGAAAAGGGGGCGCGGCCGCTCCTGCTGACGCCCATCGTGCGGCGCAACTGGGTGGGCGGCGAACTGGTGGATACCCATACGGACTATTCCGAGGCCATGAAACGGGTGGCCGCCGAGGAGCAGGTGCCGCTGATCGACATGGAGGCCATCACCCGCGAGTGGGTGAGGGAGATGGGCGAGGAGCCGTCGAAAACCTGCTACATGTGGGTGGAGCCCGGAACCTGCCCCCTGCATCCGAAGGGCCGGCAGGACAACACCCATTTGAACGTGCGGGGCGCCCGCGAGGTGGCCCGTATGGTGGCCCGCGAGGTGCAGACGATGCTGCCCGAGGTGGGGGCGCATCTCCGGTTCCCCGATTTCGTGGTGGCGAAGGACGGATCGGGCGACTTCTTCACGGTGCAGGAGGCGGTGAACGCCCTGCCCGACTTCTCGCGCAAGGAGGTCCGGCTGCTGATCCGCGAGGGGGTCTATTACGAGAAACTTTCGATTCCCGCCTCGAAGCGTATGGTGCGCATGACGGGCGAGGGGCCGGAACGGAGCGTGATTACGTTCGACGGCTATGCCAAGCGGCCGGATGCCTGCGGCCGCGAGATGGGCACCTCCGGTTCGTCGACCGTCTATTTCGGCGGCGACGACTGGCTGGTCGAGAACATGGGCTTCGCCAATACGGCCGGTCGGGTGGGGCAGGCCGTCGCCGTGCAGTGTCTCGGCGACCGGATCCGCTTCATGGGCTGCCGCTTCACGGGCGATCAGGATACGCTCTACCTCTACGGACGCGGCAACCGCGACGGCGATACACCGGGCGACAACTGTTCGTATGAGTTCGTCGATTGCTATATCGAGGGTACCACCGACTTCATCTTCGGCTCGGCGGATGCCGAGTTCCTGAACTGCGAGATCCGCTCCAAGGCCGACAGCTACATCACGGCGGCATCGACCTGGAAGGGGCAGAAGCGTGGGTTCCTCTTTCGCGGCTGTCGGCTGACGGCAGCCGAAGGGGTCGGGGCCTGCTACCTGGGCCGTCCGTGGCGGATTCACGCCCGGACCTGCTTCGTCGGGTGCGAAATGGGGGCCCATATCCGGCCCGAAGGGTGGCACAACTGGTCGAAACCTGAGGCCGAGCGGTGCGCCTTCTACGGCGAGTACGGCTCGAAGGGTCCCGGGGCCGACAGCTCCCGCCGGGTGAAGTGGGCGAAAAAACTCTCGGCGCGCGAGGTCGGGAGACTGTAGTTTCGGCCGCATCGATTTGCCGGAACGGAAAATAATCGTTATCTTTGTTAGAAAGGTAAACCAGCCCGAACTCCTATGAAACAGACGACCTCGCTCCTCCGATACGGCCTGTTGTGGCTGCTGCTGCTCCCGGCCGTCGTGCGCGGTGCCGCACCCCAGACCGTGATCGAAAAGTACTCCACGCTCGACGGTCTGACGCACAACCGCATCTCGGATATCTACACCGACTCCGAAGGGTTCGTGTGGATCTGCACGTGGTACGGGGTCAGTCGTTTCGACGGCTATTCGTTCAAGAACTACTCGACGAAACCGGGCGACTTCTCGCCCCTTTCGCACAACCGGTTCCTGTCGGTGAGCGAGGATGCCAACGGCCACCTCTGGTTCACGACCTACAACCGCCATATCTATCGGTTCAACCGCTCCTCCGAGGAGTTCGAGGATCCGTTGCTGCTGCTCGCGGGCGTGGATGGCAAGCATTGCCGCACGACCCACTGCCTGCACGACGGGCGGGGCGGTACCTGGGTAGCCATTCCCGGGGTCGGACTGTTCTGCTTCGACGATGCCCGCGACGGCTCGCCGCTGCGGGTGAGGTGCCGCATCCACGAGCCGGCGCTGGAGGCCGGGGTGGAGACCCTTTATGTCGACTCTTCGGACAACGTTTGGGCAGCTGCGGACTCGGGCGAGCTCTACTGCATCCGTCCCGACGGCGCCATCGAACGGACGGCCGATCTGACCGATCCGGTTATCGACGTGACGGTGCTCGGCGAAAGCCTCTATTTCCTGACGGAATCCGCCGTCTACTGCCGGCCCGAAGCGAGTGCCGATCTGCTCCGCATGGAGGGCGGTACGGGCGACTGGACCGCCTTCGCCGCCGATCCGAAGAACAACGTGCTCTATGCCGGAACCCGCCGCGGCGAGCTTTTCAGCGCAGACCACTCCGGCCGTCGGCTGACTCCGGTCACCCCCCCCCGCGGGCCTCGCATCCAACGCATACGCTATCTGAAGACCGATTCGCACGGGCTGCTCTGGATCGCTACTCCCGAGGCGGGCATCACCCGCTACAGCCCCCGGACGAACGACTTCCGGCACTTCGAGCAGGAGCCCTACACGGTCTCCTATAACGTCGACACGCTGCCTGCCATCGCCGAGGGAAACGGCCGGCTGTGGATCAAGATGAACCGCTACGGATTCGGATACTATGACCGGGAGAGGGATCGGGTGGAGCCCTTCTACAACGACCCGGGCAGCCCCGACTGCCAGATGACCAACGCCGTCGTGCGGTTCAACGTGCAGGGCGACGTGCTGTGGCTGACGACCTACTACGAACGCGGCCTCCGGCGGGCCCTGATGATGGCCCAGCCGGCCGAGGAGATCCGGATCGACAGCCGTTTCGCTGACGAGATGTCGGGCGAGGTGCGGGCGATGATGACCGACCGGGCGGGGCGCGTATGGATGGGCACCAAGAGCGGCGAGCTGCTCTGCTATTCGGCCGACCGCAAACTGCTGTACAGTTATCCGGAGGGGGACGGTGAGCCGCTCGGGATGATCTACGCCCTGAAGGAGGATTCGCGGGGCGATATCTGGGTGGGAACGAAGGGGAACGGCCTCTACCGGTTGTGCCCCGGGGAGGGGCGGTACCGTTTCGCGGCCCACTACCGTCACGATCCGCGGGACGAATATTCGCTCGGCGACGATCAGATCTACTCGATCGAGGAGGATGATTTCGGCCGGCTCTGGTTCGCGACCTACGGCGGCGGTCCCAATCTGCTGGACCCCGCGGTGGAGGGGCGGTTCATCCATGCCGGCAACCAGCTGGTGCAGTATCCGCTCGACGAGGCGGACCGCATGCGCTGGCTGCTCAACGACGGAAACGGCCGCATGCTGGCCGCCACGGTCGACGGCCTGGTCGTGTTCGAACCGAAACGGAGTGTCAAGCAGATCCGGTTCAGCCAGATCCGCAAGGTGCCGGGCGACGCCTCGTCGCTGGGCAACAACGACATCATCCACATGACGCGGGACAGCCGCGGCCGGGTCTGGCTGGCTACCTACGGCGGCGGTCTGAACCGGATCGAGGGGTACGACGAGTCGGGTATGCCCCGTTTCCGCTACTACGATCAGAACGACGGCTTGCCGAGCAACATCTGTCTCTCGGTGGTGGAGGACCGCAACGGAAATATCTGGACGGCGACCCAGAACGCCGTCTCGCGCCTGGACGAGGAGCACAACTTCTTCATGAACTACCTCTACAACAATCCGGCGAACGTCGGGTTCAACGAGTCGGGGGCGCTGGCGTCGCCCTCCGGATCGATACTCTTCGCCCGCGGCAATCTGCTCTACGCCTTTTCGACCGACGACATGGCGGCCCGGCGCGAGGACAGCCGTCTGCGCTTCACCGGTTTCTGGGTGAAGAACCAGCCCGCAGGGATCGGTCCTTCGGAACCGCTGAAGGAGTCGGTGAGCCGCGTGGACCGCATCGAACTCAAATACAACTATTCGAATTTCCGCTTCGCCTTCGCTTCGCTGAACCATGCCCTGCAAAGCCAGATCAACTACATGTACCGGCTCGAGGGGTTCGACCCCGAGTGGAACCTGGCCGGGAAGTCCAACTGGGCCTCCTACTCCAATGTGCCGACGGGCCATTACAAGTTTCAGGTGAAGGCTTATGTGGGCAACGTCGCCGCGGCGGACGAGGGGCTCTCCGTGGATGTCGTCATTCTTCCGCCCATCTGGCTCACCTGGTGGGCCAAGTGCCTCTACATCTTGCTGGTCGGAGCCCTGCTGCTGGTCGCATGGCGGATCGTCGACTCCATGCAGCGCATGCGGCGCGAGTCGAAGATGGAGCAGGAGATGACCGACATGAAACTGCAGTTCTTCACCAACGTCTCCCACGAGCTGCGGACGCCGCTGACCCTGATTCTGGGCGGTATCGAGGACGTGCGCAAGCACGAGGAGCTGACGCCGCGCGGAGGCACCAGCCTGAACCTGGCCTACAAGAACGCCCGGCGGATGCTTACACTCATCAACCAGCTGCTGGATTTCCGCAAGATCGTCAAGAACAAGATGGAGCTCAAGATCGCCCGGGTCAATCTGGTCCAGCTGGTCGAGGATGCGATGGACGATTTCCGCGAGATGGCCTCGGAACGGCATATCGAACTGCTCTTTACGGTATCGAACCGCTCGATTCTGGTCTGGATCGACCTGGAGCGCATCGAGAGCGTGGTCTACAACCTGCTCTCTAACGCCTTCAAATTCACCCGCAACGGCGGCCGCATCGAGATGGTGCTGACGGTCAACGAAAGCGAAGGGTCGGTCTCGATGACCGTCCGCGACAACGGCATCGGCATCGCGAAGGAGCAGCAGGGCTCGATCTTCGAGCGCTTCCATCAGGCTTCGCGCTCCGTGGTGGGCGACATGAAGGGGTCGGGCATCGGACTGGCCCTGTGCCGGGAGATCGTGGCCCTGCATCAGGGAGAGATATCCGTGGAGAGCAAGCTGGGCGAAGGTTCGGCCTTCACGGTGAAGCTGCGGCTGGGCAACGCCCACTTCGGCATGGAGCAGATCGACTTCGGCGAGCTGCAGGGGGGCAAGAAGCCCGGCTACATGGTGAGCGACTATTCATCGGCCGAAAGCGAGCGGCGGACCGACGTCGTGCCCCCCGAGGATTCGCAGAAGATTCTGCTGGTGGACGACAATCGCGAGCTGCGGCTGTTCATGTACAACAGCCTGATCGAGAACTACCGCGTGGTCGAGGCCGAGGACGGCGTCGAGGCGCTGGAGGTGATCCGGCGCGAGATGCCCGACATCGTGGTCACCGACCTGATGATGCCCAACATGGACGGCATCGAGCTGATCGGCAACATCCGGCGCGACTTCTCGATCAGCCATATTCCGGTCATCATGCTGACGGCCAAGCACTCGCCCGACGAGCGGATCAAGGCGATGGAGTACGGAGCCGACGGCTATATCACCAAACCCTTCAGCATCGAGCTGTTGCAGGCGCGTATCGATAACCTGCTGACTCAGCGGCGAACTCTTTTCGAGAAGTTCTCTACGCAGTCGGCCCGCAACAAGGTGGTCGAGCTGAGCCCCAAGGACGTGGTGGTGACGGACCGCGACGAGGCCTTCATGAAGAATGTGATGGCCTGGCTGGGGGAGAATATCGAGAATTCGGATCTCACCATCGATCAGCTGGCGACCCACCTGGGGCTGGGCCGCACCACGATGTACAACAAGCTCAAGGGCTTGACGGGCAAGTCGCCCGTCGAGCTCATCAAGGAGTATCGCATCAACAAGTCGCAGTTGCTGCTGCGCACGGGGCAGTTCTCCGTCTCGGAGGTGGCCTATAAGGTGGGATTCTCCGACCCGGGCTACTTCAGCCGCTGTTTCCGCGAGCAGTTCAACATGTCGCCGGCGGAGTATCTGAAGAACCACAACCTGAAAAACGCACACGATTCGAAATAACCCGATTAAAACCGATATCATGAACAGGAAATTTTACACACTGCTCTTCTCCGTCGGACTGCTCCTCACGGCGTGCGGTCCGGCCAAAGGCCTGCTGGCGACCGGCGCGAAGCCGCTGTCGCTCCGGATGGCCGAGAGCGAAATGCTGCGCAACCCTTCGCCGACCACACTGGACGGCATCGCACCCGGCAAGGTGAAGTGGAACTACACAACCGGTCTGGAACTGCTCTCGCTGATGGACGCGGCGAAGGCCTACGACCGTCCGGACCTCTACGATTACGCCCTGAAATATTACGATACCATCGTGCAGGCCGACGGTTCGGTGCTCACCTACGCGAAGGAGAAGTACAACCTCGACCACATCTGCCCCGGACGACCGCTCTTCGAGATCTACGAGCGCACGGGCGAGGAGCGCTATCTGGCTGTGCTGGATACGCTCTACGCCCAGCTGCAGGGCCAGCCCCGCACCGCGGACGGCGGATTCTGGCACAAGCAGGTCTATCCCAATCAGATGTGGCTCGACGGACTCTACATGGCCGAGCCCTTCTATGCCGAGTACGTGCATCGCTTCGTCGCTACGCGCGACATCGCCTCGGCCGCCGAGCGAGAGGCCGACATCGCCCGTCAGTTCCTCACCGTGGCCCGCTATACTTACGATCCCGAAACGGAGCTCTACCGGCACGCCTGCGACGCTTCGCGCGAGATGTTCTGGTGCGACAAGACCACCGGCCAGACCCCGCACGCCTGGGGCCGCGCTATGGGGTGGTATGCGATGGCGATCGTCGAGACGCTCGACTATCTCTCGCCCTCCGAAGGGCGCGACGCCATGGTGGGGATCCTGAACCGTATCTACGAGGTGTTGCCCCGCTACGCCGATCCCGAGACGGGCATGTGGTATCAGGTGCTCGACGAGCCCCGACGCGAGGGCAACTATCTGGAGGCGACCGGATCGATCATGTTCGTCTACGCCCGGCTGAAGGCCATCCGCAAGGGGTGGCTTCCGGAGAGCGGACTTGCGGCCGCGTTGGCGGATTACGAACGCTTCGTGAAGCGCTTCGTAAAGGAGAACGAGGACGGAACGATTTCGATCACGGACTGTTGCGCCGTGGCCGGTCTGGGCGGCAAGAGCATGCGCGACGGTACGTTCGAATACTACATTTCGGAGCCCGTCATCGAGAACGACTGCAAGGGGGTAGGACCATTCATCTGGGCTTCGCTGGAGTACGAAAAGGCGAAGGGTATATTGCCTGAAAACCGTTATTAAAATAGTTGAGTAAATATAAATTTGCCGGTGTTTAAACCTTATCCCATTCATTCAGAGGGGATAAGGTTTTTTGTCGGGACGGGTTGCGTGATAAATTTTACCAGACAACTGATAAAATTTACAAGATTCCTTGTCGTATTCTGCCTACATTTGTATTATTGAATCAGGCACTTACGCGATATTTAATAAATATTTTAATTAACTCAAAACCAAACTAAAAACTTTTAACTATGACAGAGAAATTTTACTCTTTCACCAAAGCGCTGGTGCTTCGCGTAGCACTCGTTTTGGCGTTCGTTTCTTTGGCAGCCGGTGAGGTTTCGGCCCAGAGCCGTACCATTACCGGTACTGTTAAGGATTCGATGGGGCCCGTGATGGCCGCTTCGGTCGTGGTTGAGGGAACGACCGTCGGCGTGAGCACCGGAATGAACGGTGAATTCACGCTGCAGGTTCCCGCCTCCGCCAAGCAAATCAAGGTGAGCTACGTGGGCTACGACGATCAGGTCGTCGACCTGGTGGCTTCGAAAACGGTCTACGACATCACGCTCCGCGAAACCTCGACCGCGATGGACGAAGTGGTCGTCGTGGGTTATGCCACCGTGAAGCGCCGTGACGTCGTGGGTTCGGTCTCTTCGGTAAGCAGCGAAGCGCTGGCCCAGATGCCCGTCGCCTCGGTTTCGGAGGCCATGTCGGGCCGTATGGCCGGTGTGCAGGTGACCTCGACCGAGGGTGATCCCGACGCCGACATCAAGATCCGCGTGCGCGGTACCGGTTCGATCACGCAGGACAGCTCGCCGCTCTACATCGTCGACGGTTTCCCCGTGGAGAGCATCTCCGACATCCCGGCTTCGGATATCCAGTCGATCGACGTGCTGAAGGATGCCTTCTCGACCGCCATCTACGGTTCGCGCGGTGCGAACGGCGTTATCATCGTGACTACCAAGAGCGGCACTTCGGACCGCATCACGGTGAATTACAACCTCTACTACGGTTTCAAGAACATGGCCAACAAGAATGCGCTGGTTCCGCAGAACACCTACGACTTCGTCCGTACGCAGTACGAGTACGCCATGCTGAAGGGCAACCTGAGCAGTTACTACGAGAGCAACTACGGTCTGTGGGAGGATATGGACGTGTATGCGGGCATGCCCGGCAACGACTGGGTGGACCAGGTGTTCGGCCGCGAAGGCCGGGTGTTCGACCATAACATCTCGGTGGCCGGTGGCGGCGAGAAGTTCTCGTGGACGGCCGGTTATACCCACCACGACGAGAAGGCGATCATGATCGGCTCCGACTACAAGCGTAACAACTTGAGCTTCAAGGGTCAGTTCAAGCCCAACAAGCGCGTGTCGCTCGATTTCAACATCCGCTACTCGGATGTCGAGGTGACTGGTTCCGGCGCCAATGGTCTGAACGACCGCGGTTCGCAGTCGGGTAACTCGCGTCTGAAGAACGCCATCGTCTATTCGCCCATTCCGCGCAATGCCGCCATTGTGGACGAGGACAACCCGGACGATTACAACAACTACGTACACCCCGTGCAGGCCGTTTGGGACAACGACTCGCGCTACACCCGCACCACCTGGAATGCCAACGCCGCCTTCCAGTGGGAGATCGTCGATAATCTGCGTCTGCGTGTCGAGGCCGGTCTGGACGACTATCAGGAGGACCGCGACCGCTTCTACGGCGTATCGTCCTATGCTTCGCGCTACGCTTCGGCCGGCTATCAGAACCTGCCTCTGACCGAGTGGAACGGCACCTATCGCGAGAAGATCCGCAACACGAACACCCTGCAGTACGATTTCAAGGACCTGCTTTCGAAGGACCACAGCCTGAACATCCTGGCCGGTATGGAGTACCTGGTTACCCGTCAGAACAAGCGCACCACCGTCGTCGAGGGTTTCCCCGACTATTTCGGTTCGGAGATGGCCTGGAACTTCACCTCGTCGGGCGAGCACCCCTATCAGGTGGGCAACGTCTACTCGAACGACGACGTGCTCTTCTCGTTCTTCGGTCGCGTGAACTACGACTACAAGGGTAAATATATGGTGTCGGCCACGATGCGTGCCGACGGTTCGTCGAAGTTCGCCAAGGGCAACCAGTGGGGCTACTTCCCCTCGGCCGCCGCTTCGTGGCGTCTGTCGGGCGAGGAGTGGCTCAAGAACGCCGACTGGCTGGACAATCTGAAGATCCGCTACAGCTTCGGTACGGCCGGTAACAACAACATCCCCTCGGGTCAGACCAGCACCCTCTTCTCCGCTTCGCAGACCTCCTGGATCAGCCAGGGTCCCGTATACTGGAGCGCCGGTGCCGCCATGTCGAATCCCGACCTGAAGTGGGAGACCACCTATTCGCACAACATCGGTCTGGACTTCGGTTTCTTCCGCGGCCGTCTGAACGGTTCGGTCGAGGTTTACCAGTCCAACACGAAGGACCTGCTCATCAACTTCCCCATCACGGGCGGTTACTCGACCCAGTACCGCAACCTCGGTGAGGTCCGCAACCGCGGTATCGAGGTCACCCTGAGCTCGGCACTGGTGCGCAAGCAGAACTGGGGCATCAACTTCGACGCCAACATCGCCTTCAACGAGAACGAAGTCATGGATCTGGGCGGTCTGGACAAGATCACGGCCAGCGCCGGCATGTTCTCCACCGAGATCACCTACGACTATCTGGTGCAGGAGGGTCGTCCGCTGGGCGATATCTACGGCTACATCAACGACGGCATGTACACGATCGACGATTTCGACTACAACAACGGAACCTGGACCCTGAAGAAGGGCGTTGCCGACGCTTCGAAGGTGACGGGTATCGAGCACGTGCGTCCCGGTGCTCCCAAATACGTCGACGTGAACAACGACGGCAAGATCGATGCGGACGATATCGTCAACATCGGCAACGTGCAGCCCCTCTTCACCGGCGGTTTCTCGCTGACGGCTTACGCCTACGGCTTCGACTTCGCCGCCAACTTCACCTACTCGTACGGCAACAAGGTCTACAACGCCAACAAGATCGAGTTCTCGACCACGAAGACCACGCAGGGTCAGAACGCCCTGGAGAGCGTTTCGCCCGACAACCGCTGGACCAACATCGACTGGGAGACCGGCGAGCTGGTGAACGACCCCGAGCGTCTGGCCTCCATGAATGCCGGCAAGACCATGTGGGTTCCCTACTCGACCAAGCGCATCGCACAGAGCTGGGCCGTCGAGGATGCCTCGTTCCTGCGTCTGGCATCGCTGACCGTCGGTTACACCCTTCCCGAGAAGTGGACCAAGAAGATCCGTCTGAACCGCATCCGCGTCTACGCGACCGGTACGAACCTCTTCTGCTGGACCCCCTATTCGGGTTACGATCCCGAGGTGGATACCCGCCGTTCGAACCCGCTGACCCCCAACGTAGACTACTCGGCATTCCCGAAGAGCCGCTCGTGGGTATTCGGTATCAACCTTTCGTTCTAACCAAAGCAAATATTTCGAAATACTATGAAAAAGATATTATACAGAGCTTCCGCACTGCTGGTCGCAGCCGGTCTGATGACCTCCTGTCTGGACGAGGCGCTGGAGGTCGAGTCGCGGTCGTCGTTCGACGCGGCGAATGTATTCTCCACCTATCAGCTGGCCGAGTATGCCGTGATCGGTATCGGAGAGATCTACGCGCATACGAACTCCTACAACGCCCGTCTGAACCACATGTACGGCTATAACACCGATATCGAGCTCAAGATGGGTTCGAAGATCAGCGGGGCCAAGCTGGAGGAGTATACCCTTTCGGAGTACGATACCCAGATCAACAACAGCTCGCTGAACACCGGCAACAACGGTTACAACGAGATCATGATCGGTGTCGAGCGGGCCAATCTGGCTATCGCCGGCCTGCGCGAGCATGCCAACCTGAGCGACCCCAACATGGCCTACCTGCTGGGCGAGGCGCTGACCTACCGGGCTCTATACTATGAGGAGCTGATCAAGATGTGGGGCGACGTACCTCTGCACCTCACGCCGCTGACCTCGGAGGACCTCTACGCTCCGAAGACCGACCGAGACGACATCTATGTCGCCATTCTGGCTGACCTGGAGGAGGCTATCGGCTACCTCTACTGGCCCTTCGAGGCTTCGCAGACCCAGCGCGCCGACCGCATGAACAAGGCCTTCGCCAAGGGCCTCTACGCCCGCATCGCCCTGATGGCATCGGGCTACGCCTGGCGTCCCGATCCCGGCACCGTGGGTACGGGCAACTTCGGTTCGCTGCGCCTGACGACCAATCCGGCGCTCTCGAAGGCGGCTCTCTATCCCAAGGCACTGAAGCACCTGGAGGATGTGATCGCCAGCGGTACGCTCCAGCTGGATCCCAGCTACGAGCATCTGTGGCGTTCGTTCAACGACTTCTCGCACATGACCTCGCACGAGGTGATGTTCGTACAGCCCTTCGGCAACGCCCGCGGCCGCTGGAACTACGCTCACGCCTATCCCCACACCGCCAACTCGCCCTTCATCAAGGACAAGTCGGGCAAGGGCGGTCAGACCGGCGTCAACCCCACGCTGTGGTGGAAATACGAGAAGCAGGATGTTCGCCGCGATCTGTCGTGCGTCTTCATGCGCTGGAGCCAGGATGCCAACGACAAGGCCGGCGGCTGGGAGATGCGCAACGCCTCGAATTGCTATTTCGGCAAGTTCCGCTACGAGTGGATGATCGACTATCCCGGCGGTACGGGCGACGGCTGCAAGCCCATCGTGATGCGCTATGCAGATGTCTATCTGATGGCTGCCGAGATGGCCGCCTATCTGTCGGCTGCCGATGGCGGCGGTCTGGAGAAGGCCAAGGATCTGTTGGGCGAGGTGCGCCGCCGCGCATACGCCGGCAACACCGATATGGTGGATTCCTGGCTGGCTTCGCTGACGCTGGGTTCGGCTGTCGGCAACGACGATGCCGCCATCAGCGACTACCAGGCCGAGGGCACCATCATGAAGGCTATCATCGACGAGCGCGCCAAGGAGTTCGTGGGCGAGTTCCTGCGCAAGCAGGACCTGATCCGCTGGGGTCTGCTCAAGCTCAAGCTGGACGAGGCTTCGGACGACATGAAGTCGCTGGCCCGGATGACGGGCGACTATGCCGGCTACAAGGCCTACAGCGAGCTCAAGGATATCAAGGACAAGAGCGGCAAGAACGTGATCTACACGGCCGAGACCTATTATGTATACTGGCGCGAGAAGGGTCAGGGAATCGAGATCTTCGGTCTGGAGGCCGACCAGATCGGCAAGACCCCCGCGGACTACGTAAGCGAGGAGGACAACGGCGGCTGGGATCGTCTGGACTTCATCTCCGACGCGATCTTCTGCCCGGTAAGCTCGGACAAGCTCACGGCCGACACCTTCGCCGACGAGATGAATTTCCGCTGGAAGTACTTCTACAGCAACAGCTACAACGACCCCTATCCGCGTTCGGTATGGCCGCTCTTCGGTCAGAACCTGAGCAACAGCCAGGGCACGCTGGTGAACGACTACGGTTACGACAATTTATAATCGAAAAGAAACTATAAAGATATGAAAAGAATATTCAGAAATTTGATGTTCGGTCTCGCGCTCTGCGCCGGAGTGGGTGTCACGTCCTGTTCGTCCGATCTGGACGATCCGATGGATACGATCCCTTACAGCCGGGTGCTGACGCCGATGAACTTCGAGGCCGAAGTGGTTGCTTCCAAAGGTACCGACGTGACTTTCTCGTGGAGCGCCGTGCAGAATGCTTCCGCTTACGTGCTCGAACTTTTCGACGCGGTCGTAACCACCGAGCAGGGGCCCGACGGCAAGGACGTGGAGGTCTTCAATCCTCCCGTTTACGAGGCTGCCACCCCCGCACACTCCTTCGAGGTGGCTCCCGACCAGGTTCCCTATACGGTCGAGGGTCTCGATGTGGACAAGACCTTCTATGCCCGCGTCCGCGGCGTGAGCGGATCGGTCGGTGCGTCGCACTGGGCCTATCTGGTAGAGCCCGTCTCCACGTCGGCCGTCCGTCAGCTGCTGAATCCTGTCGTCGTCGCCCGTACCGCCTCCTCCGTGACGGTGGCCTGGGACGATGCCGAGGACAAGGGTGACCTGACCTCGATCCGTGTACTGGCCGTCGTTCCCGCCGAGGGCGAGACGGCCCGCACGATTGCCCTGACCGACGAGCAGAAGAGTGCCTGCGAGGTTACGGTGGACGGACTGGATGCCTGCCGCAACTACAAGTTCACCCTGCTGTTCGGCAAGTCGGGTTCGCGCGGTGTCGTAACCGCCTGGACTCGCACCGACACCGAGGGCATGAACGTGATCGACTCGGCCGAGGGCCTCTACAACGCCATCAACGGCGCTACCGGCGACGTGAAGCTGGTGCTGGCCTATAACGAGGGTGCGGTCTACGACATGTCGGCCTATGCCGTCGTGGGCAACGAGGGTCTTTACGAACCCTTCACCGTGGCCTGTAATCTCGCCATCTACGGCGAAGCTACCGGCGAGGGTCAGATGCCTGTCGTCAAGGGCTTCTCGCTGAAGACCGCTGCCGGCTGCGGCTCGCTCCATTTCGAGGAGGTCGTGCTGGACGGCGCCAACCTCTGCGGCGTGCTGGCTACGACCGGCGGTTCGAACATGACCGACGTCGAGTTCGTCAACATGGAGATGACGGGTTACGTGAAGGGTATCTGGTCGGGTGCCGACGGCAACAACGTGGACAACTTCCTGCTCGACGGCGTGTATGCCCACGACATCAACCCGAACGGCTCGGGCGGCGGCGACTTCATCGACGTCCGCGGCGGCGACTACCAGTCGATCGTACTGAAGAACTCCACGTTCTATGCGTCGGCCCGTTCGTTCCTGCGTATCTCGGAGGACAAGACCAAGGTGCTCGGCAGCGTTGAGCTGGCCAATTGTACCTTCAACAGCGTGACGACGACCATCTCCAGCTCCAACAACTCCGGTATCTTCCACATCCGCAAGGTTACGCCCGGCGCCTTCACGATGTCCAAGTGCGTATTCCTGAACATGAACAACGACAACGAGACCGAAAACGGCTTCTGGGTTCGTATGGCCCGCGACAACGCGGAGAACTTCGTTCCTTTCTGCTCGGGCAACATCTACTACAACGTAGGTCACCTGTACGCAGGCAAGAACGGCGATCAGAACACCTTCTTCCCCACCAAGTCCGTCAACCTGAACGGCGACCCCTTCACCGAGGCGCTGGCGCTGGCCGACGGCGGCATGATGCTCGCCGAGGATCCCTGCACCAACTCGATTGCCGGTAAGATGTATCTGAAGAACGGCGTGATCGCCGCCAATAAGGCCGGCGACCCCCGCTGGTGGGATGCCACGCAGCCCGTCGTGGTCCGTCCGACCGAGCTGACGACCGTCGTCGAGCCGACTGTCTGGGACTTCACCGACAAGACCAAGTTCTCGTCCGAGACCATCGAGACCAACCAGATCATCGAGAACATCCGCATCTATGCTCCCGCCGAGCTCGTCATGGCCGAGGGCGTGACCTTCGCATCGGCCGCTTCTGTCGACAAGCAGGGCCGTCCTACCTCCAGCGCGCTGGGTATCCGCGTGCAGGGTGTGGGCGCCGTCGAGGTGACCACCGTGGACGCCGGTTTCAACGCCGCCCTTCAGCTGGTGGTGGCCGGCGACCGCTATACGATGCTGGCCGACGGCAAAACCCACAAGGTGGTGCTGGGCGACCTGGTAGGCGAAAACGATATCTATCTGCTGGCCGGTTCGGCCGTCACCGTGACGAAGGTGGCCTGGACCGACGACCTCACCCCCGAGACCACGGTTTCGCAGCTGGCCGCTCCGAAGGTAACCCTCGACGTCGCTTCGCTCGACAAGGGTACCGAGCAGGCCGTGACCGCTTCGTGGGCCGCCGTGGAGAACGCTGCGACCTATGAGGTCAGCTTCAACGGCAAGAAGGTGGCCGAGACCGCCGAGACGAGCTATGTGCTGGACGCCGCAACGGTTGCTTCGCTGATCGTGGGCGAGTACGAGTTCTCGGTCGTTGCCAAGCCCGTGACGACCTCGAGCAAGTACAGCGCTTCGGAGGCCGGCACGGCCACCCTGAAGGTGAAGAAGGTGATCGTGGGCGGTCAGAAGACCGTTACCTGGAATTTCAACGACGCTTCGTTCGATGAGACGGCTGCCGCCATCGGCACGACCGACAATACGACGGCGGACGTAACCTATACGGTGGACGGCGTAGGGCTGAATCTGGTTTCGGGCGGCAGCAAGCTCAAGATCGAGACCCGTGCCTACAACGGTGTCGACAAGTGGCGCTGCTTCCGTACCGGCGGCAAGAGTTCGATGACCGGTGCGGCCATCTCCTTCACGGCGAAGGCCGACGGCGGTACGCTGGCCGTTACCGGTAAGAACCCGAGCGGCGGCGCTACCGAGACCACGGAGCTCAAGCTCGAGATCTACGTCAACGGTACGGCCGTGGGTTCGACGGCAGCCATCGTCGGCAAGGACTTCAATACGGCTGTCGAGCTCGATCTCGAGGGTAAGGTTCAGGCGGGCGATCAGGTGAATCTCATCACCGGCGGCGGCGTCAGCTTCGCCATGATGGAGTACACCTATGTCGATCCGAACGGCGGTCCGGTGCTGAAGGAGATGAACTGGAACTTCTCGGATGCAGGTTTCGATGCGATTGCTGCGGCAATCGGCTCGGACGGTTCGCTGACCGGCAACCAGACCTTCGACTGGGACGGCCTCCACTTCTGCATGGGCGGCAAGACCAAGTACGGCACCACCAAGATCAACGAGGTCGATACCCGTTTCATCCAGTGGGGCGGCAAGGGTAAGGTCGGCGAGCGCTCCTGCTCGTTTACGGCTCCCGCCGCCGGTACGCTGACCGTTGTAGCTTCGAACACGGGCAGCTCGCAGGACGACGCACGTATGGTGACCGTCAATATCAACGGCGTCGAGCAGAGCCAGATGGGCGGCGTGCCCTCGTCCGCTCCCGCGGCCGTGGTTTTCGAGCTGGATGACGTTGAGGCCGGAACCTCCGTGGAGATCTATCCTACGGGCAACGGTCTGCGCTTCTTCAGCGTGAAATACGAGTATTACGAGTAGGAGTCTTCTCCGATTTTCAGAGAGCGGGTGCCGGTTTCCGGCGCCCGCTCTTTTCTTGTCTGGCGGCAAAGGTGGGAAAAGGTCGGGGTGAATTGTTGAAAAAATCATATATTGTTTAATAAAATGAAACAGAGGTTTTGTCTTATTGAATCTTTGCTATTATATTTGCAAGGAGACAGATAAAAAGGTAACTATGAGGAGAGCGAAGAATTTACCGAGCCGATGTCCCGCCTGCGGAGGGCGGCTGCACGTCGCTTCGTTGCATTGTGCGGAGTGCTACACCCGGATCGAGGGCGATTACCGGCTGCCGGTCGTCCTGCAGCTTTCGCCGGCCGACCAGCAGTTCGTTCTCGACTTCGTGAAGGCGAGCGGTTCGCTCAAGGAGATGGCCCGGCTGCTGGAGTTGAGCTATCCAACCGTCCGCAACCGGCTGGATGATATTCTCGCCCGGATCGCGGAGGCCGAGTGCGAGGGGAGCGAAACAGAAACACAACCTTAAATTCGTTGAGATATGAAAAAGTGGATGAATCCTTTTGTGTACGTGTCGGGCGAGCGGTCGTTGGCATACGGTCTCGCCGTGACGATTCTGACTGCCATTCTGGCCTGGCAGTGCGATGTGCTGACGAACGGCGCGTTGTCGCTGGGCTACGGTCACGAACTGCTTTGGAAGGCGTTCGCCCGTTTGTTGATAGCCTGGGCGGCGGGTGCGGTGCTGCTGTACGTCTCAGCCCTTCTGCTGTCGGGATCGAGGATTCGGGGGATCGACGTGTTCGGCATGAATCTTCTGGCGCGCAGCCTTCCGTTCGCCGCCATGGTGCTGCTGACCGTGTGGATGGGACCTTCGCTCCGTCCCTTGCAGGAGGCGATGCTGTCGCAGAGCGCTTCGATGGCCGAACTGATCGAAGTCGGCCGGTCGTTCCGGGTGCTGGCAGGCTCTCTGCTCTCGTTCGCATGTCTCGTGTGGTACGTGGTCTGGACCTACCGGGCCTATGCGCTGTCGGCCAACCTGAAGGGGTGGAGGGCTGCGGTGAGCTACGTCGTCTGCATCGTGGCGGCGGATGCGGCGAGCCGCTATCTGCTGGCTTTGCTGTAGGCGAATCCGCCGCAGGCGAAGTTTGGCAGTGAATTTGCTTGGTTTCGTATCGAATAAAAAGTTCAAAGTTTTTCTGTCGTAGTAGTGGGTCCGGCGATGCAGATCGTCGGACCTTTTTGCGGACGAAGCGCCGCCGAAACCTTTTTTTCACTATCTTTGCCGGCATGAAGCTCACCTTTCTCGGAACCGGAACCTCGCAAGGGGTGCCCGTCATCGGGTGTCGCTGCCCGGTCTGCCGCTCGTCGGATCCGCGCGACAGGCGCCTGCGCACGGCTGCCATGGTCGAAGCGGGGGAGGTGCGGCTGGTGATCGACGCCGGCCCCGACTTCCGCTACCAGATGCTCCGCACCGGGGTGCGGCATATCGACGCCATTCTGCTGACCCACGAGCATAAGGATCATATCGGCGGGCTGGACGACGTGCGGGCCTTCAATTTCGTGGACTATCCCGTCATCCACCGGATCGACATCTATGGCACGGAGCGGACCCTGAAGGCCGTGCGGCGCGATTTCAGCTACGCCTTCGCGGCGGAGAAGTATCGAGGTGTTCCCGAGCTGGAATTGCGCGAGATTGACCCGCAGTCCCCTTTCCGGGTGAAGGGGATCGAGGTGATTCCCGTGTCGGGCCGCCACTCGTCGCGTTTCGAGGTGACCGGATACCGGATCGGCGGGCTGGGCTACCTGACCGATTTCAAGACCATCGGGCCGGAGGAGGTCGCGAAGCTGCGCGGCGTGGATACGCTGGTGGTGAATGCCCTGCGGCAGGCGCCCCACGACTCCCACTTCTCGCTCGGCGAGGCGCTGGAGCTGATCCGCGAGGTGCGTCCCCGCGCCGCCTACCTGACCCATCAGTCGCACGACATGGGTCTCTATGCCGATCTGGAGCCCCGGCTGCCCGAGGGGGTGCGGTCGGCTTACGATACGTTGCAAATCCAAGTGAAAGAGTAGATATGAAGAGATTCGACAACAAAACGGTCGTCGTAACCGGAGCTTCGTCGGGAATCGGCGAGGCGCTGGCGCGCGAATTCGCTGCGCGGGGCGCCAACGTAGTGCTGGGTGCCCGCAGCGCCGACAAACTGGAACGGATCACGGCCGAAATACGCGCCACGGGAGCGCAGGCCGTCTGCCGGGCCGTGGACGTGGTGAAGCCCGAGGAGTGCGAGCGGCTGATCGGGGCGGCCGTGGAACATTTCGGCGGCATCGACGTGCTGATCTGCAACGCCGGCCTCTCCATGCGCGCCGTTTTCGACGATGTGGAGCTCGACGTGCTGCACCGGCTGATGGATGTCAATTTCTGGGGTACGGTCAACTGCTGCAAGTACGCCCTGCCTTGGCTGCAGCGGTCAAAAGGGTCGGTCGTCGGCATCTCGTCCGTAGCGGGTCTGCACGGCCTGCCGGGCCGCACGGGCTATTCGGCTTCGAAATATGCCATGACCGGATTTCTGGAGACGCTGCGGATCGAGAACTTGAAGAAGGGGCTGCACGTGATGATCGCCTGTCCGGGATTCACCGCTTCGAACGTGCGTTTCTCGGCCCTGACGGCCGACGGCTCGCAGCAGGGCGAGACCCCTCGCAACGAGGCCAAGATGATGACCTCGGCCCAGGTGGCCCGCATCGTGGCCGATGCTACTGCGCGCCGCAGGCGGCTCTGCCTGATGGAGGCCGAGGGGCGCGCCACCCACTTCATCAAGAAGTTCGCGCCCGGATTTCTCGATCGGGCCTTCTACTGGGTCATGTCCCGCGAACCGGACAGCCCTTTCAAATAGTCTGTCCGCCGAGGTCCGAATCTGCCGTTTTGTCTGTCAAAATGGCAGATTTTTTCGTGTTTGGCAGAGACCTGACGGCCGTTTCATGCCGAAAACGGTTGCTGCGGCATGAAAAAACGTTTGGTATAACCTTTGATTGAATAGAGGGCGTAGCGTCGGAAGACGAAAACAGGAAAAAGAAAAATAAACAAATAAAACCGAAAAGAATTATGGGAAAGATTATTGGTATCGACCTCGGTACGACGAATTCGTGCGTATCGGTCATGGAGGGCAGCGAGCCCGTGGTTATTCCGAACTCGGAGGGTCACCGCACGACCCCTTCGGTCGTGGCCTTCACCGAGGGCGGCGAGCGTAAGGTGGGCGATCCGGCGAAGCGTCAGGCGATCACGAACCCCAAACGCACGGTCTTCTCGATCAAGCGTTTCATGGGCGAGACCTACGACAAGGTGGAGAACGACATCAAGCGTGCTCCCTATGCCATCGTGCGCGGCGACAACAACACTCCCCGCGTGGATATCGACGGCCGCCAGTACACCCCGCAGGAGATTTCGGCCATCGTGCTCCAGAAGATGAAGAAGACGGCCGAGGATTACCTGGGTCAGGAGGTGACCGAGGCGGTTATCACCGTGCCGGCCTACTTCTCCGACTCGCAGCGTCAGGCTACCAAGGAGGCGGGCGAAATCGCCGGCCTGAAGGTGCGCCGCATCATCAACGAGCCGACCGCCGCCGCTCTGGCCTACGGTCTGGACAAGAAGGACAGCGATATGAAGATTGCCGTGTACGACCTGGGCGGCGGTACGTTCGATATCTCGATTCTGGAACTGGGCGATGGCGTGTTCGAGGTGAAGTCGACCAACGGCGATACGCACCTGGGCGGCGACGACTTCGACCACGTGCTGATCGACTACATGGCCGAGGCCTTCAAGGCCGAACACCAGATCGACCTGCGTCAGGACCCGATGGCCCTGCAGCGTCTGAAGGAGGCTGCCGAGAAGGCGAAGATCGAGCTCTCGTCGTCGACCTCCACCGAGATCAACCTGCCCTATATCATGCCCGTGAACGGGATTCCCCAGCACCTGGTGATGACCCTCACGCGTGCCAAGTTCGAGCAGCTGTGCGACCATCTGATCCGCAAGACGGTCGAGCCCTGCAAGCTGGCCCTGCGCGACGCCGGCCTCTCCGCATCGCAGATCGACGAGGTGATTCTGGTGGGCGGCTCTACCCGTATCCCCGCCATTCAGAAGATCGTGGAGGAGTTCTTCGGCAAGGTGCCCAACAAGAGCGTCAACCCCGACGAGGTGGTGGCCGTGGGTGCCGCCATTCAGGGCGGTGTGCTCACCGGCGAGGTGAAGGACGTGCTGCTGCTCGACGTGACCCCGCTGTCGCTGGGTATCGAGACGCTGGGCGGCGTGATGACGAAGCTCATCGACGCCAACACCACCATCCCGACCCGCAAGTCGGAGGTATTCTCCACGGCGGCCGACAACCAGCCTTCGGTGGAGATCAACGTCTGCCAGGGCGAGCGTCCCATGGCACGCGACAACAAGTCGATCGGCCGCTTCCACCTGGACGGCATTCCCGCCGCACCGCGTGGCGTGCCGCAGATCGAGGTGACCTTCGATATCGACGCCAACGGTATTCTGAACGTTTCGGCCAAGGACAAGGGCACGGGCAAGGAGCAGAAGATCCGCATCGAGGCTTCGTCGGGTCTGACCGAGCAGGAGATTCAGCGCATGCGCGACGAGGCCAAGGCCAACGAGGAGAAGGACAAGGCCGAGAAGGAGCGCATCGACAAGATCAACGCCGCCGACTCGAATATCTTCGCCACCGAGAAGCAGCTCAAGGAGTACGGCGACAAGATTCCGGCCGATAAGAAGGCCGCCATCGAGGGGGCGCTGACCAAACTGAAGGAGGCGCACAAGAACGCCGACGTGGCAGCTATCGACGCCGCGATCGCCGAGCTCAACACTGCCTGGCAGGCCGCTTCGCAGGACATCTACGCCCAGCAGGCGCAGCAGCAGCAGGCCCAGGCCGATCCGAATGCCGGAGCCCAGCAGGGGGCCGGTCAGCAGAACGGCGGAGCCCAGCAGCCCGAGGACGTCGAGTTCGAGGAGGTGAAATAACGGAAATCCCTTTTCCGACGAAGGGAGACGCTCCGCATCGGAGTTTCTCCCTTTTTTTCATTCCGGGTGGCCGGCAGCGGATAAATTATTCGAAAAAGAGGTGAAAAAATTTGGTGAACCGCTTTTTTTTCGTAACTTTGATAACGAAGAATTAACCTATTAAATCGAGAGGATATGATTATCACATTTAACGAATTGCGCCGTATCAAGGACAAGTTGCCCAGCGGCAGCTCGCAGCGCATTGCAGATGAGTTAGGTATCGATGTAGAGACCGTCCGCAACTATTTCGGCGGCAAGCATGATGCGAAGGAGGGGGCAGGCGTTCATTTCGAGCAGGGTCCCGACGGGGGTGTGGTTACGTTGGACGATACGGCCATTCTCGATGCGGCCATGCGTATTTTGAACGAGGGCAAATAACTCCGTTTTACTTTCGTCTTAGACCGGAGCGGCGAACCGCTCCGGTTTTTTTTCGTGTCGCCCGGCCGCGCCTTCGTCCGCGGAACGAAAATGCGGAAAATTCGAATGTTGGACTGCCTTTTTTAGGCATAACTTTTTCCCGTTCTCTTTTGCTGTTCCCGCTTTTTTTTCTATCTTTGTGCGCTTATAGACCTTATTGTGTCCGTAAGCGAACTTTTATTGACACGAAAACAATAAAAAATAACAACAAATTTTTAACGCAAAATGCAAAGTAAAGGAGCAATTAAATTGGTTGCGGTGCTTCTGGCGCTGGCCTGCGTCTTCCAGCTTTCGTTCTCGTTCAAGACACGAAGCGTGGAGAAGGCCGCCGAGAAGTATGCCGCAGGGTATGAGGTTGAGGTGCGCGACTCGATGGTGCGCCACTATCTCGATTCGCTGGAGAATCAGCCGGTCTACAACCTGGGATTCCAGGCCTACACCTACAAGGAGTGCAAGGAGAAGGAGATCAACCTCGGTCTGGACCTGAAGGGCGGTATGAACGTCATGCTGGAGGTTCAGGTCGGCGACGTTGTGAAGGCGCTGGCCGGCGAGAGCCAGAACGATCCCGCTTTCGAGGCTGCCATCGCAGCTGCCAAAGAGGCGGAAAAGAGCGGCGAGGGCGATTTCATCGGAGCTTTCGTCAAGGCGTTCAAGGCCAATTCGAACGGCGCTTCGCTGGCCTCGATCTTCGTGAGCCCCGATAGGAAGGATATCAACCCCAACAGCACCGACAGCGAGGTCGAGAAGATCCTGCGTCAGGAGACGAGCGACGCCATCGACGCTTCGTTCAACGTCCTGCGCAGCCGTATCGACCACTTCGGCGTGACGCAGCCCAACATCCAGCGTCTGCCCAACTCGAACCGCATTCTGGTCGAGCTGCCCGGCGTGAAGGAGCCCGAGCGCGTGCGCAAGCTGCTTCAGGGTACCGCATCGCTCGAGTTCTGGACGACCTACAACGGTGTGGAGTTGCATCCCGCTCTGGCCCGTGCCGACGAGCTGATCCGTCAGCTCAACAGCGAGGAGGAGCAGGCTGCCGAGATCGTCGAGTCCGAGGAGACGGCCGCCGAGACCCCGGCCACCGATCTGGTGGAGGAGGTTGCCAAGGCTACCGAGGTCACCGAGGAGGAGGTCGCTGCCGCTGCGACGATCGATCCGAAGCGCAATCCGCTGCTGGCTCTGCTCAACCCGCAGTTCGCCGGCGGAGCCGTGATCGGTGCCGCCTATGCAGCCGACATGCCGGCCGTAGACCGCTATCTGGCGATGCCGCAGGTGCGCGAGCTCTTCCCCGCCGACGTACAGTTCAAGTGGGCCGTGAAGGGCGATCCGCAGATGGACGGCCGCTTCGCGCTCTATACCATCAAGGTGGAGTCGGCCGACGGCAAGGCTCCGCTGGACGGCAGCGTGGTCGTCGACGCTCGCGAGAGCTATGCCGAGCGCGGTGCCGAGGCTCGCGTCTCGATGAACATGAACTCCGAGGGCATGCAGGAGTGGGCCCGCCTGACCGGCGAGAACGTCAATCGCTGCATCGCCATCGTGCTGGACGGCTACGTCTATTCGGCTCCCGTGGTGCGCGGCAAGATCGAGGGCAGCTCCGAGATCTCCGGCAACTTCACCATCCAGGAGGCGAAGGACCTCGCCAACGTGCTGAAGTCGGGTAAGGTGCCCGCTCCCGCACGGATCATTCAGGATACGGTCGTCGGTCCGTCGCTGGGCCAGGAGTCGATCAATGCCGGTCTGCTCTCGTTCGCCATCGCCTTCCTGCTCGTGCTGCTCTACATGGGTCTGTTCTATAAGTCCGCAGGTTGGGTGGCCGACTTCGCACTGCTGACCAACGTCTTCCTGCTGATGGGCTTCCTCGTCTCGTTCGGCGCCGTGCTGACTCTGCCGGGTATTGCCGGTATCGTGCTGACGATGGGTATGGCCGTCGACGCCAACGTGATTATCTACGAGCGTATCAAGGAGGAGCTCCGCGGCGGCAAGGGCCTCGGCTCGGCCATCAAGGACGGTTTCTCGAACGCCTACTCGGCCATCATCGACGGTAACCTGACGACCATCATCACCGGTATCGTCCTCTTCATCTTCGGTACGGGTCCCGTTCAGGGCTTCGCCACCACGCTGATTATCGGTATCATCACCTCGCTCTTCTGCTCGATCTTCATCACCCGTCTGGTGCTGGAGTGGATCGTCGGCAAGTGGGGTTCGATCAGTTTCTCGCGCAAGTGGTCGGAGAACTTCCTCGCCAACGTCAAGTTCGACTTCGTGGGCAAGCGCAAGATCTCCTATATCGTTTCCGGTACGGTGATCGTCCTGTCGCTCGTCTCGTTCGCCGTCCGCGGCCTCAACCTGGGCACCGAGTTCACCGGCGGCCGCGCCTACACCATCCGCTTCGACAAGCCCGTGCAGGCCGAGGACGTGCGCGCCGCACTGGACGGAGCCTTCGTCGACGGCGATGCCGCTTCGGTGAGCTGCGAGGTGAAGCAGTACGGTTCCGAGAACCAGATGCGCATCGTGACGCAGTACAAGTTCGACGATACGTCGGAGGAGACCACGGCCGAGGTCGACGAGATCATCTACAACGCCCTCAAGCCGCTCTACTCCTACGATATCTCGTTCGACAGCTTCCGCTTCACGCAGGATGACCAGAACGGTATCATCTCGGCCGACAAGATCGGTCCCTCGATTGCGAAGGACATGACCTGGAACGCCATCTACTCGGTGCTCTTCTCGCTGCTGGCTATCGGTCTCTACATCGCTTTCCGCTTCAAGAAGTGGCAGTGGGCTACGGGCGCCACGCTGGCGCTGGCCCACAACTCGATCGTGGTGATCGGTCTCTTCTCGATCTTCTACGGTCTGATGCCCTTCGCGCTGGAGGTGAACCAGGCCTTCATCGCCGCCATCCTGACCCTGATCGGCTACTCGATCAACGATACGGTGGTGATCTTCGACCGTATCCGCGAGTACATCACGCTCTATCCGAAGCGCAATTTCCGCGACAATATCAACAACGCCATCTGTTCGACCTTGTCGCGTACCATCAACACCTCGGGCACGACGCTGGTGACCTTGCTGGCTATCTTCCTCTTCGGCGGCGAGACCATCCGCGGCTTCATCTTCGCCCTGCTGGTCGGTGTCATCGTCGGTACCTACTCTTCGGTATTCGTCGCAACGCCTATTGCCTACGACCTGATGTCGAAGAAGGAGACGGACGGAAAGGAGTAAAAAACCGGATCATCCGAATAAAACGGACTGCCGCTTGCGGTAGTCCGTTTTATTTTTTTAACTTTGCGGGAAAGATTTGGATTTTTCGACTATGGAAACATTTCTCCGGTGGCTGCACCGTTACGTATCGCCGGTCTTTCTGGTGATGCTCGTCGCTTCGTTCATCCTCTGGTATATCGCGAAACTGAGCTATACCTACACGACCGAATATGTCGTCTCGATCAATACGGACGGTGAAAAGTACAAGGTGGCCTGCATCTTCGAGGGGGTGGGGACCAATCTGGTGAGCTACCACACCAGCCTGGGCAAGTCGGTGAAGATCCCGCTCTCGGAGCTCAAGTACAAGAAGTCGCGCGAGGAGGGGCACGAGGGGATGCTCATCATCGACCCCCAGTCCCTGCAACACGCCATCGCGGTTCGCTTCAGCGATGTGAAGGTCTCCTCGATCGGGGCCGTGCCCGAAATACCCGTCCCCGAGAATCATGATTAAGGTCGGCATCACGGGAGGGATAGGCAGCGGCAAATCGACGGTTTGCCGCCTTTTTGCCGCTTGCGGCGCGGCGGTTTACGACTCGGACCGCGAGGCGAAGCGGCTGATGAACGACGATCCCGACCTCCGGGCGCGGATCGTCGCGGCGTTCGGCGGGGAGTGTTATACGGCGGAGGGGCTGAACCGCCCGCGTCTGGCGCAGGAGGTCTTCGGACACCCCGAGCGGCTGCGGCGGCTGAATGCTATCGTACACCCGGCCGTCATCGCCGATTTCCGGGCGTGGGCCGGACGTCAGTCGGGCGACTATGTAGTGCTGGAGAGTGCGATTCTCTTCTCGTCGGGGCTGGACCGCGAGGTAGACCGGACGGTCGCCGTGCTCGCCCCCGAATCCCTGCGCATCGGGCGGACCTGCCGCCGAGACGGGGTGGACGAAGCGGCCGTGCGCAGCCGGATGGCCGCTCAGGAGAGCGACGATTTTCTGCGTGAACGGGCGGACTACTGCCTGGTGAACATCGTGGAGGCCGATACGCAGGCGGCCGTCGAACAACTGGATAAACTTTTCCGACATGAATCCCGAAATACTTGACCTGACCCGCCCCCGGGTGATGGCCATCGTCAACGTCACCCCCGATTCGTTCTACGCCGGCAGCCGGACCTTTACTGCGGCGGAGATCGAGCGCCGGGCGATGACGGCAGCCGACGAAGGGGCCTATATGCTCGACATCGGGGGCTACTCCTCGCGACCCGGAGCCGATGACGTCTCCGCGGAGGAGGAGTTCTCCCGCGTGGCGCGGGCGCTGGAGGTGATCCGCCGCCGGCTGCCCGCCATGCCGGTCTCCGTCGACACGTTCCGGGGCGAGATCGTCAGACGGGTCGTCGCCGAATTCGGTGCGGTCGTCGTGAACGACATCTCGGCCGGAGGGCTGGACCCGGCTATCGTCGATGCGGCAGCCGAGCTGCAGCTGCCCTACATCGCCATGCACATGCGCGGTACGCCGGCGACCATGCAGCGCCTGACGGAATATGCCGACGTGGTGGGCGACGTGGTCGACTACTTCCGGCTCCGCCTGAAGGAGCTGCGCGGGAAGGGAATCCGGCAGATCGTGCTCGACCCCGGATTCGGATTCGCCAAGACGCTGGAGCAGAACTACGAACTGCTGGGCGGGCTGCACCGGCTCTGCGGGCTGGGCTGTCCGGTGCTCTCGGCGCTCTCCCGCAAATCTATGATCTATAAGACGCTGGACTGTACGCCGGCCGAATCGCTGGCCGGGACCGTTGCGCTGGGTTGGGAGTCGCTGCGGCAGGGGGCCTCGATGCTCCGGGTGCACGACGTGAAGGAGGCGGTCGACACGGTGCGCATTTTTGAAATCTTTAATCGCGAAAGGAATGATTAAGGCGCTCGATATCCATAAGAGTTTCGGACGGCTGGAGGTCCTCAAGGGGGTCTCGCTCGAGATCGCCCGCGGCGAAGTGGTCTCCGTCGTGGGGGCCAGCGGAGCCGGCAAAACGACGCTGCTGCAAATTCTGGGGACCCTATCGGCGGCCGACAGCGGCCGGCTGACGATAGACGGCTGCGCCGTGAACGACCTGAAGGACAAGGCGCTGTCCCGATTCCGGAACGAGAAGATCGGCTTCGTGTTTCAGTTCCACCACCTGCTGCCCGAGTTCACGGCGCTGGAAAATGTCTGCATCCCGGCCTGGATCGGGGGCGCCTCGCGCGAGGAGGCCGAGCGGCGTGCCGGCGAACTGCTGGAGCTGGTGGGACTCTCGGACCGCCGCAGCCACAAGCCCTCGCAGCTCTCGGGCGGCGAGCAGCAGCGGGTCGCCATCGCCCGTGCTCTGGTCAACTCGCCGGCGGTTCTGCTGGCCGACGAGCCTTCGGGCAACCTCGACTCGCGCAACCGCGACGAGATACACCGCCTCTTTTTCGATCTGCGGGATCGGCTGGGGCAGACTATCGTGATCGTCACCCACGACGAGGGGCTGGCCGCCATGGCCGACCGCAGGATCGAGATGCGGGACGGAAAAATCGTGGAGTAGATGGAGCACGGGGAGCTGTTCGAGTTGCTGGAGGGGCTTTACGACCGTTACAACCGTCCCGAGTTCATCGCGGACGACCCCGTTTCGGTGCCTCACGGCTTTACGGAGCGGGAGGATATCGAGATCGCCGGTTTTCTCGCCGCTACGATTGCCTGGGGGGCTCGCCCCGTCATCGTCCGCAACGGCCGGCGGATGATGCACTGCATGGACGATGCACCGGCCGCGTTCGTCCGCTCGGCGTCGGAGCGGGAGCTGCACCGGTTCGCCGGATTCGTCCACCGCACTTTCAACGGCGGCGATCTGCTGGACTTCATCCGGGCCCTGCGCGGTCTTTGCGAACGGTTCGGTTCGCTGGGCGGCTATTTCGAGAGCCGCTATCGGGAGCTGGGGAGCATTCCGGCCCTGCTGGCCGATTTCCGGCGCGAATTCTTCGCCTGCGATCATGCGCCGCGCTGCGAGAAGCACCTCTCCTCGGTGGAGCGGGGAGCAGCTTGCAAACGGCTGAACATGTTTCTGCGTTGGATGGTGCGCCGCGACGGCCGGGGCGTCGACTTCGGTCTCTGGCCGTCGATCCCCATGTCGGCCCTCTATCTGCCCCTGGACCTCCACTCCGGCAACATGGCTCGCGAACTGGGGCTGCTGAACCGTCGGCAAAACGACTGGCGGGCTGTCGAGGAGGTGACGGCCGCTCTGCGGAGGTTCCACGCCGAGGATCCCGTGCGTTACGATTTCGCCCTCTTCGGGGCGGGGATATCCGGAATGCTCAAACCCTGATCGCTATGTTCCGATTCAAACAGTTCTCCGTCGGGCAGGACCGGTGCGCCATGAAGGTGGGCACGGACGGCGTTTTGCTCGGTGCCTGGACCCCCGTGCGGGATGCGGACCGGCGGGTGCTCGACGTGGGCACCGGTACCGGTTTGATTGCGCTCATGCTGGCCCAGCGGACGACCGCGGCCCGTATAACGGCGCTCGACGTCGATCCGGACTGCGTGGGGCAGGCGCGGGAGAATGCCAACGCCTCGCCCTGGGGCCATAGGATCGGGACCGTCTGTTCGCCCGTTCAGGAGTTCGGGGACGGGCCGTTCGACCTGATCGTCTCCAATCCGCCGTTTTACGACAACTCCCTGCCTTCGCCGGATGCCGCCCGCACGACGGCGCGGCACACCGCATCGCTCCCCTTCGTCGATCTGCTCGATGCGGTCGACCGTCTGCTGGCGCCGGACGGACGCTTCGCCGTCATCCTGCCGGCCGAGGAGGCGCGCCGGTTTCGGATGCTGGCCGCTCGGTCGCTGTGGCTCACGGCCCGGACCGACGTGCGGACCACGCCCCACAGCGGCGTGAGGCGGTCGCTGATGCTCTTCGGACGCCAGCCCTCGGAGTGCTTTCCGCAGACCGCCGTGCTGACCGTGCAGACGGCGCCCGAATGCTTCACGCCCGAATACCGGGCCCTGACGTCCGATTTTTATCTGAAATTTTGATTTCGTGCGAAATAATCGTACATTTGTCTGTATAATAGAAATCGTGAAGAGATGAAACGAATCGTTTTACTCGGCAGTTTGCTGCTTTCGGCCTGCATGCTCTCGGCGCAGAGCCGCTATGTGGAGATCGAGGGGCTTCAGGAGCGTGACGGAGGCATGGTCTACAACCGTCCCCATACGACGCTGGCCGTCGATCTCACCGTCGAATGCGAAACCGTGAAGGCGGGGCCCTATGCCCGTTATGCCCTGAAATACCTGGGACTGCGCGCCCCCTTCTCCGACAAGACGATCCATACGCTTCGCGGAGCCGATGTCGCGCTGTTCGACGAGAACGGATTCGTCGCCGCACCGCTGGCGGCGGACGAAAGCCGCACCGTCTCCTACGGCGACGAGGGGGGCGAATTCGCCGTGCTTTCCGTCGACCGCACCGAGATCATCCAGCCCTCGGCCGAGCAGGCTGCCGAGCAGGCCGCCAACCGCATCTTCGCGCTGCGCCGCAGCCGGCTGGACCTGATTACCGGCGAGGCGGGCGAAAATGTCTTCGGCGAGGGGCTTAAGGCCGCTCTGGCTGCAATCGACAGTCAGGAGCAGGCGCTGCTGGAGCTCTTTCTGGGCAAGCGCACCGTGACGACCGAGACCCGCCGGGTGCTGGTTGCTCCGCGGCCGGCCGAGCGCCGCTATATCGTCGCCCGCTTCAGCGAGAGCGACGGACTGCTCCCCGAGAGCGACCTCTCGGGCGAGATGATTCTGCTGGAGATCACCCCCGGCGAGCCGTTTGCGATAGAGGCGGCTCCCGAGAAGAGTTCCGATGTTGTCGTGTGCCGCGTGGCTGCCCCCTCGGTCTGTGCCGTGCGGACGGGAAACAGCCTGCTGGCCGAGCGGACGCTGCCGCTGTTCGAGTTCGGCACTTCGGTGCGCGTGCAGCTGCCGCGTCGTAAATAGACCGGGCTATGGCAGACCATACCTCCCGAATGACCGCCCTGCTGGGGCGTCTGAGACGCGAAATGAACGGCGCCGTCGTCGAGGCGATGGAGCGGGCCGGCGTGAAGGGGATGCTCAATTACGGTGTGAGCATCCCGACGATCCGGGCCATCGCCGCCGAGGCGGGGCAGGACCACGCTTTTGCCCGTTTCCTCTGGCTTCAGCAGGTGCGGGAGCTCCGGATGGCGGCTCTTTCGATTGCCGATCCGGGCTCCGTTACCCCCGATGACCTCGATTTCTGGCTCTCCGGAGAGCCCACGCTCGAACTGCTCGACGAACTGGCCTTGCGGCTGTTGAGCCGGTGCGGCGGCGAAGTGTCGCAGGCATTGTCCGACCGCTGGCTGACCGAAGGATCGTCGCAGGCCTGTTATGCGGCCCTGATGGCGCTGGCCCGTATCCGGGCCGGCCGACCCGACGAGACGGCGGCCCGTGCCGCCGGTGCGCTGCTCCGGTTTCCCGACGACCGCAACATCGCCCGGGCGGCGGTCGCCTACGGCTGTTCGATCGCCTCGGAGCCCAGTTTCGCCGGCTGGCTCCGGCTTCTGCCCGACAACGAGGCGGGCCGCTTCGTGCGCGGAGAGCTCGAGTTTCTGCTCGACTGACCTCCGTTATCCGTAGATCTCGATCCAGCTCCGGTTGGCGCCTGCATAGGCCGCCAACGCCTTTTCCGTGTATTCGATCGTGCGCCGCAAGCCTTCGACCAGTCCCGTCTGCGGCTTCCAGTTCAGCTCCTGGGTGGCTGCCGAGAGGTTGGGATGGCGGCTGCGGGCATCGCCGAAGCGCACGCCCACGTGGTTGATATGCGACCGGCTGCCGGTCAGCTCTACGATCTTCTCCGCCAGCGCCCGAATCGTGATCTCCGTGTCGCCGCCCAGATCGACCGTGCGCAGGGCCGGGTCGGGAGCTGCACCCATCAGGGAGATCAGTCCGTTCACGATGTCGCCCACCCAGCAGAAGGTGCGCAGCTGTTCGCCGCTGCCGAAGATGGTGATGGGGCGGTTCTGGAGCGCCGCGGAGATCATGCGCATCACGACGCGGCGGTCGTTGACATCTGCCCCCGGGCCGTAGACGTTGAAGATGCGGGCGATGCGGGCATCGACGCCGTATTCGTTGAAGTAGGCGTGGTGGATCATCTCGGCGGCGCGAATCCCTTCGCCCGAGGCGCTCTGGGCGTTCCGGGGGTCGAATTCGATCCGCGGGTTGGGATTATAGACGGCGCTCGACGAGGCGTAGACCACCTTGGCGAACTCCGCACGGGCGTTTTCGAGCGTGTTGATCGAACCTTGGAGGTAGGTTTTGAAGGCCTCGACGGGCAGCTGCCGGTCGTAGTTGAGCCGGACGGGCGCGCAGAGGTTGTAGATCTCGTCGCAGCGGATAGTGAAGGGGCTGACGACGTTGTGACGGACGTAGTGGAGATTTCCGTGTTGCTCCCAGTCGCGCAGCAGCGGCGATGCGGAGAGTTCGCGCGTGTCGACGCAATAGACCTGGTCGCCTCGGTCGAGAATCTTTTTGCAGAGGTGGGTGCCGATCAAACCCACTCCGCCCAGGATGACAACTTTTTTTTGCATAGGACAGGTGTTTTACCGGTTCTCCCATGCAACAAATTTGCCGTTCAGACCGTATCGTCGGAGAAAAGTGCGCGCGGCAATTGGTCGATCCGGTGGATGCGGACGACTTCGATTCCCCGCGGCGCCCGGATGTTGTCGCCCAGAAATCCGGAGACCACGATCCGTTTGAAGCCGTGACGTGCCGCCTCGCCGATCCGCTGTTCGGTGCGGGGTGCGGGGCGAATCTCGCCCGACAGCCCCATCTCGCCCGCGCAGCAGACCCCCTCGCGAAGGGGCCGGTCGTAGTAGGAGGAGATGACGGCGGCGACGACGGCCAGGTCGAGCCCCGTGTCGGCGATCTTGAATCCGCCGGCGAAGTTCAGAAAGACATCCTTCTGGAACATCTTCATCCCCACGCGCTTCTCCAGCACGGCCAGCAGCATGTTCATGCGGCGCGAGTCGTAGCCCGTCGCCGAGCGCTGCGGCGTACCGTAAGCGGCCGATCCGACCAGTGCCTGCACCTCGATCAGGTAGGGGCGTATGCCGTCGACCGAGGCCCCCACGGCGATTCCGCTCAGGGGTTCGTCGTAGTGCGACATCAGGATCTCGGAGGGGTTGTCCACCTCGCGCAGCCCCTCTTCGTGCATCTCGAACACGCCGATCTCGTAGGTGGCGCCGAAGCGGTTCTTGATGCCGCGCAGGATGCGGTAGATGTTGTTGCTGTCGCCCTCGAACTGGAGGACGACATCGACGATGTGCTCCAGAATCTTCGGTCCGGCGATGGTGCCGTCCTTGGTGATGTGGCCGATGATGAAGATCGACGTGCCGGTGGTCTTGGCATACTTGAGCAGGGTGGCGGCACACTCGCGGATCTGCGACACGCTGCCGGCCGAGGACTCGATCAGATCGGTGTAGATGGTCTGGATGGAGTCGATCACCACCAGGTCGGGCTGCTGTTCGCGGATCTGCGTTACGATGTTCTCCAGCAGCGTCTCGGTGTAGATCAGACACTCCTCGTTTCCGATGCCGATGCGGTCGGCCCGCATCTTGATCTGTTCGGCCGACTCCTCGCCCGAGACGTAGAGGGTTTTCAGGCCGTTGGCGGCCAGAGCGATCTGAAGCGAAAGGGTCGACTTGCCGATGCCCGGCTCGCCGCCCAGCAGAATCAGCGACCCGGGAACCAGTCCGCCGCCCAGCACGCGGTTCACCTCCCGGTTCCCCACGTCGATGCGCCGGACCTCGCTTTTGCGGATGTCGCTTACCCGTTCGGGACGGGTGGCGGGCAGGCAGCCGGCGATGGCGGACGCCACGGAGCCGCTCTCGCGGGCGATGACCTCCTCGGTGAAGCTGTTCCACTCGCCGCACGAGGGGCAGCGTCCCAGCCACTTCGGGGCCTCGAATCCGCAGTGCTTGCAGAAATATGCCTTCTTGACCTTTGCCATCGCCCGCTACTTGATGAAGAACCGGTAGATGTCGTTGCCGTTGGCGTAGAGCAGCAGCACCAGAATGATAGCCAGCCCGACGTATTGCGCCGCTTCGAGGAACTTGTCGCTCAGCTTGCGTCCGGTGATGATCTCCCAGAGGGTGAAGAGGGCGTGGCCGCCGTCGAGACCCGGAATGGGGAGGATGTTCATCACGGCCAGGATAATCGACAGAAAGGCGGTCTTGAGCCAGAAGTCGTGCCAGTTCCACTCCGAAGGGAAGATGCTGCCGATGGCGATGAAGCCGCCCAGCTCCTCGTACATTTTGGTGCGGGGCTGTACGATCAGTTTCAGCTGCTCCCAGTAGGAGGCGATGACGCGGCCGCACCGCTTGACACCGGCCGGAATGGATTCCAGCAGCGTGTAGTGGTGGGTGCGGAGCGGGTAGACCTTCGACGGGTCGGCCGTAAATACGCCGAGACGGCCCGCCGTGTCGACCGGTATTGCGAGTTCGATCTCTTCGCCCGTCCGCTCGACAGTCAGCCGGGCCACGGAGCCCTTGCGGGCGGCCAGCCGCCCGGGGTAGGCGGAGAAGTCGTTCAGCCGTTCGCCGTCGAGCGCGACGATCCGGTCGCCGCGCCGCAGGCCGGCTTCGGCCGCGGCGGGGGCCGCTATGCTGTCGATCAGGAAGGGGTGGACGAGGGTCTGGAAATCGTTCATGTCGCCCGACCGGCGCAGGGCGATCAGCTCCTCGAGCGGCAGGATCAGGGTGCGGCGTTCGCCGTTCCGCTCGATCACCACCTCTCGGTCCTTGTCCGTGATGAGCAGCAGGGTGGGGATGGAGCCTGCGTTGTCGATTCGCTGGTCGTCTATCGTAACGATCCGGTCGCCGTCCTCGAATCCCAGGGCGTGGGCGCGGTCGTTGAAGTTGTAGCCCCAGCGGGCGTCGTCGTTCGAGAAGTAGGTGTCGCCCCAGACGTAGCAGACGCCCGTATAGATGACCAGCGCCAGCAGGATGTTCATCACCACGCCGGCGATCATCACCAGAAAACGCTGCCAGGCCGGCTTGGCGCGGAACTCGTCGGGCTTGACCGGCTGCTTCATCTGCTCGGTGTCCATCGACTCGTCGATCATGCCGGCGATCTTGACGTAGCCGCCCAATGGGAGCCAGCCGATGCCGTATTCGGTCTGCTTGTGCCTGAACTTGAAGAGCGAGAACCAGGGGTCGAAGAAGATGTAGAACTTCTCGACGCGGATTCCGAATGCGCGGGCCATCAGAAAGTGGCCCAGCTCGTGCAGGCCGACCAGCAGGGTGAAACAGAGAAAGAGTTGCAGAACTTTGATTAGGATATCCATGTGTGCAGGTAATTACAGGTGAAGGAATTCGCCGGCCAGTGCCCGTGCTTCGCAGTCGGCGGCGGCGTAGTCGTCCAGATCGGGCGAGGCGCACCAGGAGGCGTGTTCCAGGGCGTGCCGAATGGCCCCCACGATGTCGGGGTAGCGGCAGCGGCGGCTGAGGAAGGCGGCTACGGCCACCTCGTTCGCGCCGTTCATGGTGCAGGCCGCCGTGCCGCCGCGACGCAGGCAGTCGTAGGCGATGTCGAGCGCCGGGAACTTCTCCCGGTCGACCTCCGCGAAGGTCAGGGCAGGGTGGTCGGTGAAGGAGAAGCGCTCCGAGGGGCGGTGGGCCCGCTGCGGAAAGAGCAGGGCCAGGCTGATCGGCATGCGCATGTCCGGAGTGCCCAGCTGGGCCTTGATGGCGCCGTCCTCGAACTCGACCATCGAGTGGACGATCGACTGCGGGTGGACGATCACCGAGATCCGGTCGGCCCCGACGCCGAACAGCCAGTGGGCCTCGATCACCTCGAAGCCCTTGTTTACGAGCGTCGCGGAGTCGATGGTGATCTTCGCGCCCATGTGCCACTGCGGGTGGCGGAGCGCCTGTTCGGGCGTGACGTCCGCCATCGCCTCGCGGGGCAGGTCGCGCAGCGCTCCGCCCGAGCAGGTGACGATCAGCCGCCGGATCGGGGCGTGTTCCCCCATCAGACACTGGAAGATGGCCGAGTGTTCCGAGTCTATCGGCAGAATGGGGGCCTCCTTCTCGCGCGAAAGCCGCATGACGTAGTCGCCGCCCACGACGAGCGACTCCTTGTTTGCCAGCGCCAGCTTCTTGCCCGTCTTCAGGGCGGCCACCGTGGGGTGCAGGCCGGCGTATCCCACCAGGGCGTTGACGACCGTATGGACGGAGCCGTTCTCGCAGCACTGTTCGACGGCCTCTGCGCCGGCGTAGACCTTCACGGGCTCCCTCTTCAAGGTCTCTTTCAGCGGTTCGTAGAAGCGTTCGTCGGCGATGACGACGCTGTCGGCGCCGAATTCGCGCGCCTGTTCGGCCAGCCGCTGCCAGTTGGACCGGGCGGTGAGGGTGGTTATTTCGAAACGGTCGGGATTCTCCCGCACGATGTCGAGGGTCTGCTCACCGATAGAGCCGGTGGAACCCAACAGAACGAGATTCTCTTTCATGGTTCGTTAAAAGACGATATAGGCCTCCGGATCGACCGCCTTGCCATCGCTCCAGAGTTCGAATTCGAAAGGTTTGTTCTCCGTGCGGCTGTTGTCGGCCGTGGCGCCGATCAGTTCGCCGGCCCGAACCCGCTGTCCGGGCGCGACGTTCGAACGGGAGAGGTTGCGGTAGACCGAGAGCAGGTTGCCGGCGTGCTGGATCTGGACGATATGGCCGTTTTCGGGCGACCATACGGAGAGAATCACCGTGCCCCCTTCGACGGCTGCGACTTCGGCCTGGGCTGCGGTCGTGATCTTGATGCCGTAGATCTGCTGCCGGGCGTCGAAGTGCTGGAACACGATCCCTTCGACCGGCGTAATCATCTCGATCGCTTCGCGCACCGACCGGCGCGACGAGGCGTTCTGTCCCAGCGAGTAGATCCCTTCGCCCTCCATCTGGGCCCGCAGGGCCGAGTCGGCGGCGTTGGGCCGCACCAGGCTCTTGTCCACCTTCGTGCTGTCGCTCGAACCGACGGCGCTCACCACGGGGGAGCGCCCCTCCAGCACGAGGGAGATGTTTTCGTTGTAGGTGAGCATGTCGTTCATCATGCGCTCCATCGAGTCGAGCCGCATGATGTTGGCGATCATGTTTTCGCGTGACCGGGCTGCCTCGGTCCGGTAACCCGGCAGGAACTCCAGGACGGGCGTGTAGGCTGCCAGCACGAGAATCAGGATGAAGAGTACGAGAAGCAGGGCGACGAAAGCCGATGCGACACCGGCCGGAGAGATGTGCATGTACCACTCCTCCTGTTCGTCGATTGCGTTCCGCAGGCTCAATCGCCGCCTGCGAAACAATTCCCGCCACCAATGGGCCGTCTTTTCCAGCAATTTCATAACTCGCTCCGTTCGGGATCCGTTCTCCGCGGATCAATAAACATACAAAGGTAACCAAAATTGGCTGAAAACTTGATATTTCGGGGTTAAATTTTTACCTTTGCCGGCGCATTCTCTTGAAAATGAAAAAACTGTAAATTCAGAACATTATGGTTAAGCCTACATTATTGGTATTGGCGGCCGGTATGGGCTCGCGCTACGGAGCGTTGAAACAGATGGACGGCGTGGGGCCCAACCGCGAGGCCATCATCGACTATTCGATTTATGATGCGATCCGCGCCGGTTTCGGCAAGGTGGTTTTCGTTATCCGCGAGAGTTTCGCTGCGGAGTTCCGCGAGGTCTTCTCGGCCGAGCGCTTCGGCGGCAGGATCGAGGTGGAGTTCGTCTATCAGGAGCTCGGCAATCTGCCCGAAGGGTTTACCGTGCCCGAGGGCCGCGAGAAGCCGTGGGGTACGAACCACGCCCTGATGATGGCCGCTCCGGTGATTCACGAGCCCTTCGCCGTCATCAATGCCGACGACTTCTACGGAGCCGACGCCTATCGGGTGATCGGCGACTACCTCTCGAAGCTCGGGGAGTCGGAGAACGACTACTGCATGGTGGCCTACGAGCTGAGCAAGACCCTCTCGGAGAACGGAACCGTATCGCGCGGCGTCTGCACGGTGTCGCCCGAGGGCCTGCTGGAGAGTATGGTCGAGCGGACGCAGATCGAGCGTATTGCCGACGGACGGATCGTTTACCACGACGGCGGGGCCGACGAGGAGCTGGCCGAGGATACCCCCGTTTCGATGAATCTGTTCGGTTTTACCCCCGATTACTTCGCGCATGCGGAGGAGTATTTCCGCACCTTCCTCCAGGAGCACGGCCGCGAGCTCAAGTCGGAGTGTTACATGCCTTCGGTGGTGAACAAACTCATTCATGAGGGTACCTCGACGCTGCGCGTCCTGCGCTCTTCGGCCCAGTGGTTCGGCGTGACCTACAAGGCTGACCGGGAGCCCCTCGTGAAGCGAATCCACGATTTGATCGCCTCCGGAGCCTATCCCGAGAACCTCTGGAAATAGTTGCTCTCCATCGTCGAATGAAAGAGGCTGTCCGAACTGATTCGACAGCCTCTTTTTTGCTCTTTATTGTCGCGAATACTTGCAAAAATGTAAATTATATTTTACATTTGCGGTAGCAATCCGGATGAATGGCCACATCTGCGGATTGCACGAACGAAAAAATGAGAGGTTATGAAAAGAGATTGGTTGCTGCCCTTCGGCTTCAAGAGGGTCGGGTGGGCGATTTTGATTCCGGCCGCCCTGCTCGGGCTGGCGATGTGGTTCGACGGATTCGCCGGCCTGCCCGACTGGCTCTGCCCGGAGGGGAGTCGGGCCGGAAAGCTGCTCCACACGGAGACGGCCGACCGTATTTTCCACAACATCGCCCTGATCGGTATCTGGACGGGTGCCCTCTTCGTCGCCTGCTCGCGGGAGCGGATCGAGGACGAGATGATCTCCCGTCTGAGGCTGAACGCGCTCCTGACGGCGCTTTACGTGCAGATCGTCTCGATGGTCGTCATCGCCCTGACGGTTTACGACCTTGCCTATCTGGAGGTCATGGTGGCGAATCTGGTCGCTCTGCCGCTGATTTTTCTGCTTATCCAGCGTCTGATGTTGAGGCGAATCCGAAAGGAGGCGGGCGATGAAGAATAGAATCCGGGTCGAACGGGCGGAGCTCCGCATGACGCAGCAGCAGCTGGCCGAGGTGATAGGGGTGAGCCGCCAGACGATTCACGCTATCGAAAACGGACGGTTCATCCCCTCCACGGTGCTGGCGCTGAAAATAGCCCGTCTTTTCCGCAAGCCGGTCGAGACGATTTTCCAACTCGAAGAGAGCGAGTAGGGTGCCCCGGCTTTCGGTTTTTTCCCTTCGCTTCTGTACGCAAAACGACGATCCGCCCTATGAAAGGGCGGATCGTCGTTTATGCAAGTATCGTCGCTACTCGTCCAGATAGCCGTCGCGGACGAGCTGCTCCCGGATCTTCACCCAGTCGGCGACGGGGCGCGAACAGCCGTCGACGATCTTGATCGGACAGCCCAAGTTGCAGTCGTCGATATAGAGATCGGCATAGACCTTCGGCGACTCGGTCCATCTGCCCTGCTCGGGGTTCGCATTGACGGCGAACAGCGGAATTTTCCGCTCCGCGAACCAGCTTTTGGCTGCGTCCAGCAATTTCCCGCTCCGCATGGTGTATAGGATCAGTTTGTTGCGATTGCGAACCAACTCCTTCAGGACCTCCGTGGCTCCGGCGTCCTCTCCGATGTTCGGGTACTCGTGCGTCACGACCGTGCCGTCGAAATCGATTGCTATGACTGCTCCGCTGATTGCCATGACGATCTATCGGGATTTGATGAACCAATCTTTCAGGCGGGCGATGAACGGCTTCTGAAGCTGCGGGTTCTGGTCGTTGATGCCGTAGCTGTAGCCGTAACCGTATCCGTAGCCGTAACCCGTGCGTTTGAAGGTCGTGCCGTTGAGCACCAGACTCATGTTACGGAACTTCTTCTCCCGGAACAGCCGCTCGATGTCGGGCAGCTGCCGGCGGTCGAGCAGGCCTTCGCGGACCACGTAGAGCGTCAGGTCGCAGAGCCGGTCGATAATCAAGGCATCGGCGACGACCATGGCCGGTACGCTGTCCAGCAGGATGTAGTCGTATTTTTCACGCAGCTCCCGGACGAGACGGTCCAGCTGTTCGGAGAGCAGCATCTCCGCCGGGTTGGGCGGCTGCACGCCGGCATAGAGCACGTCGAGATTCGGATGGAGCGACGTGCTCTGGATTACGTCGTCGATGTTTTTGGTCGCGCCGCTCAGGTAGGAGGTGATCCCCTTCGTGTCCTTGCCGTGGCCCATCACTTTCGAGAGCGAGCGGCGGCGCAGGTCGATGTCGACCAGCAAGACCTTCTTGCCGGCCAGCGCCAGTGTGAGGGCCAGGTTGGTCGATACGAAGGTCTTGCCGGCGTGCGCGTTGGACGAGGTGATCATGACGACCTTCTGTTCGCCGGTTTGGTTCACGTTCATGAAGTTCATGTTGGTGCGCAGAATGCGGAACGCCTCCGAAACGGGGTCGCGTCCGTTTTCGCGCACGACGATGCCGCGGTTCGTGGCACCGACATGCTGGGGAATCTCGCCCAGGAAGGGGATGTTCACGTACTTTTCGATATCCTTGCGTCCGCGGATCGTCGTGTCGAGCACCTCCAGCAGGTAGATGATGGCGAAGGGGATGCCCACGCCGAAGATGAAGGCCACGATCAGAATCATGACCGGCTTGGGGTAGATGGGAATCTGGGAGCCGTAGGCTTCGTCGATGATGCGGGCGTTGGGCTCCACCACCTCGAGGGCCAGCTCGTTCTCCTCGCGCTTCTGGAGCAGGTAGAGATAGAGCTCCTCCTTCACCTTCTGCTGACGGATGCTGCTCAGAATCTCCTTCTCCTGGGCCGAGGCGTTCTGGATGCGGGAGTTGGCGTAGCGCTCCTCCTTTCGCAGGGCCTCCGACTGGATCTGGAGGGCCCGGATGTGGGAGTCGAGCGAGGCGATGATCGAATTCCGGCTCGCCTTCAGGGCGTTGTTCAGGCTCTGCACGGTGGGGTTGTTGACCGAACCTTCGGAGAGCAACTTGTCGCGTTGCAGCACCATCTCGTTGAAATCGCTGATCTGGCGGGCGATGACGGCATTGACCATGGCGGCCGTGGCGGGAATCAGCGAGGAGTTCTTCTCTTCATTGATCAGGAAATCCTTGATGTACTGCGCCATGGCGATCTGGTTGTCGACCGTCAGGCTCTCGCCCTTGTATTTCGAGCTCTCGGAGAGCAGGCGGGTCGCTTCGGTCGAGAGGTCGTAGATGTTGTTGCGCTGTTTGAAACTTTCGATGTTCTTGTCCACGTCGCCCAGCTCCTCGCTGATGATTCCCAGACGCGAATTGATGAACTGCGAGGTCTGCTTGGCAATGGCGCGCTTGTCCTCGATGGCGTCGTTGTTGTAGGAGTAGACCAGGGCATTGATGACATCTTCGGCGCGTTGAGGTACGACGTCGCGCATCGAGATGGTGATGATCGACGACATCTTGTTGACTACCGAGCTCTGCACCTGCTGGCGGTAGGCCGTCGTGGCGCCGCGCAGGGTGGACTTCGCGACGTTGATCTTCCGGTTCCGGAAGTCGTCGGAGAGGTAGAGCGTGGGTTTCACGACGATCTGACCGACGGGGGTCGTCAGCGTATCGCCCAGCCGTCCGGTGACGGTCTGCTCGCTCATCTCCGGGGTCAGCTCGCGCTGGGCGAACTCCGTCACGGCCACCTTGTCGTCGTCGAGTACCGTGACGTCGAAGCCGAAGCTCTCGTTGTCGTTGGCGTTGACGAACGTCACGTCGATCGGCGACTGTTTGTAGAGCGTCCGGTTGTGGAGGCCGATGCGCGTGGTGTAGTTCACCGTCAGGTTCAGCCCCCGCACCACCTGCTCCATCAGGCGGCGCGACTGGAGTACGTAGATTTCATTGTCGACGTTGCGGCGCGAGGAGAATCCGGTCAGGTCGGCGAATGTCGCCAGATCGGACTCTCCGCCCTTGCGCGAGTCCTTCACCAGAATGGTCGCCGTGCGGTTGTAGACCTTCGGCGTGCCGGCGATGTAGAGATAGGCGCAGCCCATGCAGAGGAGGACCGACAGGACGAACCAGTACCAGTTCTCCAGCATCATCTTCAGCAGGTCGTTGAGCGAGAAGGACGGTACCTCAACGGGTTCGGAATTGTTCGTATGGTTTGTTTCGGACATGGGGAAAACTTATTTAGTCAGTGTAACGATCAGCGTCGCCAGCGAGATGGCGATCGAGGAGAGCGAAATGTAGAAGTTCCGGTTGGGATCCACCTCGCCGGTCCGGGCCTTGTACTTGTTGGGTTTGACGTAAACCAGGTCGTTCTGCTGGAGGTAGAAGTAGGGTGAGGTGAAGATGTCCGTCGAGGTGAGGTCGAGCTGGGCGCTGGTGCGCTTGCCCTCCTCCTCGCGGATGACCGTCACGTCGTTGCGCTGTCCGTAGACGGTCAGGTCGCCGGCCAGGGCCAGCGCGTCCAGCAGCGAGATGCGGTCGGTCGTGATGTTGAACCGTCCGGGCCGGTTGACCTCGCCGGTGACCGTGATGAGCATATCGGCGAACTGGATGTTGACCGACGGGTCGGTCAGGTAGCCGCTCTCGACGATCTTGCGGGCGATCTCCTCGGAGACCTCGTGGCGGGTCTTGCCCGTGCAGAGGATGGGGCCGACGATCGGCAGGTCGAGCACGCCGTTCTTGTCGATGGTGAGCACCTGCAGGGCGGCGTTGTTGCTGGCGGCGACTCCCGATCCGTCGATGGGGGTGCCGGTCAGCGAATTGTACGAGGTCGAGGTGTTGAACGGTGCCGCCAACTCGGGACGCTGACTGTTCACGATCAGTGTGATGCGGTCCAGAGGCTTGAGCCGGATCTGATAGGTGTCGGCTATCCGGTCGATGGCCTGCGTGTCGAGATTCTGAAGGTAGAGCACCCGTTTCTGCGAGCTGCACGAAGCCAGCACGGCCGCGGCGAGCATCATGAAGAGGAGTTTTTTCATTCGGCTATTTTGTTTTTTATTCTGATCCCGGTTCGGTTCGGGTTGCACCGGGGCACAATCCGGGGACAAATATAACAAAAATTACCGATTTCGAAGCATGTCGGGCAAAAAAACGGAGAATTGACCGAAATGCGTACCTCCGGGACCGGACGCGCTATTTCCCCTCCAGCCACTCCAGGAAGTCGGGGATGCGGAACCGGCTGACGAAAATCTCGAAGTCGGGCTTGGGATGGATATTGATCTTCAACCGGTTGTTCAGGTGTTTGGAGATATTTTCGATGGCATTTACGGAGACGATCTGGCTGCGCGAAACCCGGAAAAAACGGTGCGGATCGACCGACTCCTGGGCCGCGTCGAGGGTCATGTCCAGAATGTAGCGCTTCCCGTCGAAGGTGACGGCATAGGTGCTCTTGTCCTCGGCGTGGAAATAGGCCACGTCGTCCACCTTCAGCAGGACGATCCGGTCCCCCAGCCGGATGACGAAGCGGCTCTTGTAGACGGGGCGGTTCCCGCCGGTCAGCGCCTTGCGCAGACACTCCGCGTTGAGCGTCGGAGCCTCCCCCTCCAGCTGCTTGCGGCAGCGGGCGATGGCCGTCCGCAGCTCGTCCGGGTCGATGGGCTTGAGCAGATAGTCGATGCTGCTGATCTTGAAGGCCTGGATGGCGTAGTTGTCGTAGGCGGTCGTGACGATGATCTTGGCGCGGGTCTGCACCTGCTCGAAGATGTCGAAGCACATGCCGTCGGAGAGTTCGACGTCGAGAAGGATGATGTCCGTGCGGTGCTCCGGGTCGAGCAGCCATTCGATGGTGCCTTTTACCGAAGAGAGCATGCCGACGATCTCGATGTCGTCGAACTGCTTCATGATGATGTTGCGCAGGTTGTTCCGGGCGAGGAGTTCGTCCTCGACGATGAGTGCTTTCATGACTTTTCGGGTTTTAACAGGGGAAGTTCGACGCGGAACCGGTCCTGACTCTTCAGGATGCGGATGTCGCGGCCGGCGATGTCGAGGTATTGTTGCGAAATGTTTTTGAGTCCCAGTCGGGTCGACCCCGCGCCGCGGCTCAGCCGGGGCTGGAGGTTGTTCTCCACGGCGATCCACTCTTCGGTGGCCTCCACGGTGATCCGGAGCGGCTGCTCCGGGCTGACGATGTTGTGCTTGGTCGCATTCTCCAGCAGCAGCTGCACGGAGCAGGGGACGATGGAGCGGTTCAGCGCCTCGGGCCGGATGTCGCGGCGGATCGTCAGCCCGTCGGAGAAGCGCTCCTCGACCAGATCGAGGTACATGTCCGCGAACTCCAGCTCCTCGCGCAGCGTGACGAGAATCTCCTCCTCGTTGCGCAGCATGTAGCGGTACAGACCCGCCAGCTTGCGGATGAAGGCGCTGGCCCGTTCGGTCTGCTCCTCCTGGACCAGGGCGTCGAGGATGTTGAGCGAGTTGAAGAGGAAGTGGGGGTTGATCTGCTGTTTGAACTGGCTGTACTTGTACTGGGCCAGATGGCGCTGGCGGCGTTCGTCCTTCAGCTCGCGGTGGGAGGTGAGGACGTAGTGGCCCAGCGACACGAGGGCGAAGAGCGCGATGCAGACCAGCAGCACGATGACGATCTGGAGCAGGAATCCGTAGCCGGTGACCGGAATGCGGTGGCTGAAGCCGGGCATGTAGCAGATCAGGGCGGCCGTGAGGACCGAGAGGCCGATCAGCGAGAGGATGAGCAGCCCCGCCTGCAGCCATAGGCAGAGCCTGCGGCGGTAGCGGACTCGGACGAGAATGCAGAGCAGGTTGCCGCAGAAGAGCAGCAGCATGGCGGGCGTGTTGGAGAAGAGCCGGCGGAGTTCGGGGTAGAAGCCGTCCTGCCCCGTGTAGAGGTGGCGCAGCAGGAACATGTAGCCCACCCGGAGCGAGAGGATCAGCACGGCGGCCATGACGATGTGGGTGGCGGTGGGCGACCAGCGGCTGTCGTCCGGCGTGCCGGTGCGTCGCCGCCGGGCGATCAGGCAGGTGCTCCAGCCCACCAGCTCGGTGAGCAGAAAGGTCGTCAGGGCCGGGGCGAGCATGTCGCTGCGCAGCACGATCCTGAGGGCCAGCGCCCCGTAGATGCCGGCCAGAAAGCCGAAGAAGCAGGCGATGAGCGTGACGATGGTAGTCACCTCCAGCGAGAGGCGGTGGCGGATGGCGATGATGGCTACCATCGAGATGGTGAGGATCGTCAGCGGAACGTCGTCGTAATAGTTCAGCGCGCGACTGGCCAGCGCCACGGCGGCGTGCGCCAGCGCGAAGAGGTGGATGATGGCGGCCGTGGTGCGGGGGTGTCGCACGGTGAGGTTTTTCGTCATGGTTTTTCGGTTGCTTACTCAAAGATAATAAAAAAATTGCGAACTGCAGCGCTTTGGCGGAAAAAATAAAATCCGTCGTTTTTTCGGGCCGCAGGCCGTGCAGTTGAACCTGCGAATCGTGCAGTTCGTCCCGCTGATTCGTCATTTCGTCGCGACCCGCTTGCAGGATCGGAACTATTTATTAAAATTTGTATAACTGAAACTGCGAGAATCTATTTTTTAAGAAAATGAAAAAACCGAATTTATCGTTTTGGCAAATGTGGAATCTGAGCTTCGGATTTTTCGGTGTTCAGATCGCCTACGCCCTCCAGAGTGCGAATATCAGCCGTATCTTCGCCACGCTCGGGGCCGATCCTCACGATTTGAGTTTCTTCTGGATCCTGCCCCCGCTCATGGGCATGATCGTACAGCCGCTGGTCGGCAGCTTCAGCGACAAGACCTGGTGCCGCTGGGGACGTCGCAAGCCCTATCTCTACCTCGGCGCGCTGGTCGCCGTGCTGGTGATGGCCTTTCTGCCCAACTCGGGCAGCCTGGGTCTTTCGGTCAAGATGGCGATGTCGTTCGGTCTGGTGATGCTCATGCTGCTCGACACCTCGATCAACATGGCTATGCAGCCCTTCAAGATGATGGTGGGCGACATGGTGAACGAACAGCAGAAGGCGAAGGCCTACTCGATCCAGAGCATGCTCTGCAACGCCGGTTCGCTGGTGGGCTATCTCTTCCCCTACCTCTTTACCTGGATCGGCATCAGCAACATCGCTCCCGAAGGGGTGATTCCCGACTCGGTGATCTATTCGTTCTACTGCGGCGCGGCGATTCTGATCCTCTGCGTGCTCTATACCGGCATGACCGTGCGCGAAATGCCGCCCAAGGAGTACGCCGCCTACCACCATATCGAGGAGGCCGGACAGACCGGGAAGAGCAGCCTGCTCCACCTGATTCTCCACGCCCCGAAGGTCTTCTGGCAGATCGGTCTGGTGCAGTTCTTCTCCTGGTTCGCCTTCCTCTACATGTGGAACTACACGACCGGGGGCATCGCCCAGAACGTCTGGGGCACGGCCGACACCGCATCGTCGGGCTATCAGGAGGCCGGCAACTGGGTGGGCGTCCTCTTCGCCGTGCAGGCGGTCGGCTCGGTGCTCTGGGCCATCGTCCTGCCGCTGTTCCGGCGTGCCAGGACGGGGTATGCCGTCAGCCTGCTGCTGGGTGCCGCCGGCTTCGTCTCCACCTATTTCATACACGACCAGTTCCTGCTCTTCGTGTCGTTCCTGCTGATCGGCTGCGGATGGGCTGCCATGCTGGCTATGCCCTTCGCCCTGCTCACCAACGCCCTCTCGGGCGGCTCCATCGGTGCCTACCTGGGTCTGTTCAACTGCACGATCTGCCTGCCGCAGATCATCGCGGCCATCCTCGGCGGTTTCATCCTCCGGCTGGTGGGCGGCGAACAGATCCTGATGCTGGTGGTGGCCGGCGCCTCCCTGCTGCTGGCGGCCGTATCGGTCGCCTTCGTACAGACCGGGGAGACGAAAACCAACGCTTGAAATCCTTCAAATCAACTAAACCAATTATTAACTAACACGAACGCTTTATGAGAAAACTTTTAGCTATGTGTTTGGGTATGATGCTCCTAACGCTGATTACCCCCCCCCTTGCGCAGGCCCAGAACGGCTCGTACAAGGTGCAGGGCGTTGTGGTGGACAACACCGGAATGCCCGTCATCGGCGCGACGGTTTTGGAGACCGGAACGACCAATGGCATTTCGACCGATCTGGACGGTTCGTTCACCCTCACGGTGAAGAGCGCCAATTCGGTCATCGACATCTCCTATGTGGGATATAAGTCGGTGGCGCTGGTCGCCTCCTCGACCGAACTGAAGCGGGTGACCCTCCAGGAGGATCTCCAGACGCTGGACGAGGTGGTCGTGATCGGTTACGGCGCCGTCAAGAAGAACGACATGACGGGTTCGGTCGTAGCCATCAAGGCCGACGAGAATAATCGCGGCGCCGTCGTTTCGGCGCAGGATATGATGCAGGGCAAGGTTCCGGGCGTGCAGATCATCCCCGGCGACGGAGGCCCGAACTCGAATCCCACGATCCGCATCCGCGGTATGGCGTCGCTGACCGCATCGAGCGCCCCGCTGATCGTGATCGACGGCGTGCCCATCGCCGAGGACGGCGGTGCCGGCATGGCGAACCCCCTCTCGATGGTGAACCCCAACGATATCGAGTCGTTCACGGTGCTGAAGGATGCATCGGCGACGGCCATCTACGGTTCGCGCGCTTCGAACGGCGTGATTATCATCACCACCAAGAAGGGCCGCGGCAATCAGCTCAACGTATCCTATAACGGCAGCATCAGCGTCTCGCACAACTCGGACAAGATGCCCGTGATGGAGGCTCAGGAGTTCCGCGAGTACCTGAACGCCAATTTCCCCGCCGGCACGAAGGGCGACGCCGCCCGCGCGCTGATGGGCAATGTCAACACCGACTGGCAGGATCTGATTTTCCGCACGGCCGTTTCGCACGACCACAACGTCAGCCTGAGCGGCAACCACAACGACCTGATGCCTTACCGCGCATCGGTGGGCTACACGGGTCAGTACGGTACCCTCCAGACCTCGGAGTACCACCGCGGTACGGTCGACCTGAGCATCGCTCCCTCGTTTCTGAAGAAGCACCTCACGGTCAGCCTGAACGCCAAGGGCGTCTACTCCGACCAGCAGTATGCCGACGGCGGCGCCGTCGGTGCGGCAGCCTTCATGAACCCGACGGTCGATCCCTACTGGCGGAACGAGGACGGTTCGATCGACTACACCACCACGAACGGTTACTGGAACGTGCTGTCGGGCCGCGGCACCTCGGTCGCTCCCAACACCCTCTTCGACGGCAGCCCGCTTTCGATGCTCTACGACAAGAACAACTACTCGCGCGTCTACCGCTTCATCGGCAACGTGGCCGTAGATTATAAGGTGCACGGTTTCGAGGCGCTGCGCTTCAACCTGAACCTGGGTCTGGACTGGTCCAAGTCCGACGAGCACGACGGCGTGGCGGTCGGCTCCTATCAGGCTTACCGCGACACCGAGGCCCGCGGAATCGGCCAGTACACCAATACGGTGAACCTGCGCCGCAACCAGCTGCTGGAGTTCTACGCCGACTTCAACAAGGAGTGGGGCATGCACCATCTGGACGTGATGGCCGGCTACTCGTGGCAGCACTTCTACAATGCCGGTCAGGGCATCACCTATTTCAACGGTACGATGGAGCGCAAGGGCGACATGTCGCGCTATCCCCGCTCGCAGGAGGAGAACTACCTGGTTTCGTTCTACGGCCGTATCAACTACGCCCTCAATTCGAAGTACCTCTTCACCTTTACGATGCGCGCCGACGGTTCGTCGAAGTTCTCGGAGGACAACCGCTGGGGCTACTTCCCCTCGGCCGCCGTGGCGTGGAACATTGCTCAGGAGAACTTCCTGAAGAACTCGCGTGCCGTGTCGAGCCTCAAGCTGCGTCTGGGCTACGGCCAGACCGGCCAGCAGGCCATCGGCAACTACAAGTACCTGGCCAAGTACGGTCTTTCGAACAACGTCTATGACATGTCTTTCATGGGCAGCGACGGTTATATGCACTACTGGACTCCCGAGGCCTACGATCCCAACATCAAGTGGGAGACCACCACGACCTATAACGTCGGTCTGGACTTCGGATTCCTGGAGGGCCGCATCAGCGGTAGCGTCGATCTCTACAAGCGCGTCACCGAAGACCTGCTCAACAACGTGACTACTCCGCTGGGCGCCAACTTCGGCAACATGCTGCTCACCAACATCGGCGAGATGGAGAACAAGGGCGTCGAGTTCGCGCTGAACTTCATCCCCGTCCGCACGAAGGACTGGAACCTCTCGATCGGCTTCAACGGCACGTTCCAGGATACCAAGTTCACGAAGCTCAACAATACGAACGATCCCAACTACGCCGTTTATCAGGGCAAGCCCTCGAAGGGTACCGGCGGTTCGGACCTCGTGATGCACACCGTAGGCTGCTCGCCCTATACCTTCTATACTTTCCAGCAGCTGTACGATGCTGCCGGCAATCCGATCCAGAACGCCTTCGTGGATCGCGACGGCGACGGTCAGATTACTCAGGGCGACCGCTATAACACGGGCAAGAGCCCGATGCCGGACTTCTTCTTCGGTCTGAACCTCAAGCTCTCCTACAAGAACTGGGACTTCGGCTTCAACGGCCACGGCTCGATCGGCAACTACGCCTTCAACGACTACTTCTCGGCTCACTCTTCGGCCGACTTCGACGTCAACAGCGGCATTCTGTTGAACTACGCCTCGACGGTGAAGAAGACCGGCTGGGTACTGCCCAACTCCGGCGAGCAGTGGTACTCGGACATGTTCCTCGAGGATGCTTCGTTCTTCCGCATGGACGACATCACGCTGGGCTACACCTTCCGCAACGTGGGCAAGTGCAACACGATGATCCGTCTGGCCGCCGGCGTGCAGAACGTCTTCGTAATCACCAAGTACAGCGGAGTCGACCCCGAAGTATCGAGCGCCCAGGGCATCGACGGCACCTTCTGGCCCCGTCCGCGCATCTACTCCCTGCGTGTAAATGTTAATTTCTAATCTAAAAACGACACAACAATGAAAGCGAAATATTTAGCGGCGGCTCTCGGTGCCATTCTGTTCTGCTCTCCGTCGTGCGTCAACGATCTGGAGACCCTGCCTCTGAACGAGTGGGACAAAACGGCCGAAACCGCATACGGAGCGGATCTCGAGGGTTACCTCCAGGGCCTTGCGAAACTTTACCGCACCATCGGCACCCACTCCCTCTCCTTCATCGACGGCGTCGACGGCGGTGCTACGGAGACCATCCGTGCCTTCTGGGCCTGCCAGGAGTTCACGACCGATGCGGCCAAATGCGCCTGGGGCAACGACGCCTGGGTGCGTGCCATGAATACCAACACCTGGTCGGATGCCGAGAACGAGGCCGTGTACGGCGTCTTCTTCCGCTCGCTCCAGAGTGTCTCCTACGTCAACGAATACCTGCGTCAGACGGCTCCCGACAAACTCTCGAACCGCGGCGTTACGGCCGACGTGGCCGCTTCGGTCGAGCAGTTCCGCGCCGAGGCCCGTTTCATCCGCGCCTTCTACTACTGGATGGCGATGGACGTATTCGGCGACGTGCCCTTCACGACCGAAAACTCCGAGTTCGGCGCCGAACCTCCCAAGCAGCTCCCGCGCACTGAGGTCTACAACTACATCGTGAACGAGCTGGAGGCCCTGGCCGCCGACGGCAGCGCCATGCCGGCAGCCCGCTCGAACTATCCCCGTGCCGACAAGGGCGCCGTGCTGGGTCTGCTGTCGCGTATCTATCTCAATGCCGAGGTCTACACCGGCACCCCGCAGTGGGAGGCCTGCCAGAGCACCTGCGAGCGTCTGTTCAAGCTGGGCTACGACCTCTGCCCGAACTACGCCGATCTGTTCCGGGGCGACAACGGCCAGAATCCCGATGCGCTCAAGGAGCTGATCTTCGCCGTCGACTACGATAACGACCACGCCCAGTCCTACGGCGGCACCTCGTTCCTGACGCTGGCGGCCATCAACTCCACGGACATTACCGATACGACCCACCCGAACGGCGTGAACGGCGGCTGGGGCGGTCTGCGCACCACCTACGAATTCGCCACGACCTACTTCGGCGTGAAGAATCCGAACTACGAGACGGGTGAGTACGACGTCGTGGACGAGCGCGGCAAGTTCTTCGCCATCAAGGGAAAGACGGAGTCGATCGAGAACAACCTCTACGAGTTCACCTGCGGCTGGGGCTGTCTGAAGTTCAACAACATTCCCCACGACATGACCGAGGCGGAGTTCAACGAAACGGCCAAGACGAAGGCCTATTCCGACATCGACTTCCCGGTGATCCGTCTGGCCGAGATCTATCTGACCTACGCCGAGGCCTGCATGCACCTGAACCAGTCGCCCAAGGGTCTGCCTTATCTGAAACTGCTGGCCGAGCGTGCCGGCGTGGCCGCCCCGAACGATTACGACCAGGATTACCTCCTCGCCGAGCGTGCGCGCGAGCTGATGTGGGAGAGCCATCGCCGGACCGACCTGATCCGCTTCGGCAAATTCACCTCGGGCACTTTCCTGTGGCCCTACAAGGGCGGCGACTCCTTCGTGGGACAGAGCTTCCCCGAGTACAAGAAGCTCTTCGCCATCCCGGCGTCGCAGCTGCGTGCCAACCCCAACCTGTACAACCCCGAGGGCTATTGATTCTAACGCTTAAAAACAAAGAATGATTATGAAACTCTTGAAACATATCATGTCCTTTGCGGCCGCTGCCGGAATGCTTTCGGCATGTACGTCCGACCTGGATACGGTGGAGGTGCTTCCTATCGAGAATGCCGTTCCCGCCACGATCCACGAACTGTCCGAGGATATCGTCATTACGGCAGACAACCAGGAGGAGGAAGTGGTCTTCTCGTGGGACGCCGCCGATTTCGGCGCCCGAACCCAGATCGCCTACTCGGTGCTGGCTGCCTACGAGGGTACGACCGTGACGCTCTTCAGCGGCATCTCGTCGACCTCCTACGCCATGACCAAAGGGGTGCTGAACAACCGCGTGGCGCTGCCCGTCGAGGAGGGCGGTCTGGGCCTTCCGCTCGATGAGGCCGCTCCCGTGGAGTTCTTCGTAGGGGCTACGGTGGGCTCGACCTACGGCACCGTCTTCTCCAACATCATCACGGTGAACGTCACCACGACCGCTGCCGAGAAGCAGTACCCCGTCGTCTGGATTATCGGCGACTACTGCGGCTGGAACCACGGCGCTTCGCAGCTCCTCTACAGCTTTACCGAGGACGAGGTGAACTACGAAGGCTTCATCGACTTCGGCGACAAGGCCGCCAACGGCTTCAAGCTGACCGGTGTGGGCGGCTGGGACGACTCCTGCAACTGGGGTACCGACGGCGATGCTCCGGCTCCTGCCGATGAGGCTGCATCCATTACGCTGATCTCGTCCGGCGGTTCGGGCAACATCTCCTGCTATTCGAAGCGTTTCTACAACTTCGCGTTCAACAAGTCGACCCTCACGCTGGAGGTGAAGAACAGCTTCGACCAGTTGGGTATCGTCGGCGACGGCGTGGGCAGCTGGGAGAACGACCTGGTGATGGACTTCAACCCCGAGAAGCGCCGCTTCTGGGTCGATGCCGACCTGGTGGCCGGTGAGATCAAGTTCCGCGCCGATGCCGACTGGGCAGTGAACTGGGGCGGCAGCGACGGCAAACTGGAGTCCGGCGCCGCCAATATCAAGGTCGAGGCCGGTCAGGTGCGTATCTACGCTTACCTGAGCGATTCGAACGACCTCCGCTACGAACTCGACGCCAAGATGTACGGCAAGGACGAAGTGTCCGGCGGCGGTGGCGAGGAGCCCGGTCCCGACGAGCCCGAAACGCCCGAGGAGAAGCCGAACCTCTGGGAGGTGATCGGCGAGGTGAACCAGACCAAGTGGGAGGCCAGCTGGATCAGCGGCGCCGCCTATATGGTCGAGGTGGGCCCCGGCGTGTGGTACAGCGACTTCATCGAGATCGGCGGCGAGTTCAAGTTCCGCTTCAACAACGACTGGAACCAGAACCTGGGCAAGGGTGCCGACGACCTCGTGACCGACGCACCCTATGCGGGCGTAGCCGACGGCGGCAATTTCTCGCTCGCTCCCGGCAGCTATCAGTTCGCCCTCTATACCGAGACCAACACGATCTACGCCTTCAGTGCCGATGCCGAGGCGTGGGGTGTGATCGGCAGCATCGCCGGCGACAGCTGGTCGCACAACTGGACGTTGTTCGAATCGAACGGCATGCTGGCTATCAAGGGCGTGCAGCTGACCGCCTCGACCGAATTCAAGTTCCGCAAGGGCACCGACTGGAACGTGAACTTCGGCTACGGTGCCGTGACGCCGAACTCGGTGGTCGACGGTGCGAACGGCGGCGACAACATTACGGTTGCCGAGGAGGGCGTTTACGACCTCTATCTCGATGCCGATGCCGGGAAGTGCTACTTCATGAAGGCAGGCGTCGATCCGTCGACGGCTACGGCTCCCGGCAAGGTCGAAATCGATTTGACGGGCTACGCCTGGGGCATCTGCGGTACGATCACCGGCTGGGCCGAGGGCGCCGACATCGCGCTGACGGCCGAGGGCGACTATGCCGTTGCCCGCGGGGTCACCGTCACCACGGCCGACGAGTTCAAGGTGCGTGCCGACGGCAAGTGGGACCTGAGCTACGGCAGCGACACGGTGGTCGAGATCGGCCGGGGCGTCGAACTCACCAAGACCCAGACCAACATCAAGATCTCGGCGAACGGTACCTACGACATCTACTTCGGGCTGAAGAGCGCCTGCCTCTATGTGATGGAGGAGGGTGCCGCCCCCGCATTGTAATCCGGGTTTTCCCGGCGGAGCGTGAACGGATCCGCCGGGAGAATCTTTTTGGCTGGCGCACCTTGACCGGTACGCCAGCCCCGCGAAAAGAGCAATCAAAACGAAAAACGCAATGAAAAGATTCTACACTCTTCTGCTGCTTCTGTGGACCGCATGGACCCTCTGCGCCTGCGGCGGAAGCGACGATCCCGATCCCGCACCGGTAGGGGCCTCCCTGTCGGCCACGCCGACCGAACTGACCTTCGCGGCCGAAGGCGGCGAACAGATCGTCGATCTGCGCACCTCGGCCGGATCGTGGTCGCTGCGGCGTGCGGCCGATGCGTCGTGGCTCACCCTCTCCGCCGAAGGGGGGCACTCTTCGGCCTCCTCGGTGCGGGTGCGTGCCGCCGCCAACGAGGGCGAGGCCCGTTCGACGGAACTGATCCTCTCGGCTCCCGGAGCGGTCGATGTCCCGATCTCCGTGCGGCAGGAAGCCGGGTCGGGCATCCCTGCGGGCGATTTCAAGCCCGTCGAGGCCGAACCCCGCGCCTGGGATGGCGAGAAGCGGGCCGACATCTCCTATCAGCTGCTGGTCTACTCCTTCGCCGATAGCGACGGCGACAAGTGGGGCGACTTCAAGGGCATCGAGGCGAAGCTCGACTACCTGAACTCGCTGGGCGTATCGGCCATCTGGCTCTCGCCGATCCATCCGGCCGACTCCTACCACGGCTACGACGTGACCGACTACACCGCCGTCAATCCGCAGTACGGAACGATGGCCGACTTCGAGTCGCTCGTGCGCGCCGCCCATGACAAGGGCATCAAGGTCTATATCGACTATGTGCTGAACCACACCGGCAAGGGGCACCCCTGGTTCAAGGCCGCCTGCTCGTCGGAGGAGAGCCCCTATCGCAGTTACTACATCTTCTCGCAGGACCCGGCGTCGGACATCGCCGCCGGACGAATCCCGATGATCGCCTCCGAGGGGGCGGGCAGCTACAATTCGGGCGAGTGGTTCACCGCTCCCGTCGCTTCGGCCTCGGGCCCTCACCGCTATCGCTTCGTGCTCGACTGGTCGAATGCCTCGGCGCCCACGGTGACCGTGACGGAGACGACAGATGCGCCCGATGCCGCCAATCCGGACACCTCGGCGACCGATGCCCGCTATCTCTATTTCGGGAAGCAGAAATGTCTGAAATTCTATGCGAAGGGGAACGGACGCTACGAACTGGTGGTCGATTTCGAGTCGGCCTGGGGATTCCTGATCCGCACCTCCGCCACCTCGTGGGCGGCCGGCACGAAATGGGGCGCCCCCTCGACGAGCCGGCGCGTGAAGCTGGGCGAGCCCTTCGCGCTGAACTCCTCGACGGCGGCCGACATCCTCTTCGAGGACATGCAGATCTGGCAATTCCACTCGAACTTCTACTCGGAGTGGATGCCCGACCTGAACTACGGCCCTGTCGCATCGTGCCGTGAATCGGAGCCCTACAAGGCGCTGGTGGCGGCTGCGAAGGGGTGGATCGACCGCGGCGTGGACGGTTTGCGTCTGGATGCCGTGAAGCACATCTACCACAACCAGACCTCGGATGAGAACCCGACCTTCCTGCGCACCTTCTACGACGAATTGAACGACTACTTCCACCGGAGCCGCACCGACGACATCTACATGGTGGGCGAGGCCCTCTCGAGCGCTTCGGAGGTGGCTCCCTACTATCAGGGGCTGCCGGCCATGTTCGAGTTCGACTTCTGGAACCGGCTGGAGTGGGCCATCAACAACGGCACGGGGTGCTATTTCCTGAACGACATTCTGAGCTACCGCCAGCGCTATGCCGCCTATCGGCCCGACTTCATCGAGGCTACCAAGCTCTCGAACCACGACGAGGACCGCACCCGCTCGAAGCTGGGCGAGTCGGCCGAGAAGTCGAAGCTGGCCGCCGCCGTGCTGCTCACCTCCGCCGGCTCTCCTTATATATATTACGGCGAGGAGATCGGCATCTACGGCATGAAGACGCGCGACGACCAGTTCGTCCGCAGCCGCATGCTGTGGGGCGACGGCTACACGACCTCCTACACCTCCAACGTCGACACGAAGATGGAGGCCGAGGTGGGCACGGTCGCCGCGCAGTCGGCCGATCCGGCCTCGATCTGGACGGTTTACCGCGACTTTACCGCGCTGCGCAACACCTATCCCGCGCTGGCTTGCGGCGAGGCGACGCCCCATGCCGTCTATAACCACACGAATGCCGGAGCCAAGAGCGTGGCGGCGTGGTATCGCGAGTCTGCCGGCGAGAAACTGCTGGTGCTCCATAATTTCGGCGCCGCATCGGTCGACGTGACCCTTGCGGACGATCTGAAGGCGGCCGTCGGCGTGCAGGGCAGCGTGCTGTCGGCAACGACGGAGGAGCGGACCGTCGTCCGCATGGGGGCCTGGTCGTCGGTGGTATTCCTCTTGTAACAACCTGAAAACATCGCATGAATATGAAACCTCTATTGCTTGCCTGCTGCGGTCTGATGCTTCTCGCGGGGTGTCAGTCGCGACTTTTCCGGGACGTACCGGCCGACGGCAACGGACAACCGGTCTATCCGCTTCGTCTGCATGAGAATCCGCAAAGGGTCCTGCTGACCGACTACTATCCCCGCTGGGAGGAGGCCGACTCCGTGACGGGCCGCGACGGCATCGTCGTGACGGCTGCGGCCGACGACTGGAGCGCCTTCGATGTTGCGGCTCCCGACGAACTGCGGCTGTCGACCCTCGACGTATGGCGCGGGGGCCGGAGCCTCTCGATCGTCGTGCTGAAGGGCGAACACGATCCCTCGTGCCGGATGTACACTGCCGGGGCCATGCTCAAGGTGGTGACGGTGGCTGCCGAACAGCGGCCCGAACGGATCGTCGCCATGTGGCAGAACTGCCGCCTGCCCGACGACGGGATCGTCTCCGTCGAGGGGGCTTTCGGGGTGATCGTCCCGAAGGATGCCCGGGAGACGGAGCGCTCCTGCCTGCGCATCTATGCCGCCGGCGAGAAGGGGCTCTACAACGACGTACTGGTGCCGCTCTCCTACGGCCGGATCGTCCGCGACCCGAAGCAGTTGAACCGCCACGACCCGCAGACCCAGGTGCTCTACTCGCTGATGATCGACCGTTTTCAGAACGGGAACCCGGCGAACGATGCGCCGCTGAACCGTCCGGACGTCCGCCCCGAGGTGGACTACATGGGCGGCGACCTGAAGGGCATCACCGACAAGATCGAGGAGGGATTCTTCGACGATCTGGGGGTGACGACGATCTGGATCTCCCCCGTGACGCAGAATCCGCGCGACGCCTGGGGGCAGAACGTCGATCCCGACACCAGATTTTCGGGCTATCACGGCTACTGGCCGATCTACACCACCCGGATCGACAACCGCTTCGGCACGGATGCCGAACTCAGGGAGCTGCTTGCCACGGCCCACGACCACGGCATGAATGTCATTCTGGACTACGTCGCCAACCACCTGCACATCGACTCCCCCGTCCTGCAGGAGCACCCCGACTGGACGACCTCGATGTATCTGCCCGACGGACGCCGCAACCTGGAACTCTGGGACGAGCAGCGGCTCACCACCTGGTTCGACGTCCATATCCCGACGCTCGACCTGGAGCGCGAGGAGGTGTGCGACCCGATGACCGATTCGGCACTCTACTGGGTGGCGAACTACGATTTCGACGGTTTCCGCCACGACGCCTGCAAGCACATTCCCGAGAACTACTGGCGGATGCTCTGCCGCAAGATGAAGAGCCGATTCCCCGACCGGCAGCTGTGGCAGATCGGCGAGACCTACGGCTCGCCCGAGCTGATCGGCTCCTACGTGAAGAGCGGTATGATCGACGCGCAGTTCGACTTCAATTTCTACCATACGGCCATCGACGTCCTGCGCGAGGATGCCCCCCTGAAGCGCATCGCCGATGAGGTGGCGACCTCGGAGGCGGCCTACGGCTCGCACCACACGATGGGCAACATCACCGGCAACCACGACAAGGCCCGCTTCATCTCGCTGGCCGGCGGAGCCCTCTCGCCCTGGGAGGACCACAAGCAGGCGGGATGGCACCGGGAAGTGGGGGTGGGCGACCCCGTCGGCTACCGGAAGCTGGCGCTGCTGCAGGCGCTCATCATGACCCTGCCCGGCGTTCCCTGCATCTATCAGGGCGACGAGTACGGCCAGCCCGGAGCGAACGATCCGGACAACCGCCACATGATGCGTTTCGACGGCTATGACGAGGCCGAGCAGGCGCAGCGGGAGCTGACGCGCGAGCTGATCGCCCTGCGCCGCGGCTCCATGCCCCTGCTCTACGGCGACCTGATTACGCTGCATACCGAGGGCAACTGCTGGGTATTCGTCCGCGAATACATGGGCGAATATGTGGTGGCGGCCTTCAACAACGGCGCCTCGGCCTGCGGGGCGAGCTGCACGATTCCCGCCGGATTCCCCCTCTCCCGACCGATGGAGTCCCGTTTCGGGTCGGAATTCGGATTCGATGCCGAGACCCGCACGCTGACCCTCCGCCTGGAGCCCTATTCGTTCGAACTGCTGACTGCCTTGAATCCCAAAACCAAATGAATATGAAATCCGTAACCTTATTTTCGCTGCTTGCCCTGCTCATGACGGGCTGCGGCACCCCGAAGCCGGCCGAGACGCCGGCCCATCCCGAGTGGAGCTACCGCTCGGTGGTCTATGAACTCAACGTGCGTCAGGCTACGCCCGACGGAACCTTCGCCGCTGCCGCCGACCGGCTGCCCGCCCTGAAGGAGCTGGGCGTCGACATCGTGTGGTGCATGCCGATCTATCCCATCGGCACCCAGGGGCGCAAGGGGACGCTGGGCTCCTACTACGCCATCTCGGACTACTGCGACGTGAATCCCGAGTTCGGTACGCTGGCCGACTTCGACGCCTTCCTGAACCGGGCCCATGAGCTGGACATGAAGGTCATTCTGGACTGGGTGGCCAACCACACCTCGCCCGATTCGAAGTGGGCGCAGGAGCACCGGGACTGGCATCTGCGCGACTCGCTGGGCAACACCGTCGTGGAGTACGACTGGACCGACATCGCCAAGCTGGACTACGGAAACCGCGACATGCGCCGCGCCATGACGGATGCCATGCACTTCTGGGTGGACCGGGGGGTCGACGGCTTCCGCTGCGACATGGCTATGCTGGTGCCCATCGACTTCTGGCAGACGTCCTTCGCCGAGCTGAAGGAGAAGCGCCCCGACCTCTATCTGCTGGCCGAGGGCGAGAGCGCCGAGCTCCACGACCGGGCCTTCGACGCCACCTACACCTGGGAGCTGCACCATCTGCTGAACGACGTGGCACAGGGCAAGAAAGGGGTGGCCGAGCTGAAGGCCTATCTGGCTGCCGATGCCGAAAAGATGCCCCGCGAGGCGATGCGTCTGATGTTCACCTCGAACCACGACGAGAATTCGTGGGCCGGCACCGAGTTCGAGCGCATGGGCGATGCCGTCCGGGCGATGGCCGTGCTCTGCTTTACGCTGCCCCAGGGTCAGCCGCTGATCTACACGGGTCAGGAGGTGGGCTACGACCACCGCTTCGAGTTCTTCGAGAAGGACCCCATGCCCGTGACCGAGGCCAACGAATTCACCGCGTTCTACCGTTCGCTCTGTGCGCTGCGTCACGATAACGAGGCGCTGGCCGCCGGCGAGCGGGGCGGCGCGTTCCGCTACCTGGAGGGGATGCCCGACGGGGTGCTGGGCTTCGTGCGCGAAACGGACGGCAACCGGGTGAACTGCCTCGTGAACCTTACCCCCGAACCGGTCGAGGTGAAGGGTTCGTGCAGCGGCGGAGACTGTCTGGCCGAGCATCTGACCGTCGGCGACGGTACGCTGCAACTGGGCGGCTGGGGCTATTGCGTCTGGACCGAATAGCCGGGCCTCAGCTGTCGGAAAGTGAAAATTTTGGTTATATTTGTAATCGAAATTTTCACTTTTTTTGCAAGAACACCATGAAATCCGATACGATGCAACACCCCGCATGGGCATACGATGCCGTCCTCTATGAAATGAATGTGCGCCAGCTGACCCCCGAGGGTACGCTGAAGGCCGCCGCCGGAAAGCTCGAATTCCTGCACGGAATGGGGGTGGATGCCGTGTGGCTGATGCCGATCCATCCGATCGGCGAGGCGGGGCGCAAGGGGGCGCTGGGCTCCTACTACTCCATTCGCGACTACTGCGCCGTGAATCCCGAGTTGGGCACGCTGCGCGATTTCGACGCCTTCGTCCGCAAGGCCCACGAGCTGGGAATGAAGGTGCTGCTGGACTGGGTGGCCAACCACACGGCCCGCGATGCGAGGTGGATCGACGAAAAACCGGCCGACTGGTACGAGCGCGACGCCGACGGTGCCCCCGCCGTACCCTGGGACTGGACCGACACGGCGAAGCTGAACTACGCCAATCCCGACGTCTGGAGCGGACAGATCGACTCCATGCGCTTCTGGGTGGAGCGGGGGGTCGACGGATTCCGCTGCGACATGGCTATGCTGGTGCCCATTGAGTTCTGGCACCGGGCGGCGCGCGAGCTGCGGAGGGCGAAGCCCGATCTTTTCCTGCTGGCCGAGGCTGAGGAGCGGAACCTCTTCGACGGAGGTACCTTCGACGCCTGCTATGGCTGGGAGGTGCACCACCTGATGAACGACATCGCCCGGCAGCAATGCCGGCTCCATCCGCTGCGCGACTGGCTCTATGCCGACCGGGACCGCTATCCCCGTTCGGCCGTCCGGCTGATGTTCACCTCGAACCACGACGAGAACTCCTGGTCGGGCAGCGAGCAGAGCCGTATGGGTGCCGCCGCGGAGATCATGTCCGTGCTGACGTTCCTCTGGCCCCAGGGGCTGCCGCTGATCTATACGGGTCAGGAGGTGGGCTACGACCACCGGTTCGAGTTCTTCGACCGGGACCCGATTCCGGCCGGCCTCTACCGCGAGAACGAGACGACGCGGCGCTATCGCCGGCTGGCCGCCCTGAAGCGCGAGAATCCCGCGCTGAGGTCGGGCGAGCGGGGCGGCGAGGTGATCGAGATCCGCAACAACGCGGAGGACTGCCTCTTCTCCTGGGTGCGCGAGGCCGAGGGCAATCGCGTGGTCGCCCTGCTGAACCTATCGCCCTATGCCATCTTCGCCGACTTCGATACGGGCATCTATGCCGGCGAATATACCGATGCCCTGACCGGCGAGCCTGCCGGGCTGCCGTCGCACGTCGCGTGCGGCATGGCTCCCTGGAGCTACCGGATACTGACCCGAAACCTGTAAACAGAAACCTGAAATTCATGAAAAAAATCTTCATATCCCTTGCAGCCATGAGCCTCGTCTCCTGCTTCTCCTCGCCCTCGCCCGCGTCCGACGCCGTTGCCGACAACGACGGCCGCGTCGTGCGGATGGAACCCCTGTCCTGGTGGACGGGGATGCGCACGCCGCTGCAACTGCTCGTCTATGGTCCCGACATCTCCGCCTGCGAGGTCGAGGTGGCTGGCGACTGCCCCGGACTCTCCGTCGCGGGCACGCACCGGGCCGACAGTCCGAACTATCTGTTCGTCGACGTGAAGGTCGACCCCAAGGCCGAGCCCGGCACCTATTATTTCATCTTCTCGCGCGAGGGGGCCGAGCCTTTCAAGGTCCCCTATGAGATCGCGGCACGACGCGAAGGGTCGCGCGAACGGGAGAGCTTCACCACGGCCGACATGATCTATCTGGTGATGCCGGACCGCTTCGCGGACGGCGACCCCTCGATCGACTCGACGGACGACACGGCCGAGAAGGCGGCCCGTTCGGAGTTCTTTGGCCGTCACGGCGGAGACCTGCAGGGCATGATCGACCACCTGGACTACATCGCCTCGGTGGGGGCGACGACCGTCTGGTCGACCCCGCTGCTGCTCGACGACGAGCCCGTGCAGTCCTATCACGGCTACGCCTGCGGAGACTACTACCGCATCGATCCGCGCTTCGGCACCAACGAGCTCTACCACACCTACGTCGCGGAGTGCCACAAGCGCGATTTGAAGGTGGTGATGGATATCGTTACCAACCATTGCGGCATTTCGCACTGGTGGATGAAGGATCTGCCCTTCGCCGACTGGGTGCACCGATTCCCCGAGTTCACCCGCACGAACAACCTCTTCTCCGCCAACATGGACCCCAACGCGTCGCAATACGACCTGCATGTGCAGGAGAGCGGCTGGTTCGACACCTCGATGCCCGACATGAACCTCGACAACCCCTATCTGCTGCACTACTTCAAGCAGTGGGCCGTGTGGTGGATCGAGTGGGCCGATCTGGACGGTCTGCGGGTCGACACCTATCCCTACAACGAGAAGGCGCCCATGAGCAGCTGGTGCGAGGCCGTGCGGGCCGAGTATCCGAACATCAACATCGTGGGCGAGTGTTGGACGGGCAGCATCCCCCAGCTGGCCTACTGGCAGGGAGGGAACCCCAATCGGGACGGATTCGATTCGCACCTCCCCTCCATCATGGACTTTCCGCTGCGCGACGCCATCTGCTCCGCTCTGCCGAGCGACTCGCTGCGCTGGGGCGAGGGGATGATCCGGGTGTATGAAACCCTCTCCCACGACTTCGTCTATCACGACCTTTCGAAGATGATGATCTTCGCGGGCAACCACGACACGGAGCGCATCGGCGACATCGTGCGCAAGAATCCCGACCGGGCCAAGCTGTCGATGGCGCTGCTGGCTACGATGCGCGGCATTCCCCAGATTCTCTACGGCGAGGAGCTGATGCTCACCTCGGCCGACCTCAGCCAGGGGCACGGCGGTCTGCGCGTCGACTTCCCCGGCGGCTGGGCGGGCGATCCCGTGAACCTCTTCGACCCCGACCAGCGCGATCCGGTGCAGCGCGGGGTGTTCGACTACACGCAGCGGCTGTTCCAGTGGCGCAAGACGAAGCCGGTGATCCATCATGGCCGCACGCTCCACTTCGCCGACCGGGCCAACACCTACGCCTATTTCCGCTACGACGATACGGATGCCGTCTTCGTCTTCGTCAACAATTCGCGCGGCCGCAAGACGGTGCCCTGGTCGCACTACGCCGAGATCACGGAGGGGCTGCACGACGGACGCGACGTGGTGACCGGCGAACCCTGTACGGTGAGCGACACGACCACCGTCGCCGGCCGCTCGGCCCTTATCGTGGAGTTCAGGCGGTAGCCGCAGACTTCCGAAGCAAAGAGAGACCCCGCCGATCATGTCGGCGGGGTCTCTCTTTGTCCGGCTCGCTTGCGGGGAAGGAATGGTCCTCGCGGAAGTCTAAATAGACCTTATAATGCTATCTACTCGGAAATGGATATTTGATACGAATCATCTGTATAAATATTTTGAAACAGCGTATTTTCGTAGATAGTTATCTTTTCACCCTTTAGGCATAAGAAAAATAGTCCGGGTAAAAAGAAAGGAATGCCGACTCCGAGTCCGATACCTAATGCGGCACCTTTTCGCGATTCTCCCTCCTTATAATATCCTCCCCGGAGTTTGATCGTCTGACCATCAACGGTTGTCGTTGTCATACAGGATAATTTGACCGAAGCGGGTTTGCCTACGCCCCGAGCCTTTTGTATCTGGGTATCCAAAATAACTGGAGTCCCCTGTCGGATTAGAATATGGGTGCCGCTGTCGTTTCGGATATCGATATCGACAACGGCTGCAGGCTCTATTTGGGAGGTTGAATTGCTGTAAATGCGGGTCGTTAGTCTTACGGGGATATTTTTCCCGGCTGGCAAACTCGCTTTCGTTTGGGCATTAGCGATACCACCAATTGCTATTGAAGCAAAAACGAATAAAAATAATTTCTTCATGTCGTGGTAGTTTTTATCGATATTAGAATGTCGGTTTGTTTCGCTATTGGATTCAATGTGTGCCGTTTGGTCGAATGTCGTTATGGCAAAGTTAATGAAAATTATTTATTGTTTTTGAATGGGGAATCTGAAATTTCCGTGAATAAAATTCGAAAAGAGTTTTTGGGTATTGGAATAGGGAAGATATTCGATTGTTGAAAACTTTTGCCGGCGAAAAGATGTTTTTTCGGGTAAAAATGCGTAATTTTGCCCTATTCGGGTGAAATGCGTTCGCGGGAATCGGGCGGACGTACTGATAACGATAGATTCGGATCATGCTCAGTTTGCTTTTATACCTCTATGCCATCGTCATCTGCACGCTCTTTCTGATCGTGTCGGCCCTCGTGCTGGTTGTGACGTGGCCTTTCGACAAGTCGCGCCGGGCGGTGCACGAACTTTCGCGCGTGCTGGTGCACCTCTTTTTCGGCGTGCCCCCCTTCTGGCGCTTCCGGGTGGAGGGGCTGGAGCATGTCGACCGGAGCCGCTCCTACGTCATCGTGCTGAACCATCAGGCGATGACCGATATTCCGGCCCTTTACTGCGTGCCGCTCAACTTCCGCTGGGTCTCCAAGCGCGAGGTGTTCCGCATCCCCTTCTTCGGCCAGTTCCTGCGTCTGCACGGCGATATCTGCATCGACCGCGGACACGCCTCGGAGGCGATGGAGCAGCTGCTGCGCGACGGCCGGCTGTGGATCTCGCGCGGGGCGTCGGTGGCGATATTCCCCGAAGGGACCCGCTCGAAGGACGGGGAGATCCATCGCTTCAAGGCCGGAGCTTTCGAGCTGGCCCGCAAGGCCGGGGTGGAGATTCTGCCCGTGGTGCTGGACGGCACGACGACGCTCGTGAAGCGGAACCGGCTGTTCAACTGGCGCAACACGATCCGGGTGAAGGTGCTGGCTCCCGTGCCCGCCGGGCAGGTAGCCGCAACGGATACGAAGGAGCTGATGGCCGGTGTGCGCGAACGGATGGTCGGAGCGCTGGAGGCGATCAGAAACGAAAATAAAGTGGGGTAGAGATACTCCGGTTGAGGATATATGGCTGATTTATTGAATAATACGAACAACAATTACGGCGACGACGCCATCGTCACCCTCTCGCCGCGCGAGCATATCCGGCTGCGTCCGGGCATGTATATCGGCAAGCTGGGCGACGGCTCGCAGGCCGACGACGGTATCTACGTGCTTATCAAGGAGGTGGTGGACAACTCGGTGGACGAGTTCATCATGGGCGCCGGACGTCAGGTGGAGATCACCATCGAGGACAATCGGGTCTCGGTGCGCGACTACGGACGCGGCATCCCCCTGAAGTCGCTCTCGGCGGCCGTCAGCGAGATGAACACCGGCGGCAAGTACGGCGGCGAGGCCTTCAAGAAGACCGTGGGTCTGAACGGCGTGGGCGTCAAGGCCGTGAACATGCTCTCGAGCGAATTCACCGCCCGTTCGGTGCGCGACGGCGAGGCCCATACGGTGACCTTCGCCAAAGGGATCGAGCAGAGCGACCGCTGGGAGAGCGGCGTGCAGGAGAAGAACGGCACCTTCATCTCGTTCCGCGTGGACGAGGAGGTGTTCGGCCCCTACGCCTACAACATGGAGTACGTGGAGCAGATGGTGAAGAACTACACCTATCTGAACCTCGGCCTCACCTTCCGGCTGAACGGCAAGTCCTACGTCTCGAAAAACGGTCTGCTCGACCTGCTGAACGAGAACATGACCGAGGAGCCTCTCTACAAGCCCGTCCACCTCTCGGGCGAGGATATCGAGGTCGCCATTACCCACGGAACGGGCTACGGCGAGAGCTATTTCTCGTTCGTGAACGGCCAGTACACCTCGCAGGGCGGCACCCATCAGGCGGCTTTCCGTGAGGCCATCGCAAAGACCATCAAGGAGTTCTATCATAAGGATTACGATCCGTCGGACATCCGCACCTCGATCATCGCCGCCATATCGGTGAAGGTGACCGACCCGGTCTTCGAGTCGCAGACCAAGATCAAGCTGGGTTCGAAGGAGATCGAGCCGGGCGTATCGATGCGCAATTTCGTGGTCGACTTTCTGGGCAAGCACCTCGACGACTACCTGCACAAGAATCCCGAGACGGCGCAGGTGCTCCAGAAGAAGATCGTCGACAACGAGAAGGAGCGCAAGGCCATTTCGGGCGTGCAGAAGAAGGCGCGCGAGGTAGCCAAGCAGGTGTCGCTGAACAACAAGAAGTTGCGCGACTGCAAGGTCCACCTCACGGACAAGCACGAGCTGGCCGAGCAGTCGATGATCTTCATCACGGAGGGTAACTCGGCCTCGGGGTCCATCACGGCCAGCCGCGACGTGCGGACGCAGGCGGTCTTCTCGCTGCGCGGCAAGCCGCTGAACTGCTTCGGACTGACGAAACGGGTGGTTTACGAGAACGAGGAGTTCAACCTGCTGCAGGCGGCCCTCAATATCGAGGAGGACATGGAGAACCTGCGCTACAACAAGGTCATCATCGCGACCGATGCCGATGTGGACGGCATGCACATCCGGCTGCTGCTGACCTCGTTCTTCCTGCAATTCTTCCCGGACGTGATCCGTTCGGGACACCTCTATATCCTGCAAACGCCCCTGTTCCGCGTGCGTAACAAGCGGGAGACCCACTACTGCTATTCGGAAGATGAGCGGCTGAAGGCGATAGAGAAGTGCGGAGCGGCGGCCGAGATCACCCGTTTCAAAGGTTTGGGCGAGATCTCGTCCGACGAGTTCAAGAACTTCATCGGCGAGACCATGCGGCTGGACAAAGTGCGCCTGACCAAAGACGACCCGATTCACGACCTGCTGGAATTCTACATGGGAAAGAACACCTTCGAACGTCAGGGATTCATCATCGACAACCTCCGCATCGAGGAGGACCTGGTGGAGCGCGACCTGCAATTCGAATAACCCGACCGAAAAGAGATTATGAACGACGAAAAAGAGATATTGGAGCCGGACCGGATTCCGGAAGCTGCCGGAGAGTCGCAGAGCCCGGGTTCGCCGCGGGGCGGTCGGAGCAAGTTCGACCGGCTGATGAGCGACGAGGGCAGCGTGCGCAAGTTGACGGGCATGTACAAGACCTGGTTTCTGGACTACGCCTCCTACGTGATTCTGGAGCGCGCGGTGCCCCACCTCGAGGACGGACTGAAACCGGTGCAGCGCCGCATCCTCCACGCCATGAAGAGCGTGGACGACGGCCGCTACAACAAGGTAGCCAACATCGTGGGACAGACCATGCAGTTCCACCCGCACGGCGACGCCTCGATCAAGGATGCGCTGGTGCAGCTGGGCCAGAAGGAGCTGCTGATCGACTGCCAGGGCAACTGGGGCAACATCCTCACGGGCGACGATGCCGCGGCGGGCCGTTATATCGAGGCCCGGCTGTCGAAGTTCGCGCTGGACGTGGTGTTCAACCGCAAGACGACCGAGTGGATGCTCTCCTACGACGGCCGCAAGGAGGAGCCCGTCACGCTGCCCGTGAAGTTTCCGCTGCTGCTGGCGCAGGGCACGGACGGCATCGCCGTCGGTCTGGCGTCGAAGATTCTGCCCCACAACTTCGTGGAGCTGCTCGATGCCGCCATCGCCTATCTGAAGGGGGAGGATTTCGTCCTCTATCCCGACTTCCCGACGGGCGGCACGATGGACGTGACGCGCTATAACGACGGCCTGCGGGGCGGGGCGGTGAAAGTGCGCGCACGCATCTCGAAGATCGACAAGCGGACGCTGGCTATCACCGAGATCCCCTTCACGACCACCTCCGAGTCGATCAAGGAGTCGATCAAGAAGGCCAACGAGAAGGGGAAGATCAAGATCCGCAAGGTGGACGACAATACGGCCGAGAAGGTGGAGATCATCATTCAGGTGGCCGCCGACGAGTCCTCGGACAAGACCATCGACGCCCTCTACGCCTTCACGGACTGCGAGGTGTCGATCGCCCCGAACTCCTGCGTGATCTACGACGACAAACCCCATTTCCTCGGGGTGTCGGAGATTCTGCGCCGTTCGGCCGACCACACGAAATACCTCCTCCGGCGCGAGCTGGAGATTCGGCTGGAGGAGTTGAATGCCGCCTGGCATGCCGCGTCGCTCGAGCGGATCTTCATCGAAAACAAGCTTTACCAGCTCATGGAGAAGTGCCGCACGCGCGAGGAGGCCTATGCAGCCGTCGACAAGGGGCTGGAGCCCTTCAAGAAGCTGCTGCGCCGCGAGGTGACGCTCGAGGACGTGCAGCGCCTGACGGAACTGAAGTTCATCCGCATCACCCGTTACGACGCGGAGAAGGCCGACGTCGAGATCAAGCAGATCGAGGCCGATACCGAGCAGGTGAGCTACCAGCTGGAGCATCTGGTGGAGTATACCATCGCCTACTACGAGCGGATTCGCGCGAAGTACGGCAAGGGCCGCGAGCGCCGGACCGAGATTCGCGAGTTCGATTCGATCGAGGCCACGAAGGTGGCCGTGACGAACGCCCGTCTCTACGTCGACCGGGCCGAGGGTTTCTTCGGCATCGGCAAGGCGATGAAGGATGCGGAGTTCGTCTGCGAGTGCTCCGATCTGGACGACGTGATCGTCTTCACGAAGGAGGGGCGCTACGTCATTACCAAGGTGAGCGACAAGGCTTTCTTCGACAAGGGTATCTGCCATATCGGCGTATTCCGCCGCAACGACGAGCGGACGATCTACAACGTCCTCTACCGCGACGGCAAGAACGGTCCGATACTGATGAAGCGCTGCGCCATCAAGAGCATTACGCGCGACAAGGAGTACGACATCACGAAGGGTACGCCCAAGAGCGAGATTCTTTACATGTCGGTCAACCCCAACGGCGAGGCCGAGGTGCTGAAGGTCTACTTCAAGCCACGTCCCCGCCTGAAGCGGGTGATCGTCGATCTGGATTTCTCGACGCTCGCCATCAAGGGGCGCCAGAGCCAGGGCAACCTCTTCTCGCGATACGGCATCCACAAGATCGTCCTCAAGGAGCGCGGCACCTCCACGCTCGGCGGCCAGAACATCTGGTACGACGAGGATGTCCGCCGGCTCAACGCCGACGGCCGCGGACTCCTGCTGGGCGAATTCAAGGGCGAGGACAAACTGATCGTCTGGACCTCGAAGAACCTATACTACATCACCAATTTCGATCTGGGGCAGCACTTCCCCGACGAGACGGTCCGGGTGGAGAAGTTCCGGCCCGAACGGGTCTTCAGCGTCTGCTATTTCGACCGTTCGCAGCACTACTATTACCTGAAGCGTTTCAAGGCTGAGATCAGCGACCGGATGCAGTCGTTCCTCGACGAGGAGGGGCAGGCGGAGTTCGTCTGCCTCACGGATCGCAGCGGCGCGACGCTGCGGATCACCTTCAAGGGGGCTCAGGCGACCCGCCCGGCCGAAGAGATCGCGGTGGACGACTTCGTGGGCATCAAGAGCCATCGGGCCAAGGGAAAGCGCATTTCGAACTACGACATCGACACGCTGCAGTTCATCGAGCCCGAGCTGCCGGACGAACCCGAAGAGGAGGAGCCCGAAACCCTCGACGGCGGGGAGACGGAGGGCGTAGAGTTCGCCGCGGCCGAAGAGCGGCAGGAGCCGGCCGGTGACGGTCCGGACGCCGCGGTGGATCCCGAACAGCTCGATCTGTTCTGAAACGAGACGAGACCGATGCGACCGAAGCTGCTGTTTCTGATCGGATACATGGGGTGCGGCAAGACCACCCTCGGGCGGAAAACGGCCGCCCGGCTGGGGTGGGAGTTCCTCGACACCGATCAGGAGGTCGAGCGCCGCGAGGAGGCCTCGGTGAACGAGATCTTCAGCTACGCCGGCGAGGACTATTTCAGGCAGTGCGAGCGGAGCGTGCTCGATGCGGTGATCGCCGACGGAAAGTCGAAGGTGGTCTCCACGGGGGGCGGTCTGCCGATGTACGGGGACAACATGGAGCGGATGAACGCCGCGGGCCTGACGGTCTATCTGCGGCGCTCGGCCGAGAGGATCGCTTCGCGGCTCACCCCCTACGGACGGGCCAAGCGGCCGAAGCTGCGCGGGTTGAGCGACGGGGAGCTCGTCGATTTCATGAAGCGCAACATGGCCGAGCGAGCGCCCCGTTACGAGCAGGCGCAGCTGGTGTTGGACGGCGACCGCCTCTCCGATGCCGAGATGGTCGAACGGATACGGACAAGGATCGATAGCGATGAATGACTCTCCCATAGGTGTTTACGACTCGGGGTTGGGCGGACTGACCGTCTGGCGCGAGCTGCGGCGTCTGCTGCCGCACGAATCACTTCTTTTCCTGGGGGACGGCAAGAACTGCCCCTACGGCGCCCGTCCGCGCGAGGAGATCTGCCGGCTGGCGGACGAGGCGGTCGGCCGGCTGGTCGCGCTGGGGTGCAAACTGATCGTCGTCGCCTGCAATACGGCGACGGCTGCCGCCATCGATTTCCTGCGCGCGAAATACGCTTCGCTCCCCATCGTCGGCATGGAGCCGGCCGTGAAGCCTGCCTGCCTGCACACCCGAAGCGGGGTGGTGGGGGTGCTGGCTACCGAGCGGAGCTTGGACGGCGAGCTGTTCCGCCGGACGGCGGCCCGATACGGCCGCGACGTGGAGATCGTGACCCTGCCGGGCCGCGGGTTCGTGGAGCTGGTGGAGAGCGATCTGGAGGATTCGCCCGCCGCCGAGGCCTGCGTGCGGCCGCTGGTGGAGGAGATGATCGGCCGCGGGGCCGACCAGATCGTGCTGGGGTGCACGCACTATCCCTTTCTGCGCGCTACGATAGAGCGCATAGCCGCCGGACATGGGGTCGAGATCGTCGATCCGTCGCCGGCCGTCGCCCGTCGGGTCGAGCAGCTGCTCGACCAGGGGGCGCTGCGAGCCGCTCCCGACGCCGAACCCGTGCTGGAGTTCATCACCTTCGCCGACGAGGATTACCGGCTGAAACTGAAGCGAAAGGCCGAGGCGGTAGATCCGCTGCGGTAGTTTTTGCCTCGGCCGATTTTCGATTCTCGTATATTTTTCCTACCTTCGCTCGGTAGAATCTTCTGACAAGTATGGCTATTCAAAACAGAACTTCCGATAAAAATACGCGGGAGACGGTCGAACGTTCGAACCGCGACAGTCTGAGGTGGGCTGCGGGGTTGGCACTCTTCTTCACGGGCATCTTCGCCGTCGCCTCCGTCCTTTTCTATTTCGGTGACTGGCAGGCCGACTTCAGCGTGCTGCACGGTATCGGCAGCGAGGATCCCCGCTACGAAGAGACGGTGGACAACCCGTGCGGATATGCCGGGGCCTGGCTGGCCGAGCAGATCGTCGGCCGGTCGTTCGGACTGTTCGGAATCATCCTGCCCCTGATCGTCGCGACGCTGGGGCTGCGGATCATCCGCGGCCGCCGGCTCCGGATCAACCACTCGCTGCTCAGCGCCGTTCTGATTCTGGTGCTGGGGTCGCTGACGCTGGGCTTTGCCTTCGGCGTGCAGTGGAATACCTTCAACTCGGGGTGGGGCGGTGCCTACGGCATCGAGCTCTCAAGGATGCTCGAGGGGGTTATCGGAAGCGTGGGAATGATTATCCTGCTGGCCGGAGGGTGGATTCTGATCGGGGTGTTCATCAACCGCAACTTCATCAATACGGTCAACTCGGCCGGAAACGCCGTGGTGGGACAGGGTGGCAAGCTGGTCGATACGCTGCGCCGCAAGACCCTGCGGCGGGACGGGGAGCCGCTTCCCGTAGAGCCCGAGCCTGTGCCGGAGCCCGCGGCCGACCCCCCGGTGCCCCTCACTCGTCCCGAGGTTGCGGCGGAGCCCGCTCCGATGCCGCCGGCCGATCCCGAGCCGTTCGACGAGCAGCATCCGACGGTCGTGCTGCCCCCGCCCGCACCCCGCATCATGCCCGATCCGGTCGTTGCGGAGCCTTCGGAGCCGATCGACCTGTTCGAGGAGCGCCGGGGCGATATGGACCAGCTCGAAGAGGAGCTTCGCCGGATGGAGGCCCCGCTGCGCGCTGCGGTCGCTGCGGACGAGGAGGACCCTTTCCGGGAGATTCCCGTCGAAGGCGAAGCGAGCCCCGAAGAGCCGGCCGAAACGGTCGGGGAGCCGTCGCCCGCGGATGAACCGTTCCCGGAGGGGGAGGACCCGTTCCGCGAGATCGTGCTGCATTCCGATGCCGACGAACCGGCGGAGGAGCCGTCCGAAATCTCCGGAGAGGAGAGCGCCGGGGAGGAGCCGGCGGCCGATTGCGGGGAGGACGAGCTGGTCGTGACGGTGACGGACAACGAGGTGAAGGTGCTGGACGAGGCCGAGATCGACCAGTCGCTCTACGACCCGCTCAAGGACCTGATCTATTACAGAAAGCCCACGCCCGGCCTGCTGGAGAACTATCCGGTGGACTCGAAGGTGACCGATCAGGAGATTTTCGACAACAAGAACCGGATCAAGGAGATTCTGAACAGCTTCGGCATCCCGATCCAGAAGATCAACGCCACGACGGGCCCCACGGTGACCCTCTACGAGATCGTGCAGGGCGAGGGGGTGCGCATCTCGAAGATACAGGGGCTCGAAAACGATATTGCGCAGAGTCTCAAGGCGCTGGGTATCCGCATCATCGCACCGATTCCCGGCCGGGGGACGATCGGCATCGAGGTGCCGAATATCCACAAGCAGATCGTGCCGATGTCCGCCTCCATCTGTTCGCCCGAGTTCCAGAGTTCGAAGGCCGAGCTGCCGGTCGTGATCGGCCGCACGATCCAGAACCAGCCCTATGTCTTCGACCTGGCCAAGACCCCCCACCTGCTCGTCGCCGGTGCCACGGGACAGGGCAAGTCGGTGGGACTGAACGCCATCATCACCTCGCTGCTCTATACGAAACATCCGGCGCAGCTGAAGTTCGTGATGATCGATCCCAAGATGGTCGAGTTCTCGCTCTATGCCGGTCTGGAGATGCATTTCCTTGCCAAGATGGAGTCGGAGGAGGAGCCCATCATCACCGACCCGAAAAAGGCGGTCAACACGCTTCATGCGCTGGAGATGGAGATGGAGCAGCGGCTGGAGCTCTGCAAGAAGGCCGGCACGCGTAACATCGTGGAGTACAACGAGAAGTTCGTGAACCGGCGCCTGCTGCCGACGAAGGGGCATCGCTATCTGCCCTATATCGTCGTCATTATCGACGAGTTCGCCGATCTCATCATGACGGCCAAGGAGGTGGAGCGCCCCGTGATGCGTCTGGCCCAGAAGGCCCGCGCCATCGGCATTCACCTCATCATCGCGACCCAGCGTCCCGACGTGCGGGTCATCACGGGCGGCATCAAGGCCAATTTCCCGGCCCGAATCGCCTTCCGTGTCATGCAGATGATCGACTCGCGCACCATCATCGACCAGCCCGGAGCCCAGCAGCTGATCGGTCGGGGCGACATGCTCTTCTCGAATAACGGCGAGCTGACCCGCGTGCAGTGCGCCCTCGTGGAGACGAAGGAGGTGGAGCGCATCGTCGACTACATCTCCCGCCAGCAGGGCTATTCGGAGGCCTATCCGCTGCCCGACTACGCCCCCGAGGGCGACGGAGCGGGAATGGGCAGCGAGGAGAGCGCCGCCTCGGGCAAGGTCATTCGCTACGACGCACTCTTCGCGGAGATCGCCCGCACGGCCGTTTCGCAAGGGTCGATCTCCGTGTCGATGATTCAGCGCAACTACGAGGTGGGCTTCAACCGGGCCGGTCGCATCATGATGCAGCTTCAGGCTGCCGGGATCGTCGGCCCCCAGATGGGAGCCAAGCCGCGCGACATTCTTTTCCACGACCTGCCATCGCTCGAGGCCAAATTGCAGGATCTGGGGGTATTTTAACTGAAACGACGGATGAAGATGAAGAGATGGATATGGAGCCTGCTGGCTCTTTGCCTAGCGGTCGGAGCCCACGCAGACAACCGCTCTGCGGAGTTGCTCGCCCGACTGCAACAGTCGGTCGGGGCGATGCCTGGCTACCGGGTCGATTTTGCGGTCGAGGCGGAGGGGCACACCTTCACGGGCTACTATCGGGTCTGCGGCGACAGCTACTACATGCAGCTGGGGCAGGCCGAGGTCTATTGCGACGGCACGGTCCGCCGCGAGATCGATCCGGTGAAGCGGGAGGTCGTCGTGGATATGGTCGACCCCTCGTCGCGCAATATCCTGAACAACCCGACGCGTGCCTTTACGCTGCTCGACGGGGCTTTCGTCCACGAAACGGTCGGCGAGCGGGAGGGCGTCGCCACGCTGCTTCTCTCGCCTGCCGCGGCGAAGAGCGGCATCAGCCGGGTGACGCTGGAGCTCGATACCCGTTCCATGCGGCCGCGCACCCTGGTGTACGATGCCGACGGAGAATCGGTTACGGTCCGTATTCGGGATTTCAAGGCTGAAACGGACCCTCTGCCGGTATTCCGGCCGGAGAACTACGGCGGTTTCGAGCTGATCGATTTCCGGTAACCCGCATTTCAGGAGGCCTCGCGGGGCGGTCGCAGCGACCGCCCCGCGAGGCTTATGTTATCGGTCGTTTCGGAATATAATAAAAAATCGCTATAATTTTTTGTAAAGACCAATATTATATTTAATTTTGTCGAAGCAACGGCTGAAAAGCCATTCCTTTCACACGAAAAAGAGATAAATACGAAAAAAAATGAAAACAGCCGAGCTGCCTTGCGTGGTTCCGGTTTCGTGTTTTTTTCTTTATCTCTTATGTTTCAATTCGTGTGAAATATATGGTTCCGGAACCGCGCTTTTTTTATGGATAATTAAGAGCGTGCCATGAATAATCATTCGAATCCACCTTTGCCGGAGTTCCGGTTCGGGAATCGGAAACAGATCGGCCCGGCCTGGAAGAGATCGTTCCGGGCGAACTTTATCTCTATCATCGCGACGACCGGAGCTGTCCGTCGGAGAGCAGTCTGTGGGGCGTAGTCGCCTGGGCAGAGGACGGTGTCGTCTGTCTGGAGACGAGCAGCCGGGATCTGTTCGTTTTCCGGTTCTGGTACTTCCTGCCGTCGGAATATCTCCATGCGCGCCTGGCTACCCGTGCGGAGCTGCGCGACTATGCGGCGGGCCTCTCCTTTTTCGAGTGCCGGGCCGGAAAGCGGCTGCCGGCTGTGCCTCGGCCCCGCCCCTTCCGCAACGATTCATGCGGTTCTCTGCTACGATCGGCCGATCCTTTCGATCCCCAGAAACCCTGAAGGAGGATGCGTAAGTACGACGGAAAGACGCACATTAGTAGGAAGATAACAGCCTGATCGAACAATTTTTTTTATTTTTATATTCTCTATTCGTAACAGATATTCGATATCTGTTACGAATTATAAATGAATGTATATTAGTGTTTTATGATGTATTTTGAGGGGGGGGGGTAAATTCGGCGTGGCTGGGGAGGCCAGGCGGAGCAGACTGCATTTCTTTCTGCTCTATTGTTTTTTTTATCCCCTTTTTTTATATACCTTTGCATCACTTTTAGATAGATAGCTATCAGAGATCGTTTGCCGGTCTGTTCGAAACACCGGTGCGTAATGGTAGGATTTGGATGAACAGCACGATTCCAACGGAACAAGGCTAAGTCATCGGGAGGGGAGCGGAAATCCCCCAACTTTTACAATTCGTGTTTTAATCGGTTGATTTGCATGTAATTGCAAATTTTCCGGGATTAGAGGAATTTTCTTTAATCGAAGTTTGTCCGGTGAAAATCACCGTCTGAAGTCGTATTTGATCGCTTTACCTCAAAGCCGAAAGCCGTATGGAGCTACAAAACAAGACATGCCAGTCGATATGTTGGTATGTGATGCGTGATCTCAAACGTTCCAATGCCAAACTTCCGGCTTACAAATTTCTCGAAGAGAATCGGTTTGAGGTGTTCACGCCCATGAAGTGGAGCCTGGTGGAGGAGCACGGAAAAAAGATCCGGAAACGGATACCCGTACTCCCGGACCTGCTTTTCGTCCGCTCGACCCGGAGTGCGCTCGACGAGGTTGTTGATAAACTTCCGACGCTTCAATACCGCTACGTGCGCGGTGCCTACTGCCGTCCGATGGTCGTGGCGGATGCCGATATGGATCTATTCCTCTGTGCGGTGAACCAGACGAGCGATCCGTGCTATTATCTTCCTGAAGAGATTACTCCCAAGATGTACGGCCGTATGGTCCGGATAGTGGGGGGGGGAATGGATGGATTCGAGGGTAAACTGCTGACCGTCAGAGGTTCTAAAAGGCGCCGGCTTGTCGTGAGCATTCCTTCCGTGTTATCGGTAGCTATCGAGATCAATCCCGATTTCGTCCAGTTGGAGCCGATCTGATTTCCGGACGCATGCATCAATAAGGACCTTTCGTTTTGTCATACCCACCGGTTCCGACCAGATTTCCGCCTTTGTTCGGATGCGATGAAATACCTTGATTCGTTACGCAACACCTGAAATAAAAAACTTTCGCTTATGATATTTTGGATACTGAATTGTCTTTTGGTATTTGCCATCTGCATGTTGTGTGCGGGAATTCTGATTCCCCAGATTCTGCTGATCGCCTTCCGCAGGAATCTTTTCGATGAGGTCGACGAGCGCAAGATCCACCACGGAACGGTACCGCGACTGGGCGGTATCGCATTCGTTCCGGTGATCTTCTTCTCGACGATCCTGCTGTGCGGAATCCATATCGCCATGGGCAACGAATCCTTTATCGATCTCTTTGCCAGCAATGCGCGTGCGCTCTGCTTCGGCTTTTGCTCGATTCTGGTTCTGTATCTGGTCGGAATCGCGGACGATCTGATCGGTATTCGATACAGCGCGAAATTCGTCGCACAGATTCTGTGCAGCGTGATGCTGATCGCCGGCGGGCTGACTATCAACAACCTGCACGGCATTCTCGGCATCTACATCCTGCCCGACTGGATCAGCTGGCTGCTGACGGTTCTGTTCGTCGTCTTCATCATCAACGCCATCAACCTGATCGACGGCGTGGACGGACTGGCATCGGGCCTCAGCAGCGTGGCGCTGTTGTTCTACGGGTACTTCTTCGTGCTCGAAGAACGATACATTTTCGCCATGCTCTCCTTCGCCGCCATCGGCGTGCTGCTTCCGTTCTTCTATTACAACGTCTTCGGGCGTGCGGAGCGGCGGCGCAAGATCTTCATGGGAGACACCGGTTCGCTCACGATCGGTTTCCTGCTCTGTTTCCTGGGCATTCGCCTGATTACGTGTATTCCGGACGACGAGGGGCTGCCCAATCCGCTGCTTATCATGCTCTCGCCGCTGGCTATTCCGAGTCTCGACGTGTTGCGGGTCTTCATCCACCGCAAGCGGCTTCACAAGAATCCGTTCATGCCCGACAAGAGCCATATTCACCACAAGTTGCTGGCGGCCGGCATGGTGCAGCGCGGCGTCATGCTGGTGATCGTCTTCGGCACCGTGGTGCTGACCTTCCTGAATATCTTCATTTCGCGGTACATCGAAGTGACGATTCTGGCGCTGATCGACATCGTGTTGTGGACGGTTTTCAACATCTGGCTGACGAGCCGCATCAAGCGCAGCGGGTCGGATCTGGCGAAAAGCTGGACGAGTAGTAATTAAGAAAATACCTAATATACAGTATTAAGATGAAAATCGTAAAATTCTTACGTGTACTGGCGGCAGCGGCTCTGCTGGGGTCGTGTGCAACGCCCAAAGTCGCTTATTTTCAGGACGTGCAGCCCGAAAAGGCCGAGCAGGTTCTCAATCGGCTCGATATTCGGGTGCGTCCCGAGGACAAGATCTCGATTCTTGTCAGCAGCAAGGATCCGCTGCTCGTAAGTCTGTTCAATTTATCGAGCGTCTCCTCGTCCGGATCTGCCGGTGGGTCGCAGGGCAATGCGCCCGGTTATACGGTGGATAAAAACGGCGATATCGATTTCCCCGTCCTGGGATCGGTTCATGTGGCCGGAATGACCCGGGAGGAGATCGCTTCCTATATCAAGAAGGAGCTGATGGATAAGAATCTGGTGAAGGACCCGATCGTCACGGTGGAGTTCCAGAACCTCACGGTCTCCGTGCTGGGCGAGGTTAGCAAGCCCGGACGATACAATATCGACAAGGACCGGCTGTCGCTGCTGGAGGCCATCAGCATGGCCGGCGACCTTACGGTTTTCGGCAAGCGCGATAACGTGATGGTTCAGCGCGAGGAGAACGGAAAGAAGGTGCTCTATCAGGTCGATCTGAACTCCGGTCTCGATCTGTACGCCTCTCCGGTCTATTACCTGCAACAGAACGATATCATCTATGTCGAGCCCAATTCGATGAAGGCGCGACAGGCTACCGTGAACGGCAACAATGTGCGTTCGGCCACTTTTTGGCTGTCGCTGGCCTCGCTGCTGGTAACCATTACCGTATTGATTGTAAAATAGTACCATTCATAACATTATGGCGATGAATCAAAAAAGTTCGCGACCCGTACAGTCGGATGACTTCATCCGGATTCAAGATTTGCTATACCTCTGCCTTGCGAAATGGAAATGGTTCGTTTTGTCGTTGGCAGTGACGCTCGGAGGAGCGATAGTCTATCTTTTGCGTACTCCTCCCATTTATACCCGAACGGCTCTGGTATTGATCAAGGACGATTCGAAGGGGCAGTCCGTATCCGACATGGAGTCGTTCTCCAATCTCGGGTTGTTCCAGTCCAATACGAACGTCAACAACGAGTTGATCGCCCTCAAGTCTCCGGCCTTGATGACCGAGGTAGTGAAGCGGCTGAATCTGGATATGAACTACTATGTTCCGGGGCGGTTCCATAAGCAGGTAGCGTATGGGCAGACCTTGCCGGCTACGGTCGTCATGGCGGATTTCCCCGAAAACGAAACGGCGAACTTCACGCTGCGAATCGAACCCGACAGCACGATCAGTCTGTCCGAGTTCGTCCGGAACGGGGAGGATTTGGACAGCGAGAAGGTAACCGGGCGTCTGTTCGACACGGTTCCGACCCCCTTCGGAGCCTTTGTTGTGGAACCGACCCTCCACTTCAAGGCGGACAAGCCCTATACCATACACGTCTATCGTTCAGCTTTCTATAGTGCGGTAGGTTCCTATGCCGCACGCTTCTCCGTTGCTCTGAATAATGAAAAGACATCGGTTATCGCTCTGTCCTTGACGGATTATTCCGGTCAGCGGGCCGAGGATGTGCTGAATACGTTGATTTCCGTCTACAACGAAAACTGGGTCAAGGACAAGAATCAGATCGCCATCAGCACGTCGATGTTCATCAACGAACGTCTGGGAGTCATCGAGCGGGAGCTGGGAAATGTGGATGAGGACATCTCCTCGTATAAAAGCGAGCATCTGCTGCCCGACGTGCAGGCTGCCTCCAGCATGTACATGGCCCAGAGCTCTGCGACCAGCGCCCAGATCCTGGCCCTGAACAATCAGCTCTACATGATCCGCTATATCCGCAACTACCTAACGAGCGATACGAACCGGAACCAGCTCCTCCCGGCCAATACGGGTATCGAAGGCTCCAATATCGAGTCGCAGATCGCAGAGTACAATGCGAAACAGCTCCAGCGGAACAGCCTGGTGGCGAACAGTAGTACGGAGAATCCGCTGGTTGTGGATATGGATCAGGTGTTGACGGCAATGCGCGGAGCGATCATTCGCTCCATCGACAACCAGGTCGTGGCGTTGAACGCCCAGATCAAGAGCTTGCAGCAGACCGAGCAGCAGGCGACGTCGCGTATCGCCGCCAATCCTACGCAGGCCAAGTACCTCCTTTCGGTCGAGCGTCAGCAGAAGGTGAAGGAGTCGCTCTATCTCTTCCTGTTGCAGAAGCGTGAGGAGAATGAATTGTCGCAAGCCTTTACGGCTTACAATACCCGCGTCGTCGCACCGCCCAGCGGAAGTTCGGCACCGACGGCTCCGATTCGGAAAAACATTCTGTTTGTGGCGTTTGCTCTGGGTATGTTAATCCCGCTTGTAATCATTTTCCTTCGCGAAACGATGAACAACAAGGTTCGCGGTCGCAAGGATCTGGAGGGTTTGAGCATGCCTCTCATCGGAGAAATACCTCAGTTCGATCAGAAAAAGTCCGGCCTGTTCACGAAGAAGGTACCCGATCTGAAGGCCGTAGTGGTAAAGGAGGGAAGCCGCGATGTCATCAACGAGGCGTTCCGTGTCCTGCGAACCAATCTGGAGTTCATGACCGAGAAGGGCAAGAAATCGAATGTGATCGTCGTCACGTCGTTCAATCCGAGCAGCGGAAAGTCGTTCCTGACGATAAACATGGGCGTCAGCCTCGCCATCAAGGGGCAGAAGGTGCTGGTAATCGACGGCGATCTGCGTCACGGTTCGGCATCTTCCTACGTGAACTCTCCCCGTATCGGATTGAGCGATTATCTGAGCGGCCGCATGGACCGGTTGAATGAACTCATCGTTCCGGACAAAAACCATAAGGGGCTCGATATTCTGCCCGTCGGTACGATTCCTCCCAACCCGACCGAGCTGCTTTTCGATGACCGTCTAAGGCAGGTGATAGACAAGGTTCGGGAGTGCTACGACTATGTACTGATCGATTGTCCTCCCGCCGAAATGGTGGCTGATACGCAGATTATCGAAAAACTGGCAGATCGGACGATCTTCGTCGTTCGTGCCGGTCTGTTCGAGCGGAGCATGCTGCAGGAGTTGGAGAATATCTACAACGAAAAGAAGTATAAGAACATATCTCTGATTCTGAACGGAACGGTGGGCAATACGGGACGTTACGGTTACCGCTACGGATATCGTTACGGCTACCATTACGGCTATGGCTCCGACAAGAAGAGAGAGGTGTCCGAATGGGTGTCGAATAATTAAGACTATCGATTTTGTGGCCTTTCAGCAAGCGCCGGTCATTGGCTGAAACCGGTTTTTTCCGGGGGTTCACGGATTGGCACTGCCATATTCTGCCCGGGGTGGACGACGGGGTGGAGACGACGGAGGAGTCGCTGGCCATTCTTCGTCTGTATGAGCAGTCGGGGATCGGTGCCGTGTGGCTCACGCCGCACATCATGGAAGATATCCCCAATGAAACCTCGGCTCTGCGTGAGCGCTTCAAGGCGTTGCAGGCGGCTTATGCCGGATCGGTCGAGCTGCACCTTGCAGCCGAGAACATGCTCGACACTCTTTTCGAAGAGCGTCTGGAGAGGAACGACCTGCTTCCTCTGGGCGAAAAGGGAGACCATCTTTTGGTGGAGACCTCCTATTTCAACCCGCCGATGGGGCTGTCCGGTATGCTGAAGCGCATCATGTCGAAGGGATATTATCCCGTGTTGGCACATCCGGAACGGTATGTCTACATGGGTGAGGCCGATTATCGCGAATTGAAGATGCTCGGCGTGAAGCTGCAGTTGAATCTGCTGTCGCTGGCAGGTCGTTACGGTGTTCGTGTGCAACAAAATGCTCAACGATTGCTGAAGGACGGAATGTACGATTTCGCAGGAAGCGACATACATTCATTACATGCAGCAAAGGATGTCGTGCGTCTTTTACTGACCCGAAAATTGGAAGAAAAAATAATTGAAATAAAAAGTTAACCAACATGAAAGGCATTGTACTGGCAGGAGGATCAGGGACACGATTGTACCCGATCACGAAAGGTGTAAGCAAGCAGTTGCTCCCGATCTATGATAAACCGATGATCTACTATCCGATCTCGGTGTTGCTGTTGTCGGGGATCCGGGAGATCCTGATTATCTCGACCCCGCACGATCTACCGGGTTTCCGACGTCTGCTGGGCGACGGATCGGACTACGGGGCCCGTTTCGAATATGCCGAGCAGCCCTCGCCGGACGGTCTCGCGCAGGCGTTCCTGATCGGCGAGGAGTTCATCGGGCAGGATTCGGTTTGCCTGGTTTTGGGAGACAACATCTTCCACGGCGCCGGTTTCTCGACGATGCTCAAGGAGGCGGTCCGCACGGCCGAGCAGGACGGCAAGGCGACGGTCTTCGGCTACTGGGTGGAGGACCCGGAGCGCTACGGGGTCGCGGAGTTCGACAAGGAGGGCACGTGCCTCTCGATCGAGGAGAAGCCTGCCGAGCCGAAGTCGAACTATGCGGTGGTAGGTCTCTACTTCTACCCGAACGAGGTTGTCGAGGTCGCCAAACGGATCAAGCCGTCGGCCCGGGGCGAGCTGGAGATCACGACGGTGAACCAGGAGTTCCTTCAGGCGGGCAACCTGAAGGTGCAGACGCTGGGCCGGGGGTTCGCCTGGCTCGATACGGGCACGCACGACTCGCTGGCCGAGGCCTCGATCTTCGTGGAGGTGATCGAGAAGCGCCAGGGACTGAAGATCGCCTGCCTGGAGGGCATCGCCTACCGTCAGGGCTGGATCGATGCCGCAAAGCTGCGCGAGCTGGCTCAGCCCATGCTGAAGAACCAGTACGGGCAGTACCTGCTGCGGGTGATCGAGGAGGTCGAGAGAACGGGTAAAAGCAATCTGGAATAGAAATCGGGAGCGACATGGAAGTGATTCGTACAGCCATCGACGGCGTAGTGATCATCGAGCCCCGCATCTTCGAGGATGCGCGGGGCTACTTCTTCGAGTCGTTCTCGCAGCGCGAGTTCGAGCAGAAGGTTCGGAAAATCGATTTCGTGCAGGATAACGAGAGCATGTCCTCTTACGGGGTGATGCGCGGCCTGCATTTCCAGCGTCCGCCCTACACGCAGAGCAAGCTGGTGCGGGTGGTGAAAGGACGCGTGCTGGACGTTGCGGTGGACATCCGCAAGGGAAGCCCGACCTACGGCCGGCACGTGGCCGTGGAACTCACCGAGGAGAACCACAGACAGTTCTTCGTGCCGCGCGGCTTCGCGCACGGCTTCGCCGTATTGAGCGAGACGGCCGTGTTCCAGTACAAGTGCGACAACTTCTACGCCCCGTCTGCCGACGGGGGCATCAGCATTCTGGACGATACGCTGGGCATCGACTGGCGGATTCCGCTCGACAAGGCCCTTCTCTCGGAGAAAGACATCCGGCACGCCTGCCTCAAGGATTTCGACTCTCCGTTCGACTATGCCATGAACCTCTATCCCGAATTCGAATAACGACGACCAATGAACATTCTTGTTACAGGAGCCAACGGACAGTTGGGAAACGAGATGCGGCTGCTGGCCGCGAAGAGCGGGGACCGGTATGTGTTCACCGACGTGAATCAGGCCGAGGGGGTGGAGACCCTCTATCTGGACATCACCGACCCGGAGGCGGTGCGCGGTATGGTGGCCGAGCATCGGATCGACGCCATCGTGAACTGCGCCGCCTATACGAACGTGGATGCTGCGGAGAGCAACGAGGCCCTGGCCGAGCGGCTCAACGCGGAGGCGCCCGAGAACCTGGCCCGCGCCATGAAGGAGGCCGGCGGACTGCTGATCCAGATCTCGACGGATTACGTCTTCGGCAAGGAGCCCTACAACGTCCCCTGCCGGGAGGAGCAGCAAGGCACCCCGACCGGCGTGTACGGGCAGACCAAGCTCCACGGCGAGCAGAAGATCGGAGCCGTGGGCTGCAAGCACGTGATTATCCGCACGGCCTGGCTCTACAGCGAGTTCGGAAAGAACTTCTGCAAGACCATGATGCAGCTGACGGCCACCCGGCCCGAGCTGAAGGTGGTCTTCGACCAGACCGGAACGCCCACCTACGCACTCGACCTGGCCGAGGCCATCGTGCGGGTGTTGGAGGACTACGCCGCGGAGGCCCCGGCCGAGCGCTACTCCAAGACGGGCATCTACCACTACTCCAACGAGGGGGTTTGCTCGTGGTACGACTTCACGAAGATGATCGCCCTCTGCTGCGGGAACACCGGCTGCGACGTGCAGCCCTGCCACAGCAGCGAATTCCCCAGCCCCGTCACGCGACCCAGCTACTCGGTGCTGGACAAAACAAAGATCAAGCAGACCTTCGGAATCCGCATACCCTACTGGACCGAGTCGTTGAAAAAATGTATCGATAACCTGAAATAACAGCAAACAAACTATGGCAAAGAGAAATATAGTCATCACCGGCGGTGCCGGATTCATCGGCAGCCACGTGGTGCGTCTGTTCGTGAACAAGTATCCCGAATACAACATCATCAATCTGGACAAGCTGACCTACGCCGGCAACCTGGCCAACCTCAAGGACATCGAAGACAAGCCCAACTACAAGTTCGTGAAGATGGACATCTGCGATTTCGAGGCATTCTACGAGCTCATGCAGCGCGAGAAGGTGGACGGCATCATCCACCTGGCGGCCGAGAGCCACGTGGACCGCAGCATCAAGGATCCCTTCACCTTCGCACGCACCAATGTGATGGGAACCCTCAGCCTGCTGCAGGCCGCCAAACTCTACTGGGAGTCGCTGCCCGAGAAGTACCGGGGCAAGAGATTCTACCACATATCCACCGATGAGGTATACGGTGCCCTCGAGATGACCCATCCCGAGGGTGTCGAGCCGCCCTTCACGACGGCCGCATCCTCCTCCGAGCACCATCTGGCATACGGAACGGAGTTCTTCTACGAGACCACGAAATACAATCCCCACTCCCCCTATTCGGCGTCGAAGGCCTCGAGCGACCACTTCGTGCGGGCCTATCACGACACCTATGGAATGCCGACCGTGGTGACCAACTGCTCGAACAACTACGGGCCCTATCAGTTCCCCGAAAAGCTGATCCCCCTTTTCATCAACAACATCCGGCACCGCAAGCCCCTGCCCGTATACGGTAAGGGCGAGAACGTGCGCGACTGGCTCTACGTCGTGGATCACGCACGGGCAATCGATCTCATTTTCCACGAAGGAAAGATCGCCGAGACGTACAACATCGGCGGGTTCAACGAGTGGAAGAACATCGACATCATCCGCGTATTGATTCGGACCGTAGACCGGCTCCTGGGCAATCCCGAGGGATACTCCGACGAGCTGATTACCTACGTGACCGACCGGGCCGGACACGACCTGAGGTATGCAATCGACTCGTCCAAGCTCCAGAAGGAGCTCGGATGGGAGCCCAGCCTCCAGTTCGAGGAGGGTATCGAGAAGACCGTAAGGTGGTATCTCGAGAACCAGCCCTGGCTCGACAACATTACCTCCGGACAATACGAGTCCTACTACAACGAAATGTATAAAAACAAATAGACCCGATGGAGCAGAAAAAGCAAATAACCGTCACTTCGCCGCTCCTGCCGCCGCTGGAGGAATTCATCCCCTACCTGCAGCAGATCTGGGACAGCAAGTGGATCACCAACAACGGCCACTGGCACCAGCAGCTGGAGAAAGCGCTGTGCGAATACCTCGGTGTGGAGTACATCTCGGTGTTCACGAACGGCACGCTGCCACTCATCACCGCCCTACAGGCGCTTCGCATTCAGGGCGAGGTGATTACGACGCCCTACAGCTTCGTCGCCACGACCCACTCGATCTGGTGGAACGACATCCGGCCGGTCTTCGCCGACATCGATCCCCGCACGGGCAATCTCGATCCCGACCGGATCGAGGCGGCCATCACGCCGCGAACCTCGGCCATCATGCCGGTGCACGTCTACGGAAACCCCTGCGACACGGAGCGGATACAGGCCATCGCCGATAAATACGGACTGAAGGTGATCTACGACGCGGCCCACGCTTTCGGCGTCCGGTCGAACGGCGAGTCGATCCTCAAGGCGGGCGACATCAGCACGTTGAGTTTCCACGCCACCAAGACCTACAACACCATCGAGGGCGGAGCGCTGATCTGCCACGACGCCGAGACGAAGCAGCGGATCGACTACCTGAAGAATTTCGGCTTCGCCGACGAGGTGACTATCATCGGGCCGGGCATCAACGCCAAGATGGACGAGGTGCGCGCCGCCTACGGCGTGCTGAACCTCAAACACGTGGATGCCGCCATCGAGGCGCGCCGCAGCGTGGTTCGCCGCTATAGGGAGGCCCTTCGCGAGGTGGAGGGAATCACCTTCTTCGACGACATGCCGGGCGTAAGACACAACTACTCCTATTTCCCGATCTTCGTGGATGCCGAAAAATACGGCATTGCCCGCGACGAGCTCTACGCCCGCATGAAAAGCCGCAACGTACTGGGGCGCCGCTATTTCTATCCGCTCATATCGACGCTGGAGACCTACAAGGGACTGCCCTCCGCGGCTCCGGAGAACCTGCCCGTCGCCACCCGCATGGCCGAACAGGTGATCTGCCTGCCCCTGCACCACGCCCTGACCGAAGAGGACGTGAAGCGCACGATCGAGATCATTCAGGATAAAAGATAGGAGCCGTGGAATCGTTTTACTCGGAACAGGAGCTGAAAAGCCTGGGATTCAAGTCCGTGGGAGAGGATGTCCGGATCAGCCGGAAAGCCTCGTTCTACGGTACGAAGGATATCTCCATCGGCGATAACGTCCGGATCGACGACTTCTGTATTCTATCCGGAGAGATCACTCTTCACTCGCATATCCACATCAGCGCCTACTGCGCCCTCTACGGCCGGTTCGGCATCGAGGTGGAGGACTATGCGGGAATCTCGCCCCGCTCGACGCTCTTCAGCGCGATGGACGACTTCGGCGGCCAGTGGCTGATCGGTCCGATCCATCCCGAAGAGACCACGCATGTTACGGGCGGCAAGATCACCCTAAAACGCTATTCGCAGGTCGGAAGCGGCTGCACGCTCTTTCCGGGCGTGACGCTGGAGGAGGGGAGCGTCGTCGGCGCCATGTCGCTGGTGAACCGCTCCCTGCCGTCGTGGACCGTCTCGGTCGGCATACCCGCCCGGGTGCTGCGCGAGCGCGAACGGGGACTTTTGAAGTTCGTCCCCTAAACCCGTTCCCGCATGGCCCGTTACCTGCACTTCATGCCCATCGATTCGCCTGTGTTCAACGGGGTGTTGATCGATCTGATAAACGAAAATCTGCCCGATGCGCTGACGGAACACCTGTTCCTGCTCTCGGGCGAAAAGAACATCCGGGAGCTGGGTTCCCGTTATCCGAACATCGAACCGACGGAGCCGACCCGGGCGGCTTTTCTGAAGGCGGCGAAGCGGGGCGAACATCTGATCCTGCACAGCCTTTTCCTCTCGTTCCACGACATCCGGCACCTGCCCGACCGGCTCTTCGAACGCATGACCTGGTGCGTATGGGGACACGATCTCTACGGATTCCCCTCGCCGCGAAACCTGATCGAACGCTGGAAATTCCGCCGGGCGATCCGCAAGATCGGAAAGATCGAAGCCGTCGCAATCGGATTCAAATACGACGAGATCGAGATCCGGCGCCTCTTCGGCGACCGGCTGCCGATCTACCCCGCCCTCTACAGCAGCGGATACTACCGGGAGGACATCGACCGGATCGTCGCGACGGTTCCGACCGGACCGAAGGAGCGGCTGGACATCATGATCGGCCACTGCGCCTTCCCCGATTTCCACCACCACCGGCATCTGGACAAGCTGGCCCGATACCGCAGCGAAAAATTGCGGATCCATCTGTTCCTCTCCTACGGTCAGGAGCGATACCGCGACGAGGTAATCGCACACGCCCGGGAGCTCTTCACCGAGGATCAGCTCGAGATCGAAACGGGCATGCTCTCCTGGCAGGAGTACATCGCCCGGCTGGCGCGCATGGATGTCGCCATTCTGGACTTCGAGCGGCAGGCCGCATTCGGAAACATCATTCTGCTGGCCTACATGCGCAAGAAACTCTATCTCTCCCCTACCGGAATCATGGCCCGGGCCCTAAACTCCGAAGGGATTCCCGTGTACGACTGCAACCGGATCGGCGAAATTCCTTTCGAGGAGCTCGGCAGTCCCGCACCGCTCTATCCGTTGGAGAATTTCGTAGCCCCCCTGCTCGACAAACAACACATCATCGGACAATGGAAACAGCTGTTCCAGTCGATCGGACATTAACGCCCCCCTCCGTATCGGTCTGCATGATCGCCTACAACCAGGAGAACTACGTCGCGCAGGCCATCGAAGGGGTGCTCGCCCAGCAGGGAGCTATACCGACCGACCTGATCATCGGCGAGGACTGCTCGACGGACGCCACACGAGCCGTCTGCGAATCCTATGCCCGTCGGCATCCCGACCGAATCCGATTGCTCCCGTCCGCAGCCAATCTGGGCGTCATGGCGAACTTTTTCCGGACACTCGGACATGCGACCGGAAAATACGTGGCGTTCTGCGAGGGGGACGACTACTGGTGCGACCCCGACAAGCTGCTAAAACAAGTTGCCTGGCTGGAGAGCCATCCCGAATGCGGGCTGGTCTATTCGCAGGTGCGGTGGTACTTCGACAGCGAACAGCGGTTCGACCGCGACTGGGGAGGACCCGAGAGCGGAGAGACCACGCTGGAGCGGCTGCTGGAGGGGAATTGCATCCCTACCCCGTCGGTCGTCATCCGCCGCGACCTGCTGGAGCGCTATATCGAAGAGGTTCGGCCGCAGGAGCGGAACTGGATGATGGGCGACTACCCCATGTGGCTCTATGCCGCCGCCCATGCGGAGATACGCTTCATCAACGAACCGCTGGCCGTCTACCGGATACTGGACGAGTCGGCCAGCCATTTCCGGTCGTTCGAGAAGGCCGACCGCTTCTGCCGGAGCACGCTCGACATCCGCCGTTATTTCGCCGGGCGTTACGCCCCGCATCTTCTGCCCCGATTGGAGGAGAACAGCCTCTGGGAGCGGTTCGGATTCGCGGTTCATTACCGAAACGCGCAGGCGGCCTTCAGCCTCTGCGACGCCGTCCGGCGGGCGGGCGGACGGTTCGATACGCGGGAACGCCGGGCTCTCCGCCGACGCACGCGGCGCATGATCTGGCGACATCCGATCCTATGGCTTACCCGCAAATGAATCTGAAAAAGGGCTGTCCGCAAGAGGACAGCCCTTTTCAGTTTTACCGTCAGCCCGGCATACGGGGCGACAGCAGGATCACTTGCCGATCGTCACGACCAGACCGCCGCCCAACCAGCGGCCGGGCATGGGCAAGCCTCCGATATCGCAATAGTCGGCTCCGGTCAGGTTCGTCGCGTCGAAATAGATCTTCCAGATCCCCTTCGTCCAGGCCACACGGCCATCCAGCAGGAAATAGGGCTCGTAGGATCGCTCGTAGCCGCCGGCCGAACTGCCCGTCTGCGGGTAGAAGGTGTAGGCCCCGTTCCGGTCGAAGAGCGATCCGGTCAGCGAGACCGAAATGCTCCTGAGCGGCTGTAGTTCAATGCCGAGCGCCGCCTTGTGGCGCATGAAGTCCATCGCGTTCTTCGTCACCAGGTCGCTCCGCTGCGAGGTCGTGATGTAGGCATAGGAGGCGGTCACGGCCCGCAGCACGCCGGTCGGCCGGCGATAGCCGCCCGTGACCTCGACCCCGAAGGTGCCGAGCCGGCTGGTTTGCTCGGAATGCCACTTGTTCCCCATATCGGGACGCCACACCCAGTCGATCACGTCCCGCCCGTCGCGGTAGTAGGTGCGCAGCGAAGCGCTCCAGCACCCCGAGGCGTAGTCCGCACCCAACCGCCAGGTAATCGCCTTTTCGGGAATCAGATCGAGGTTGTTGATCTGCGCCGCCGAAGTGTAGTAGAGATCAGTGAAGGTCGGCAGGCGCATCGACTGGGCCGCCGCGACCTCCAGCCGCAACGGCTGCACGGGCCGATACCCGCCCGAAACGCTCCACAGTACGCTCCGGCCGTAGGGCGTGAATGAGAGTCCGAATGAACCGGCGACGTCGAAGCGGCGGAAACTCTTCACGTGACGCAGCCAGATGTTGCCCGTGTGGCGGCTCTTGGCATGCGTATAGTCGCCGTGCGGCACCTCGAGCCTGTCGCCGAGGTTGGTGCTGAAGATGTGGTTGTAGGCGTAATCGCCCCCCAGCGTGGTGATACCGGCCTGGGAATGGTAGTCGGCGCTCACCTCCGAGCTCACGTTGTCCGTGGCGTGACGGTTGCGTCCGGCCTCCTTGCCTCGCGTCCAGTCGTAGCGGTCGAAATTCTTCCGGTAGCCCGCCGACGCGGAGAGGGTGAAATCGCCCCAGCCCTTCACCCAGCGCACCGAAGCCAGCCCGGTGCGGGTCGCCTCGTACTGGTCGGGATTGTAGGCGGCATAAAAGCCGTTCGAGCCGAAACCGCGGCTCTGATAGCCGCCCTGCAGGTCGAAATAGCCGGCCCGCTCCGAATCCCAGGTCATCCGCACATAGCCGTTCCAGTTGTCGAAATCGGTATTCGGCCGATAACCGTCGCTGCGGCGGTAGGAGCCCGCCGCGAAGAGTTTCAGGCGACCGGCCGTCCAGCCTCCGGACAAATTGCCGTAGGCATAGCCGTCGCCGCCGCCCGTTCCCTCGAAACGCAGGTAACGGTCGCCCGCAAGCGTCGTGCGGACATTCACGGCACCGGCATAGGCGCCTACGCCCGTCACGCCGTCGATCAGCTCGACCCCGGCGATGCAGTCCAGGTCGACGGGCAGCGAGTGGGATTGATGCCCGGTGCGGGCATCCGTAAAATTGATACCGTTCAGAAGGATCATCGTCTGGTCGAACGACCCGCCTCGAATCAGGATATCGGCCTGCACTCCCCTGGCGCCGCGCTCCCGCAGGTCGATAGAGGGCGCGAGACGCAGGGCCGACTCCAGCGTGTGGAGAGGCGCCGCCGCGACGGCGGTTCTATCGAACAAAACGGTAGACGACATGGTGCTGCGCGTGGGATTCGCTTTGGTCCCCACGATAGCCACTTCGTCGATCTCCAGCACCTTGGAATAGGCCATCGTATCGACTTCGGCGGCTTGCGCCTCACCGGTCGCAAGAGAGAGAATGGACGACATCCCGACCGAAAGCACTCCGATGGTCACAGGACGCCGAAGCGATGCGAATACACCGTAGTTCGCACGGCTCCAACGCTTGAAGCACGGACCGGGCTTCATGGTTTGGATCTCTTTCATTTCTCTGAAAGTTTTGATAAGTGATTTTTGCAGCCGGACTTTCCGGCGCCGCAAAGATAACGGATTTTTCGAAAAAAAAACGGAACGGAGCATTTTTCGCTCCGTTCCGTCGCCTTCATCGCTCCTCCTCGATCCGTTTCAGCCACCGGGGGTAGCGTTTCAGAATGGGTGCGCCCCATTCGCCGTACCAGCCGTACCCCGTGCGGCGCTCGGGCCATACCTCCTTCAGGGAGTAGACCTTGATGCCGTCGCGGTTGCAGAAGAAGGGCCGGTTGTCCTCCAGTTCGCAGTAGCGCGGCCACAGCCCCGGTGCATCGGGATCGTCCACCAGCACCCGGTCCTTCTTGATCGTCGGATCGTCGGGATTGCCCTCGGGCATGGGGACAATCACGACCCTTTTTCCGGCTATGCGGGTCTTTTCGAACCAGGCGACGGCACACTTCACCGCCTCGATCACCTCGGGCGAGGGGTTCTCGATGCTCATCAGCAGCGCCACCACCTGCGCGCTCTCGCCCGCCGACAGTCCGGGCAGTTCGTAGGCGCGGGCTTTGACCGGCCGAAGGGTCGTGTGGTCGTACTGCTGGGCCCAGACGGTCTTCACGCCGTTCTGCACGTACTGGGTCCTCAGAATCAAGGCGAGCCCCGCATCCCACGACTGCCGGATGCGCCGGCGTAGGCTGCCGCGAATCCATGCGAAAGCCTCGTCAGAAAATACTTTTTCATAGTCGGCGGCTATTCGGATAAATTCCTACTCCATTTCTTGTAGCGGTTGAGCACCTTACGACCCCAGGGGCCGTACCAGGCATACCCCACCCGGCGTTCGGGCTTCACCTCCTTCAGAGTGTAGACCTTGATGCCGTCGCGGTTGCTGAAAAAGGGCCGGTCGTCCTCCAGCTCGTAGAACCGGGCCCAGATGGCCGGGGCATCGGGGTCGTCCACCAGATAGCGGTCCCGCTTCACCTTCGGATCGTCGGGATTGCCCTCGGGCAGGGAGACCGTCTCCACCCGCTTGCCCTCGATCCGGGTCCGCTCGAACCAGGCGACGGCGCACCGCACCGCCTCGATCACCTCGGGCGACGGATTCTCGATGCTCATGAGCAGCATGACGATCTGCGAACTCTCGGCCGACGCGAGTCCCGGATGCTCGTATTTGCGGGCCGAAACGGGCAGCAGGGTCTCGTGGTCGTGCTGCTGCGCCCAGACGGTCTTCACGCCGTCCTGCACGTACTGCGTGCGGAGCACCAGTCCGATGCCGGCGTCGAACGACCGGCGGATACGCCCCAGCAGCTCCGGATCCTCCTTCACCCAACCATAGGGGGCCTCCCCGTCGAGAATATCCTTCCAAGCGAGGAGCACCCCCGCCATGATATCGTCGTTGAAGGTGATGGCATCGGCATCCCAGCCGCGCCAGCCGCCGTTGTCGTACTGCGTCCGCAACATGTACTCCGCCGCGCCGCGGGCCGCCCGAAGGCAGGCCTCGTCGCCCGTCAGCTCCCAGACCGCCGAGAGAAACTCCAGCTGCGGGTAGACGTTGCGGTTATCCAGCGTCGACCGGCGGTGTTTCGCATCGATCCGCGCCAGCACCGAGTCGGGGCACTCCCGCGTCATCCAGTCCAGATTCTTGGGCCAGCCGCCGTCCGGATTCTGACAGGCGATCAGGTTGGCGGCCACCTCCCGGAAGTCGTCGGCTCCGTAGCGCGGATAATCGGCCTTGCGATGTTGCGCGACCCACTCTCCGGCCACCCTGTTCAGCCGCTCCCGCGACCCGTCGGGCTCTTGCGCCTGCACCGAAAGGGCGAGGAGCGGAAGCAGCCATATGAATAGTTTTTTCATGGCGATTCAGATTTTTAAGAAAAGGGGGAACGGACGGCGGCAACCGGTCCCCTCCCCCTCTTCGGATTCGTTACTCGAACAGCGCCTCGCACTTGGCGATCACGTCGTCGGCGTTGGGCGTAAGCGAGAAGACGTGCGACGGCTTGAGATAGTGCAAGGTCTTGCCCTCCTTGAAGAGCTCCTCGCCGCCGCCGGTGATGTTGAGCATCACCGTAGCCGACTTGTCGATCCTGCCGTCGGCGACCGCCTTGATGAGGGTTGCCGTAGCCACGCCGGCCGCCGAATAGATGTCGACGCCCTCCAGCTCCCGGAAGAGCTCGCGGGCCTTGCGGGCCTGGGCATTCGTCGCCACCATGATCTCGCCGTCGGTCGCCTTCAGAGCGTCGTACAGACCGCCGTGGATGCCGTAGGGCGGGCGACGGTTCGAGAGCACTTTGGCGTCGATGATCTCCACGTCGCGGCGCGCCTTGTCGTCGTCATAGGGCAGCATCTCGCGCGAATCGACCCGCCAGGCGTTGTACATCGGGACGAACGGCGCATTCTGCGAAACCATCAGCTTCATGAGGTTCTGTCCGTAGGAGCCGTCCTCGATCAGCCGCAGGTTGGCCTCCCAGGCGGCAATGGCGCCCGTACCGCTGCCCACGGCCTGGAAATAGTAGTCGGGAATGCGTCCGATGGTCGTCACGGCCGAGAGCACCGTCGTCGCCATGCCGTCGCGGCGGGCGATGTTCTTCGCGCCGCCCTCGGAGTAGAACATCGGCGACTTGAGGGCCAGGTTGCTCAGGTGGATGGCGTCGAAGTAGTCGCCGCCGTTGGCGCAGGCGATCAGCTTCACGCACGGATCGAGCGGTTCGTCGAACCACAGCGCATCCAGATTGTCGGCCGGCACGGAAAGCAGCAGCCGGATGTGGTTGTCCGAGCAGACCTTCGCGAAGGCCCGGGCCGTATTGCCGGCCGAAGCCACCACCAGCACCCGCTTCTCCTCGCGGGAGGCACGGGCGCAGACGCTGAACGCTTCGGTCTCCTTGAAGGAGCAGGTCGTCATCCGGGCCCCGATGGCGGGGCAGTAACCGTTGAAGGTGATGTAGAGATTCTCCAGACCGAGGTGCTTGCCCAGCCCCTTGCTCCGGTAGGTCACCGGAGCCGACGAACCCTCGAGCATCCGTTTCACGGGCAGCCAGTCGCAGAACTTGTAGATTCCGTACTCATCCGGTTTCACTTCCAGTTTCTTCTTGGCATAGCGGGCGCGGACCAGCGAAGGGGATTTGCTCTGTCGATCCTCCATCGTCCAACCTTCGTCCTCGAACTCGCGTCCCGTAGCGACGCACTCCAGCGTGTAGGCAGTAGGTGTAAATTCTTTCATCTTATCGTTTAAGTTTAGGACATCCGGGTCTTGAAATCTTCGTACCCGAACTCTCTGATTATATCCAGCTTTCCGCTCTTGCGGGCGATGGCGATGGCCGGGTGGGCCACGCCGTTGAACATCGTGGTCTTGACCATCGTGTAGTGGATCATGTCCTCGAAGACGATCCTATCCCCGATCTTCGGCTCCCGGTCGAAGGCCCAGTCGCCGCAGTAGTCGCCCGCCAGACAGCTGTTGCCGCCCATGCGCCAGCGCTCCTCGCCCTCCTCGGGGTCGTGCGCTCCGACGATCGCGGGTTTGTAGGGCATCTCCAGGCAGTCGGGCATGTGGCAGGCGAACGACACGTCGAGCAGGGCCGTCCGCACACCGCCGTTCCGCACGATATCCTCCACCGTCGAGACCAGATAGCCCGTGCGCCAGGTGAAGGCGCTGCCGGGCTCCAGAATCAGCCGCAGGTGCGGGTGCCGGGCCTTGAAGCCGCGCAGCACGCCTATGAGCTCGTCGCAGTCGTAGCCGGCATGAGTCATCAGATGGCCGCCGCCCATGTTGAGCCACTTCACCTTGTCGAGCAGCCCCCCGAAACGCTCCTCGAGCGCTTCGAGCGCCAGCCGCAGGTGGTGCGGCCGCGATTCGCACAACACGTGGAAATGCAGCCCCTCGACACCGGCCGGCAACTCGCCGAGCTCCTCGGCCGGAATGCCCAGTCGCGAACCGGCCACGCACGGATTGTAGAGATCGACCTCCACGGGCGAATATCCGGGATTGACCCGAAGTCCGCACGAGATTCCCTGCAGGATGGCCCGGGGTCCGAAGCGTCGGAACTGGTTCAGGGAGTTGAAGGTCAGGTGGCTGCTGCAACGCAGGATCTCCTCGATGTTACGGTCGGTATAGACCGGAGCGTAGGTATGGGCCGGCGAGCCGAACTCCTCGTACACGAGGCGGGCTTCGGCGGCCGAGCTGGCCGTAGCGCCGTCGGAGTGGCGGGCCAGTTCGGGAAAGATGCTCCACATGGCGCAGGCCTTCAGAGCGACGATCACTTCGACCCCGGCCTCGCGACGCACGCGGTCGATGACGGCCAGGTTCTGCTCCAGCAGCTCTTCGTCGAGCACGTAGCAGGGAGAGGGTATTTTCGAAAAATCAACCATTCGTTCAAAGAATATAGGGTCCGGACTCTCGTCCGAATGTCCGCAAAAATACGAAAATCATCGCAAACCGCGCCTTCTCCGCCCTACTTTATTTGCATAAATTAGGTATTTATACCCATCCGCGACGCTTCGTGGCGAAAATATGCCTATCTTTGCGCCCCCTGAAATCTGCGAAAACATGGAAGAAATCTTACGACTGGCCGCCCGCAACACGGAGCGCGCCCGGGAGATCGTCGACCGGCTGCGGCTTTACGAGCGCTGGCAGGCTGCAGGAGCCGAGGTCCGTGCGGTCGGCTCGCTGCGCATGGGGCTGCTGATGAAGCACCTCGACATCGACCTGCACCTCTACACCGAACGGCTGGACCCGGCCGTCGGATTTGCCGTCATGGCGGAGCTTTGCGCCGACCCGGCCGTGCGGGAGGTGCAGTTCGTGAACGGAGCCGACACCGAAGAGCGGTGTCTGGAGTGGCACTGCCGGTACGCACGGGAAGGCGAGGAGTGGCAGATCGACATGATCCAGATCCTGCGCGGCAGCCGCTACGACGGCTATTTCGAAGCGGTGGCCGACCGGATCGCCGCCGCCCTCACCCCCGAAACCCGGACGGCGATCCTCGAACTGAAATACCGGACGCCCGACGGAGAGAAGATTCCGGGAATCGCCGTCTACAAGGCGGTCCTGCAGGACGGGGTGAGGACCCCGGACGAGCTGCGCGAGTGGCTGTCGGCGCACCCTATAACCGGCATTCTGGAATTTTAGCGGCACGAGCAGACATCCGCGCACTATCTTTGCACGGAGTGTCTCCGACATGAAAGAACGACCGAACGACCGATTCACCTTTCACCCTCCCGACACCTCGACGCATCGGGAGGTGCCCGTAGCCGGAGGGGCCGTCGAGGCGGGATTCCCCTCGCCGGCGGACGACTTTCTGGATGCGCCCCTCGACCTGAACCGCGAATTCGTACAGAACCCCGCCTCCACCTTCTTCGTCCGCGTCTCGGGCGAGAGCATGGCGGGCGACGGCATCGGCGACGGCGACCTGCTGATCGTCGACAAGTCCCTGCCGCCCCACGACGGCTGCATCGCCGTCTGCTACGTAGACGGGGAGTTCACGGTCAAGCGGGTCAAGCTGGAACGGGGCTGCGCCTGGCTGATGCCCTCCAACCCGAAATACCGCCCGATCCGCGTCGACGCCGACAACGAGTTTCTCGTCTGGGGCATCGTGCGCCACGTCGTCAAGAGCTTCGAATAGCGATGTACGGCCTCTGCGACTGCAACAACTTCTACGCCTCCTGCGAACGGCTCTTCCGTCCCGATCTTGCGGGACGTCCCGTCGTCGTGCTCTCGAACAACGACGGCTGCATCATCGCCCGCTCGAACGAGGCGAAGGCGCTCGGAATCGGCATGGGGCAGCCGCTCTACCAGGTCGCCCCGCTCATCGAGCGCAACGGGGTCGCGCTCTTCTCGGCCAACTTCGCCCTCTACGGCGACCTGTCGCGCCGCGTGATGACGACCCTGCGTTCGCTCGTCCCCGCGACCGAGGTCTACTCCATCGACGAAGCCTTTTTCGATCTGCACGGCATCGCGGAGCCGCTCGACGAGTACGGACGGCACATCGGACGCACGATCCGCCGCAATACGGGCATTCCCGTCAGCATCGGCATCGCCCCCACGAAAACCCTGGCGAAAATCGCCTCGAAACTGGCGAAGCAGTACCCGAAGCTGAACGGGTGCTGCTACATGCACCGGCCCGAGGATATCGAAAAGGTGCTGACGAAGTTTCCGCTGCGCGACGTCTGGGGCATCGGACGGCGCTACGGCCGCATGTTCGACTCCCTGCGTATCGTCACGGCCCGACAGTTCGTCGAGCTGCCCGAGGGGTGGATTCGCAAGCGAATGGGAGTCACGGGGCTGCGCACCTGGCGGGAATTGCAGGGAGAGGCGTGCATCGGCTTCGAACAGATCCCGCCGCAGAAGCAGCAGATCACCGTCTCGCGCAGTTTTCCGAAGGAGATCGGCCAGCGGGCGGAGCTGGAGCGCATCGTGGCGGAGTTCGCGGCCCGGTGCGCCGAGAAGCTGCGGGACCAGCATTCGCTGTGCCGCGAAGTGCAGGTCTTCATCCTCACCAACCGGTTCCGGGACGACCGGCCCCAACACTACGAGACCACCGTCAGCCTGCTCCCCGAGCCGACCGACAGCACGCTGGAGATCGTGCGGCAGGCCCGCATCGCCCTGCGGCGCATATTCCGGCCGGGCTACGGATACAAGAAGGTGGGAGCGACCCTTTCGCACATCGTTCCCGCCGCGGAGGTGCAGGGGTCGCTGTTCGCCCCTATCGACAACGAGAAGCATGTCCGGCTGATGGACGCGCTCGACCGGATGAACAAACTGTACGGCAAGGGAAAAATCGTCGTCGCGGCACAGGGGACGGAGCCTTTCCGCATGAATCGGGAGCACCTCTCGCCCCGCTACACGACCGACTGGCGGGAGCTTCCGGTGGTTAAAGCGAAATGACGTTCCGCAACTCGTCGTAAAGGTCGTCGAAGGCCTTGCGCAACCGGACGGGCGAGGCGATGAGCGCCTGCAGCCGCTCCAGCCGTTCGCGGTTTTTCGATTCGGGGACGAGGAGCTTCAAATAGCCTCCGGGAGCATACTTGCGCTGAAGATGGTCGCGAAAACGGGCGTACTGCCCCTCCCGGTCCAGTTCGGGATAGTGGGCCAGCCCGTAGGAGACCGTGCGGCGCAGGGTTACGTCGGGATCGATCACCCGGTCCGCCTCGGCCACGATCCGTCCGTACAGGGAGCGGGGCTCTCCGCCGGCCGACGCCCGATGGTCCTCGACCGCTTCGCGAATCGTCCGGATCTGCTCCTGCGTAAACCACTCCCGCAACCGCCCGTCTGCCGCCACGATCTCCCCCGACACGAGGTGATGGCGCTCGCGGCCCGCGACGAGCCCCGTATCATGCCAAGCCGCCGCCGCATAGATCAGGTTCGGATCCAGACCGTACGGCGCAGCCAAATGCAGACTCTCCCGAATCACCGTGCGGACATGGTCCTCGCGGTGGGCCGCATCGAACTCCCGATACCGCGGAATGATCTCCCGTTCCACATAGGCCGCCAACTCCCGATCTACATTTTCCATAGCTCCCGACTTTACGATACGCATAAGACGAAAAAAAGGATCACGTTGCCGTAATCCTCTTCAGTAGCGAGAGAGAGACTTGAACTCTCGACCTCATGATTATGAATCATGCGCTCTAACCAGCTGAGCTATCTCGCCATTGCTTCAAAAGCGAGTGCAAAGGTAAGGAAAATTTTCGAACGTGCAAATTTTTTCGGATAATTTTAGCTCTTTTTTTTGTCAGGCGTCGACCGGACAGCTTGGCACCGGATTTGCCTGAAAGTGCGAAAAAAATCACGTTCATCATGGAAAAAACGCTTGCTCACAAAGGGTTGCGCCAGGTTGCGAACTCGCTGACGTTGCTCTGCGCACTGATCCTGATCGTAGCCGTCTCGGTCGAAATCATTTCGGGCGATCATCTCGTATTTTCTCCGGCCTACATGACCTTGCAGCTCATCGTCTGCTGCATCTTCCTTTTCGACTGGTTTCTGCGTCTGGGCGCTTCGGAGCGTCCGGGACGCTTCTTCTGGACCCATCTGATCTTTCTGCTGCTGTCGATCCCCTGGCTCAACATCGCCGACTGGTCGGATCACGCCTTCACTCGCAGCGAGATGATGGCACTCGCCACCGTGCCCCTGCTCCGCTCGTTCCTGGCCCTCTATGTCGTCGTCCGCTGGATGGTCGAGGGTAAGGCCAAAAGGCTCTTCTGGGCCTATATCGTGACCGTCGTGGTCTTCACCTACCTCTCCGCCCTGCTCTTCTACGACTACGAGATTCTGGTCAACGACCGGCTTCACGGGTTCGGCAACGCCCTCTGGTGGGCCTGGATGAACGTCACGACGGTCGGCGCCGCCATCTTCCCAGTCACCACGGTCGGCAAGATCATCTGCGTGCTGCTGCCCATTCTCGGCATGGCGATGTTCCCCATCTTCACGGTCTACGTCACCACGCTCTACACGGACTACACCCGCCGCAAGCAGGAGGGGAAATAGCCCTTATATATAAAGTATGGCGGGCGGATTCGAATAACCGGCGATTTTTTATTGCATTCCGGATTTTTTATTATCTTTGTCCATCCCGGCAGGCGGCCGCAAGCGGAAGCCCTCCGGGTATGAAAGAACGGTTTCGAAAGAGACCGGGTAAAACCCTTCAAATAAAAGGACTATGGTAAAAAAACTGAAAATCAGAGATCTTACGTTGCGCGACGGACAGCAGTCCTCGTTCGCAACCCGTATGAATCAGGCGCAGATCGACCGCTGCCTCCCCTTCTATAAGGAGGCTGACTTCTACGCCATGGAGGTTTGGGGCGGCGCCGTTCCCGACTCCGTGATGCGCTATCTGAACGAAAATCCGTGGACCCGTCTGGAGACCATTCACAAGGCCGTCGGCAACGTTTCGAAGCTGACCGCCCTTTCGCGCGGCCGCAACCTGTTCGGCTACGCCCCTTATACCGACGAAATCATCGACGGCTTCTGCCGCAACGCCATCGAGAGCGGACTGGGCATCATGCGCATCTTCGACGCCCTGAACGACGTGAACAACGTGAAGTCGACCGTCAAGTATGTGAAGCAGTACGGCGGCATCGCCGACTGCGCCGTCTGCTACACGGTCGACCCCAAATATCCCGAGATCGGATTCTTCGCCCGTCTGTTCGGAAAGAAGAATCCGAAACCCGTATTCACCGACGCCTACTTCCTGGACAAGGCCAAACAGATGGCCGCACTGGGCGCCGACATGATTACCATCAAGGACATGTCGGGTCTGATCCCCCCGAAGCGCGTCAGCGGGCTCATCAAGCTCTTCAAACAGCACATCGACCTGCCGGTCGATTTCCACACCCACTGCACGCCGGGCTACGGTCTGGCATCGGTCGTGGCGGCCATCGTGGCCGGCGTGGATATCGTGGACACCAACTGCTGGTGGTTCGCCGGCGGCACGGGCGCTCCGGCCATCGAGCTGGTCTACGTCTTCTGCCAGAAGCTGGGCATCGATCTGGGCGTGAATATGCGGGCCGTGGCGAAGATCAACGGCGAGCTGAAGGAGATCCGCAAGGAGCTCGAACTCTCCGTATTCGGCGCCGAGAAGCCGCTGCCCAAGCCGTTCGATCCGCTCGTCGACGAGCTCCCCGCAGCCATCGACGCCGAGTTCGACCGGGCCATCGCCGCCGCCAAAGCCGACGACGAGGCGACGCTGGTGGATGCCTGCCGCAAGATCGAGGCCCACTTCGGGTTCCCGGCCCCCAACGAGCTGGTTCAGAAGGCCGAAATTCCGGGCGGCATGTACTCCAACATGGTGGCCCAGCTCAAGCAGCTCAAGTCCGAGGAGATTCTGCCGCGCGCCATGGAGCTCATTCCGTCGGTTCGTCTGGCAGCCGGTCTGCCGCCGTTGGTGACCCCCACCTCGCAGATCGTAGGTGCCCAGGCCGTCAACTGCGCGCTGGACGAGAAGGCCGGACGCCCGATGTACAGCAACAAATCGTCGCAGTTCGTCAATCTGGTGAAGGGCGAATACGGCAAGACGCCGGTCGAGATCGACCCCGAGTTCCGCTTCAAGATCTGCGGCGTGCGCGAGGAGACTCCCTACGACACCTCGAAGTACAAGATGCAGCCCAACCCCGAGCTTCCCGAAGCCGGCGGCGTGAAGCTGGCCGAGAACGAAAAGGAGGTGCTGCTGCTCGAGCTCTTCCCGATGGTGGCGAAGACCTATCTGACGAACTGCAAGAAGGCCGCCTACGAAAAATCGTTCAAGGCGAAGGCCGCCAAAGCGGTCGAGAAGGTCGCTGAAGCCGCCTCGGCTCTCAAGGACAAGGTGAAGGGGAAGGTGCAGGAGCTCAAGGAGGCCATGCAGGAGAAGGCACCGGCCGAGCCGCAGCCCATCACCGGCAACACCGTCAACGCTCCGCTGCCGGGCCGCGTCATCGCCATCGCCGTGAAGGTAGGCGACCGGGTGAAGGCCGATCAGGAGGTGCTGACGCTCGAAGCCATGAAGATGGAGAACTCCATCACGACCGACTATGCCGGCACGGTGAAGCAGATTCTGGTCAGCGAGGGCGAGACGGTTCCGACCGACGCCGTGCTGATCGAGATCGAATAACCGGACCGCAACCGAAAATCCCGGGTGGAAATTCACTCGGGATTTTTTCATCCTTTTTGCGCAAATATCCGGCATACGCTATCTTTGCAGGCGGAACAGAAAATATCAATCATTAAAAACAGAGATAATTATGGGATTTTTGAAAGAGTTCAAGGAGTTCGCCGTAAAGGGCAATGCCCTGGATATGGCAGTCGGCGTCATCATCGGCGGCGCGTTCGGCAAGATCATCACCTCGCTGGTCAACGACATCATCATGCCCCCGATCGGCGCCCTGATCGGCAACACCAACTTCACCGACCTGAAGATCGACCTCTCCCGCGTGCGCGACGTCGCCTCGAACGTGACCTCCGTACTGGGCGAAAAGGTCACCGCCACGGGAACCGAGATGGAACCGATCTACTGGCGCTACGGTGCATTCATCCAGCAGGTGATCGACTTCACCATCCTGGCCTTCTGCGTGTTCCTGATGGTCAAGCTGATCAACAGCCTCTCGCGCAAGAAGGAAGCGCCGGCTCCTGCCCCCGCTCCCGCACCGATTCCCGAGCCTACGGCCGAGGAGAAACTGCTGACCGAAATCCGCGACCTGCTCAAGGAGAAGAGATAAGCCCGGGCACAATCGGCTTCCGACCCAAGGCGTCCCTTTGAGGCCCCCCTAAAATAGATTGTCCATGCAAAATATCGCAAGTTGTTGACTAATAGAATATTTTGCAGCACCATTTTATTGAGGCATTTGCCGGAAACGGCGAGATAATGTGAAAATAAACGAGGTTTCGGTTTCTAAATCGTTACCTCGTTTATGACGAGTTTACGGAGAATCTCTGCGGGCGGCTGGAGCACGTGACCATCGAGAACCGCAATGCCCTCGATGTGATCGCCTGCTACGAAGCACCGGATGCCTTTCATTTCGTCGATCCTCCCTACGTGAACTCCGACTGCGGCCACTACGAAGATACGTTCAACGAGCGGAACATGGAGCAGCTTCTGCAGCTGTTCGAAACCGTCAAAGGGAAGTTCTTGCTGACAATGTTCCCGTTTCAGATGATCGATCGGTACGCACAGAAGAACGGATGGATCATCCATCGGGTCGAACGCACGATCAGCACCTCCAAAACCAGCCGGCGCCGGCAGGAAGAGTGGATGGTTTGCTATTACGAGAAGAAGCCGCAGGCATCCCTATTCGAGAAGGGTATTTAAGCGAGTGAGGCGGATTCACCCTAATGAGAAACACCGTTCGAGCGGCAGTCGAAAGCTATTCGAACGGTGTTTCTGCCTGATTTACTTATCCTCCGCAATATGTAAAGAACCTCATATTTCTTTACATATCTTTCGTAATATGTAAACGAAAAGCCTATTTGCTTTACATTACATTCGATGCGTGTGCGAAATTTTCATCGCTTTTCGTTTTGGGCTACTTCACCCCCCCCCGAATAGTCGCATCTGGTTCTGAACTCCATCGCATCTCGTTTTGCCGATTATATTTCGGGCAGTGGATTATGGGTGGGGGCATTTCTAATCAATCTGTATAAATCTATTGTGAAATAATTTCGTTTATTTTATTCGCAATTTTGTTGCTATTTTGTTACTCAGCACAAATAGTTTACCACATTACCTACTAATAATCAGATAAATACATGTATCTATAAATAGTGTATGGCAGAACTTCGTGAACAGTTATCAAATCTACAAGAAAATAAATAACTGAAATACACATATTTGTATCAATTCTTATTGCATCATTCAAGAATCGTTACGGCAAACGTCCTTTTGACAAAACCGACAATGTGCTAAAACAAAGAGCCAAGGCGGAATCTAATGATTCTGCCTCGGCTCTTTAACCTCATTGCATCAGCGGCCGCTGGCTTCGATGCGGCTACGCATGCGGATGTTGAAGTCCTGCTCCCCGAGGAGCTGCTCCAGGGTGAGGTGCATCCGGTAGCGCCAGTAGTAGCGCGGGATGGAGGGGACGTTGATCCGCTCCTCCTGCGGCACCTCGCGGCGGAGTTCGCCATCCTCGGCCAGCCAGTCCTGCAACGGCAGGATCACCAGCATGGAGGGAGAGGCCAGATGCAGGTCGACGATCCTGCCGGCAACCCAGGGTTCGCAATAGAGCGGGGCCTCGCCCGGCTCGTGCAGGACGGTATTGTAGAATCGCTGCGTCGTGACGCGGTCCTCCTCCCACCAGGCCCGCAGGGGCGACATGTCGTGGGTCGATGTGGTCGACACCGAACGGTAGGGATACCCCCAGGTGTTTCCGAACTCGCTGTTCGGGTCCTTCGGCATGCGCTGCACCTCCAGCGACAGAATCTGAAGATCGTTCATCACCTGCGGCACGCAATGCGGAATCATGCCCAGGTCTTCGCCGCAGACCAGCATGCGGGTGGCCGACAGCAGGGGCGGCAGTTTGCGCATGGCCTCGCTCCGCCAGTATTCGTTGTGGCGATAGTAGAAGAAGTCGTTGTAGAGCCGGTCGAATGCCGCCCGCTCGCCGTCGCCCAGGGCACGGTAAGAGTAGGTGAACTGCGCCGAAATGCGCGGATGATAGAGACCGCGCTTCACGGGGTCCTCGACGAAAAGCACCTCGTCGACGAGCCCCATCAGACCGTCGCAAATCCGGTGGCTTCTGTCGTCGCTCTTTCCGGCGAACAGACGCTCGATCTTGCGCTGCGTATCGACCTCCTCGCGCAGGGTATAGCGGCCGCAGCCCGCCTCCTGCAAATACTTCGTGCGCACCTCCTCGGCCGCCTCGCCGAAGAAATCATCGAGCATGTAGTGATAGATATAGGGCTCGGCGTGGCGCGCGGCATTGAACCGGAGCCCGGCCCCCCAAATCTCCTCCTCGGAGAAGGGCAGAGCCGGATTGAAGTGGCCCAGCAGACCGTGTACGCACTCGTAGGGGATCTCCCAGATACGGAAAAAGCCCAGAATGTGGTCGATCCGGTAGGCATCGAAATACTCGGCCATCTTGCGGAAACGGGCCTTCCACCAGGCATAGCCGTCCTCGGCCATGCGCTCCCAGTTGTAGGTGGGCAGCCCCCAGTTCTGACCCAGCACGGAGAAGTCGTCGGGCGGTGCTCCGGCCTGCGAATCCATGTGGAAGAGGTCGGGATCGACCCAGGCGTCGCAGCTCGTGCGGCTGATGCCGATGGGAATATCGCCCTTCAGGACCACGCCGTGCGCATGGGCGTAGTTGCGGACCTCACGCAACTGACGGTCCAGATGGTACTGCACGAAGTAGACCTGCGCCACCTCCGCGTAGCTATCGCTCCCGGGCGAAGTCAGCTTCCCGACCGCCTTCGAATCGTATGTAGCCCACTTGCCCCAGCGACTGAAATCGGCTGTACGGTGCCTGTCGCGCAAGGTGCAGAAGGCGGCATAGGGCCGCAGCCACGTCTCGTTGCTGCGGAAAAACTCGATGAACTCCTCCGAAGCCAGCGTAGCGGCGCCCTGCTCGGCGAACAACTCCTTCAGATAGGAGGCCTTCGCGGTGTTGACCCGCTCGTAATCCACCTCCGGGAGGGCGTTGAGCTCCTTGCCCAGCTTTCGGTATTTCGCCATGGCCCGCTTGTCGGAGAGGCGTCCCACAGCCTCCAGCCGCAGGAACTGCGGATGGAGCGCATAGGTCGAATTGGCGTTGTAGGGATAGGAGTCCTGCCAGGTTCCGGTCATCGTGGTGTCGTTGATCGGCAGGATCTGAATCACCTTGAGTCCGGTCGCCCGGGCCCAGTCTACCATCTTCTTCAGATCGTAGAACTCGCCCACGCCGAAGCTCTCCTCCGACCGGAGCGAAAAGACCGGAATGGCTACGCCGGCACCGCGCCAGGGGGCAGCAGCCGAACGGAAACGGTCGCCCGTCAGCGCCACGCACGCTCCCGCCTCGGGCAGGCGGCAGTTCCAGTAACGGTTGGCCCCGGCCTCCCACTCCACGACGCGGCCCGTAGCGGCCTTGCGGACGATGAATTTATAGGCGAATCCCGGGGCGAGCTTCGCCGCCTTGACGCTTACGCTCCAGACCGGGAAACGGGCATCGCTCATCACGAGGGCCCGCTCCGGGTCCCAGCCGCCCAGCTCGGCGGGCTCTCCCGCCAGTGCCAGCACCTCGTCCGGCTTCACCTCGGGCGCCTCCACCTCGAAAAGCAGCGTCCCGCCGGCAGCCGGCACCGCAGCAGAACGCTTACCGCGGGCGAAAATGCCCTCCGTAAAGGCCGACGAGTAGAACGAGCTCTCCGCAGGCCGGTCCGCCCAGCGGTCGATGCGCACGCACTCGCGCAGGGATCTGGCCGCAGCGAAACGATGGGGCTCCCCCCACTCCTCGCGCAGGGTCTCCCCCTTGTCGGAGACGACCCGATAGCGGTATTCGAACGCGGCTCCGGCCGGAAGGTCGATCATCAGCTGCCACTCGCCGTCCGCATAACGCATTCCGAGCACGGGGTCGAGCTTCAGCCGCTCCGCCTCGGCACCATCCAACACCACGCAGAGGTTCTCGCCCCAGCGGGTATCGTACTCTATTCGGAAAATAACTTTCATCTATCTATCTGGTTTTAGGTTCTCGATCTCAATCGGTGCTTCTCCAGCTAAACAAAGATAGCTACTTTTTCCTTAAGCGGCAAGGTCGCGCCGGACGATTCGGACGAACTGTCGAAAACCGTCACCGAACGGTCGTTTTCACCGGCCGAATTACACATAGCATTGAGAGAGTCCGTTTCCTATGGGAACGTCGACCTCGTCTGCCATGTCGGGCGGAGTGGCGTAAGGTCCGCGGAGGTTCTCGCTGTCACGCCCTCGGGAACCCTCGACAAGCTCGGGGTGACAGAACAATTCACGATTATTCTGTGTTTCATGTTGAGCGGAGGGGCGTAGCCCCGCAGTCGAAACATCCCGACATTGACGAGCGCACTCCAATCGGTATATGAAAAATGAGTACCCCCAGTTTCGGATTACTCATTTCACATTGCCGACTGCCCATTTATAAGAGCCGGTCGCGCAGCTGTTCGCAGCTGGCAGCCGGATCCCGATGATCGAACAGGAAGCCCTCGATGCCGCAGCCCCGCGCCGCATCTACATTGGCCGCCCGGTCGTCGATGAAGAGCGTTTCGGACGGTTGCAGGCCGTAACGCTCCAGCAGGATGCGGAAGATGGCAGGGTCGGGCTTCACCACCCGCTCCTCGCACGACACCACCTCGCCGTCGAAATGGCGGTAGACGGGGACGCGGCGCAGAAACTCGATGAACTCCTTCGACATATTCGACAACACATAGAGCCGATAGCCCGCCGCCTTCAGATCGGCGATCAGACGCTCCGTAGGGAGTATGACCTCCTGCCGGTCGATAGCCTCGCGCATGTAGCTCTCGCAAGTGGCGCGGTCCACCCCTTTCTCCCGACAGAGGAGGTCGATCACCTCGTCGTAGCTCAACGCCCCCCGGTCGTACTCCTCCCAGAATACGGGCATCTGCGGAAACCGCACGAAGGAGAAAAACTCCACGAACTCGGGCTTGCACTTTTTCGGGTCGCGGGCGAACACCACCCCACCCAGATCGAATACGATATTTTTCATGTTACAAAGGTATGAAATTTTTCACAGAATCCGATTTTCAGTCCGCACAATCCGGCCGAAGCGTTCGGGAAGCGGCACCCTGCGCTCATCCGGCAATAACCTCCGAAATCGCAGCGGGCCCCGCCCAACGAAAAGAAAGTCGCTCCCGAAGAGCGACTTTCTTGACTTGAAAGGCTACGAACCGAAGTTGTCGTAGAGGATATTTTCAGGCGGCACGCCCAGGCTGTCGAGCATCTTCACCACGGACGCGATCATCATCGGAGGTCCGCACATGAGGTAGATGCAGCCCTCGGGCTCCTCGTGGTTCTTGAGGTAATTCTCGTAGAGCACATTGTGGACGAAGCCCGCCGTGTACTTCACGCCTGCCTTGTCGGCCTCGGGATCGGGACGGTCCAAAGCCAGGTGGAACGAGAAGTTGGGGAAATCCTTTTCGATCTGTGCATAGTCCTCCATGTAGGGGGCCTCCTTCAGGGCGCGGGCGCCGTACCAGAACGACACGGGACGCTTGGTCTTCTCGGTCTTGAAAAGGTGCATGATGTGGCTGCGCATGGGAGCCATGCCGGCACCGCCGCCGATGAAGATCAGCTCCTGCGTATCGGGCAGATTGGCCGGCAGGAAGAACTCGCCGTAGGGGCCCGAAATCGTCACCTTGTCTCCGGGCTTGCGCGAGAAGACGTAGGAGGAGCAGATACCGGGGTTCACCTTCATGAATCCGCCGTTCACGCGGTCGAACGGAGGCGTAGCGATACGGATGTTGAGCATGATGATGTTTCCCTCGGCCGGGTGGTTGGCCATCGAGTAGGCGCGGAAGGTCGGCTCGGGATTCCGGGCCACGAGGTCCCACATCTTGAACTTGTCCCAGTCCTCGCGGAACTGCGGCTCGATCTCCATGTCCGAGAACTTGATCTCGTCGTACTTCGGGATGTCGATCTGAATGTAGCCGCCGCTGCGGAAATTGAGGGTTTCGCCCTCGGGCAGCTTCACGACGAACTCCTTCAGGAAGGTGGAGATGCTGCGGTTCGAAACCACCTCGCACTCCCACTTCTTGACGCCGAGCACCGACTCGGGAACATGGATCTTCATGTTCTCCTTCACCTTCACCTGACAGCCCAGGCGCCAGTGCTCCTTCTGCATCTTGCGGTTGATGAAGCCCGTTTCGGTAGGCAGGATGTCGCCGCCGCCCTCGAGCACCTGGCACTTGCACATACCGCAGGCACCGCCGCCGCCGCAGGCCGACGGCAGGAATACTTTATTGTTAGCCAGCGTTGCCAGCAGCGTAGAGCCGCTCTCGGTCGTGATGACCTTCTCTCCTCCGTTGATGTCGATGGTCACGTCGCCCGAGGTGGTCAGCTTCGCCTTGGCGAAGAGAAGCAGGCCCACCAGCACGAGCGTCACCACCAGAAAGGCGAGGATCGCAACAATGATTGTTATTTCCATTTTCTCAATCTCTGTTAAAGGTTTACAACTGAATGCCCGAGAAGATCATGAAGGCGATACCCATCAGACCCGTGATGATGAAGGCGATACCGGGGCCCTTCAACGCGGCGGGGATGTGCGAGTAGGTCGTCTTCTCGCGGATGGCGGCCATCATGACGATGGCGAGCCACCAGCCCAGACCCGAACCGAAGCCGTAGACGATCGACTGCCACAGCGAGGTGAGCTCACCGCCGTCGACCTTCTGCTGCATGAAGAGCGAACCGCCCATGATGGCGCAGTTCACGGCGATCAGCGGCAGGAAGATACCCAGCTGGTTGTAGAGCGAAGGCGAGAACTTCTCGACAGCCATCTCGACGAGCTGCGTAAAGGCCGCGATCGTCGCGATGAAGATGATGAAGGTCAGGAAGCTCAGGTCCACACCCTCGACCAGCGCATTGGCTTTCAGCACATATTCGTACAAAAGGTAGTTCAGGGGAACGGTCATCGTCATCACGAAGGTGACGGCGGCACCCAGTCCGAGGGCCGTCTTGACGCTCTTCGACACGGCGATATAGGAGCACATGCCGAAGAAGAAGGCGAATACCATGTTGTCGATAAAGATCGACCGGATAAAAATATTCAAAGATTCCATAAGTCAAGTCCTCCTATTTTTCCTGTAAATCCTTGTTGCGCGAACGGTGCACCCAGATGATGCAGCCCACGATAATCAGCGCCATGGGCGGGAAGAGCATCAGACCGCAGTTGGAGTAGAATCCGCCGTTGGCGGCGTACCAGCTCTCGGGAACGATCTGCAGGCCCAGCAGCGAGCCCGATCCGAACAGTTCGCGGAAGAAGGCCACGATGACGAGAATCAGACCGTAGCCCAGACCGTTGCCGATACCGTCCAGGAAGGCGGGCCAGGGTTTGTTCGCGAGGGCGAACGCCTCGACGCGGCCCATGACGATACAGTTCGTGATAATCAGACCCACGTAGACCGACAGCTGCTTGGAGATGTCGTAGACGAAGGCCTTCAGCACCTGGTCGACCAGAATCACCAGCGTAGCGATCACGACCAGCTGGACGATGATGCGGATCCGCGAGGGCACGCCGTTGCGCAGCAGCGACATCACCAGGTTGGCGAAAGCGGTCACGACGGTAACCGATAGGGCCATCACGATGGCCGGTTTGAGCTGTACGGTCACGGCCAGGGCCGAGCAGATACCCAGGATCTGCACGATGACGGGATTGTTCGCTCCGAACGGACCCGTCAGATACTTCAGATTCTTTGCCGAGAAGATCGGCTCTTTTTCGTTACTCATGATCCTCCGTAGCGTTTAATTCGTTAGACAATTCCTCGTCCCGGACGGTCTCCTCCGCCTGGGCGGGAGCCTGGGCGGCGATGCGCTCCGTCAGGAAGGGAAGGTAGGCCGTCAGGCTGTTGTAAAGCATGGCCGACACGCCGTCCGAGGTCTTCGTACCGCCCGAGATGGCATCCACCTCGTGCATGCTGCCGGGGGTGGCGCCGCCCTTCTTCAGTTTCACGGCAACGAGTTCGTTGTCCTCGAATACGGTCTTGCCGACGTACTGGGCCCAGTGCTTGGGCGTAGCGATTTCGGCACCCAGACCGGGCGTCTCGCCCTGATGGCCGAACACGACACCTGCCACGGTGTTCATGTCCTTCTCCAGCGCCACGTATCCCCATATGGGGCCCCAGAGGCCCGTACCGGTGACAGGCACCACGACCCGGCCGTCGGCAGCCTCGAAGACGGGATAGGTTCCGTTTTCGAAGGCACCCTTCAGGTCGAAAAGCAGCTGCAGGGTCTCGTCCGCGGAGATATTTTCGATCTTGCGGCCCTCGGCATCGACGGCATAGGCCGAAACGAATTCGTTGTAATCGGCACCGTCGGCAGCCAGCGACGAGAGGATGGCCTGCTTCTTCTCGCCCAGCATGTTCTCATTCTGGCGCTTCTGCAGGGAGAGGGCGGCCACAGCCAGCAGCGTGGCGACCACTACGACCATCACCGTCGCGTAGACGATAATGTAGATATTGCTGTTCTTGTTCATAACACGCTCTTATTTAGCCGATTTTTTACGATTCTTTCTGCGCGACACGTTCGCCTCCACCACGAAGTAGTCCACCAGCGGAGCCAGGGCGTTCATGAAGAGGATCGAAAGCATCATGCCCTCGGGATAGGCGGGATTGATGCCGCGGATCAGAATAGCCAGCGCGCCGGTCATGAAGCCGACGATATACTTGCCCGTGTCGGTCTGCGCCGAGGTAACGGGGTCGGTCGCCATGAAGACGGCACCGAAGGCGAAACCGCCCACGATCAGATGCTGCCAGGCGGGGATCTCCATATAGGCGTTGCCGCCTACCCAGTTGAAGAGGTAGCCCATAGCCAGACCGCCGACGAACACCGAGATCATCGTGCGCCACGAAGCGATGCCCGTGAAGAGCAGCACGGCGGCACCGATCAGGATAGCCAGCGTCGAGGTCTCGCCCACGCAGCCGGGGATGAAGCCCAGGAAGGCATCCATCGGGGTGTAGTTCATCGCACCTTCGGTCGCGAACTGCTCCAGCGCGGTAGCGCCCGACACGGCGTCGCTGGCGAACCATACCTTCTCACCCGAAATCGAGGGGGTGTAGGCGAAGAATACGAAGGCGCGGGCCAGCAGAGCGGGATTGAAGACGTTCATACCCGTACCGCCGAACACCTCCTTGCCGAATACGACGGCGAAGGCGGTCGCGATGCCGATCATCCAGAGCGGCGTGCCGACGGGCATGATCATCGGGATCAGCAGACCCGAGACGAGGAAACCCTCGTTGACCTCGTGGCCGCGCGACTGGGCGAATCCGAACTCGATGGCCAGACCCACCACGTAGGAGACCACGATCATGGGCAGCACCACGCAGAATCCCTTCCAGAAGGCCTCCCAGCCGGTCAGACCGATCTGATAGCCCGTGTTGTACATACCGAACAGCAGCGCGGGAACCAGCGCGGCCACGACCACGATCATGGTACGCTTCATGTCGTTGCAGTCGCGGATGTGGGCACCCTTCGAAGCGGTGGTATTCGGAACGAAGAGGAATGTTTCGAACGCATCGAACGTCGATTCCAGGAAACCGAGCTTGCCCCCCTTGGAGAAGGTCGGTTTGATCTTGTCTACATAATTACGCAATCCCATCGTTAAGCCTCCTTAATCATTAAGTTAATACCGTCGCGAATAATCTGCTGGATCTCGGTCTTCGAAGGATCGACGAACTCGCAGAGGGCGAAATCCTCGGGCAGAACCTCGTAGATACCCAGGTTCTCCATCTTGTCGATATCGCCCGCCAGGCAGGCCTTCAGCAGGTACATGGGATAGATATCCATCGGCAGATACTGCTCGTAGAGACCCGTCACGACGAACGGACGCTCGCCGCCGTTCATGTTGGTGTCGAGCCGGTAGGCCCGCTTGGGGCAGATCCACGAGAAGTAGGCGCGCGAAACGGAGAACTTGCCGAAGCGGGGCATCGCCCAGCCCAGCAGCTCGTACTTGTCGCCCTCGGGAATCACGGTCAGCGAGTTGGCATAGAAGGTCAGATAGCCGTCGGCCGCCACCTTCGTGCCCGTCAGGACATTGCCGGCGATGATGCGCACGCTGTCGCCCTCCTGCTGGGGCTTGATGTTGCCGTCGAGCACCGAGGCAACCGAAGCGCCGGCGATCACCTTGCAGTAGGCGGGCTTCGCCACTTCGGAACCCGTCACGGCGATCGTGCGGGTCATGTCGACGCGGCCCTCGGCGAACAGGCGGCCGATGATGGCCAGATCCTGCACGTTCACGGTCCACACGACGTCGCCCTTGTCGATGGGGTCGATGTGGTGGATCTGCACGCCCACGTTACCGGCGGGGTGCTTGCCCTTGAAGGTGTGGAGTTCAACCCCCTTGAGCGAACTCCAGAGCTTCTCCTTGCCGGCCAGCATCGAGAGGTGCACCTTGCCGTCGGTCAGGCGGCGCAGCACGTCCAGTCCCGTCTGCAGGTGGGCCAGCTCGGAGGCGAGCACGAAATCGTAGTCGGGAGCCAGCGGCGCGGTGTCGAACGCCGAGACGAAGATCGCCTTCGGGCGAGCCTCGGGATCGGCGATAACGCCGTAAGGGCGCTGAATCAGCAACGGCCAAAGACCCGACCGGAGCAACAACTCGACAATCTCCTCGCGCGAAGCCTTCCCGGCATCGAGCTTGGCGAACTCCTCGTACTGCTGCGTTTCGTCGGGGGTCACGGTGACGTTCAGCACACGGCGCTTCTCGCCGCGGTTGACGGCCGAAACGGTGCCGCTGACCGGCGAAGTGAAGAGCACGCGGTCGTTGTACTTGTTGAAGAACAACGGCTGACCGGCCTTCACCCGATCTCCGACTTTAACCAGCAACTTCGGAGTCACCCCCTCGAAATCGAGCGGCGACACGGCATACTCGGCCGACGCTTTCGCTTCTGCGAGCCGCGTCTCGGCCTTGCCCTGAAGATTGATGTCGAGACCTTTGCGTAAAGTAATGATTTTCGACATGGTTAAATGTTTGATGTTTAGTATTGTGTGGTATTTCTTCATACCGGACCGCCCCTGCGGGGTTCGGTCCGCTTATTGTTATTGTGCTAACAGCGTATATTCGAGCGCGAAGATACGATATTTTTCCCACAATCCCGCATGGGGCGGAGATTATTTTTATAAAAATTAAATAAAAGGTCCGCTCTTCCGTGCACCGAAAAGAAAAAACGGCCTCCGGAAGAAGAATTTCAGCTGCGGAATTAGGATTTCCGACGCCGAAAAATTACTTTTGTAGAGTGGAAAACCGATTCGTCAACATCCATACGCACCGCCCGCAGGCGGACGAGCTTACCATCTCGACCCGGGGACTGCACCCCTGGGAGGCGGAGCGGACCGAATGGCCGGCTTCCGAGGCGTTCGCCGATGTGCAGGCCGTGGGAGAGATCGGGCTCGACTTGGCCCGGCCGGTCGACCGCGTGCGCCAGACGGAGCTGCTGCGGATGCAGCTCCGGTCGGCGGAGCAGCTCGGCAAACCGGTCGTCCTGCACTGCGTCCGCGCCTTCGAACCGCTGATGCGGGTACTGGAGGAGTACCGGCTCCGGGCCGTGATCTTCCACGGCTTCATCGGTTCGCCCGAGCAGGCCGCACACGCCCTGAAGCGGGGCTACTACCTCTCGTTCGGCGAGCGGAGCCTCCGTTCGCCGCGCACGGCGGAGGTGCTGCGGACGATGCCGGCCGACCGGCTCTTTCTGGAGACGGACGAGAGCGAAACGCCCATTGCCGAGATCTACCGCCGGGCCGCCGGTCTGCGCGACACGACGCCCGGGGAGCTCGGACGAGTCGTAAGGGAGAACTACAAACGCATATTCGAACAATGAGTGAAGAGTGGTTGCAGCGCACGGAGCTGCTTTTGGGGGCCGAGAAGCTGGCGATGCTCCGCCGGGCCCACGTACTGATCGTCGGACTGGGCGGCGTGGGGGCCTACGCCGCCGAGATGATCGCCCGGGCGGGCGTAGGGAGGCTGACGCTGGCCGACGCCGACACGGTGAACGTCACCAACATCAATCGGCAGCTGGTAGCGCTCCGCTCCACGGTCGGACGGCCGAAGGGCGAGGTGCTGGCCGAGCGGCTGCGCGACATCGACCCCGGGATCGAACTGACCGTCGTCGGCCGCTACATCAAGGACGAGGAGACCTATGCCCTGCTCGACGCGGCCCACTACGACTACGTGGTCGACGCCATCGACACCCTCTCGCCCAAGCTGGCGCTGATCGCCGCCGCCCTGGAGCGGGGCTATCCGCTGGTAAGCTCGATGGGAGCCGGCGCGAAGATGGACCCCACGAAACTCGAGATCGAGGATATCTCCCGCACGCACCACTGCCCGCTGGCCCACATGCTTCGCAAACGGCTGCACAAGATCGGCATCCGCAAGGGATTTCAGGCGGTCTTCTCGCCCGAACCCATCCGCGAAGGGGCGATGATCCTCTGCGAGGAGCCCAACAAGAAGTCGAACGTGGGGACGATCTCCTATATTCCGGCACTGTTCGGAATCGGGTGCGCGAGCGTGGTCGTCCGCGGTCTGATCGGAGAACTGGAAACCAAATGAACTGCATAATGAAACCGAACATCGTATTTCTGGACGAGTACAGCATCTGCGGATGCGACCTCTCGGGCATCCGCAGCCTGGGCCGCTACACGGGCTACGAGAAGACCCGCCCCGAGCAGGTGGCGGAGCGGTGCCGCGAAGCCGACATCGTGATCTCGAACAAGGTGGTCCTGACGGCCGAGACCATCGCCGCCCTGCCCCGGCTGAAACTGATCTGCGTGGCGGCGACGGGGGTGAACAACATCGATCTGGAGGCAGCCGCCGCCCGCCGCATTCCAGTGAAGAACGCCGTGGGCTACTCGACTCACGCGGTGGCCGAAACGACCCTGGGAGCCGTACTGGCCCTCTACCGGCAGATCGGCTACTACGACCGGTTCGTGAAGAGCGGCGCCTATGCCGCACAGGACGTACCGTTCCACTTCGGCCTGCCGACCCACCAGCTCCACGGCAAGCGCTGGGGCGTGATCGGGCTGGGAAACATCGGCCGCGAGGTGGCCCGGCTGGCCGAGGCCTTCGGATGCACGGTCGCCTACACTTCCACCTCGGGGCAGATCCGCGAGGAGCGCTACCCCGCCCTGCCGCTGCGGGAACTGCTGGCGTGGGCCGACGTGGTAACCGTCCACTGTCCGCTGAACGAGCGGACCCGCAACCTGCTGGGAGGCGGCGAGCTGACCTGCATGAAGCCGACTGCCGTGCTGGTGAACGTCGCCCGCGGAGGCATCGTCGACGAGAGGGCCCTGGTCGAAGCGCTGGACAGCGGACGGCTGGGCGGAGCCGCCATCGACGTCTACGAGAAGGAGCCGATCCCGGCGGGCTCGCCGCTGCTGCACGCGGCCCGTCCCGAGCGCCTGCTGCTTTCGCCCCACAACGCCTGGGCGCCCGTCGAGGCGATAGACGTGCTGATCGACTGCGTGAAGCGGAACATCGAGGAGTTTCTGAAGAACGAAAAATAAAAAAAACATGAAAACGATCATTCTCACCTTATCGATCCTCTGCTCGGCACTCACGCTGGCAGCCCAGCCGCGGACCGAACAGACCGCCCGTCAGGAAGCGATGGATTTCCTGCGCGAAGAGGGCTACCTCCCCAAGCTGGACGAAGACGGGGACATCTTCTTCAAGATTCAGGGCGCCAACTATTTCGTCCTGCTGGAGAGTCAGTCCGACGGATCGGTCTACCTGAACTTCATGACGCTCTACGGCACCGACCAGCCCTATGAGAAGATTCTGGAGGGGTGCAACAGCATGAACGAGCAGAAGCGGGTCACCAAGTTCATCGCCCTGAAGGAGGAGGACGGCAGTACCGCGTACCGGATCACCTACGAAAGTTTCTGCAACCCGGAAGACGATTTCACACAGCTCCTCCACGACGCCATCGCCCTGCTGCCGGAGTGCGTGTCGGAGTTCATCGACAAATACGAGGAGTGACCCGCGGATCATGAAACGCCGCAAGATCGTCTTCGACTACCTCGACCGGCACGGCATCCGCTACAACTGGTACGAACACCCCGAGGCCCCGACCGTCGAAATAGCCCGCCGCTACTGGGAGGAGCACGGCGACGGATCGACTCCGTGCAAGAATCTGTTCCTGCGCAACCACAAGGGCGACCGGCACTATCTGGTCTGCTTCCACTTCGAACGGCAGCTCGCCATCCGCGACCTGGAGCAGCGCCTGCATCAGGGCAAGCTCTCCTTCGCCTCCGAACAGCGCATGGAGCGCTGGCTCGGGCTTCGTCCCGGTTCGGTATCGCCTTTCGGGCTCGTCAACGACCCCGGGAACCACGTGCACCTCTTTCTCGACGCCCGGTTGCGCGACTGCCCCGCGCTGGCCTTTCATCCGAACGACGACCGGGCGACCGTCGTCATCGCGCAGGATGAGTTTCGCCGCTACCTCGACTGCGTGGGGAACAGCCACGAATGGATCGACCTCTATTGACCGGTTTCCGCCCGGGATGGAATGCCCTGCGGTTTCCGCAGAGTGTGCGTCCTGAAACGTCGGGATCCCTCGATTCCGCTGCGCTGCACTCGGGATGACAGAACAATTCGCAATGGGCAATGCACAATTCACAATTGTTCCGTCCGCTGCTTTCTGTCATGTTGAGCGGAGGGCCTTTAGGCCCGCAGTCGAAACATCCCGACAGGGCCGAAACATTCACCCTCACGATTCGCACGGGTTCACGCCGATACGACCTTCGGGACCCCTCGGCTTCGCTCGGGGTGACATTGTGGAGCACTGCGAAAAACCGGGCCGTCCGAATCTGTCGGACGGCCCGGTTTTAATAGGCAGACGTTCACTACTTGAACTCCACCAGCGACTTTCCGGTCATCTCCGCAGGCTGCTTCAGCCCCATCAGGTCGAGCACCGTGGGAGCCACGTCGGCCAGAATACCGTCCTTCACCGCCTTCACGCGGTCCGAAACGACCACGATGGGCACGGGATTGAGCGAGTGGGCCGTATTGGGCGAACCGTCGGCATTGACAGCATTGTCCGCATTGCCGTGGTCGGCGATCTGAACCACCTCGTAACCGTTGCGCCGGGCGGCCTCGACCACCTTCTCCACGCAGGCATCCACCGCCTGCACAGCCTTCTGAATCGCTTCGTAAACACCCGTATGGCCTACCATGTCGCCGTTTGCGAAGTTCAGACAGATGAAGTCGTATTTCTGCTCGTCGAGCGCCGCAGCCAGCTTATCGGCCACCTCATAGGCGCTCATCTCGGGCTGCAGGTCGTAGGTAGCCACCTTGGGCGAAGCGACCAGAATGCGCTCCTCGCCCGCGAACTTCTCCTCGCGGCCGCCGTTCAGGAAGAAGGTCACGTGAGCGTACTTCTCCGTCTCGGCGATGCGCAGCTGGCTCAACCCGAGCGATGCAACATACTCGCCGATCGTGTTTGCCACGTTCTCCTTGTCGAAGAGGATGTGCAGCCCCCGGAACTTGGCGTCGTAGGGGGTCATGCAGCAGTAATAGAGCGGCAGGGTGTGCATCCCCTGCTCGGGCATATCCACCTGCGTGAGCACGACGGTGAGCTCCTTCGCACGGTCGTTACGGTAGTTGAAGAAGATCACCACATCGTTCGGACGGATCATGCCGATGGGATTGCCCAGCTCGTCGATCCGCACGATGGGCTTCACGAACTCGTCCGTCACGTCCATGTCGTAGGAGCGCTGCATGGCCTCCACCATGTCCGACGAGCGGTCGCCGATGCCGTTGACCAGCAGGTCGTAGGCCACCTTCACGCGCTCCCAGCGCTTGTCGCGGTCCATCGCATAGTAGCGGCCGACGATCGAGGCGATCCTGCCGGTCGACTGCTCGTCCATGTGCTTCTCCAGCTCGGCGATGAAGCCTTTGCCGCTGTGCGGATCGGTGTCGCGACCGTCCATGAAGCAGTGTACGAAGGTATTTTCGATACCGTATACCTTGGCGATATCGGTCAGTTTGAGCAGGTGGTCGAGCGAAGAGTGCACGCCGCCGTTCGAAACCAGACCCATCAGGTGCACGTTCACGCCGTTCTTCTTCGCATATTCGAAGGCGGCGACGATCTCCGGATTTTTCAGAATGGAGCCGTCGGCACAAGCACGGTTGATCTTCACCAGATCCTGATAGACCACGCGGCCGGCGCCGATATTGAGGTGACCCACCTCCGAGTTGCCCATCTGGCCCTCGGGCAGACCGACGTTCTCGCCGTCCGTGCGCAACTGGGCGTGAGGATACTTTTCAGTCATCGCCGTAATGTAGGCGGGGTGCATCTGATAGATCACGTCGCCTCGCTGGTGGTCGCCGTTGCCCCAACCGTCCAGAATCATCAATAAAACTTTCTGTGCCATAATTTACACCTATAATATTATTTCAATACGTCCATAATCAGTTCCACGGCCTTGTCCATCGCCGCCTGCAAGCCGTCGGGGTTCTTTCCTCCGGCCGTCGCCAGGAACGCCTGACCGCCGCCGCCGCCGTTCATCAGCTTCGCCGCCTCGCGAACCACGGCTCCAGCATTCGCACCCTGGGCCACCACGTCGTCGCCGAGGGCGACGGTCAGCAGCGGCTTGCCGTCGTTGACCGTACCCAGCACCAGCACGATCTTTCCGGAACGGGAGCGCAAATTGTAAGCCAAGTCCTTGATGAAGTCCGGGTGGCGCGACATCTGCGTAGCCAGCAGCTGCACCCCGTTGCGCTCGGGAGTCGAAGCGATGATCTTCTCTGCCCACACGGCCACCTGCTCGCGACGCATGGCCTCGGCCTCCTTCTGCAAGGTCTCGTTGCTCTCGATCAGCTTTTTGATCGCGGACATGATCTGCGTATTGTGCAGCGCCTCGCCGATACCGCGCACCGTATCCTCGGCGGCATAGAGCACCTTCTCGGCACCCTCGCCCGTCACGGCCTCGATACGCCGGACACCGGCTGAAATAGCGCTTTCGTTCATGATCTTGAAGAATCCGATGTTACCCGTGGCGCTCGTGTGGGTACCGCCGCAGAGCTCGACCGAGGAGCCGAACCGGACCATGCGGACCCGGTCGCCGTACTTCTCGCCGAAGAGCATCATGGCACCGCAGGCCTCGGCCTCCTCCTTGGTGGCGTTGCGATTCTCCTCCAGCGGATAATTGGCGCGCACGGCCCGGTTCACCAGCCGCTCCACCTCGCGCAGCTGCTCGGGGGTCACCTTCTCGAAATGCGAGAAGTCGAAACGCAGGTAGACGGGCGTCACGAGCGAACCCTTCTGCTCGACATGGCTGCCGAGCACCTTGCGCAGCGCCTCGTGCATGAGGTGCGTAGCGGTGTGGTTATTGGCGGCAGCCTGACGCGCCTCGGCGTCGACCACGGCCGTGAACTCCGCTGCGGGATTCTCGGGCAGGTTCTTGACGATATGGATAATCAGACCGTTCTCCTTCTCGGTGGCGATCACCTCGATCCGCTCGTTCGGCGTCTCGATGTAGCCCGTGTCGCCGATCTGGCCGCCGGAGTTGCCGTAGAACGGCGTCTTGTCGAAGACGAGCTGATAGGAGCTCCGGCCCTTCGAGGTCACCTTGCGGTAACGGGCGATCTTCACCTGCTCGGTAAGCGTGTCGTAGCCGACGAACTCGCTCTGCTTGAGCGGAATCAGCTCCACCCAGTCGTCCGTATCGACGGCGGCGGCGTTGCGCGAGCGCTCCTTCTGGGCCTGAAGCTCCTTCTCGAAGCCCTCGAGATCGACCTCTACGTTCTGTTCGCGGGCGATCAGCTCGGTCAGGTCGATCGGGAATCCGAAGGTGTCGTAGAGCACGAAGGCATCCTTGCCCGAAATGCGGTTCTCGCCGGTCTGCTTGGCCTTGGCGATCACGCCGTCCAGCAGGGTGATGCCCGTCGCCAGCGTCCGCAGGAAAGCGGCCTCCTCCTCTTCGATCACGCGCTCGATGAGCGTCTGCTGCGCCTTCAACTCGGGGAACTGCCCGCCCATCTGATCCACCAGACCGGCCACGAGTCTGCACATGAAGGGCTCGTTGAAGCCCAGGTAGGTATAACCGTAGCGCACGGCGCGGCGCAGAATGCGGCGGATGACATAGCCGGCCTTCACATTCGACGGCAGCTGGCCGTCGGCAATCGAGAAGGAGATGGCGCGCAGGTGGTCGGCGATGACGCGCATCGCCACGTCGCACTTCTCGTCCGAGCCGTAGCTTTTGCCCGACATGCGGGCGATGCGGCCGATGGTGGGCTGGAACACGTCGGTATCGTAGTTGGATTTCTTGCCCTGAAGAATCATGCAGAGGCGCTCGAAACCCATACCCGTGTCGATGTTCTTGGCGACCAGAGGCTCCAGCGAGCCGTTGGCCTTGCGGTTGAACTGCATGAAGACGAGGTTCCAGATCTCGATCACGAGCGGACTGCTCTGGTTCACCATGTCGCGGCCGGGAACCTCGGCGATCTCCTTTTCATCGCGCAGGTCGTAGTGGATCTCGCTGCACGGACCGCAGGGACCGGTCTCGCCCATCTCCCAGAAGTTGTCGTGCTTGTTGCCGCGGATGATATGGTCCTCGGGCAGGTACTGCTTCCAATAGCCGTAAGCCTCCTCGTCGAAGGGCACGCCGTCCTCGTCCGAACCTTCGAATACGGTGGCGTACATGCGGCTCTTGTCGAGCTTGTAGACCTCGGTCAGCAGCTCCCAGGCCCAGGCGACGGCCTCCTTCTTGAAGTAGTCGCCGTAGGACCAGTTGCCCAGCATCTCGAACATCGTGTGGTGATAGGTGTCGTGGCCCACCTCCTCCAGGTCGTTGTGCTTGCCCGACACGCGCAGGCACTTTTGCGTATCGGCCGCCCGGGGATACTTGCGCGGCGCATTGCCCAGAAAGATATCCTTGAACTGGTTCATGCCCGCATTGGTAAACATCAGCGTGGGGTCGTTCTTCACCACCATCGGGGCCGAAGGGACGATCGCGTGTTCCTTGCTCGCGAAGAAGTCGAGAAAGGCCTGTCGAATTTTATTGGATTCCATCATATAATTTTTGCCTGTTTTCGCGTTTTCTGTTTCGGGTTGCAAAATTACACATTTTACGCTAAATTTGCATCATCGAAGCGGTAGTTTTTACACGAAATGAAGGAAAAAGAGATCGGATTCGCCCCCCAGCAGTTCACGCACGAAGTGGTCGTGGCTCCGTTCCGGCTGCGCACCTACCGGTTCATCCGCCGTATTCTGGTGGGATTCATCTGCATCTCCATCGTCAACGGACTCTTCTCCTACTTTTTCTACACCCCGAAAATGTACCGGATCAACCGCGAAAACAGCGAGCTGGTCCTCAAATACCACCTGCTTCAGGACAAGATCCGAACCCTGCAGCGCCGCACCGAGGAGATCCGCCACCGCGACAACCACGTCTACCGGGCCCTCTTCGCCACCGACACCCTCGCCATCGAGGGGATCCGCACCCCCTATCCGGATTCGAAATACGCATCGCTCGAGAGCGACGTCCACGCCTCGCTGATGGCGGGCACCTGGAAAAGCATGGACGCCCTGGCCCGGCAGCTCTACGAGGAGTCCGTATCGCTGGACGAACTGCAAACCCTCTCGAAGAACAAGGAGCGCCTCTCGACCGCCATCCCGGCCTTCTGGCCCATCGACCGTTCGCTGCTGCGCAACGGCATCGGCTCGTTCGGCTGGCGCATCCACCCGCTCTACCACAGCCGCAAATTCCACAAGGGAATCGATCTGGCCGGCAACGTCGGCGACCCGATCTACGCCACGGGCGACGCCACGGTCGAGAGCATCGACACGCGCAACAGCACCCGCGGCTACGGCCGGCAGATCCTGCTCAACCACGAATTCGGCTACAAGACGCGCTACGCCCATCTGAACCGGATTCTGGTGAAGCCGGGCGACAAGATCGTGCGCGGACAGCTGATCGGCGAGCTGGGCCGTTCGGGAGGCGTCACGGGGCCCCACCTCCACTACGAGGTGATCCATCAGGGCTCGGTGGTCAACCCGATCAACTACTTCAACAAGAACATGTCGCCCGAGGAGTACGAACACCTGATGTCCGAACTGCGCGAGCTGAACCTCGAAAAAGACGAATAAGATGGCTACCGACCGCAACCGATCCCCCAGAAAGGCGCGGACGTTGAAACAGAACGTCATCCGCACCACGATCAACGCGCTGATATGGCTGGGCGCCGTCACGCTCTACTACATCGTCTACTCCCTCTTCTTCGACACCCCGTCGGAGTACGAGCTCAAGCACTCGACCGACCGGCTGCGCTCGGAGTACGAGCTGCTGGAGGCCCGCTACGACTCGCTGCTGGCCGTGGCGGACAACATCGCCGAGCGCGACCGCAACATCTTCCGCATCCTCTTCGAGTCGGACCCCTACGATTTCGAGCGCGAAAACCGCACGGAGCGGACCACCCGCTACGAAGAGATCCTGAACCGACCGACGCACCGGCTGAAGAACGAGCTCGACACCCGCACGCAGCAGATGGAGGAGCGGATGAAGGTGCTGGCCCGCTCCTACCGGTCGCTGCAGCGCCAGATCGACTCGATGGGGAGCGCCTGCAACAACATCCCGGCCATCCAGCCCGTCATCAACCACCAGCTCAGCCTGCTGACCGCCTCCTACGGCATGCGCATACACCCCTTCTACAAGACACTGAAATCGCACCAGGGGGTGGACTACACCATCCCCGAAGGGTCGCGCGTATTCGCCACGGCCGACGGACGGGTCAAGGAGGTCTCCTCACGAAACTCCACGGCGGGTCTGACCGTCGTGATCGACCACGGCAACGGATTCGAGACCTCGTACAACCATCTGGGGCGGATCAACGTGAAACGCGGGCAGGAGGTCCGGCGCGGCGACATCATCGCCCTCTCGGGCAACACGGGACTTTCGCTTTCGCCCCACCTCCACTACGAGGTGCGCCACAACGGCATGCGGGTGGACCCCATTCACTACTTCTTCCTGGAGCTGTCGCCCGCGGAGTACCAGCGCATGCTGCGCATCGCCCGGTCGGGCATGCAATCCTTCGACTGAAAAACCATGCGGCTGAAACTCATCCTGCTCGATTTCGACGGCACGCTGGCCGACACGCGCGAGGCGAATGCCTCGGCCTACGTCGCCGCATTGCAGGAGGCCGGTTACCGGATGGATAAGGAGACTTATCTGAAGCATTACTTCGGCATGCGCTGTCCCGAATTCCTGCGCTCCGTCGGCTTCACCGACCCCGCGCAGATCGACCGGATCCGGCGGCGCAAGATCGAGCTGTATCCCTCCTTCTTCTCCACCGTAAGGCTCAACGAACCCCTGTGGGAGTTCTGCCGCCAGTTCCGCCGCACGGGCGGGCGGGTCTGGATCGTCTCCACCGGGCAGGCCGACAACATCCGCAACGCCATGCGCCACCTGCACCTCGAAGGCGAGGTCGACGGCGTGCTGACCGCCGACGAGGTGGAGCACAACAAACCCGCCCCCGACGCCTTTCTGAAGGCGATGGAGATCGAGGGCTGCCAACCCGGGGAGACCTTGATTTTCGAGGATTCGGCCGTCGGCGTCGAGGCGGCCCGGCGAAGCGGCGCCCCTTACGTCGTAGTCAGGCTCTAACGGCGGCAGATCGCCTTGAAATCGCAGTAGGTACAGAGTTCCGGCTCCTCGCAGGGCCGGAAAGGGGTGTTCGGATCGAACAGCTCCCGCAGTTTTTCGCGCAGGGCCGCCTCGAAATCGCGGCCGCAGGCCGAGTAGCGCACGTCGCTCATGGCTCCCGAGCGGTCGATCAGGTCGGGCGAGTAGTCCGGGCGGTTGATGCGGCGGACGTAGTAGAGCGCCGGCCGGGCATCCGTGCCGCTGCGGTGCCACAGCATGAGCGAATAGAGCAGGGTCTGGAAAATATTGCCGTTCACGCCGCGATTCTTCGAAAGGAAGAGATCGTCCAGCCCGCCGAACTCCAGATGCACGCCGCCCGTCTTGTAGTCCACCACGCGCAGCGTACCGTCGTCCATCCGGTCGATCCGGTCGGCCGTACCCCGGAATCGGACGCGGCGGCCCGCATCGTCGAACGCGAAATCGCACTCCACCTCCTGCTCCAACCCCTCCACGGCGAACCCGTCGTGCGTCCGGTCGTAGGGCACGATCCCCTCGCGGACATAGCGCACGACGATGTCGCGCACCAGCACCACGTTGCCAGGGTACTCCGACTCGGGTACCTCGCGACCCCGATAGAGCGCCTCGTTCAGAGCCTCCGTCACGACCCGCTCCACGGCCCCCTCCCTCACCAGCGCCTCCAGCACGGCCGAGGGGTGCGCCTCGCCGCGAATCCGCTCGTAGAACCGTTGCATCGAAGCATGCAGGATCGTACCGAAAAGCGGGTTATCCACATCATCCGTAATCTCGTCTTTCTCACGCAGATGAGCCAGCGAAGCGAAGTAAAACTTCAGGGGGCAGGCAATGTAGCGGGCGAAGGCCGTAGGCGACAGGGCGCGGGGATCGTCGGAGCGCAGATACTCTTCCAGCGCCGTCAGCACCGAGTCCGTCTTGGGAACCTCGATCGGCGTATTGTCGGGCAGATTGACATCGACGCCCACCTCCGAGAAGGAGATCGGCAGACCGCTCTCGTACTCGATCTGACGGATATAGCGGCTCGGCTCGCCGGTCGACTTGTCGTCGGCATGGGAGCAGTAGCACAGCACGACCCGGCGGGCCCGCTGGATGAGCCGGTAAAAGTAGTAGGAGTAGACCCCTTCGTGGTGCTCGGGCGTCGGCAGTCCGTAGGCCGTGCGCAGGTTGCAGGGGATGTAGGAGGCCTGCGCATCCAGCCGGCCCGGGAAATTGTCGTCGGTCATCGACAGCAGAATCACATTCTCGAAATCGAGGTTGCGGGTCTCCAGAATTCCCATCACCTGCACGCCGTCCAGCGGCTCGCCCTCGAACGGAACGCGAAGCGTCTGCAGGTGGCGGCGCAGCAGCGAAGTAAAGGTCGAGATAGATATATCTATCCCGCATTGGTCTATCGAGTTGTCCAGCTTGATGATCTCCTCGGAGATCATCGACAGAAAAGCGATTCGCTGCGGCCGGTCCTCCGCCTCGTCCGCCACGCCGCCAACAGCCGCCAACACCTGCGTCAGGTAGGCGGAGAGGGATTTACGGTCCGAAGCGGGGGCGAAAATCGTCCGCAGCAGGTCGTTCCGCCCCAGCAGGCCGACCGGCACCGTAATCAACCGGTCCTCCCGAATCTCCCGCTGCAAGGCCCCGATGGCGGGATTGTCCGCACCGTTCAGGTAGGGGTGGGCCAGTATGCCCGAGACATCCGCATGGTAAAAGGCATATCCGTCGCGGGAGTTGCGACCATGCGCCTGCAACTCGATCAACCGCTCGACGAAGGTGTAGGCCGTCGAGTGCTTGAGCGGAAAGCCCATCGTCACGTTCACCCGTTCGTCGGGGCACTCGCGCTCCGGGTCCGAGAGCGAACAGAGCAGCGGCATCAGCAGATTCTCATCCGTCAGGACGATAGCCGTCCGCTTGTCGAGCGCTATCGGACCGCCCTGCGCATCCTTCGGGCGGAGCTCCCCGAGCAGCGTGGGGACATATTTGCACTGGGCGGCATTCGACGCGGTAGATACGATCCGTATCTCCTTGTCGGATTTCATATTGTCATGCGTAACCTCATCCGACGCTTCAGAATAACGCCGCCGGTTGTCCCGCAGAAACATGCCGGCCTCCTGCTCCCTGCGGTCGGTGTAGCTCCGGTCGTAGTCCCAGTAAAATTCGGCTCCGGCCTGCCGCAGATGGTCGAAGAGCACCTTTTCGCACTCCGAAAGGGCGTTGAATCCCGCCACCACATAGCGGCGGTCGCCGTCGACTCGCGCCTCGCCGGAGAGCAGCCGGTCCGCGGCCCGCCGCTGCACCATGCCGCCGTAGGCGAAGCCCAGCTCCGAAAGCCGCTCGCGGAACTCCGCATAGATGGCACCCAGCGAGTTCCAGACACGCAGAAAGCGCTGGCGCTCCACCGAATCGGTCGAACGGTCGGTTTCGAGAAAGACCCCCTCCCAGAAAGCCCGGATAATCTGCCGCTGCTCGTCGGTAAGGTAGGACCAGTCCGCCTCCAGCTCCTTCAGGTCGGATATGTTGCGGAACAGCTGCCCGGCGTCGACCCGATACTTGTCGATCATGTCGAAATCGCCGAGGAGCATTTCGCCCCAGAAGTAGAAGCGGTCGAAATCCTCCTCGTGATACCGCCTGTAGACGCCGTAGAGTTCGGCGATCAGCCTCAACCGGTCGCCCGCATGCAGCCCCGAAAGCTCCTCCATCATCCTGTCGAGCGAAAGCCACTCGGGCTCCCACAGCGGCTTGTCGGCAATGCGCGACAGCTCGTCCGCAAAGAAGAGCCGGGCACGCCGCGACGGAAAGAGCAGCGACAGGGAGGCGATCTCCTCCCCGTGCCTTGCATAGAGACTGCGGGCCACTTCGCCCAGGAATGTCGCACGTCCGACCGCTGCCATCGCCCGAAGCGTTACTTACCGTTATCAGCCTCAACGGCCTGATCCGCCGGAACGATCTCTCCGCCCATCAGAGACGTTTCGCCCCGCAGAATTTCGGGCTGCCCCGCATAGCGGATCCGGGCCGAAGCGGCATAGGCTTCCAGCCGCTCCTCGGCCGAAACCTCCACGGCCGCGCCGTGCGAAGCGTCCACCCGCGCCGACATGGTCTCCAGCCGGCCGGCATCGACCCGGGCCGTCGAAACCGTCAGGTCGAAATAGCGGGCGCGGCCGCTCAGGGCGAGGTCGCACTTGCCCGTCACGGTCATCACCAGGTCGCGCACGTCGAACGCCACCTCGGCACGGGCACCGCCCGAGAAGCGGACATCTATCATCGGTTCGGTCACGGGCTGTTCGAAGCGCACCGCGGCACCGTCGACCGAAAGGCACTCCAACCTGCGGTAGCAAATCGTCACCTCCGTCGTATCGGCCGCCCCGCGGGGGCTCTTCTCGCGCAGGCTCAACACCCCGTCCCGATCCACCGACGCCTTCACCCGCGAATCGGCACCGGCCCCGGCGTCATAGGATACTCGCATGGAGCGGTCCTCGCCGACCCGCACGAAGGTCACGCGCATGGGTCCGCTGACCGAGACGCCCGAGAAGGGCTGCATCCAGTCGAGGGCGACCGAGCCGCCGCGCAGCTCAACGGAGTCGCGGTGCTGCGCCGCTGCGGCCGAGCTCAGGAGCAGGAGCGCGAAAAAGAGGGTTATTTTCTTCATTGTCATTCGAATTTTCGGGTTTACACCGAGACAAAGATAGGAAATTTTCCGTTCGGAACGGCCTATTTTGCGAATTCTTTCGTACCTTTGTTACATGCGCGTCGAAATTTACAATGCAAGCGCCGGTTCGGGCAAAACCTTCCTGCTGGTGGGCAACTACCTGTGCGACATCATCTGGAAGCCGCGGCTCTACCGGCACATACTGGCCGTGACCTTCACCAACAAGGCGACCGAGGAGATGAAGAGCCGCATCCTGCGCGAGATCCACACGCTGGCCTCGGGTGCCGAGAGCCCCTACATGCCCAAACTCGTCGCCGAACTCGGGCTCTCCGAGGAGCAGATCCGCCGGAACGCACGGAGCGCACGGAGCGCGATTCTGCACGACTACTCCCACTTCACGGTGCTGACCATCGACAAGTTCTTCCAGCGCATTCTGCACGCCTTCGTCAAGGAGCTGGGGCTCGAACTGAACTACAACGTCGAGATCGAGTCCGCGACGGTGCTCACGCGCAGCGTCGACGCCCTGATCGAGCGCATCACCGAGGACCCGGCCCTGAAGAGGTGGATGGAGGAGTACTCCGCCGAGCGGATCGAGGAGAACGAGGGGTGGGACCTGCGCCGGGACATCCTGCGGCTCGGAGACGAGCTCTTCAAGGAGGGCAACCGCCCGGCGCTTCAGTCGGCCCGGTCGAAGGAGGAGCTGGAGAGGCTCGTCCGTGCGGCCGCAGCAGAGCGCGACCGCACGCAGCGGCTCTTCCGCGACACGGCCCGCAAGGCGGTGGAGATCGCCGGAGAGGCGGGGCTGGGGCCCGAAGATTTCTCGAACGGGAACCGGGGCGGAGCGGCCTACCTCTACCGCGCAGCCGAGGGCGGGATCGAAGCGCCCGGACGGCGGGCCCGGGAGTGTGCCGAGACGGCCGACAAGGGGTGGTTCACGCAGAAGCGGGCCAAGGAGTACGGCCCCGTCGCCGCCCGGCTGCAACCGTTGATGCGGGAGCTGTGCGACCTGTACGACACGCACCAGCCCTATTGGAATACGGTCGCCCTGCTGAAGGAGAACTACCGCGAGTTCGCCCTGCTGAGCGACCTCTACGAACTGGTCCGCCGGATCTGGCGGGAGGAGAATTCGATGCTGCTCTCGGAGACGAAGAACATCCTGGCGGCCTTCATCGTCCGCAACGAGGTTCCCTTCATCTACGAGAAGGCCGGCACGCGCTACGACCGCTACATGATCGACGAGTTCCAGGACACCTCGCAGCGCGAGTGGCTCAACTTCCTGCCGCTGCTGCGCGAGGCGCAGTCCCACCCCTCGCAGCTGGCCGATCCGGACGATCCCGTCGAGCTGCGGCGTCCCGCCGTGCTGCTGGTGGGCGACGTCAAACAGTCCATCTACCGCTGGCGAGGCGGCGACTGGCGCATCCTGGGTCAGGAGGCCCGGCTGGCGCTGGAAGGGGCCGAGGTGAAGAACATGACCGAGAACTACCGCTCGCTCAGGCGGGTGGTAGGGTTCAACAACGACGCGATCCGGGCCGTGGTCGAGGCTGCGGACGCCCGCCTCGCGGAACTGTTGCAGGAGGCGCCGCCCGCGCTGGCGCAGGAGCTGGACGGAACGCTGAAGAGCGCCTACGCCGGACACGAGCAGACGCCCCGGCGCGAGAGCCGCGGCGAGGGATACGTGTCGGTGGAGACCTTCACCGACCGCCGGCCGCCGCTGGTGGAGCGCATCAAGGCGATTCTGGACGACGGCTACGCCCCCTGCGACATCATGATCCTGGCCCGCTCGGCCAACGACGGGGCGAAGGCGGCGGAGGCGCTGCTGGAGTTCAAGCGCGGCAACCGCGAAAGCCGCTACCGGTTCGACGTCATGACGCAGGACGCCCTGCGGATCAACTCTTCGCCCCTGTGCGGGTTTCTGCTGGCGCTGTTCCACCTGACGGCCGATCCGGAAGACAGCATCCGCCGCGCCATCTGCAACCGCTACCTGAAGCGTCCGTTCGACGCCCCGCTCGAGGCCGGTGAGCGGGAGTGGCTGCAAACCCTGAAGCTGCTGCCCCCCGAGGAGGCGTTCGAACGGATCGTGCTGAAGTACCGTCTGGGCGACGACACCCGGCAGATCGCCTATCTCCAGGCGCTGCACGAACAGATCATCGCCTTCACCGCGGGCCGCGTGGCCGACATCCCGCTCTTTCTGGAGTGGTGGAAGGAGCATGGAGAGAAGCGTTCGCTGAGCGTCGAGCAGAGTCGCGACACCATCGAGATCACCACCATCCACCGAGCCAAGGGGCTGGAGAAGAAGGTGGTCGTGATCCCCTACTGCTCCTGGCCGCTCGAGCCCCGCACGTCGGGCGAGACCGCCAGCATCATCTGGGCCGAAGCCGAAGGGGCGCTCGGCCAGGCGGGCGTCGTGCCGGTGAAATACGGTAAGGCGATGGCCGCCTCGCACTTCTCGGAGGCCTACTACCGCGAACTGGTCTACTCCTACGTGGACCACGTGAATCTGCTCTACGTGGCCCTCACGCGGGCCGTCGAGCAGCTGCACGTCTTCATCCCCGCCGTCCGGTCCGGCATAGGCGGCTATCTGTGGAACGCCATCCGCCGCGAGGGGGAGCGCTGCACGATCGGCTGCACGGAGGGACGCTACACCGCCTCGGAGAGCGGCGAGAGGTGCGAATTCGGCCTGTTCGCATCCCCCGAGCCGCCGAAGGCCGGAGCGAAGGCGGAGCGGACGGTCCGGCACGCCCTGCTGCGCGACTATCCGACCGGACTGCCCGCGCCGGGGATGAAGCTCCCCACGTCGGGATTCGAGGAGCGGGGCGGCGAGGCGGAGTTCTCGCCCCGCAACTTCGGCGTGCTGATGCACCGGATATTCGAAGAGGCGGATACGCGCGAGGAGCTTTACGAAGCCATCGGCCGCATGCGCGAAGAGGGGCTGCTGACCGAAGCGGAGAGCGGGCTCCTGCACGAGCGGACGGAGCGGGCTTTGGCGGGCGGAGAGCCCCGCGAGTGGTTCTCGGGCACCTGGGACCGCGTGTTGCGCGAGCGGGACATCATCCTGCCCGATGCCGAACGCGCGAAAGGGCTGAAGCGCCGCCCCGACCGGGTGATGATCCGCGGCCGGCGGGCCGTGGTGGTCGACTACAAGTTCGGCGAGAAGGACCCGGCCTCCTACCGCCGGCAGATCACACTCTACCTCGACCTGCTGCGCGAGATGGGCTACACCGAAACCGAGGGGTGGCTCTGGTATGTGAAATTAGGACGCACCGAGCGCGTGGAATAGGGAAATAAATCGTACCTTTGTCCGTATGAACAGCCGACTGATCGCGATTATTCCGCCCCGTTTCCGACGCCGGGGCATCGGAGTGGTCTTCACCATCTTCGTGCGGGCGCTGCTGAACTTTCTGGGGCTGGCCGTGCTGCTGCCCGTGCTGCTGCTGATTCTCGACACGGAGAGCATCCGCAGCGTAGGCACCCTGCAACTGATCTACGACCTGTGCGGCTTCACCTCGGACCGGAGTTTCGTCGTGGCCGTATGCGCGGGCGTCGTGCTCCTCATCGCCGTCAAGTGTCTGTTGAGTCTGGTGCTCTACCGGACGGAGCGCAACTACATCTACGACCTCTACCGCTCCCTGTCGCGCCGGCTCTACGTCTCCTATTTCCATCGCGGGATGGGCTTCGTCAAGCGCTCCAATTCGGCCGTGCTGACGCGCAACGTCAACGCCGTCTGCTTCTCGTTCGTGGCCGGCGTGCTGCGCCCCATCGCCTCGATGGCCTGCGACGCCATGCTCTTCCTGCTGCTCTTCGGGGCCCTCGCGCTCTACAGCGCGAAGTCGGCCCTGCTGATCGTGGCGGTCTTTCTGCCCACGGCCTACGGCTACTACCGGCTGGTCCGCAGCCGGCTGAACCGCTACGGCGAAGCGGAGAACCGGGCCCACCGCGAGAAGGCCCGCATCGTGGCCGAGACCTTCCGCGGCTATCCCGACGTGGAGATCGCACGCGCCTTTCCGATGATGCTCCGGCGGTTCGACGGGGCGATGGACCGGATCGTGGAGATGCAGCGGAGAAACGCCACGCTCGGGATGCTCCCCTCGCTGCTCACCGAAACGGGTGTTGCCGCGGGCATGGCCCTGCTGGTGATGGCGAGCCTCGGGACGAACGCCGCCGAGGTGCGGATGCTCTTCGGCATGTTCGCCGTCGCCGCCCTGCGGCTGATGCCCTCGGTAAGGAACATCATGAGCTGCTGGGCCGCCGTCAAATACAACCGCTACACGATCGACATCCTCGGCGAGGCGCACCCCGACGCGGAGGAGCGGAGCGGGGAGCAGAGCGCCGAACGGCTGCCGTTCCGGGAGCGGATCCGCCTCGACGGGGTTTCGTTCCACTTCGACGACGCCCCCGGCCACGACGTGCTGCACGATCTCTCGCTCACGATCCGCAAGGGGGAGCGGCTGGGAATCCGCGGGCGCTCGGGTGCCGGCAAGACCACCCTCTTCAATCTGCTGCTGGGCTTCTACGCCCCCACCGCGGGCTCCATCCTCATCGACGGCACGCCGCTCGACGACCGGACGCGCCGCCGCTGGCAGAACAGCGTGGGCTACGTCTCGCAGACGGTCTTTCTGACCGACTCGACCTTCGCCGCCAACGTCGCGCTGGGCGAAAGGGAGGAGGATATGGACCGCGGACGCATCGCCCGGGCGCTGGAGGCGGCCCGGCTGAGCGATTTCGTCGCCACGCTGCCGCAGGGGATGGACACCCCCATCGGCGAGTGCGGCTGCCGGCTCTCGGGCGGCCAGCGCCAGCGCATAGGCATCGCCCGCGCCCTCTACAAGCAGGCCGACGTGCTCTTCTTCGACGAGGCCACCTCGTCGCTCGACAACCGGACCGAGGAGGACATCAACCACGCGATCGAGGCCCTTTCGGCCCGGAACGCCGAGCTGACGATCGTCGTCATCGCCCACCGGGAGAGCTCGCTGGAGTACTGCGACCGCATCATCGATATCGAACGATAAAAAGAGTACAGAAGCCATGACAAAAGATTTTCTGATAGCCGATTTCCGGATCCGTATCGACGGAGAGGGATGGACCGGGACCCTGGGGCACTTCGGACGCGCCCTGCGCGGATTCGAGGTGCCGCACGATCCCGACGCCGCGACGGTGCTCACGCTTCGGACCGATCCGTGCGGGCAGCCCGATTTCGGACAATTCCATACGCTCGACGAGTTCGATTTTCCCGAGGTGAACGCCCTCTGCCGCTTCGCCGCGGCCGACGACGGCTATCTCTTTACGATGACCCTCGACAACGGCGAGACGCTTTGGTTCCACAAGCGCGGCAGCTCGCCCGAGGCCCGCTGCAACCTCGCGGAGTGCCGCGGCTGCAAGGAGATCGGCTCGCTGATGCGCTTCGGACTGTGGATGCTCTACGGCATCGCCGTCGCTCCGCACCACGCCATCGCCATCCACTCCTCGACCGTCTGCCGTCCGGAGGGGGCCGTGCTCTTTCTGGGCGAATCGGGCACGGGGAAAAGCACCCACACCCGGCTCTGGCTGGAGCATATCCCCGACACCGCACTGCTCAACGACGACAGCCCGATCATCCGCATGAAAGCGGGCGTGCCCACGGTCTACGGCTCGCCTTGGAGCGGCAAGACCCCCTGCTACAAACAGGAGTTCCACCCCATCCGCGGCCTGGTCCGCCTGAGCCAGGCCCCCCGCAACCGTATGCAGCGTCTGCCGGTCATCCGGGCCATCGGGGCGCTGCTGCCCTCCTGTCCGCCGGCATTCGCCTACGACACCGCCCTGCAGGATGCCGTCTGCGAAACGCTTTCGGAGATGCTCGGCCGCACCCCGGTCTACCGGCTGGAGTGCCTGCCCGATGCCGATGCCGCCCGTCTCTCGTTCGAAACCACGCTCGGCCATGCAGCTGACCGCTAACCGCATCGCCTTCGCGCAAGCCCGCGACCTGCTGCAGGAGGGGCTCTCCGTCCGCATCCGGGTCTGCGGACAGAGCATGCTGCCCTTCTTCAGAAGCGGCAGCGAGATCGTGCTGCGTCCCGTCCGCGAGGAGGACTTCCGCCCGGGCCGGGTCGTGCTGGGCGAGACCCCGACGGGCCATTTCGTCGTGCACCGCATCTACCGCGTCGAAGGCGGGCGGATCACCCTGCTGGGCGACGGAAACACATCGGGCACCGAGACCATGCCCCGGGAGCGGATCTACGGCACGGTCGACTGCGGCCGCATGCACCTCCTGCTCGCCCGGCTGTGGCAGCTGTTCCGACCGTTCAGGCGGTATCCGCTGGCCCTGCTGCGCCGCATATCTGAAGATTAAGGCAGAAAAAAGCGTCTTCGGGACAAAACTATTTGGAACAAAAAGAGCACGTTTCGGATAGTTTTTCTACCTTTGTGAGGTTATAACGATCCAATCGAACCCATGTCGACCTACAACACACTGCTTCTGGCGATGGCCCTGCTGGGCGCGATCGTCTTCGTGGCGCTCTACTTCGTGGAGGCGGGCTACGGATACCTCTTCAACCGCAAATACGGATTTCCGATCCCGAACAAGGCAGGCTGGGTGCTGATGGAGGCCCCGGCATTCCTCACCATGGCCGCCTGGTGCACGACTGCGCAGCCCGGGCAGACGCCGGAGCTCGTGCTGGCCGGACTGTTCCTGCTGCACTATTTCCAGCGGTCGTTCCTCTTTCCGCTGCTCATGCGCGGCAAGTCGCAGATGCCCGTGGGCATCGCCCTGATGGGGCTCCTCTTCAACGGCATCAACGCCAGCCTGATCGGCGCCTGGCTCTTCCGCGTGGCGCCCGACGGCTACTACGCCGGCTGGTTCGCGCGGCCCTGCTTCTGGGCGGGCGTGCTCCTCTTCTTCGCCGGCATGGCGATCAACCTCCACTCGGACTACATCGTGCGTCACCTGCGCAAGCCGGGCGACACGCGCCACTACATCCCCCGCGGCGGCATGTTCCGCTACGTCTCGTCGGCCAACTACTTCGGCGAGGTGCTGGAGTGGACGGGCTTCGCCGTCGCCTCGTGGTCTACGGCCGGCCTGCTCTTCGTCTGGTGGACCTTCGCCAACCTGGCCCCCCGCTCGGCCTCGCTCTACCGGCGCTACGAGAAGGAGTTCGGCGCGGAGTTCACCTCGCTCGGTCGCAAACGCATCATCCCCTTCATCTATTGATCCATGAAAGATTCCCTGCTCTTCACCCCCTATCGGCTGGGCAACACCACCCTGCGCAACCGGACCATCCGTTCGGCCGCATTCGAGTCGATGGGCAAGGATTTCGGCCCGACGCAGCAGCTCAAGGATTACCACGTGAGCGTCGCCCGCGGCGGCATCGGCATGACTACGCTGGCCTATGCGGCGGTGTGTCGCAGCGGTCTGTCGTTCAACAAGCAGCTCTGGCTGCGCGACGAGATCGTCCCCGCCCTGGCCGACATCACCGACGCCATCCACCGCGAAGGCGCCGCCGCCTCGATCCAGATCGGCCACTGCGGCAACATGACCCACTGGTCCACGGCCGGATGTTTCCCCATCGGAGCCTCGACGGGCTTCAACCTCTACTCCCCCACCTTCGTGCGGGGCATGCGCAGGAACGAAATCGCCGAGACTGCCCGCTGCTTCGGCGAGGCCGTGCGCACGGCACACCGCGCCGGATTCGACTGCGTAGAGGTGCACGCCGGCCACGGCTACCTGATCTCGCAGTTCCTCTCGCCCTACACGAACCGCCGCCGCGACGAGTACGGCGGGTCGCTCGAAAACCGGATGCGCTTCATGAAGATCTGTCTGGAGGAGGTGATGAAGGCCGCCGCCGAAACCGGAACCGCCGTGCTGGTGAAGCACAACATGGAGGACGGATTCAAGAGCGGCATCCAGATTCCGGAGAGCATCGAAATCGCCAAAGAGATCGAGAAGTTCGGCGTGGACGGAATCGTCCTCACCTCGGGATTCGTCTCGAAGGCCCCGATGGCCGTGATGCGCGGCCGCATACCGACCAAGACGATGAGCTACTACATGCCCTGGTCGTCGTGGCCGCAGAAGATCGTGGTGAATCTGTTCGGGCAGTGGATGATCAAGCAGTACGACTTCGAGGAGTGCTATTTTCTGGAGAATGCCCTGAAGTTCCGGGCCGAGCTGAAGTGCCCGCTGGTCTACGTGGGCGGTCTGGTGTCGCGCGCCGGCATCGAGAAGGTGCTCGACGCCGGGTTCGAGATGGTGCAGATGGCCCGGGCGCTTGTCAACGACCCGGCGTTCGTCGACAAGCTCAAGGCCGGCGACGAAACGACCCGCTCGGGCTGCGACCACCGGGACTACTGCATGGCACGCATGTATTCGGTCGACATGCAGTGCTGCCACAATTGCAGGGAGGAGATTCCGGAGCATCTGTGGAAGGAACTGCGGAAAATCAAATAGCCATGCGTCGCGGAGAGGTAACGAAAGGATCGGCGACCGCCCTCGTGACGGGAGGCAACAGTGGCATCGGACGGTGCTACGCCCGCCGGCTGGCCGATCTGGGCTACAACATCGTCATCGCCGGGCTCAACGAGGAGCGGACCCGCCGCACCGTCGAGGAGCTGAAGCGGGATTTCGACGTCGGGGTCCGCTCGCTGACGATCGATCTCGCGCGTCCCGAAGCGGGGCGCGAGCTCTTCGAACGGGTGACCGCCGACGGCACCCGCATCGACGTGCTGATAAACAACGCCGGCACCTTCTCCTATCTGGACGTGCTGCGCACCCCCGTCGAGCAGATCGAACGGATTCTCGCCCTGCACGTCCTCACCAACACGGTCACCTGCCGGCTGTTCGGCGAACGGATGGCCGAGCGGGGACACGGTTATATTCTCAACATGTCCTCCTACTCGCTCTGGATGCCCTGGCCGGGGCTCTCGCTCTACAGCGCCAGCAAGAGCTACCTGCGCAGTTTCTCGGTCGCCTTTTCGAAGGAGATGCGGGAGCGGGGCGTTCGCGTCACCTCGGTCTGTCCGGCCGGCGTGGCGACCGATCTCTACGGACTGCCGCCCCGCTGGCAGCGGATCGGAACCCGGCTCGGCGTACTGATTACCCCCGACAGCTGCGCCCGCCGCGCCCTGAAGGCGATGTGGCACGGCCGCCGCAACTCGGTGCCCGGCTGGTGGAACCGCCTGGGCATCCCCTTTTGCCTCCTGATGCCGATGTTCATCCTCCGCATCGCCCGCAAACTGACCCTGCAATTTCAAAAATAAAGTCATGTTCGAATCTATCGATACCGTCGTTTTCGACCTCGGAGGGGTGCTGATCGACCTCTACCGCGACCGTTGCGTGGAGGCGTTCCGCCGCATCGGATTCCCGCAGGCCGAGCAGATGCTCGGCCTCTACCACCCTGCCGACATCTTCATCCGGCTGGAGAGCGGACAGATCACGACCGCCGAGGTGTGCGAATACATCCGGCGCAAATCCGGAAAGCCGATCCCCGATGAGGCGATCCGCAAAGCCTATCTCGCCTTCATCGGAACGATACCTGTCGCGAAGCTGCGCGCCATCCGCGCCCTGCGCGAGGCGGGGAAGCGTACCTTCGCCCTGTCGAACACCAACGAGATAGTGATGCCCCACATCCGCGAACGGCTCTTCACGGCCGACGGTCTGCGGATGGAGGACTATTTCGAGAAGGCTTACCTCTCCTACGAGATGAAGCTCCTGAAACCCGACCCGGCCATCTTCCGGGCCATGACGGCCGACGCCGGCATGGAGCCCGAACGCACCCTCTTCATCGACGACGGGCCCCGCAACGTCGAGACGGCCCGCGAACTGGGCTTCCAGGTCTACAAGCCCGAACCCGAGGAGGACTTCACGCCGATGCTCCGCGAACTGATCGGCTGACGCTCCGCCCCGGAAGGGGACGGAACAATGAAAGGGGCTGTCTAACGATTTAGACAGCCCCTTTTCGACGAAACCCGTTCGAACTATTTCCAGCAGAGGATCTTGTGGAAATCGAACTCCTCGGGATTGGCCACATATGCCCGTGCGGCCTCGTAGTCGGCCGGGGTGATGGCATTGATAATGTTCTCTACGACCGACTCGAACTTGTCCGAGTGGATATCCACGAGGCGGGGCGGAATCTTGCCCGTCGTGGGATCCTGCAGATCCTTCAGGTAGAGAGGCGATACGTTGCCTTCGGAATCGACGTAGACCATGCAGCCGGTCTTGCCCTCCGAGTAGAGTTTGTGTACGCCGATACCCAGCTCCGAGCAGTAGGTCAGGTCGTAGGCGATGGGGGTCTGGCAGCGGATCTCGTAGCCGATCTCCACGGGGCGGCTCTTGACCTTGATCTGGAGCTCCTTCAGGCGCTTCTCGATCATCTCGTTGAAGATGTGCGCCTTCGACACCTTGCCCAGCTCGGGATGTCCGTGCTCGTCATAGGTGAAGTGAACGCCGCTCTTCTTGATCTCCTCGTCGCTCAGGGCGTGGAACACGCCCTCCGAAATCACGGCGGCACCGTAGTCCATGCCCATCAGCTTGCGCTTGATGATCGACGAAACGACCAGGTTGACGATCTTGTCGACCGTGATCTCGGTCTTGTTGAACATCTCGGGGATGACGATCATCGGGTAGTGGCAGGCCTCGCCGATACCGAAGGCCAGGTGACCGGCCGAACGGCCCATGGCAGCCAGCACGAACCAGTTGCCGCTGGTGCGGGCGTCGACATAGACGGCGCGCGCAATGACGGCACCCTTGTCCTTGGCCGACTCATAGCCGAAGGTCGGCGTACCCTTCGGCAGCGGAAGGTCGTTGTCGATGGTCTTGGGAACGTGGATGTTGGCGATGGGATATTTCTTGGCCTCGAGGAACTTGGCGATGCGGTTGGCCGTCGAAGCGGTATCGTCGCCGCCGACGGTCACGAGCAGTTTGATGTTGTTCTCGGTGAAGAAGGCCAGGTTGAAGTTCTCCTCGAAGTCCTTGTCGGTGGGCTTGAATCGGCTCATTTGCAGGAACGAACCGCCCTGGTTGAAGATGCCGTCGGCCATCGGATAGTCGATGTCGACCGTGCGGGGGTCGGGATTGAACAGGCCCGTATAACCTTCGTGGAGACCGATCACGCGGAATCCCTTGCGGAGGAACGTCTTGGCGACGCTGCCCACTACGGTGTTCATGCCGGGTGCAGGACCGCCGCCCGTAAGAATTGCAATTGCTTCTTTCATGACTTTTACGATTTTGATGTAATGTTTGCTTTCGGGGCCCAAAATTACGTTTTTTTTCGGGAAGATAAAATAAAAAAAGAGAATATCTCGCGATATTCTCCTCTTTGAAGTGTAGGACGTTTATATCATTGATTACTCAACAACATGGACGTTTACGGCTTGTTCGCCCTTGGTCCCGTTGCCCAGTTCGAATTCTACCTTCTGATTCTCATTAAGCGACTTAAAACCTTCGGCGTCGATCCCGGAAAAGTGAACGAAAACCTCTTTTCCGTCTTCGCATGTAATGAATCCGTAGCCTTTTTTGCTATCGAACCATTTTACCTTGCCAATCATAAATTAGTGTTATTTAGTTAAACTGTAAGACAAAGTAACGTAAAATATTCTGATTTTCAAAACATTTAGCCGACTATTTTTCCTCTTTCGGCCAAAAAATATCCGAAAAGGGATTCCGGCTCCTCCCCTGCGGAACTCGCTTACTGCTATGCCGTTTTGCCGGAGCGGGCGGACAAAGGCCGAAAAGGCCCGGAATTTGTATTTTCCGAGAATATTCGTACCTTTGTAGAAAACGTAACAGCCATGAGCAAGAAAATGAAACTGGCGCTATTGGCGCTGCTGGGATTCGCCACCGCCTGCTCGACGGTAAAGAACGGCACGAAAGGCCCCGAGAAGGAGGAGGAGACCCGCATGACCGAGCCCACGATCCGCGTATTGTACGGCGTGCGTCCGCCCGTGGTCGTCGACCCGGAAACGCCCGTCGGGGATGTCCCTGCGGCTGATCCGGCCGAAGCGAAAAAATAGCCCCATGACACGTCGTCCGGGGCTGAGGAAAACCATCGGCCTGCGGCTTTTCGCCGATCTGTACCGCGGGCTGGTCGAGGAACACAAGTTGCGTACACTCTTCTGGGAGTGTACGCTTCGTTGCAATTTGTCGTGCCGCCATTGCGGCAGCGACTGCCGCGTGGAGCCCGACACGCCCGACATGCCGCTCGCCGATTTCCTGCGCGTGCTGGACGAGGAGGTGACGCCCCACGTCGATCCGCGCGACGTGCTGGTCATCTTCTCGGGCGGCGAGGTGCTGGTGCGCCCCGATCTGGAGGAGGCCGGACGCGAGGTGACGCACCGCGGCTACGCTTGGGGAATGGTTACCAACGGCATGGCGCTGACCGACGAGCGGCTGGACTCGCTGCTGGCCGCCGGGCTGCGCTCCGTTTCGGTGAGCTTCGACGGCTTCGCCGACACCCACACCTACGTGCGCCGCCATCCGCAGAGCTATGAGCGGGCCTTGGAGGCCATCCGGAGGATCATCCGCCGCCCGGGACTCACCTACGACATCATCACCTGCGTCACCTCGCCGCTGGTGCCGCGTCTGGAGGAGTTCAAGGAGCTGCTGATCGCCGAAGGGGTCACCCACTGGCGGATCGCCACGATCTTCCCCTCCGGCCGGGCCAAAGAGGACCGTTCGCTGCAAGTGACCGACGAGGAGTTCCGCCGCGTGTTGGAGTTCATCAGGCGCACCCGCAAGGAGGGCCGTATCGACCTGAGCTACGCCTGTGAAGGGTTCCTGGGCCGGTACGAGGCCGAAGTACGCGACGAGTTCTACCAGTGCGCCGCCGGGGTATCGGTGGCCTCGATCCGGGTGGACGGCTCCATCTCGGGGTGCACCTCCATCCGCGCCAACTACCATCAGGGCAACATCTACCGCGACCGGTTCTGGGAGGTTTGGCAGAACCGCTTCGAGCCGTTCCGCGACCGGGAGTGGATGCGTCGGGAGCAGTGCGCCGACTGCGACATGTTCCGTTACTGCCAGGGGGGCGGCATGCACCTGCGCGACGACGAAGGCCGCCTCGCGTTCTGCCACTACGAACGGCTGAAATAGTTTTTTTCGCTTTTTTCGAAAGATTTTGGGAGGAAAGTTTGGGATAAACGAAAAAACCGTTTATCTTTGCACTCCGAAAACCGACGGGGTGTAGCGCAGTCCGGTTAGCGCACCTGCTTTGGGAGCAGGGGGTCGTGGGTTCGAATCCCGCTACCCCGACAACCGGAAAGCCGATTCGGTCGTTTTCGAGACATACAACAAGTTCGGGGTGTAGCGCAGTCCGGTTAGCGCGCCAGCTTCGGGAGTTGGAGGTCGCTGGTTCGAATCCAGTCTCCCCGACAAGTCAGCAGAATCGAATGATTCTGCTGTTTTTTTTGCTGCGGGTATACGACCGCCCCGCGCGGATCGGCAGGCAAGAGACCGACAAGGCAGTCGCCTTTTTCAGAAATCGAGCGTGAGCTGGGTATCGGGAAAGAGATTCTCGACGGGGAGGTGCCGCCGGTGGGCCCGGCGGACGGTATAATAGGTCCCGCCCGAAGGTCGTCCGTCGAAATAGGCCACGACATAGGAAGCGTGGTCGACCAGATAGTCGTTGCGGCGGGCGTAGCAGTCGGGCGTATAGCGCTCGCCCACCATCACGACCCGGTCGGCCGTTGCGATCAGGCGGTCGTAGCGGATCCGGTCGGCGGCCGGCAGGCGCTCGGGCTGACCCGGGAACGGAACGACGCAGACCAGCACCGCATCGGGACGACGGGTGCGGAACTCGGCGACGGCTTCGGCCGCCGCGAGGTCGAAGCCAGCGGCCATGCCGCTCAAAAAACAGCGGTACCCGCGCCGATAGAGGGCTTCGAGGGTAACGGGCAGCAGATCGGCGGCTTCATCGCGATAGACGCGCCGACCGGTGAAGGCTGCGGTTTGAGATCGATCCGGAATCATGACGTAAAGATAAGAATTTTGGCGTGAACTTTGCTCGAAGAGGGGATGTATCAGACCTTAAAATTTTTTACGATTATGAAACACACAGGTATTTGCATCGCCTCGCTGGTAGGCGGTATGGTTCTCGGTTCGGCTCTGGCCATGTTGTTCACGCCCCAATCGGGTCCCGAACTGCGTCAGTCGATTCGCGATCTGGTCGACAAGGAGATCGACAAGGTGAAGAGCGAAGTCGATAAGGTGCGCTGCCGCTGCGACGAAAAAATCGACTAACGATGAGCGAGCGTAACTCCATCCGCGGACACTTCGGCAGCGCACTGATCGTCTTCGCCCTTTGCGCCATCATGGCTATTTTGCTGTTGTTGATGGCCCTCGTGGTATGGCTTTCGGAGGTGACGGGATCGCTGATCCTGGCTGCGACTCTGGTCGGAGCATTCTTCGCCGTCCTGAGCGCCGTGATCTATTGGCTGGCATTGAAAGACGCCATACAGCGGATCGGCGCCAAGCTGGACACCGTGTATGACGTAGCCCATACGGTTCAGATCGGCTACGAATGGGTCCTGGAACGGTTATCGCTTTGGCTCGGGCAGGGGCAACGGGAATCCTGACCTCTGCCGAAAAAAGCCGAAGAATCCGTAAAGATTCTTCGGCTTTCCATTTGTCGGGAGCGCTGCCCTATTTCTTGAAATAGCGGTTGTAGAGACCCTCGAAGCCCTTGCCGTGGCGAGCCTCGTCCTTGGCCATCTCGTGCACGGTGTCATGTACGGCGTCCAGATTCTGCTCCTTGGCCAGACGGGCCAGACGCATCTTGTCCTCGCAGGCGCCGCACTCGGCGTTCATGCGCTTGTAGAGGTTGGTCTTGGTGTCCCAAACCACCTCGCCGATCAGCTCGGCGAATTTCGAGGCGTGTTCGGCCTCCTCCCAGGCGTAGCGCTTGTAGGCCTCGGCGATCTCAGGATAGCCCTCACGGTCGGCCTGACGGCTCATAGCCAGGTACATGCCCACCTCGGTGCACTCGCCCATGAAGTGGTTCTGCAGACCCTCCCACAGCTCCTTGTCGGCGCCCTTGCCGTCGCCGATCTTATGAACGGTCACGAAATCGAGGTTGTCCTGCTCGACGATCTCGACGAACTTGTCCTTACCTACCTTGCACATCGGGCACTGCTCGGGTGCCTCGGGACCTTCGTGAATGTACCCGCATACGGTACAACGCCATTTCTTCTCCATAATTTCTCGTTTTAGTTGTTTGAGTGTTATTTTTATGCTGCAAAGATAGCGGTTTCGGTCGATAATACGCCATAAAACCGATTCTCTTTTCTGATAGCGGGATAAGAAAAACTGATACGGATCAGCCCCGGCGGTCGATCAGCTCCTCCACCTGCGCCACCTCGGTCACATCCTTCAGCAGAACCTGTTTCCGACTGTCGAGCAGATAGAGCGCAGGGATGGCCCGCAAGCTGTATAGCCTCCCCTTCTCGATCGTGCATCCGGCATCGTAGGCGTTGATCCACGAAGCGGGGATCTCGTCGAAGTGCCTGCGCCACTCGCCGAGGTCCTCGTCGGGATAGAGCGCCAGCACCCGCAAGGCCCGCCGCTCGATCATCTCGGTCAGCATCGGCGAGGCGGTCAGCTCCTGCATGATCTCGCGGCACATCGGGCAGCCGGGATTGTGCAGAAAGAGCAGGGTATATTCGGCCTTGATACCGTAGAGCGACTGCCGGGCCCCCGATGCGAGCGTGAAACGGAAATCGTTGGCCGGCCGCCCGATCCGGTTCTGGCTTGCCAGTTGCAGGTCGTAGGCCGGAGCCATCTTCTCGTACTCGTCGAACGAGGGGCTGGCGATCACGGTCTCCAGCACCGGGATGAGAAGTTCGTCGCTCCGGAAGGGGGAGTTGGGGTCGTTGAGCACCTTCTCGGCCATCGTATAAAAATAGGTAAGCATCGGTTTCGACTGCGCGGCTCGCGCCATCAGGCCCCGCATGGCCTCTCCGTCCATCGGACCGATGATCCGCAGGTAGCCGACGAAGGCGTCGAGCATCTGCAACGAGTCCGCCCGCCGCAGGAAAAGCGTATCGGCGAAATCGAGCCGGTCCCAGTAATGTTCGCGCAGGTAGGCCTGCTGGCCGGCGGCATCGAGATCGGCCGGCGGCAGCATGGGCAGGAAATAGGCCGGTTTCGCGTCGTCGGACGGCGGGGCGGCGGCTCCTCCGGACCGGGGGCCGCCGCAAGCCGTCAGAAAGGCGGCCGTCAGCAGCAGATAACAGAGTTTCTTTCGTATCATGGCTTCCTTACTTTGAAGCGAAGATACGCAAACTTTACGGATTCGCAAAATAAGAAACGAGGATTGTCATGTCAAGCGGAGGGGTTATGCCGCGGCGTCGAGGGCATTCGCCTTTATAATACGTCTCGCAGTTCGCAGCCAGCGAAGGACAAGATTTGTTGCAGTCCTTCGCCCGCCGTGGCTGCGGACTGCCGGCGCTTTGCGCCGGTTTTATCCGGAACGGAAGATTTTGCAGTTTCCGGATGGTGTGCGCCGTGCACGGTCGGGATCCCTCGATTCCGCTTCGCTCCACTCGGGATGACAAAGCAATGCACAATTATTAGCTCTCCTTTCTGTCATGTTGAGCGAAGGGCCTTTAGACCCGAAGTCGAAACATCTCGACATACCGGAACATCCACCGTTGCGATTCGCACAGGTTCCCGCCGATACGACCGTCGAGACCCCTCGACTACGCTCGGGGTGACAGAGACATGTCGCCTTGAGCGAAGCCGAAGGCGAAGTCGAAAGGTCTCGACATACCGGAACATCCGCCATCGCGATTCGCGCAGGTTCCCGCCGATACGACCGTCGAGACCCCTCGGCTACGCTCGGGGTGACAGAGACATGTCGCCTTGAG